>Ga0080006_1128184_pt1 | contig 25309 bp, 19 predicted proteins | sample RS3BMetagenome_FD_69209 | JGI IMG/M metagenome (GOLD analysis project Ga0080006, IMG submission 69209) | Ferric oxide microbial mat and aquatic microbial communities from Rainbow Spring, Yellowstone National Park, USA - RS3B (SPADES... ...
GTTGACGTTGCCCGTGACGAACAGAGGCGAGACCTGCGTACCCGACACGGCGCCAACATTCGGGGTGATGGCGTCGGCCGCCGCGGGCCACGACCATCCAAGGGCCAGGAGCGCCACGATCCAGCGAAATTCGCTGTGGCGAACCATAACGAGACTCCTTCCACGTTAAGGTTGTTTTCCCCGATCACGTTGAACATGCCTGAGGCACGTCAGGGTCGCGGGATCGTTCCATCTTCAGTCCGACCTCGGATCTCGACGACCTGGGGTCATCCGTTCGCGAGGCCGCCCTTCGGCTCGATTAACCAGCACCATCGGGTCGAACTGGTCGTCAGTTCCACCGACACCAGACCGGGAACCCGAACTCACAGGCAACGGCCAGAGTTCTCGGCCGCATATCAGGAAAGGACATAGGCGCGATGTCGTTGTTCACGAAGCTTTTCGAAGCCGTTCACTCGTGGCGGCGCCGTCGCGGCGGGGTGAAAAAATCCCGCAAGCGGTCCGACCTGGAGATGGAACAGCTTGATCATCGGCAACTCCTGGCCGTTAACTTCACCGGGAACGTCCCAATCGATTTTGCCAGCACGACCCCTACAGGCGTCGTGACCGTGACTCCACCGACGGGTTCGGCGATCACCCCGACGAATCCGGGCAATACCACCCCGGTGATCCCGGGTAATCTCCAGAACATCATCAAGGTCTCTGGCTTTCAGATTGATTACCTCAGCCTGAGCTATGATCCGACCACGGACGTTCTGAGCGTTGGTGCTCAGGGCCCGCTCAATCAGCAGACGGGGCAGGAGGTCATCGCTGCGGATAGCGATAATAACCTGAACTCCGCGACTGTAAACCCCGTTATCAACAACGGCATGGGCGGGGGGATTTCCCCCACGTTCCAGGACCCGGCCGACATGGGCGGCACGAAGACCTACTCGGTCTTCTTCGAATTCGGCAACTCGGCGACGCCACAAGTCGTCGCAGGCTTCCCGATCACCGCGCCGCCAGGATATCCCGCCAACGCCTCGAAGCCCTTCGAGGTGGCAGGGGTGATCAACAACCCGAGCTATCCCAACTCGATCGGCTACAACAATGCCGAGCTCTTCCCGCAGTACGCGGGGAACTACTACCTGGCCAATGACCCGGCCCACCCGAACTTCGAATTTCAGATCGATCACTTCAGTCAACTCTACCAGTTGATGAGCGGCACACCGCTCACCTCGACTTCCGGCTTGAAGGTCGGTGCGTACGCTACCAGCGACCAGGACATCGGGATCAGCAACGAGTACTTCCCGCCGCAGCCGGTGAGCATCGGGCAGGCGACCGTCCCGACACCGCCGCCGCCGCCGCCGCCGCCGCCCCCACCGCCGCCGCCCCCGCCCCCAATCATGGAATGCTCGCCGACCATCTATGTGAATCCTCACCAGAACAACCATGTCAACACGGCCCACCCGGAGGCCATCCGCGTCAGCGTCCTGGGCTCGGCGGGCTTTGATCCCACGACAATTATTCCTTCCACCGTGAAGTTCGGCGACCCGAATACGATCGCGACCACCGGCGCCTCGCCGGTCCTGAACTTCGAGAACAACGTCAATCATGACGAGTTCCCCGATGAGACCTTTGTCTTCAACGGCCTGACCGTGAACTTGCCCTCGGGCGTCACCACGGCGGAAATCACCGGCGAGACGACCTCGGGCATGTTCTTCAACAGTCAGGTCAAGGTCTTCAACCGCGACGCTTCGTATTACCCGACAGCGGCGATCAACGCCCAGCAGGCCAAGTGGCTGGCCTACGACAAGGCCCATGGGATCGATACCAGCAATGGAGCCGTGGCCCCGCCGCCGGTGATCCCGACCAAGGCCCAGCAGCGGGCGACCTCGGCGGCGATCAATGACCTTTACGGGCCCTTCGTCGGCGAGAAAGTGCCCAATCAGGTCAACCCGACCGTCGGTACCATCCAGGCAGCTTCCGTGACGCCCGCTCCGACCGTTGTCTCGATCCCGACCAAGCACGGCAAGGGTTCGAAGCACAAGGCCGTCAACTTGACCAGCGTCAACATGAGCACCACCAGTGTGAGCCCCTCGGCCAACAACACGGTGGCCTCAAACAGCCTGAACCTGGCCGGCGGAGCCTGAAGAAACCTCTCGCTCAGATCGTGTCGTTAAGCAGGCGAGGAGTGGGTTTGACCCGCTCCTCGACTTGGCTTTCCGCCGGACCTAAATCGTGACCGATTGACGGTGCCGTCCCCGGTCTGCTTCGAGTAAAGTGAGGGTATGGACGAAACCTCACCCCCTCCTGATTCGCCAAGTCACCTTGCGGTGACTTCCTCTCTGGCGATTCCGCTGGCGGAATTCCAGTTCGAGTTCGCTCGATCGGGAGGGCCGGGGGGGCAGAATGTCAACAAGGTCAACTCGAAGGCTGTTCTCCGCTGGAAACCGGCGGAGAGCCCCAGCTTGCCGCCGGCGGTTCGCGACCGGCTTCTTCGCCTGATCGGCTCGAAGCTGACCCGGGAGGGAGAGCTTCTCGTCATGTCGCAATTGACGAGGGACCAGGGAAGAAACATCGACGATTGCCTGGACAAGGTCCGAGCCCTGGTCCTCTCCGCCGCGAAACCGCCCAAGACGCGACGAGCCAGCCGACCGACGCTCGCCTCGAAGGTTCGGCGAGTCGAAGGCAAGCTTCGCCGATCCACCACCAAGAAACTCCGTCGCAAACCCGACGCGGAGTAAACCCGGAGATCTCCAAGATGGCCGACCTCTCTCCTTATCAGCAAAAGATCGTCAAGCGTTACTATAACAATTACGACTCGATCCAGTCACAGAAGCTCGCCGAGATGGTCACGGAGATCTACCTGGCCGAGGGCAAGAAGCTCGACCGGCTCTGGACCCGCGCCGCCGAGATGCTCACGAAGCTCGAATTTCCGGCAAGCCGGATCGCTCACCTCCTCGAAAAGCGTGACCCCGCCCTCCTGGCCGGCGTGATGCAAGAGCTCGAAGGAAAAGCAGGTTGACGTTCGAGTCCGAATCGGTTCCGTCCTGTTTCGACCGATTTCTCCGCAGAATCGTGGACCGAGTTGTCCGGGTCGTTGGGATCACGTACGTTCCCTTCAGACGATCCAAACGGGTCCTTACTTGAGCGGTCGAAACGACCAGGACGGGAGCCTCTCATGAGTTTGGCACAGAGAATCCGCGATCAACGCTATCTGAAGGGGTGGGGGCCGGAAGAGCTGGCCAGCCGGGCTTCGATCTCGCGAACCGCCCTCTACCAGATCGAAAGCGGCAGGACCGAACAGCCCCGGGCCGCCACGCTTCGGAGAATTGCCCAGGCGCTCGACCTTCCCACCGAGACCCTTCTCGGCCCACATCTCGGGGTCGTCGTGGTCGATCCATCGAGTAAGGAACCACCCACGACCTTCCGGCCTTCGGAACCTCAGGCCAGTCCTTTCTGGTTTCGACTCGACGACCAGAACGGAACTTTGCGGAATGGCGACCTCGACCGTAAATTTCGCGAAGTCCTGGCCTCACCTCTCGGTGAAGGTGTCGCCCGGATCGTCGAGGAAACCCATCGGATCTTGCCGCGATACTCCGTGGAAGCCCGATGGTGAGCGTGTCGATTTGGAAAAATCGATTTGTGGTGTAATCTTACTCAAGTCGGGAACGGTTCAGGCCGACATCGAGGCCTGAACTAGACCCCGTCCGGAGAAGACACCATGCGTCTCCCATCCCGAAGCCTCCTGAAATCGTCCCTGGTTGCTCTGATTCTGGTCGGATCGGTCGCCCCATCATCGATGGCCGGGGGTCTTTTTTTTCGCAAACGACCGCGACCGGTTGTTGAAACGGTCAGGACCTTGCCCGAGCCGAGCAACCGTGTCGCGCCGACGGGAATGCTCGGGTCGTTCGTGCCGTCTCCGGTCGTCTCGGTTCGCGATAACGGAATCATTGGCGGCGGCTATTCACCGCTCGATCAGTACGGTTTCGGCAACTCGATGTCAATCTTCGGACCACTCTCGGCTTTCCGCCAGAACTCGGCTCCGGTCAACACGGTTGTCCGAGGCTACAACGGCATCCCGACGAGGGTTCAGGGGACCAGTTTCTCGAATCCGATGCAACCCGGTCTCTCCCCGTTCGTCTATCCCACTCGATCCAGCAACTACTCGGCCCTGCCGTTCCAGGGAACGCCGCCGCAACGCGACAAAGGACTGATGTGGATCGATGAGAACTAGGAGTCGGTATGGCTAGATTGAATTTTTTTCTGACCACTGACCACTAATTCTCGCCGATCTTTTGTCGGAGTCGTTCGAAGCGGATTTTGAGATCGCCGCCGCCGAGGTCGGGGTGGAGAATGGCGGTGGCGTCGATCAGCTTGCGAGCTTCCTTGATTCGATCGGCCCGGTAATAGGCCAGGGCCATTCCGTATTGCGACTCGAACCAGGGAAGCGAGCCGGGAGCGAGTCGGCTGGATCGAAATCGCTCGGTGTCGATGGCCAGAACGAAGGCATCGAGCCGTTGATAAAGGTCGGCCAGCTCTCGAAGCAGCTCATCGTCGATGGGCGTCACCGGGCCGCCCCAGGCCGAGATTTCCTGGCGGGCCGCGGCGGCATCTCCCGAGAAAAGCAAGGCCCGGGCGTGGTGAAGGTGAACCTCGTCCCTGGATGCTTCGGGAAGGTCGTCGAGTCGGTCGATCAGCCGAGTCGTGACCAAGCGGGTGATCAGACCGATCCGGCGTCGAATGGTTTCCGAGTCCGCCTCGCTCGCCGCGCGGTCGAGCAGGCGAACCAGCGGGAGCAAGCTGGCGGGTGGATTGGTCTGGATCTCGCCTCGCGCGGCTTTTTCGGCCTCGATGGCCCGATTCGCCTGGGCCAGGGCGACGATCTTCAAAAGCCGAGCCTGCTGGTGTTGCTCGGGCTGGGCCGCGAGCTTGAGGACCCGGTCGGCGGCCTCGATCGCCTGGTTTGCTCGACCGGCGTCGGGCGTCAGCTCCAGTCGAGCCAGAAGCAGGGTCAGCGGCACGATTTCCTGACCACCGTCGGCCTCATCGAGCGCGACTTTCAAGGATTGTCGGGCGACCTCCATCTTGGTGTTAATCGCCGATGAGTCCCGGTTGATTCGCTGAGCCTCGATCGCCTCGCGCTGACGGTCGGCGATCGTGAGTCGCGACTCCAGCCATCGAGGGTGCCCGTGCTTGATCCCCGACCAGAGCGACAGGGCATCGTCGAGCCGACCCGAGGTGATCCGGATCTGGCCAAGGAGCCACCGGGCCTCACCCGAGGCTGGATCATCCGGAAAATCCTTGACCTGATTCTCGAGCGCCGAGAGATAGGAGGCTCGCGAGGCTTCGGGCTGTCGGGTCGCGATGGCCCGCCCTCGGGCGAGCGCCCGGAGCATCCCGGCTCGGGCCTTGAGATCCCTGGGAGCGCCGGGAAGGTCGATGACCTGCGTCAGTCGGCGATCCGCCTCGGCGAACTTGGTCGCCTCGAAGAGATAAGCCCCCGCCTTGTAGCGAAGCGCCGCCGCCTTCTCGGCTTGACCGGTAGACTCGGCCCGGTCGCTTCCCTTGCCGACCATCCGACCGGCCCGAGCGGCGTCGCCGAGCCGGAGATATCCTTCGGCCAGGAGGTCCCAGATTTCGGGCAGGGCGTCGGCGGCGGGCTCATCGATGGTTCTGGCCAGGTCCATCAAGGCCCGACGCCCCTCGACGGTCTTCGATCCTCGAAAGGGTTCCGCCAGGCGGAACGCCTCCTGGTCGATCTCCTTTCGTTCCTTGCCGGGCGGCTTGTCACGCCTTCGGGCCAGGGTCACTCGAAGGAGAAGCATTTGCTTGAAGGATTCGCCGAGCTTCGCCGCCTGGATCGCCTTACGGGCTTCCTCGTACTGGGTCCGGCCGCAGAGGGCCACGATCCTGGCTTCGATCAGAGCTTCCATCGGTGGCGGAGGGTCGAGCTTTTCCGCCAGTTCTACCTCGATCTGAGCCTGACCAAAAAGTCCCAACCGATTCGCCAGCTCGCTTCGAAGCAAGCTCACATAAGGGAGCAGAGGAGGCAGCTTCAACGAGCTATCCAGGATCGCCAGCGCCTCGCGGTCCATCGCCAGTCGGGCCGGGTCCGGCTCGGTACCGACCCTCGAACGGTCGGCGATCGCCTGGGCCAGGCGAAACCGGATATTCTGAGCGAGGACCTTCGACGGGTCTCCGGGTTTGATCACGATGGCCCGGAATCTCCGGATCGCGTCGTCCAGGGCGGCCATCCCGCCGGGGCGGAGTCTGGGATCAGCGGGCGATAGTTCGGCCTGGTCGGCAAAGCTCCGACCCTCCGCCCATCGATAGACGGCGGCCTGGAATCGGAGAGTCGGAGCGATCTCGACGTCAGGGTGTTTTTCGAGAAATTCATCCATCAAACCAACGACTTGCGACCATAGAGCCCGACGTTCGGAAGCCTGGGTCAGTCGCTGGGTCGCTCGATCGATCGTCGCAGCGCCCTCGAGGGCCCGACGGGCTCGCTCATCGACCGAGATCGAGTCATTGGCCAGCGCAGCACGAAGCTCGACGAGATCGGGCGAATCGGCCCGACCTGGTCGAGGCATCAAGAGCAACAGAGCCAGGCCGAGGAAGGTCGCGATTCGCCGCAATCCGGACGCTCCTTTTGTTTCACCTTCCTCCATTATAGGAAGATCTTCTCGATCAGCCTGGTTCGAGTCGGCGGAAGGCATCAAGCGTGTTGCGGAGCAGGAGAGCCACGGTCATCGGGCCGACTCCTCCTGGAACCGGCGTGATCCAGGAAGCGACCTGCGAGGCCTCGGCAAAATCGACGTCGCCGCAGAGACTTCCGTCGGATCGACGGTTCATCCCGACGTCGATGACAACGGCTGCTGGCTTGATGCCCACCCCTTTGACGTGCTCGGCCCGGCCGATGGCGGCAATCAGGATATCGGCCTGTCGGGTGATCTGGGCGACGTCTCGGCTCGCAGCGTGGCAGACGGTCACGGTGGCGTCGCCGCCTCGCCCCTTTTGCAAGAGCAGGAGCGCCATCGACTTGCCGACAATCTGCGACCGGCCGAGGATGACCGCGTGGGCTCCTCTGGTCTCGATCCCCGAGGCGATCAGCAGTTCCTGAACTCCGAGCGGCGTGCAAGGCACGAACCGAGGGTGGCCGATCGCCAGGAGCCCGGCATTCTCGGGATGGAAGCCGTCGACGTCCTTCCGGGGGTCGACCCGCTCGATCACCTTCCGGTCGTCGATCTGCGAGGGTAGGGGAAGTTGGACCAGGATTCCATGGACGTCGGGATCGGCGTTGAGCTGGTCGATCGTCGCGAGGAGCCGGGCTTCCTCGACATCGCCGGGGAGCCGGAGCAAGGTGCCGCGCATCCCGGCCGCCTTGCAGGCATTCTGCTTGTTCCGGACGTAAACCTCACTCGCCGGATTCTCGCCGACCAGGACGACCGTCAGGCCAGGGACCCGGTTTTTTCGCGCTTGAATCTCGGCAACTTCTCGGCCAATCCGTTCTTTCCAGGTCTGGGCCAGGGCCTTGCCGTCGAGGATGCGAGCGGCCAACGGAGCGTTCCTTTCAGTCGATCGGGAAAAAAGCCGGTCTCGTCCGGACTCGATTTGCGAACTACTATAATGCCGACCGGGGCCTCGAAGGGGTAGGGCTTGCTCCCGTCCGGGATACTGTCACAAGGAATGACTTTCTGATGGAAGTGGATGACGCGACCGAGGGAGGAGTCCTGATCCCGATCGCCGAGTTGCCGGAGGTTGAGCCCGCGAAGCAATTCCAGCCGCAGGGCTCGATGGTCCGACAGGTGCTCTGGCTGGCCGGACCGGTCCTGGTCGAGCAAGCCTTGCTTTACCTGGTCGGACTTTCCGACACGCTCCTGACCGGGCGTTATCTCTCGGAGGAGGATCTCGCCGCGGTCACGGTCGCGACCTATCTGCTCTGGTTTCTCGGCAGTTTGATGACCATCATCTCGGTCGGGGCCACGGCCCTGGTGGCCCGACTGACGGGTGCCGGGCTTCCTCAGGCGGCGAACCGAAGCTGTCAGCAGGCGGTCGGGCTCTCCTTGATCTTGGGAACGGCCGCCGTGGTGGTCGGGCAGTTCTTCGCGCCCGACCTGATCCGGGCTCTCAACCTGTCTGGACCCTCGGCGCAATCGGCCACGATGTTTCTCCGGATCGTCCTGATGATCACGCCGCTCCTGGCCTGCACCACGGCCGGTGTGGCTTGCCTTCGAGGGGTCGGCGACACCCGGACCGGGATGTGGGTGATGATCCTCGTCAACGCGGTCAACGCCGCCTTGAGCTGGACCCTGGTTCGAGGTTTTGGACCGATCCCGAGTCTCGGTTTTCCAGGAATCGCGATCGGCACAGCGACGGGCGAGGCAATCGGCGGGATCGCGGTTTTACTGATCCTCGGCCTGGGGCGGTCGGGCCTGAAACTCCGGCTGGCGGGAGTCTGGCCCGCCTGGGGAGAAGCCTGGCGAATCTTGCGGATCAGCCTTCCGGCGGCGGGCGAGAGTCTGACCAATATCTTTTGCCAGCTCTGGTTTCTCGGCCTGATCAACCGCCTGGGCTCGACCTCGACGGCCGCCCACGGCGTGGCGATCCGCTGCGAGGCTCTCGCGTTTTTGACCGTCACGGCGTTCTCGATCGCCGCCAGCACCTTGACCGGCCAGTACCTCGGCGCGGGGCGGCCCGACCTCGCGAGCCGGGCGGCCCGGACCGCCTGGGGGATCGGCGTGGCGCTCCTGGTCTCGATCGGCGTCCTGATTTACTTCGAGGCGGAAGCCATGTTCGGCCTCTTTCTGGGCGGGAAGCAGCCGAACGTCGTCGCTGAAGGGGTTCCCGTGCTGCGGATCGTCGCGTTCGCGTTGCCGTTCCTGGCTACTCTGAACGTCCTGAACGGAGCCCTTCGAGGAGCCGGCGATACCCGGTGGCCCTGGCTGATCGTCTTGGTGGGCTACCTGGGGATCAGGATGCCGCTGACCTACTGGTTGACCTGGCCCCTGGCCGATGGAGGTCTTGGCCTGGGGCTTCGAGGTGCCTGGTTGGCGATGTTCTTCGACCTCTCGGCGCGAGGAATTCTCGTCGCCGCCCGGTTCCTGAACGGAGGATGGAAAAAAGCCCGGGTCTGATTCAGAACGACTCGAGCGCGGCGGCCTTGTCGCGGACGATCCCGAAGAGGCGGTCGAGGTTTGACGTTTTGAAGACTGACTGCACCGTGGGAGAAAGCTCGCAGAGCCGGAGCTTTCCTCCCGAACCATCGACCCTTCTCTGGAGCAGGATCAGCTTGCCGAGCAAGGAGCTCGAGATCAGGTCGACTCCCGTGAAGTTGAGGATCAGGCGGATCGCCTTGCCGTCGTTGGGAAGCGCGGCGTTGAGCTGCTCGGAGACCTCGCGGACCGTGCGGTCGTCAAAGAGCAGACGGTCGGTGAACGACACAATCTGAACGCCTTCGGCCTCAATAATTTGGATTCGCGGGGTGGCCGGCATCGAGCTCTCCAGGCAGTCTCTTCGGTCAACAAAGTCGGGTAGCGTCACGATATCCGGTCTGTCCAACGATTGCGAGATGATGCCGGAAACGATCGAGGCGAAATGCTGACGCGATCAGAGGTCGCGTGGTTTGGATCGGCGGAGCGGACCACCCGATCGAGGCGAACCTCGCGGAGAAACCGGGGTCGGATTCGCGGGAGGTTCCGCCGCAGATGGAGCGGCTTCACCGTCCGTTGTCGGATCTTCCGTCGGTTTTTCCAGGAAGGCCAGGGCAGCCGCCCGATCTTCCACGAACACAAACATCGGCGTTAACTTGCTGATCCGAAAGACTTCGGTCACGTTTTCATCAACATGACAGAAAACGACTCGACCGCCTTGCTGGCGGGCCAGGCGGTTGATCGCCAGGAATCCCCCCAGCGAGGCCGAGCCCGCGTAAACGACTCCATTCAGGTCAATGATGAGATCGGGCTTTCCCTTGGATCGAACATGCGACTCATAATGCTGTCGAAGGTCTCGGACCGGATTGGGGTCGAGCCGCAAGCAATCCCAGAACTCGGCCACGAGGACTCCGCCCTCGTTCTTGACCTCGACCATGGGCTTGAGCATGGAGAATCTATCCGCCGGAAGTGAAGGTGGGAAAGAGTACCCGGTCGATCTGATCTGAAGGGCACAAAAGACCAAGGCCAGCATCATGGCTCGGACTTCTTTGTGCTTTTAATAATATCATGGAGGATTCGTCGGGACCAGTCCCCGACCTCGCTTGAGGTCGTCAGATGACCCCTGGTCGGGTATGATATATTACGGACAGAAAGTTGGCCGAACGGCGACTGTTCCGGACCAGACCTACGAAGGGGGACGTCCTCCGATGCGATTCGCCCTGCCCGTCCTGGTCGCCCTGATGATCGCTCCGCCCCGGATCGCGACGGTCGGCGACTGGACCGAGACGGTCTTTCCCGAACGGTCGCACGAGTTCGGCACCGTGGCACGGGGCTCGAAGCTTCATCACTCCTTCAAGCTGATCAACTCGACCAGCCAAGAAATTCATATCGCCTCCTGGAAGACGAAATGCGGCTGCACTGAGGTCAAGATCGGAGCCCGGGACATTCCCCCGGGCACCCAGACGGTGATTGAAGCCGTGATCGATACCACCAACTTCACCGGCCCCAAAGCCTCGGGGCTGATTCTCTTTCTCGATCGGCCGACCTCGGCCTCGGTCGACCTCGGGATCTCCTGCTTCATCCGGACCGACGTCACCTTGACCCCCGGACAGGTTGATTTCGGGGTCGTCAACCGATCGAAAAATCCCAGGCTCGAACTCACGATGGCCTACACCGGTGCCCAGCCCAACTGGGCTGTGACCGAGATGCGGACCATCAGCGACCATGTGGTCGCCGAATTGAAAGAGCAGGGGCGATCGCCTGGCGGCTCGGTCAATTATTTGCTCACGGCCACACTCAAGCCCTCGGCCCCGGTCGGGATCTTCAAAGATCAGATCACGCTCAAGACCAACGACCCCAACACACCGACCATCCCCGTCTCGGTCTCGGCGGTCGTGCAGTCGAACGTGGTGGTCTCTCCCTCGGTGATCAACTTCGGCACGGTCAAGGCAGGCCAGACGATCCAGAAGACGGTCCTGGTCCGGTCCTCTCAACCGTTCCAGTTGACCGAGATCAAGCCGGGCCAGCCCGATATCACGCCGCCGTCGGGCACAACCCCGTCGTCGAAGGGGCTTCATTCGGTGGTCCTGACCTTCAAGGTTCCGAGCCGACCCGGACCTTACAACACGACGGTCGAGTTCGAGACCGACGTGAAGGACGAACCCGCCGCCCGGCTCTCGGCATTCGCCAATATCGTCCCCTGACGCGCGGTTGACAGGGCTTCGGGTCGAACCGTATCCTCGGCTCGCCTTGCCATCGGGGCGTGATGGATCGCCCCCGACAAGCGGTCCGAGGGATCGACCATGCCCCACTCCTTGCTCAGAACTCCCGAGATCGCCGGGCTCGATCGCGATCGGATGGCCCTGGCGGTCGCCGACGCCGGCTGGTTCACCACCGAGAACCTCTTTACCGAGGTCCCCGAAGGTCGAGCCTCGACCCTCCTCCTTAAATGTGCGGATGTCCGGGTTGCCTGGACCAAGGGACAACGCCCCTGGAACTGGAACCGCGCGGCCATAAAATCCTCTCCCGGACTCTGGCGGCGTGATCTCGTCCTCCCTTCGGGATGGATGAAAACCTACCCCCGGATCGGCATGCGACCGATCGCCCGGACCATCCGCCGGTGGCGACAGACCCTCGCCAGTCCTGATCCGCTGGCCCTGATCATGACCTATCCCTATTATCTCCATCTTGCCGATCTAACCTGGCCAGACAGGTTGATCTATTTTAACATCGATGACTATCGACTTTACTGGCCGAAGGTTGCCGACGAGGTGACCCGGCTGGAGCATCGGGCGGTTCGCGAGTCGCATCTGACCGTTTGCACTTCGCTTTATCGAGCCGAGGAACTGCGTCGAGCGGTGCCCGAGGCGGCCTCCCGCATTCGCCACCTGCCACACGGGGCTCCCTCGGCATCGATTCCCGATGCACCGCAAGTCCTTCCCGCAGCGGGACCTGAGGATATTGCCCACCTGCCTCGACCCTGGATCGGCTACGTGGGGACGCTGGAAGATCGGGTCGACTGGTCCTTGATGACCCGGATTGCAAAAACGAACCCAACGGCCTCGATCATCCTGATCGGCCGGGTCGGACCTGATGGCGATGAACCCTGGCAGCTCGAACGTCGCAAATGCAAAAACGAACCCAACGTTCATGCGATCGGCTGGCGGCCTCAATCGACGATCGACCAGTATAACCGGTCGTTTGACCTCGGCTTGATCCCTTACGTGGTCGATCACCCGTTCAACCTCGCCTGTTGCCCGACCAAGATCATGGATTACATGGCCGCCGGTCGGCCCGTGGTCTCGACCAACCTGCCCGAATGCTGCCTTTACGACTCGCTTTTCGACGTGGTCGAGCCCGACGACTTCGCCGACGCCGTCGTTCAACGACTTCGCCAAGGTCCCGACGATGGCCGAGCCGGGCTCCGGCTCGACGAGGCCCGGGCCCATTCCTGCTCGAACGTCGCCGGTCGACTGCTCGACTGGATCGAGCAGACCTGATCGATCCGGTCCTCAATATTAATATCGTTGTCCTGAGACTCGCCAAACCGCTTCGATCGAAAAAAAGAGGACGCCAGGCGCGTCTCCCGAACCGACTTATTGGCCTGGAGATCGGGGCGGGTTAGATTGGTGCGACTTCGGTTGCAACCTCTCGACCCTGCCGATCGTCAAGTCGAAGCCAATTTTTCGGGAGCCGCCACGATGAGCCTGGGCCTGCGCGTTCGCCTTTCGATCATGATGTTCCTCCAGTATTACGTCTGGGGGATCTGGCTGCCGATCCTGGCTAATTTCCTGGCCGACGCGGGGCTGACTCCGATCCAGATCGGCTGGGTCTTCACCGTGTACGGCTTCGGTGCGATCCTCGGGCCGTTCCTGCTAGGCCAGCTCGCCGACCGCTACGTCTCCACCGAGGTCGTCATGGGAATGGCCCACCTGTTGGGCGGCGGTCTGCTGATCGCCACAGCCTATGCCACGGGATTCTGGCCGATCTTCCTCCTGCTCTTCGCCTACTGCAACCTGTACATGCCGACGATGGGGCTGTCCAACTCGATCACCTTCCGGACCGCCGGCGAGGGGAATCAGGACCTCTTCCCGGGCATCCGGATGTGGGGCACAATCGGCTGGATCGCCGCGGGGCTCTCGTTCGCCTACTACCGGTCAAGTGGTGACGTCGCGGCCCTCCAACCTCTCTTCGATCTGGTCTCCAAGCCGTCTAGCAAAGATTGCCTCCGCGTCTCCGGAGTCGTTTCACTCCTCTACGGCCTCTACTGCTTCACGCTGCCGCACACCCCACCGACCAAGGTCGACCATGACACGGCTAAAGTGAAGCAGTCGGCGATCATCGAGAGCCTCGAATTGCTGAAGGTCCGCTCGTTCGCCGTGCTGGTCCTCGTCGCCGGACTGATCGGGATCATGCTGGCGTTCTACTTCGCCTGCGAGAACGACTTCCTCAAGAGTATCGGGACGGACGAGAAGAAGACCGGCGGGTACATGGTGATCGGCCAGGTCGCCGAGTTCCTGGTGATCGGCCTGGTCCCTCTGGTGGTCGGCCGGTTCGGCGTGAAGCAGACGATGATGCTCGGTGCCGGGGCCTGGGCATTGCGCTTTGGGCTCTCGACGATCGGCCAGCCCTGGTGGCTGATGATTGCCACCATTGGCCTTCACGGCTTCGCTTTTGCCTTCTTCTTCGTGGTCGCCCAGATGTACGTCGACCGAGCGGCGGGCCCTGATATCAAGGCGACGGCTCAGAACCTCTTGATCTTCATCATCTACGGGATCGGCACGATCATCGGCAGCGTCCTGACCGGCTACATCCGGACCTACTTCCACGACGACTGGACCAAGGTCTGGGCCGGGCCGTTCGTTCTGACCCTGATCTGCATGGCGATCTTCGCTCTCTTCTTCCAGGATACGGCGATCGCCAAGAAGTCGAACGTCGTGGAGGGAGACCCGCTCCTGGTTTGAAGCCGTGGCTCAAGGTTTCAGGAGACCAGCCGAGGTCAGGAATTCGCGGGCGACCTCGGCCGGGTCTCGCTTCTTGCCGTCCACTTCATGGTTGAGCCGCCGCATCGTCTCGGCGTCGATCTTGCCGGCCAGCTTCGAGAGAACGTTTTTGAGTTCGGGATGGTCTTGAATCGCTCCATCCCGAACGATCGGTACGGCCTCGTAGGGCGGGAAGTAGTGGCGGTCGTCTTCGAGCTGGATCAGGTCGAGAGTGGCGATCCGGCCATCGGTCGAATCCCCGGCCGCCACGTCGATCGACTCCTGGGCGACCGCCTGATAGAGCAGGTTTCGGTCCATCTCGCGGGGCGGTATCGCGAATTGCAGTCCGTAGGCCTTGACCAGCCCCGGATAGCCGTCGGGCCTCGCCTTGAACTCGGGGCCGAAACCGGCCCGGAGCGTCCCGGCATGGCGGGCGAGGTCACTGATTTTGGCGATTCCGAGATCCCTGGCCTGAGAGCGTCGCATCAGGATGGCGAAGGTGTTCTCGAAGCCGAAAGGCGGCATGGTCGCGATGCCATCCTTTGCCAGACCGCTCTCGACGATCGAGCGGACCCGGACCGGGTCGTTTTCGAGCGGTTGCTTGAGGATCGCGGTCAAGGCTGTGCCGGTGTACTCGACATAAGCATCGAGCCCCCCTTGTTTCAGAGCGTTGTAACAGATCAGTGATCCCGCCAGGTTGAACCGTCGATCGGCATGAAGTGTGGTCTCCGATTCGACCAGATCCGCCAGCATGTGGCCCAGGATCACCATCTCGGCCGAGTCCTTGGAGCCGATGACGACCGTGCTCGACCGAGGGCCTGCGCCCGACTCGCCCCGGGCTCCATAGAGGCCCAGACCGACGAGAATCAAGGTGGCCGAGATGGCCAGGACATCCCGTAATCCGGTCCGCCGGAGCCGGGTTGGTTCAAGGCGATGTTCGATTTCTCCCAGAGCCGCATCGCAAGCCAGCGCGAGGAGTGCGGCGGGAACCGAGCCGAGCAAGATCAATCGAGGGTCGGCCAGCGAGATCCCCTGGAAGATGTAAGTCCCCAGACCCTTGGCGCCGATCGCCGCCGCGATCGTGGCCATCCCGACCGACGCCACGGCGGCGACCCGGACCCCACCCAGAAGCACCGGGACCGCCAGTGGCAACTCGACGATCGTCAAGCGTTGCCAGGCGGTCATCCCCATGCCCAGAGCGGCCTCGGCCACGCCTCGGTCAACGCTTTTGAGACCCAGGATCGTGTTCTTGATGATCGGCAAGAGCGAGTAGACGACCAGGGCCGCGAGCGCCGGCGGTTTGCCGATCCGGCCTTGAAAAAGGATCAGCAAGACGCCCAGAAGGGCCAGGCTGGGGATGGTTTGCAGGACGTTGGCCAGGCCAAGGATGGTTCGCTCGGCCCATAGCGACCGGCTGGCCATGATCCCGAGCGGTACGCCCAGAATCACGGCGATCAGGATCGCTTCGCCGACCAGATCCAGGTGAGCGGCCGTGGCCTGGAGCAGGTCCCATCGCTGAGCTTTCAGGAGGGCAGGCCAATCGTTCATGACCGGGCTCCTTCGCCGGCCGTCGTCACGGCCTGGGCGTCTTGAAAGAAGGATCGGACGAAGTCATCGGCCGGTCGTTCGAGGAAATCCGCGGGCTCGCCGTACTGGATCAGGCGACCGTGGGCGACCAGGGCCAGGCGGTCAGCCATCCGACAGGCCTCGCGGAGGTCGTGGGTCACGAGGATCACCGTTTTCCCGAGGTTGCGCTGGAGCGACCGGAACTCATCCTGGATCTCGCGACGGGTGATCGGGTCGAGAGCGCCGAAGGGCTCGTCCATCAAGATCAAGCTCGGGTCAGACGCCAGGGCCCGGGCGACGCCCACCCTCTGTCGCTGACCGCCGCTGAGCTGATGCGGAAACCGCTCGGCGATCACCTTGGGGTCGAGACCGACCAGGCCGAGACAACGGTCGGCGGCCTCGTCGCGATCGAGCTTTCGAGTACCCAGTAGTTTGGGGACCAACCCGACATTGGCCCGGATGGTCATGTGGGGCATCAGACCGGCTTCCTGAATGACATAGCCCATCGACCTTCGAAGTTCGATCGGGTTCCAGTCCGTGGTGGGCCGGTCGCCGACGATGACCTCGCCCGTCGTGGGATCGATCAGACGATTGACGAGCTTGAGGAGGGTGGTCTTGCCCGACCCGCTGGTTCCCAGGATCGCCAGGACCTCGCCCGTCCTGGCTTCGAGGCTCACGCCGTCGAGCGCGGGCTGGCCGTCGGCAAAAACCTTGCGGACGTTCTTCCAGGCGACGGCAATCGAAGGGCTGGTCATGGGCCAACTTCTCGGCAAGATGGTCGACGCCGGAGGGTCGGGTCGGCTAGGATCGCGGTCGTGGCGTGTCCTATCATGCGCGGACGCCGGATTATCGACCAGTTCCCGCCGACTTCAAGTCGCCCGAAAAAAGGAAGCCAACGACCATGATCCGGCTGGGGATCTGCAACGAGCTTTTCGAGAACTGGGATTTCGCCGAGACCTGCCGGGCTGTCAAGCAAGCCGGTTACGACGGCCTCGAAATCGCGCCGTTCACGCTCGCTCCCCGGATCACCGACCTGAACGCGAGTCGTCGTCAGGAGTTGAAAACGATCGTCGAGGATTCCGGGCTCGCCACGATCGGCCTCCACTGGCTCCTGGCAAAGACCGAGGGTTTCTACCTGACCACCCCCGACGAGGCGACTCGTCGACGGACCGGCGATTACCTGATTGCCCTGGCCGAGGCGACCCGCGACCTGGGCGGGACCCTGATGGTTCTCGGATCACCCAAGCAACGCGACCTCTTGCCGGGCGTCACTCTCGATCAGGCCAACGAGTACGTCGTCGAGCTTTTCGACCGGATCATGCCGGCGATCGGTGCTTGCGAGGTGGATCTTTGCCTGGAACCGCTGGCCCCTTCGGAAACGAATTTCCTCAACACCTGCGACCAGGCTCAAGCTCTCATTGACCGGGTTGGTCATCCCCGCCTCAAGCTCCACATGGATGTGAAAGCTCAGAGCGGAGAAGTCGGCCGGACCGTCCCCGAACTGATCGCCCAGCATGCATCCAGGGCCGGGCATTTTCATGCGCAGGATGTCAACCTGAAGGGACCAGGAATGGGTGATGTCGATTTCGGGCCGATCATGAAAGCTCTCGTCGCTTCGAGTTACGATCGCTGGGTCTCGGTCGAGGTCTTCGACTTCACACCCGGGGCCGAGGAAACGGCCCGGCAAAGCATCGCCTGTCTCCGCCGGGAACTGGCGACGGCAGGAGTTTCTTGACTTGCGCGAGATTCAACAACTACTTTCGGTTCTCGCCGATCCTGGTCGGTCTGGGACTGGTTGCGGTCGCGGTGAACTGGTCGTCGAATCAGAAAGTTCGGCCGTCGATCCTGTTGGAAGGAAAGACTTTTGATCTGGGAACCACTCCGCCCGGGAAATTCCAGCGCCATTCGTGGGAAGTCCGGAATCGCGGATCATTTCCGTTGAAGTTCCGAACTCATTTCACGAGTGGACGTTGTGGCTTTAGCTTGTGGCTCGGCGTTGATCAGGTCATCCCGCCCGGTGGGCTGATCGAGGTTTCTTTGAGCTGCCCGACCTCCAGCCAGGGAAACCGCCCTTACTCGGCCCATGCCGAGGTGGCCACCAATGACCCCGAATCTCCCCTGATTCGATTCCGGGTCTTTGGAATGACCGGACCCGAACCAAGTCTTCGTCACCTGCAGCCGAAGAATGGCCGATGATGACCAAGGACAAAGTGATTTGGGAGAATTTTGTACAGTAAATGGTTGCACAGGGAAGTCGTCCGTTGGTAAAGTAAACCGGGCATGGATCGAGAGACGAGGCGGAGGCTTCGTCGAGCCTGATTGAGGGCGAGCGATGGCGAGGATCAAACGCAACGCGAACGGAGACGGCGGGAACGAGGGACGTCGCAAGGAAGTGGTCGAGGATGTTTCTCTCGCCGAGGCCACCCGGTCCCGTTATCTTAACTATGCTCTGAGCGTCATCACCTCGCGGGCCTTGCCCGATGTTCGCGACGGTCTCAAACCGGTGCAGCGTCGGATCTTGTATGCGATGTGGTCCGATCTCCGCGTCACGGCGGACGGTCGCTACATGAAGTGCGCTGCGGTTGTCGGCGAGGTGATGAAGAGTTATCATCCGCACGGCGACCAGTCGATCTATGACGCCCTCGTGCGAATGGCCCAGTCGTTCAGCCTTCGCTATCCTCTCGTGGAAGGATACGGCAACTTTGGCTCGATCGACGGCGATCCGCCCGCTGCGATGCGATACACCGAGTGCCGCCTCACGCCGATCTCGCAAGAACTCCTGACAGAACTGCGCGACCAGACCGTGGACTATCGGCCCAATTATGCCTCGACGACCGAGGAGCCCGAAGTTCTCCCCGCGCAGTTTCCCAATCTGATCGTCAATGGAGCGTCAGGGATCGCGGTCGGGATGGCCACAAATATCCCGCCGCACAACCTCAAGGAAGTCTGCAAGGCCCTCGACGCTCTGCTCGATGATCGCGATCTGTCGATCGAGAAGCTGGCCAAAACCATCAAGGGCCCTGATTTCCCGACGGGTGGCGTGATCCTCAACACGCCGGCCGAGATTCTCCAGGTTTATGCAACCGGGCAAGGCGCGATCAAGCTTCGAGGGACTTACGAGCCCGACCCCGAGAAGGCGAATACGATCCTGATTACCTCGATTCCTTACGGAATCGAAAAGGATGCCCTTGTCGCCCGGATTGGCGAGTTGATCGGTAAGGGGCAGGTTCCCCAGCTGACCAACGTCAAGGACCTGAGCACCGACGACGTCCGGATCTCGCTCGAACTTCGACCCGGAGCGAACGTCGATGCGGCGATGGCCTATCTGTTCAAGAACACGCCGCTCCAGACCAACTTCAACGTCAATCTCACCTGCCTGCTGCCGTCGGTCGGGGCCGAGGTCGCGGTCCCTGCCCGGCTTGATCTGAAAACGATGTTGTTGCACTTCCTCGACTTCCGGCTCGAAGTCGTCACCCGACGCCTCCGTCATGAGCTGGAAAACCTGCTCCGCCGGATTCATATTCTCGAAGGCTTCGCGATCGTCTTCGACCACCTCGATGAGGCGATCCGAATCATCCGGGCCAGCAACGGGAAGCCCGACGCCGCTCCCAAGCTCATGGAGCGGTTCAGGCTCTCCGACCTCCAGGCCGATGCCATTCTCGAAACCAAGCTGTACCGGTTGGGCAAGCTGGAGATTCAGGACATCCTTGATGAACTCGCCAGCAAGCGAGGACGAGCCGCCGAGATCGAGGCCCTGCTCGCGAGCGAGCCGGCCCGATGGAAGATCGTCAAGGACGAACTTCGGGCGATCCGATCGGCCTATGGCGACGAGCGTCGGACCCGGCTTCTCGACGCGCCGCAAGTCCAAGTGGAGTATCGAGAAGAGGATTATATTGTCGATGAGGATGCCTGGGTCATCGTCACTCGCGACGGCTGGATGAAGCGGCAGAAATCGTTCGGCGACGTGCCGAGCATCCGGGTCCGCGACGACGACCGCGTGGGCTGGATCTACCGATCCAAGGCCCGCCAGACAATCACCTTTTTCACCGACCGCGGGATCGCCTACACGATCCGGGCCAATGACATCCCACTCACGACCGGCCACGGCGAGCCGATCGGCAAGCATTTTGTCTTCGAGGACGGCGAGCATCTGGTCGGGGTGATCTGCCACGATCCGCGCTGTTTGCCCGATATCGCGGCCGTTCCTGAACCCGCTAGGGAGCCGGTGCAGGGGCTCCTCGGGGGCGAACTCGCGACCCTGAACGGCGACGGCCCCACGTCCGGACTTCCGCTCCCGCCCTATGCCATCGCCTTGACGGCCGCCGGTAAAGTTCTTCGATTCGCCCTCTCGGCACACTCCGGGGTGTCGACCCGCAAGGGTCGCTCGGTGGTCCGTCTCGATCCGACCGTCGCCGACGACAAGGTCATCGGCGTCGAGGCGACCGACGGCTCGGAAAACGTCTGCCTGGCCACCCGATCGGCTCGCGTCCTGATCTTCCCGGTCGCCGAGGCGAATGTCGTCGCCGGCGCCGCCAAGGGAGTGATCGCCGTGAAAATCGATGACAAGGACGCCGTCATCGGCTTTGCCCTCGCCAACAAGATGCGTGAAGGTCTGACCGTGCGAACAAACCGAGGGGCCACCCAGATCGTCCGGGCGACCAAGTATCCCGTCACCAGCCGGGGTGGTCGAGGCTATGGGATCTTGCAGCGAGGCTCGCTCGACGCGGTGATTCATGACGAGGCTGTGCCGGTGCCTCCGGTCGAACAGGTTGGCGAATAAGTTCATCGCGGACAGAGGATCCATTTCATGGCCATCGGGACTTATAACGCCGACTCGATCACCGTGCTCGAAGGGCTGGAGGCCGTCCGTCGCCGACCGGGCATGTACATCGGCGGTGTGGACAAGGACGGTCTGCATCACCTGCTCTGGGAGATCGTCGATAATTCGGTCGACGAGGTGATGAATGGCCACGCGACCCGGATCGTGGTCACTCTGGAACCCGACGGCAAGACGGTCTCGGTGTCGGATAATGGCCGGGGGATTCCGGTCGATACCCATCCCAAGACCGGCAAAAGTGCCCTCGAAGTGATCTTCACGGTCCTGCACGCCGGCGGCAAGTTCGATAACGATGCGTACAAGGTCTCGGGTGGTCTCCACGGTGTGGGAGCCAGCGTTGTCAACGCCCTGAGCTCAGAGCTGGTCGCCGTCGTCCGCCGCGACGGGTCCACGTTCACCCAGACCTTTCGGCGAGGCAAACCCGCGGGACCCGTCGTGCAAGGGGAGCCGGCGAGGGGTTCCGGAACGACCATCACCTACACCCCCGATCCGGAAATTTTTCTCGACGCCTCCTATGACACGGCCCTGATTGCCGAGCGGCTCGAGATCAAGACGTTTCTGAACAAGGGACTCGTCATCCAGTTCATTGACAAGTTCAATGATCCTCGTAAAGGAAACCAGTCCGCCGAGTTCCGTCATGACGGTGGTGTCGCCGATTTCCTCGATGCCGTCAACAAGACCCGGGAGGACCAGAGGGTCGGATCGCTGCCGTTTGTTCTCGAAAAGGAAGACGACGAACTGCGGTGTCATCTGGCCCTCTCCTGGACCGAGGCAACCGACGAGGACGTTCGATCCTACGTCAACACGATCCCGACCCGAGACGGCGGGACTCACGAGCAAGGACTTCGCGAGGCAGTCCGGACCGCCGTTCTCAAGTTCATGAAAGACCACGAGCACCTCAAGAAAGGGCTCGACGTCAAGAGCGAGGACATTCGCGAAGGGCTGACGGCGATCCTTTCCGTCTGCGTCCACGAGCCGCAATTTCAGGGACAGACCAAGGGACGGCTGAACAACCCCGAGGTCCGGTCGCTCGTCGAGTCGATGGTCCGTCCCCGGCTCGAAGATTTTCTCTTGAAGAATCGAAGTGTCGGCGACGCGATCGCCGCCCGGGTGATTCAAGCTGCCAGGGCTCGCGAGGCCAGCCGGGCCGCGGCCAGCCAGGTCCGCCGTAAGACCGCCATCAGCAACAAGCTCAACCTGCCTGGCAAGCTTCACGATTGTGACAGCACCGACCCGGATCGTTCCGAGCTGTTCATCGTCGAAGGGGACAGCGCTGGCGGTTCGGCCAAGCAGGGGCGTGACCGTGATATCCAGGCGATCCTGCCGCTCAAGGGAAAGGTTCTCAACGCCGAACAGGCGGGCAAGGCCAAGGTCCTCGATAACAAGGAATTGACCGACATCGTCAGCGCGATGGGTTGCGGGATGGACGACCAGTACGACGCCTCCCGGCTTCGATACGGCAAGATCATCCTCCTGACCGATGCCGATAGCGACGGTCATCATATCGCTACCTTGCTTCTGACCTTCCTCTATCGCCACCTCCCCTCGTTGATCGAGGAGGGGCGCGTCTACCTGGCCTGCCCGCCCCTTTACAAGATCACGCACGGCCAGGAGACCCAATGGGCGGCCGATGATGCGTCTCGCGACCGGATCCTGGCCAAACTTCCCAAGAACGCCAAGCCGAACATCACCCGCTTCAAAGGGTTGGGCGAGATGCCCGCCAAGCTCCTCTACGAGACCACGCTCGACCCAAATCGCCGCCGACTTCTCCGCGTGATCGTTCCCGACGACGATCGTCCCTACACCGAGAGCACCGTCTCCGACCTCATGGGCAAGGAACCCGAAGCGCGGTTCAAGTTCATCATGGCCGAAGCCTATACCGCCAAGGATATCGATATTTAACGCGGCGAAGTTCGAATCAAGATCTTACGGGCTCCGCGACGGGTCGCCGCCTGGAAAGCCTCTTCGGCCTGATCAAGGGAGAACTCGGCCCCGATCAAGGGGCGGACGTCGATCGTTCGGGCCTCCAGCGCGGCGATGGCCTTGGGAAAGGGGCCGCACCGCGAGCCGATGACCTGAATTTCGTCGATCACAATCGACGCCAGGCTCAACTCATGATAGCCGGCGATGGTGGTTTTCAGGACCACCGTGCCACACGGTTTGACTAGAGGGAGAGCCGTCTCGAGACCGGATCGGGAACCCGTGCAATCGACGACCACGTCCTGAGATCGGGCCATCGTCTGAGCTTCGGAGAGAAGCACGGGGCGAATCCCCTCGCCGGCCAGTCCCAATTTTTCCGGGTGCCTGCCGACCAGGGAGACCTCGGCGCCGAGACTTCGCGCCACCCAGGCGCAGAGCAGGCCGAGCTTGCCGTCGCCGACCACGGTGAAGCGGATGCCTGGACCGATCGAGATCTGCTCGGGGATCCGGAAAGCGGCGGCCAGCGGTTCGATAAACACGGCTTCGCGGTCGTCGATCGCGTCGGGGATCTTGTGCAGATTCTCGGCGGGGACGCAAACTTGATCCGCCATCGCCCCATCGTGTCCGAGAATCCCAAGGACAGTTCGGTGGGGGCAATGCTGACTCAGACCAGCCTGGCAGGTTGGACAGATCCGGCAGGGGTTGTTGATCTCCGCCGTGATCCGCTGTCCTTCCGAGGTCACGCCAACAAACTCGTGGCCGAGAATCCCCTGAAATCCCATATATCCCTGAGCGAGTTGAAGGTCGGTATCGCAGATTCCCACAACCCGGACCGCCACCTCGACCTCTCCCGGCTGAGGAGTCGACGGGGTCAGATCGGTCCGGAGGCGGACCGAGGAACCATTGCAATAGACGCCCCGCATGTTTCGTTTCTCCTCGAAATCTTCATGATGACCATCGAGCCTGGCGCGGAGATGTGCTAAAAAGTCCACAACTCAAGACTGGCGTTGAGGCTATGGATTCTGTATTATCCGTTCCCGTGTCCGGAAGTGGGTTGGTGAACGAGGAAATTGTCGTCTTCTCTGCTGATTTCCGAAAAAAAGAGAGATGCTGACCGCCATTGACGTCCCATGACAAGAGCGTAAGTTCTCTCCGGGACTTCGCCCGACTGGCCTCAAACTCGTCCTCGGTCTCCGAGCGAGCGACTGACTCCGCGACAGGTCCCGCCCAAGTTTCTTCGAGCTACAAGGTAGAGTATGACGACTTCGAAGACCACCGCGCATCCCGAGTCGGCCGGCATCGTCTGGCCTTCCTTGATCTGGATCCTGTTCCTCCATATGGGGGCGCTCCTGGCGTTCTTGCCTGCCTATTTCTCGTGGCAGGCGGTCTTGCTCTGCTTGGTGCTTCACTGGGTGACCGGCGGCCTGGGGATCACTCTCACCTACCATCGCCTGCTGACTCACCGAAGTTTCGAGGTCCGGCCGAAGTGGCTTGAATATGTGATGACCGCCATTGGCTGCTCGGCATCCGAGGGTGGCCCGATCGGCTGGGTTGCCGACCACCGCTGCCATCATGCTCACTCCGATGAACATGACGACGTCCACAGTCCTAACCGGGGATTCGCCTGGGCTCACATGCTCTGGTGGCTGACCCCGGACGTGACGGCGGTTCACTCGGAAGAATATTTCAAGAAATGGGCGCCCGATCTGTACAAGGATCCGATCCACCGCTGGTTCGACAAGTATTTTATTTTTTTCCCGATCGCCGGAGCGATCGCGCTCTACGTCATCGGAGGGATGCCTTACCTGGTCTGGGGCTTCTTCGTCCGCTCGGTCCTGGTCCTGCATGCCACCTGGCTGGTCAACTCGGCCACCCACGTCTGGGGCTATCGCTCGCACGAGACTCGCGACACCTCGACGAACCTCTGGTGGGTCGCTCTCGTGACTTATGGCGAGGGGTGGCACAACAACCACCACGCCTATCAGACCTCGGCGCGTCACGGTCTCCGCTGGTGGGAATTCGATATGACTTACATCACGATCAGGCTCATGTCGATTTTTGGGATTGCCCGAAACATCAAGATGCCCAAGCTGACCCACGCCGCGCCTTTGGCTTCGACGAAAGCCTCCAGTAGTGTGAGGACCTCAAAGCCCAAGAAGTCGAAAGCGATCCGACCGCTTGACGACGAGCACGAACTGGTCGCCAACCCGGCCTGATTCCGTTGAAGTTGGGCATGATTTTCGCCCGGTCTCTGACTCGATCTGTTCGAGACGGAGATCGGGTTCATTTTGGGCAGGACGGATTTCTCTTGAATCCGTCGGACCCAAAGCCGAAGATGACTTATCGATTAGCGGCCCTAGCTCAACGGCAGAGCAGGGGACTCATCAAAAAAGGTGGCGCCGGGGGGTAACCTCCGACCGCGAACCGGGTGAATTGCGGGAACCCTAAACCTTCGGTGGCCTCTTCGTCGCCGACGGCATGGCAATCCGCAGCCGAGCCTGGCTGGGCCCTGGTGGCCAGGAAGGTTCAGAGACTAGCGGGGTGAGTCCCAACAATAACCCTCGCCGACGAGCGCCCGGCCTCCTCTCGTCATTTTGAGTCTCTTGAGCCTGGGTCGAAAGATCCGGGATCAGGAGTTTCGATCCGGAAGGGGAGGATGAGATAGTCCAAGCCTCGCGGAAACGCGGGGACGTCTTGAATCCCTTGGTTGCAGGTTCGAATCCTGCGGGCCGCATTTGCTGGGGTAGGTGGATGGGAATTGTTCGCAGGGCGGTTTCTTTTTGATGTAGCAGTCGGCGAGGACTTTTGTTAGGTCTTCCCTCCTTGGTTCTGTCGTCGCCAGGGTCTACCCATGAGGGTTCGGGCATGGATGT
>Ga0080006_1169815_pt1 | contig 25303 bp, 40 predicted proteins | sample RS3BMetagenome_FD_69209 | JGI IMG/M metagenome (GOLD analysis project Ga0080006, IMG submission 69209) | Ferric oxide microbial mat and aquatic microbial communities from Rainbow Spring, Yellowstone National Park, USA - RS3B (SPADES... ...
CCTGCAATCTTGGATCAATAAATCTCTCACTTATGGTTGATGAGGATGGTAGCATAAACTGGGAAAGGCTAAGGCATGTGGTAAGGGAATCTGTTCATTTCCTTGACAATGTTATTGATGCTAACAAATTCCCATTGCCACAGATACAGGAAATGACAAGGAAAAATAGAAAAATAGGGCTTGGGGTAATGGGTTTTGCAGAGATGCTTATAAAAATGGGCATACCCTATAATTCTGAGAAGGCACTTGAAACAGCTGAAAAGGTGATGAAATTCATTAATGATGAGAGTCACAAAATGAGTGAAGAGCTTGCAGAAAAGAGGGGGGTATTTCCAGCCTGGAATGGCTCAGTATGGGAAAAGAAGGGAATAAGGATAAGAAATGCAACAACAACCACAATTGCCCCAACTGGTACAATATCCATTATTGCTGATACGAGTTCATCGATAGAGCCTCTCTTTGCCCTATCGTTTATAAGGAATGTTCTTGACGGGGCACAGCTTTTGGAGGTAAATCCACTCTTTGAAGCATATGCAAGAAAGCATGGGTTTTACAATGAAAAGCTCATGGAAGAAATAGCAAAAACTGGTTCTATACAGCATTTAGATCTTCCAGAGGAAGCAAAAAGGATATTCGTAACTGCAATGGACATAGATCCAGAATGGCATGTCAGGATGCAGGCATCTTTCCAGAAGTATACTGATAATGCAGTGAGCAAGACAATAAACATGAGAAACGAGGCAACTGTTGATGATGTTTACAGTGCATATATGCTTGCACACAAGCTGAAGTGCAAAGGGATAACAGTATACAGGGATGGTAGCAAGAGTACACAGGTCTTGACAAAGGGAGTAGAAAAGAAGAATGAAAAGAAAGAAGAGAAGAAAGATAAAAAACAGGAAGAGGGAAAAGAAGAGTTTGGGAAAAAGAAGGTTGGGCAGGTAGGAGTGCAGGGTTGGGGTCTCAAAATCCAGAAAGGAAAGAATTTGATAGAAATTGACAGCACATTTGACCCTGCCTGTCCGACTGGGAAATGTGATAAATAAAAATTAAAAAGATGTGATAAAAATGGAAAATGAAAAAGATATGGAGCATATTAAAAATATATTAAAAAATTTTGGAAAACAGACGGTAGTAATAAGAACATCAACTGAAGACTTCGTAGGTGAAATAAAAGAAATAGATGATACTACAGTGACTATAAAAAATTATGATGTTTATAAAAGAGTCCAAAATAAACATATTAAAATCCAAGACATAAAAGATGTGAAAGGGCTATCAGGATTTGATAAACTAATATGACAATGGGGTGATTTTCAATGAACCTAAAACTAAAAATTTTAATTTTTTTATATTTGTTATTTGTGATACCCATCTTTAGTTTAGTCTGGAGATGATAATATGGATGATATAATGGAATTGAAAAAAGAAATAGAAAAAATGAAAGAAGAGCTGGAAGCCAGAGAAGAAAGTGAGAAGGTTTTCACAGAATTTCTTAGAAATGAAATAATTCCTTACTTTAAAAGTAAGTTTGAAGAACTAAAGAATAACTTAGATCTTTTAAATAAATTAACAGAAAACCTAGTAATGGCCGTAGCTACGAATACTCCATCAATAAATAAGTTCATTGAAGACATAAATGCAATAAATCAAATAGAATTCGATGAGCTGAATAAAAAGATAGAAGAGTTCACAAAATCCCTGGGGGCCCCGGGGAGCCAGCTCACAGTCAGCCCCACCCCCGCCCCGCCCCAGGCAGGGGCGGTGGCGCAGGGGTCACAGCCTGGTCCAGCCCAGGCCACAGCGGTGCAGTCTGGGGAAAAGGCGGAGAAGCCCCAGGTTGCTGGGGGCCAGCCTGCTGTCCAGCCGGAAAAACAGCAGGTCAGCCAGCCGGAGGCACAGCCAGAAAAGGACAAGAAAAGAAAAGTAAATGTCAATCTCACTCTAAATAATATCTCGTATGTAGCATTGATTAAAGGTAAAGACAGCAGGTATGGCTTTAAAAGGGAATTTGTCACTGAAAGGGGCAAAGTGCTGTCGGATTTCACTGGTGACTATGATATTGGAGACATTCTAGAAGTAAAGTTCACTGACGGCACGAAGAAATACTTCAAAGTAACGGGCAGGACGATCAGCGGTGTGGAAGATGCGACTGAAAATGATCTTCCAAGGTGAAATTAATATGGGCTTCTCAGAATGGAGGAAAGAGAAAAGGAATGAATATTTCCTTGGGGAGATAGAAATTCACAGCAGGAAATACATATTTATAGAAAATAGGGAAGGTCAAATAAGAGTTCCTTGGATAAAGATTTCCAATAAAGACCTTAAAAGGCTCCTGTTTCCCATATATTCAAACACAGGTACAGGTGCAAAAGAGTTCAATGATTTTCTTGAAATAATAAAAGATGAGATAATAAATGCAAAGAAGAACAGGGATCATAGTTTGGCAGAAGAGCTGGTAAACTTCAGTGAAGAAATAAAAAGTCTTTACCAATCAGTTTCTAATGATCAAAAGAAGTCCAGGGAGTTCTTGACCGCATTACTTGTTTCATATCTCCCTGAGAACCCCGAGGAAGGTGAAAAGGAAGTAAAGGCTGTAAATGGAAATAGGATTTTGGAGGTGAAAATAAATGATCAACAATGATATTTCCAATCTAAAAAATATGTCTTATAAGTTTCTAAATGGAAAATATATAATTTCATTCCCTAGCATCCCGGACCATATATCCTTTTCATTTCTAGATCTTTTTTCAGAATGTCCAGTGAAGGCATTATATTCCAAGCTTGTCAAGGTTCCTGAGACCCCTGAGCTGGTCATTGGCAAAGCATTCCACCGCATTGCCGAGCTTGTGGGCAGGGGCAAGTCATTTGATGAAGCAGAGAAGGAGTCAATAAAAGAGTTCAACTTGAACACAAATGATGTGATCATTCTAGAAAACATGTGGAACAGCTGGTACAATTCTGAAAAATTCAAAGGCATTTTGGATGTAGAGCATAGATTTGAAATAACCATTCCTGAAGGCACTCAGGGCATGAAAGTGATAGGTTTCATTGACAAAATAATGAATATTGGTAATACAATCTTTATTGTGGACTACAAGACAGGGGCTTTTTACAGTGAAGAGAAGGCAAGGAAGCACTTACAGCTTGACCTTTACGCCTACTACTGGTTCACTACCCATAATGATGCCCAGAAAATCATTACTGTCTATGATTTCATCACAGGCGGGACAATTGCAAGGGAATACAGTGCCCAAGACTTTCCAAAGATAAAAAAAGTTGTTGAAGCAACAGTAGAAAAGGTGAAAGAGGTCTTGAATTCAGGTGAAGCAGAGGCGAACCCAGGGCCAGCCTGCACATACTGCCCAGTAAAAGAGTACTGCCCCGCATACAAGAACTATATTACCAGGGCACCGGAAGCACCTCTGCAAGAAAAGTCAACAGAAGAATTAGAAGATGAGCTGGAAAATCTCAGGACTCTTCAGTCTGAAATAAGCAATAGAATTGAAACCATTTCTAAAATTCTCAGGGGGAGAATAGATCTCAGCAGATACGAGCTTGCAAGTTCAATAAGGTATGGCAATATTTTGATTCCATTAAAGGAGCTTTTAGAAAAGCTCAGTCCCGAAGGCAGAAATGCAATTATGGATGCTAATGATTTAAAAATACCCACGGATCTATTATCAAGGCTTCCTGAAAGAGATGTAGAAGTAATAAAGGCATTTTTAGAGGAGAACAGGGTGGTAACCCTAAGGAAGAAGAAGGAGGGTGATGGAAAATGAATATGGGTAATGGTAAAAAGGTGGTAGCTTCTGAGCCTGGCTTCAGGCTCATTGCCACTACCTGTGAAAAGGGTAAGAATGGAGATGCTAAAAATCATGTCTTAGTGGTTGTCTTAAATTACAGAAAGTATAAAATACCGTTGGACCAGGGTACTTTTGAATTCATTAACCAGAATTTTATGAACACGAATTTATTAATCAAGGCGGGTGAATATGATGATAGATAAGCAGGACATAGCAGTGGTCCTATCTTGGCTTTACATATTTATAATGTCTACAATCTTTTCTATAAGTTTCTATCGCAGTGCAATAAATTCCAATCCTGTGCAAATATTTCTATCATTAATAGGTATTGCCTTAATAATTACCACAGGTGTCATATTATTATACATTTTGACGGCTGATAGTACAAATGATATGCAAGGGGGTGATTAAAATGGGAATGAAAAGAGCATTTATGGAAGTGATGTATTCGACATACATAATTTCAATGCTTGCATTCTTTATGTTTATTTTATTAGAAAGTGTGGCAAACAATAACAATATAACAGCATTACTAGCAGTTTTTGGTTTTGGGATTGTTTTATTAGGAAGTAATTATATAGATGAGAAATTTAAAATAGAAGTGATATAAATGGATTCTGGAAAAGAACCTGAAAATAATTATCAGATAGTAAGTGGTTTTGGAACGGGGAAGCCCTTTGCAACGATAGGGGTTACCCTGAAGGTAAATATAAATGGAACAGAACAGTATATAAGGGTAGATCTCACTGAGTATGGTGAGACCCTGAGAGAGGCAATTGAAAAAGTAAGGAAGGAATTTTCTCAGGCTGTTCAGGCAGTTATTTCTGATGTTACAAGGCTCCTTGTGGGCCTCAGCCAGCCCGCCCAGGCCCAGCCGTCCGCGCCCCCAGTCCAGCCCCAGTACCCAGCATCTCAGCCCCAGTACCCAGCATCCCAGCCTGTTACTGCCCCGCCCCAGCCCGCCCAGGTCCCTGGCAGGCCCTATAATGCCATAGATCCAAACATTAATAATCCGATAGATATGTTAAAGGCGCTGGACATTAAAAAGGACTGGGGGTACAAACAGAAGCTCCAAGCCGTTGATGACGCATACAAACAGAACAGGATCACGTCCCAACAATACCAGGTTTTAAAAGATCATTTTAAGCCTAAGAGGTAGGGGATATGGATGCCAGGCTTGAGTGGTACGAAAAGATCAGGAGTGCCTCAAAATATTCCATTTACCTTTCTAACTTTTATGAAAGGAAAAACGGTGAACACACCGAATATGTCCTGGGCAAGTGGGTGGAATGGCCTTCCAGCATGCCACTCCCCCCGCTCAATCCATACCACCACAGGACAGTCCTTTCAAGGGAAATTGTGTTTGACATTGATACGCCAGAATGGTTGCAAGTAAGGAATGCAGGGCAGAGGCTTTTAAATTACTTTGAATTAAAAAACATACCCTACATAATGGGCCAGAGCGGTGGCAAGGGCATTCATATCCATGTATTTCTGAAGTTTACAGAAACGTTTAAAAGTATGCTTGACAGTGTAGTTACCAATGAAAGCCTAGATGTTGCCAGGGAGCTCAGGATGATATTCTTTAACTATGTTCTGGCCAATACTGGCTTAGGGAATTTAGGCATTCTTGATGAATCATTGGTAGGCTTTTCATCACAATCCATGGGCCATATGGTCAGGGAGTTTGGCGGGACAAAGATGGTAAACGTGAACGGCACTTGGGAAGCCCACTACAAAACGTTCATAAGAAGGATTCCTGACCAACGCACCTGGGTGGTAAATGAAAGCAATGTCAAATACCCAGATGAACTGCCATTTTTTGAGATAAACATCAACAGTAAATTTGCAGAAGTTCTTTTAAAAGGATTGAGTGCAAAAAACAAGAAGATTGAAGAGATGCCAAAAATAAATATTGATTTAGAGCTTCCTGACCTTGAATACTTAAAGCTCCCGTGCATAAAGGACATGATGTCCCAGAGGATTTCAGAAGGAAAGAGGAACATGGCGGGCAAGGTCCTTTCAGCAGTATGTATGAAGAACAAGGGCATTGGGTACTGTGAAACGTTCCTTGAAAGCTGGTATAATAAATATTACTTAGGCACGGACTTCAAGTTCAGGGAGATCCAGGACTGGCTGAGAACGTTTGACAAAAAGTCTAAGGAGGAGATATTCTTCTCTTGCCCAGAGAATTTGAAAATAATAGGCAAGAGCTGGGATTTCTGTAAAAATAGCAATTGCCCCATATACAAAAAGCTCCAGGAAGTAAGAAATGGAAATGGAAAGGTGGTAAAATGGACGAAAATATAAATTCACAGGATAAAGATAAAAATTTAATCAATGTTTCAGTAAACCTTAGCCAAAAGGAAAGGGATGAGATAATAGAATTCCTAAAGAATACACAGAAGATCTACCCCCACTATAAAAATTTTATAATGGATGCAATAAGCACATGTGGGGATAAGGTTTCTGTAATGAACTTTGATAAAACAGAAATCTCAATAAACATAAAGCTTACCGAAGAAGAGTTAATAAAATTAAAAAATAAATGTTATGAGAAGGGTTTTTTAAGAGGGCTGAAGCCCGCCATAAGCAATTTCATCCGTGCCTGCATCCTATGTTTTATAGGGCACCAGCCAGAGCCTGCGCCCCAGGCAGTGCAGTCGGGGGCCCAGGGGCAACAGCCCGAGCCCCAGCCCGGACCCGTGCTGAAGCAACAGGTCCTGGGCGGGGGCGGTGATTCAGGCGGGCAATCAAAAGAATAAGATTGAATAGAAGAAATAGAAAGGAGGCGTTTTTTATGCAATTAAAAGTTATAGGGGAATCTATAAAGGATAAAAAACCTGAATTTAATGAAAATGAAAAAAGGATTAATGAATTAATAAGATATCTAGAACATTACAAAATAGATAAATATGTAGAAGTTATTGAAGACTGGTTAAATTCAGTGAAGAACAGTCCAGTGCTAGAAAAAATAGTACAAGAAAGTTCTTCTAACCAATACACATATCCATATTCTCCTAAATACTGGCCTTACGGCGAGAGCCAGTGGGGCATTGTCAAGAAGGTATTGCAAAACTTCATCACTACCAGCACTGCCACAGCCCTGTACGGTCCGCCTGGGACGGGCAAGACCGTGCTGGCCGAGGCGTCCGCAAACGTTTTCTTCAAGGTCCTTGATAAATACATAGGCCTTCCCAATTGGGCCAAAAAATTCACACTATATCAAATGAACCCGAGTTCTGTCAAGAGTGCCATCTGGCTCAGCAAAGAGCCCACGAGCAACAACGGCATCCTGGAGTTCAGGTATGTTCCCCAGTTCCTCCTGCTTTCCAGGGCACTGGGGAATGTAGTGCTTCTGGATGAGTTCACCCATGCCCCCGAGGACATTCAGGGGTTCCTCAACAGCATCTTTGAGCTTTCCGAGGTGGATATCCCCTCTTACGGCAAGTTGCCTGTCAGCCCACTGTCAAAGCTGGTAATTGCCTACAACCCACCCTCCTGGTCCAACACTGCCAGGAGCCTTTCATATACAATAGAGAACAGGGTAAGCTTGAAAATACCTGTTGATATGCCCCCGAGGGAAGACTTGCTTACTTTGGCGAAGGGTGAGACGGATGCCCCCGATTTCCTGATAAAATATGCAGTTTCATTGGTTCTGGAGGCGAGGAAGCAGAACTCGAAGAGTTCAATCAGGCAAATTTTGTCGCTGTGCAAAATATTAAACAGGGATGATATAAAGGCCTTGAATGAAGAGGAGTTCAGTGAAGTGCATTCGAGCATCCTAAAATCAGCAAACCAGGACGACAAAGTGTTTATAAAAAGGGTTGCAGAAAGGCTCTGGATACAGGACGATGATGTGCTAAAAATATTAAATAATAAAGATTACAGGTATTTTATTTCGTTTTTAAATGAAACAGGTTATCCAGATTTTGTAGAATTGGTAACAAGCATTTTGCATGAAGAAGAATGGCATGGCCTAGTCCTTGACCAATTACCTTAGGATGAGAAGGTGTGTTTTTATGGATAAGGTAATAGACCTTAGTGTAATACCTTGGATCAAGGATTTTCTAAATAAAAACCACATATATGTTCAGGCATACCTCACAAATGATGATGAAACTCCCTATACTATGAAGATTTCAGACTATAGTTATGTAATTGAAATTTCAGAGAAGGTGATAAATAGTCACGTGGAAAAACTGATGGGAATAAAAGAATTGAAAAAGAAAATAGGCCCCTCTCCATTGAAGGATTACCTAATCTTCAATGTTTTAAAGCATGAACTGTCCCATATAGTTTTTGGCTTCAGGGACCCGGATTATTATCTTTCCTTAATAGGTTATGATAGTAAAAAGTTTAATACAGAATTGCTTAATGAAATAGTAAATGTTGTTGAGGATACAAGGATAGAATCCCAGTGGAACAGGGTGGATTTTTTGAAATACCATGGGTATTTTTACCTCTCACTGCTCCTTGATTTAAAGGAAAACAAAAATGTCGCACCTTTATTAATTCTGAGAATGCTGAGCGGATATATGACAGAACAGAAGTATCTGGAGATAGGCTTACTAGACAAGAACTTTATAAACATTGCCCAGGGCTTTATAAAAATCAAAGTTTCATCAGATATGGACCTTGCTAAGTTAATTTTATATATATACAATTTCCTCAGCACGAACATTGATTTAAATAAATACAGTGAAAGAATAATAGAAATATTTCTAGAAAACCTTGAAGACCAGCTTAACTCACCTTCAAACTGCAACGGGAATTTTGGAAGTGATACCACAAAATCAAAAAATAAGAATGGCCACAGGTCGGGCCAGGGCGGAAAGACAGGCCAGCATGAAGGAGAGCAAGCGGGGTCAGAACCTGAAAAAAATGCAGAACCAGAAAAAAACAATAAAGACAGCCAGCCTAAGAATAAGCAAGGTGAAGAGGGTTCAGAGATAGATGAAAAGATTGATAGGCTAATAAGAGAGTTAATAGACAACATAATATTGAACAGCGTCCCTATTAAATATGGTACGCCTGGCTCTTCCTACGGTCCTGGCACTGGGCTGGAGGTCCCGCCACCTTCAGAGAGGGGATATATCCTTGAGGTCATGAGCAAATATAACCCAAATAATGACATAAAGAAGTTGGTTGACTACCTAAAGATAAAGGGTGAAAAATACTTAGAAGAGGGTGATTTGGACCCTGATTTGGCAAGGGAAATTTATGAAAATATATTTTTAGGGTATCCATATATTTACAAAAAACCAGGCAAGCTTTATCCAGATATAGATTTTGTACTCCTGATAGACCAGAGCGGTTCCACAATCGAAGATGACATGTACTTGAAAATTGCAGAGTTTGTTGCAAAATTTCTGATACTTATTGAGGGATATAACAAAGTCAATATAATGTTCAAGATTCGCACTGCCCTAATAGGATTCGGCATAGATGATGGAAACATATGTTTATACAAAGATTTCAACACGCCCATTGAAACAGTAACGCTGTATCCCAGGGCTGAGGGCGGGACGCCTTTGGGTGAAGCACTGGATAAAATAAATTCACTAAATTTCAAAAAATACACACCGATAATAGTAGTTTCTGATGGTGAGTTTTCAGAAGCGGAATACAATTATAAGTTAAAGGAGAAATACAATTTTCCAATAATTTTAATTACAACAAATGTAAAAAATCATGGCTTTTTTGACAAAATAATTACATTAGACAGCTGGGACAATGTGTTTGACGCATTTTTATCATATTTGAAAAGTGTCATAGGGTAAAGGGGAAAAATTATGGACGATGAAATATTTAAAAAAGTAATAGAGGATTTGATAAGAGAGGGAGTTATAAAGTTGAACTATCCGAAACTCTCTAGATGTGTGCAACACCAGATTCTTCACGCTGATGAGTCAGTAATAGAGAAAATTGCAAAAAAGTATAATATTCTGCCCGAAGAAATTTATAACATAACCACTGTAAAAATTGCGCGTGTTCTGGGGGAACTGGAAAATGTTACAAGAACCAAAATGTCGAATGGATATAGGTATAAAATAAATGATTTGAATGATTGGAGGAAGTAGTAAAGGGGGGTGGATCAAATGTCCGTAAAAAGCATTACCTGCCCCCATGGAAAGGTTGTGGAGGCTAGGGTTGAATTTGGTGTAACAGTGTATTACCATGATGACGGCACACCCTGCTCATTGTTTAATTCTTTGAGTAACGATGCAATATCTCAAATCTTTTATGCAAATATGGCGAGTGACCATGAATATATTATAAACCCAGTCAACTTTGGCATGTATCTTGAGTTTGGGTTCAAAAAATTTTTTGAACTGCCCTTGGATTTAAAGAATTTTAAAGGGATTCTTTTGAATAATATGCTAATCATTGCTCATAAGTATCAGAATCCCACGTTCAAGGAAAAAATTAAAAAGAATTTGGGTGAAATAAACATGCACCCTCTAGTGCGGGCAGTGGCGCTGGACATCTTCATCAGGGATGTGGCAATGCCCCCGATCCCTGAGCTGGTCAAGGAATTTCCAGAGCAGAGCAGGTATGTCAGTCTCTATGCCATACAGCCTGGAGAGGCGGATGTTTATTTATCAATGAATTTACAGGGTATGTCTTTAAAGACTGTATACAAATGGCTTCCATTGATAATCCAGCACAGGCCAATAATGGCAAGCATGGAAAACAGGTTAGACTATATCTTTAATGTTATAAAGTTCATAATAAAAGAGGATGAAAAATCAAACATTTTTGAAGTATTAAATAATTATGAGCAGAAAGTTTTCATAGAATTAGTGAAAGAAATGAAAATGAAAAATTACGACCTACGATTATTATATAACTTAAGCAGTAATAAAAGGTTCAAAGAGAGGTTAAATAAAGTTGTTTATGGGGGGAAAGAATAATGAAAATTAAGTGTGGAAAATGTGGTGCAGATCTTTTAGATTTGGAAAACAACCCAAATGGTGTAAAAAGGAAGATAAAAGAAGAATATATAGGTGAAACTTATGATAAAATTTACAAGATTACAAGGGAGATTACGGAGTATTTGACTAATTATGATGACATTGAAAAATATAAAAAATTTATGGAAGAACACCCGCCAGAATCAACGATTACCATTACATACAAGGAAAACGGTATTGAAAAGAGTGTGAATGATTTCAATGCATTGCCAAAATTAAAAAAATTATCTTTCATGGGTGCTGATATAAAAATTACTGCTACTTGTAATAAATGTGGTGCTAAATATTCAAATGAGGAAGAAATAAGTGAGGAGAGGTAAGAGTATGGCTAAAAATGTATTAAAGGTGAATGATGAAGGTATATTGAACGTAATTCAGCATCTAAAATTTGCCCCTTACAGTCTTAATGTCATAATGCCATATATCAAGCAATTTTATGTAACTGAGTATAAAAATAATTTACAGGTATACTTAGATTTGCCAGATGAAATAAAAAAGCAGGTATTAAATATAATAAATGGAAAAATGAAAATTTCTGAGATTACTGGTGATCTTTCTGCAGTCTATTTCTTTTTAAACAAAAAATTAAGAGAAGGATATGTGAGGTTTGTATACAATAATGAAGAATATTATTTTGGGGAAGGTGAATCAAACTTTGTCCTTCCTGGTGATGCAATATCCATGCCTTTTTTTGATGACGATACATTAAGTCTTCTAGAAAGAATACTTCTGATGGCAATGTATTTAAAAGGTGCATCCGTCAATATTGGTGATGTTCATATAATAAAAACAGAAATGGGCTATATACAATTCAGTGAAGATGCCAAGGTGTATGGTATTAATGCAATACCTTCCATATATATACCCATAATAGACCTAGAAAATATAAAGTTTCCAATAATTCCAGAAAAGTTTGATAAAAATATTATAAAGAAATTATCAAACACTGTAACTTATTATAAAGAAGTTAAAAAGGGCGATGTAAAATTAAACCTGTATGGAATGCCGGCCTTTTCAAAGGTTTCAATAAAGAGCTTTTTTGACCCAGAATTAAAAAAGATTGAACCACAGTTAGAGACAGCAAAGACAATCAACGAGATATTTTATCTTTTGAAATTAAAATTAATTGACTTTTACCCTCTTAATTTATTAAAATTATTTAATTACAATGATCTAAAGGATTATCCAATACTGCAATTCTTTTACAAAATATCGAGCTATACTGATAGTACAGATAAGTTTTTTGAAACCAATATATTTTATACTACAAACTTAAAAAGACTTGGCCTAGAATCTTATGACTATTCTAATTATTTTTATGTAAATGTAATACCAACTGGGTCATTCAAGGCGGATGATATAATATATTCCCCTAAGGGAATGACTAGTGAAATCAGCGAATTTAATAAGGTATATTTTGTTAATAACGAAGAAGAACATTTGTTTGAAAACTTTTCTACCCATGGAGTGATAATTTATAATCCAGGGAGGAAGAGAGTAATAGAGGGGTTGACGTTAGAGGAATTTTATGAGCTGGTCAAGGATGAAGAGATCCTAAACTACGGGATTATACTAAAAGATGGCGAGTTGCATAAAGTAAAGATTGATATCTCAAAAGGTGACTTTTTTGGGATGAAGCCAACAGCGAACAGTAACACATTTATGAACTTTCCTGACCGTTATATCCTAATACACCCAATTGCCTGGTATTTCTATTCAAAAGGTGGAATAGTGTTGGAAGGCATTGATTCCCGTTTATATTTGTTGGCCAAGAAAATTCCTGAAATTAAATTAGATTAGGGTGGTAAAAATGAAAACACAAATAAAAGAATTAATAAGTGGTCTTTATGGTAATGAATATAATGCTGGTATTATTGCTAGGGAGCTCTTTCAAAACGCAATAGATGCAATAAATCTAAGGCATAAAAAGGAAAAGAATTTTGAAGGGAGGATTACTGCATGGATAACCCAGTACGGCTATCTTATAATGGATAATGGGACAGGAATGGATAAAAACGAGCTAGAGAAAGCTTATGGGGCAATTGGCTATTCTTCTAAAGGAGACCTCAACTCTGCCGGGTTTTTTGGCATTGGTGGGAAAAGCATGGGCACTTCATGGCGTGCAGAAATTATTTCATTTTCAGATAAAAACAAAGATGGCTATAAACTGATATTGTCTAAAAATAATGAAGACTTGGTATATGAAATTCAGCCTTTTAAGAACAATAAAAAATTCCGTGGCACAATAATATTTTTCAAAAATTCGGGCATACAATTTCCGTTACCTGACCCTACAGTATATCTGAGTGGCATATTCGATATTGAAATTAAATATGCATATCAGTATTTCCTTCAGCAGTTTGTTTTTCAGTCATATTATTATGCCTTTTATGCGTACGTTCAGGGAATACCAATAGAAATCTGGGTGAACGGCAGGCTGATCTCACCGCCGAAAAAAATCATAGAAAATTTCTTTAGCGTGGTAAAAAAGAAGGAAGGGCTAGCACTCATATATCCAATTTTTAGACTTACAGGACTGGAAGGAGAAAGTAGGATTGAAGATAAGATTGTAATCAATATTTCAGGAATTTCATACTTAAAGGAATTCGATTATGAATTAAAAAAATCAGATGATCGCCCTATATTGTCACTAAATAATGTCCATTCAAACCAAGATTTTGCATTTGCAACACATATTTTAATAGACAACATGATAACTTTAACCCCAGACAGAAATGCAGAGGATGTTTCACAAGAAATTGTTAAAGACAAAAACGTTATTGCATTGTTTAATGATATGGTCTCAGAATTGAAAGAATTATATCAGAAAATTAATAATTTAAAGCCAGAACTAGTCAAAGGGAGGGATGAAGTTATCTTAGAAGGGAATTACATTGAAAATTATGAAAAATTATATATGATCCCTTCAGTGTATTTAGGCGGTGAATTCCCCTTAATGAGCAAAGAACTTTTCATTAAAAGAATTTCAGAGGGAAAATACATTTATCCCAGTGATATTAATCATAAGTATTCAGTATTGCCAGTCCCAAATGCTGTTAAACACGACTGTGCCTTTGATTTAGTTAACTCAAGTTACGTATTTGCGGGGAATGACTTCATTCAAAACATATGTAGAGATATTTCTAGTGATTATTGTAAAATCAATGGTCATATTTTCATAAAGGACCCTGATGATTTAGACAGTAAAAAAGTAATATATCTAGAAAAGCCGTTTGGTGAAAGAAGGCGTGATATTAAAAACTTCTTAAAGTCACTTATTAAGGCCATCCCAGAATATGTCCCGCCAGCACCTCAGCCCCAACCCGAATTTCTCCCGCCTGCGATAGACATAGAGCTGGGGCAGTCCAGCCTGGACAGTTTTGGCATTGGCATTGAGCAGGCAGAGGCCCAGCCCAGTGCCCAGGTAGCCAAGGCGGTCAGGAAACCCAGCAGGCCAGGGCCTCAGGGGCGCGGGAAGCAGTCTGGCAGTGGTCTGGTCCAGGCCACCCTGCCCCTCTGACCTGGCAGTGCAAGGAGCACGAAAAAGCTTAAAATTGTAATAATGAATAAAGAAAGGTGAAGAGACATGGAGAATGAAATGAAGAATTTAGAGAATGATGTTTGGGATGTAATAATAAATGCCAACAGGAACAGCAATTCCACAAACCCACTGTCATATATTCGCACTTATACACTCTATTTTCATTTTCTCATCAATGGCTTTGCAATGAAAAAATTAATAGACACCCCTTTAAAAGATTATTTATTTTTAAAGGAAAACATACAGTACCTTCAGGAGTTCATCTGGCTTTACATTAATTGCACAGGGAAGAAATACACTGACTTCATTGATGCCAAGTTTATTTCATTATATAAATACTATGTGAAGATGAGGAAAGAGAAAAAGGTTGGTAATATTTTTATTGGAGGCTGGTAAAAATGTGGTATGTACATATATATGAAAGGATAGGTGCATTTAAAAAGATAGATAAGGGTTTTAATTATATAGGGGCGAAGAAATTCCTGACCTTTGGTGAAGCAGTAAAATTCATGGTAAAAATCAATGGGTCTGGAACACAGGCAGGAATGATATATTCATGGCAGTTAGACCCTGAGGACTCAAAGCTAAAAATCACTAAAAGTAATTTAATAAAGGAAATAGATATTTTCAGGGACTATGTAAAAGAGTTTATGAGGGATATTTCCGAAGGTCTCACAGACCCAAGAGAGGAGCCAGAAATAATTTCAAGTTTTCTGGATTATGTTAAGTACGCACTAGGAAAAATGTAATTTTTAGGTTTTTTAATATTGTAAGATGATAATATTCGAAGTTGGTGGTTAAAATGGTAAAAGGAATTGAAAAAGAGATTGAAGATGGCAAGGAAATAATAAAGAATTTTGAGGAAGCAAGTGCTAAATTGGAAAACTATGCTGAAAAACTATATTCTGAAATAAAAGGTGCGCTGATAGAGAAATATAGTAAGTATAATGGTTCCGAAGACGTTAATAAAGTGGTTAATGAACTTACAGAAGATATCTATGACATATTGGGGAAGCTAGGGAATGATGATTTGGTTATGAAAATGGTAGGCATTGGCTTAAAGGAACTCCATAAAGAACAGCTTCATTATAACATATATGACCTTTCCCAATCCTATAAATGCTTCGGCAGTATTTCCTTGGATGATATTGAGTACGGTTTTCTAAGCCATGGCCCATATTATGCATATACTTACTCTAAATCCTTATTTGTCCGCCTGCTCAGGTGTGAAATAATAAATTCCACAGACCTGATCTGGGATTACCCTTGAAAGAGGGTGTTGAAACATGTCCTCAGAAAAGTCCATAAATATTCAGGAGAAGCACTGGGGCATGAAACACCTGGGTGCTGGTCACTGGTGGCTCAGGCTGGACGACATAGCAGACGTGCCCCACTGGGAAGGGACTGAAAAAGACATGCTTTATTTTCTAATAATTATTTATAGCTATGACTTAACATATAATCAATTTAAGAATGCAATAAAAGGCTCTTTTTCCTTTAGAGATATAAAGGATATACTTTTAGCAGATTTAAACACGATAGACCTGACAAACGAATTGTATGAGTTATTAGGCGGGATTGAATTTTGGGAAGAGCTAATAGAAAGTGAAATTCTGGATGCTGTCTCCATATCTATGTCTGATAAGAGTGATGAATTAAAAGCATTAACGGAAGAGGAAAGGCAACAAATAGCAGGCAAGATTATCTGGAATTTCATTAATATATCCTTTGACATGTTTTCAGGGTTATACAAGGAAAAGTTTAGGGAGCTAATGATGAATGCAATAAAAGAATCGGAGACTTTTGAAGATTTTGACAAAAAAGGATACGAGGTCTATGGTTCTATGAGGGATTTCTTTGATGGGTTTGTATTAAATGAGATAAATAAAGGGATTAAACAATCTGTTAGTTGGATTCAATCTAAAAAAGTTAAGTGAAGGGGTGTAAAAAATGGAAGATAAATATGAAGTGCCGAAAGATTATGTTGATTTGTATGAAAAAGAAGTAAAAGAGCTTGTGAAAAATATAAGGGAATAAAGAATAGGGATGAACTTATTAAAGCTGTTAAAAGTGAGATAGAGAAATTTATAGAAAACTGCGATGAATCGGGAATAATAAATCTTGCTATTTATGCTTGGGAAAGAGAAATGACAATATATGATGAAGAAGTTTCTAACGCACTATATTTTGAAAAAGAATTTGCTATGGATGAAAGTTATCTTGAAGAGTTATATCAGCATCCATTAAAATTTTTATCAAATTATAGCTCTGCACTGTTGCCTCCTCTTTTACTTTTTTCTGTAATCAGGGAAATCAATCTAGATCTATTGTTTGGATCAGGGCAGGCAGAATAACCAGCCAGTTCCTAGCCAGTGCGGGCATCCAGTCTGTTAGTCTGTCTGTCCCTCTGTTCACAGTTTCCTGGGGTCACTGTGGCCCAGGGCACCACTGTGGCCCTGTGCCCACTGTACCCCAGTGCCCACAGTGGCCCTGTGCCCACTGCTCCACTGTGCCCCTGCTGGCCTGGTCCTGACCTGGCTGTTCTGCGGTGCTGTTTTGATGGGTTTTATGAGAAGGACGAATTTGAAAAATAGTTTAAGGAGTGGTTAAAATGAGTTGGGAGACTTTATTGTTGGGAGATATATATTTTATGAAAAATAAGGGATATGATGAAATAAAAGTGTTGTTAGAAAAGATTTGTGAAATTTTAGAACTTGATACACCAAAGCAATTTAATGAAAATGAATATAATAAGCTTTATCATTCTCGTCTTAATAAATATGGAAATTATCTCATAGATCACGGAGATTTTTGGTATCTTACCATTACAGATATAAATTATAGTTCACACATAGATGGCGAGAAATTAGAAAAGCTAAGGACATTATTAAGCAAAAACAAAGACTTAGTATATTCTGCAGATCTTTCATTATATTATTTAGATGAAGCCCATGTAAACTTTAATTATGATAGTACTGAAGAGAATGAAGAAGATGTTGAGGATGTTGAATGAGTTTAAGTTTTTTAGGAGGTAGATAAATATGGCAAAAAATGTAAAAAAAGTAAGATGTCCATATTGTGGTGCTGAAATAGATCATTTGATAGAAAAAGAGAAAATTTTAGTAAATCACGAAGCTAAAATAATTAATGGTGAGCTTGTAGTTTTCCAGAGCGATAATGAAATAGTAGAAGAAGAAGGAATAGACGGATTTTATTGCCCCGAATGTGATGATTTCATAACAGATAAATATGGTGAAGCAGAAAGATTTTTATTAGGTGAGGACATATTTAAAGAGGAATAAAGAGTGATATTATGGGTGTAGACATATTTATGGGCTGGAAAGGGATGACGAAAGAAGACAGGGAGAAGCAGTTTAAAAATGCTTTTAACCCCAAGGTAGGCTATTTAGGATATTTGAGAGGGAGCTATGGCAATGATTCTTCAGTTAAGCTCTTTGGAGAGATCTTCCCTGATAAATACTGGCAGAACATTGAAGCCCCCTATCCATTCCTTAAGTATCATAAAAGGAACATGGAAATTATTAAAAAGGCTTTAAAAGACATGGTAACGGAAGAAATAAAAAAGTCATCAGAGAAGCAAACAGGCAACCCTGATGATAAGAAAAAAAGTGTTTTTGACGTCCTTTCTAATGTGGCAGAGGCTCATGGAGAACTCCTGGTAATAACGGAGGAGGACAAAAACAAGCTGGACAGAATTCAAGCAGTCATCCCCGATCATTCAGGTATAGAAGATAAAATAGATGCAATAATTTCAATCCTTGAATTTTTAAGGCTAGGCGAGATTTTAGAGATGCAGGGCAAGAAACCGACCATATATATATCCTGGTGACCCTGAGCTCCAGCACAGGCCCAGACCCCGCCCAGGGCGACCCTGGTTCAGCGGTACTGTATTGCTGATCCTGGGGCTGGTTCCTGTGCCTGAGCAGGAAAGGCGCAGGTTGTTTTAAGGAATAAATGATTAAAAAGAAGAGGAATAAAAAAGGTGAGAATATGGAAAAAATGAAAGTTGTTTCAAAAGAGGAAAATAGAAAAAAACTTACTGATTTGTTTAGTGGCATAGAAATGCCCCAGGTCGAAGAAATCGAATTACAGAAAAATGATAAAAATAAAGGAGCAGATAGCCTAAGCGATGGGGATTCATGGGCTACTGAACCATTATCGTATAAAGTGAATGGCCACTTTTCAAATAAACTAATTACGGTAAGGGACCTTTACAACAAACTGAAAACATTGATTCCATTTTTTGAAGGAAAAGAGAAGCTCACAGTATTCCTATTAGGACCCCCAGGCGTTGGCAAAACAGATGTTATCCTGCAGGTTGCAAAAGATTACGGCTTGAATGTACAGGTCTACATAGCAAGTACAATGGACCCGACACAGGTGATGGGTGTCCCGTTCCCTAACAGGGAAAAAGGGACAACAGAATGGTTTGTGGACGAGAGGTTTGTAGTGCCAAACAATGGAGAGGGTTACATTTTCTTCTTTGATGAAATTAACATGGCCCCGCCTGCGATCCAGTCCGCCCTTTATCAGCTGATACTGACTGGCAGGCTGGGAAAAATAGACATATCCAGGGCATGGAGGATCGGTGCTGGGAACAGGATCACAGACTTTGAGAATGTCCAGAGGATGGGCCTGCCAATGGCAACAAGGTTCCAATTATATTTCATAAAGCCGGACATTGAAACTTGGCTTGGCTGGGCTGTGGAGAACAACATAAACGACTTCATTCTTTACTATCTGTACCAGGTAAGCATTCAGATGAAGTCAAAGAAAACGGATGATGATCCGAGGTGGTTTTACATAAACAATGAACTGCCTGGTCTAGCAAGGGCAACACCGAGGACCTGGGCAAGGCTTTCAATGTTGATGGACGCAGGGCTGGACAGCAAAGAGGACTTTACTGGGGCGCTAGGTGCAATCCCTGGCACGCACTTCTATGAATGGTATTATAAAGCAAAGGCACTTGTAAAAGATAAAAAAATAATAAAGTATGAGAAAGAAGGTATGAGATTTAAAGGGTATTGGAATTTTAAAAAGGAAGGTGAAAAGCAATGATAAATGATGTAATAGAATTAATAGACCCAGATGGAAAGGTAATTGAAATAAAAGATAAGGAAAAGTATTATGAGTATAGGGATGTAATTATAGAAGGATTAAAACAGTCCATATATGATATGTACCAACACATAAAAGAGCACTTTGTTTTGCCAGAAAAAACAACATTTGAATTTAAGCCATTCAAAAACAGCAAGGTCTCAATTAAAGTCGAGACAGACCTGAAACCAGCACTGCTCTTCAGTGGCAGTGAAATTCAGGTAAACCCAGAATTATATAAAAGATACCCAAGATTCAAAGAAATAATGGCCCAGACGGCCACAGTTGCAACAAAGTTCAAAGACTATGACAATTTTTACAATTTCCTCCAGATGCCAGAGTATTATACATTATTCTTGCTAGTGGCTACGGACAATGAAATAACAGACAAAATAATTGAAGCAGAGATTGAGACAACAGATTACTATGCAAAAACATCATTAACCCCTGAGCAACAGGAAGAGAGGCGTGATGCAATAAAGCTCCTCAAGGACTTGAGGGAAGCATCAATGACACCGCCAGACAAGCGCAAAAAAATCTTTGCAGAAGACTATCCATCCATCAAGAGGAAGGGCATAACTGGAGAGATACTGCCTTGCTGGGGGCTTGAATAGATGGATAATGAGCTATTGAAAGCAGTCCTGGAAGCGATAGAAAAAGTAGTCAAAGACGAGAAATACGAGATGTTCAAATATTTCTTGGACACAATGCCAATAGAAGCCATGAATTCCAATGTAGCGTCAACAAACGGAAAAACACTGTTTGTAGGCCCAGACTTCCTTAAATATTCAGAAGAGGAAAGGGCAGGGATCATTATTCATGAACTATGGCACATAATTGCCAATGACCCCTTCAGGATGAATGGCAAAGACCATGAACTCTGGAACGTTGTTTCTGACATAATCAACAATGATTTTATTTACAAACAGCATCTTGAGGGCATAACCCTGCCAAAGGATGCACTATGGGATTCAAAAATTGCCAACATGATAAGGGAACAGGCGTATGACTACTTGCTTGACCTATGCAAGAAACAGGGGTTTGTTGAAATAAATGGCAAAAAAACAAAGTGTAGGGGTAGCAGTGGCAACGGCGGTTGTAATGATAATGAAAACTGTACTGAGTTACCAGATAATTTCAGGGATTTAATACCAAATGACAACTTAACGGATGAACTGGATGTGCAGAAGAGGCTCAAAGAATCGGAGGATGACTATGAAAAAAGAAAGGGCAGTGGTTCATGGTTGAGGGATTTTCTTGGGGAGCAGGTAGTGGCAAAGCTTCCCTGGCAAACAATAGTCCAGCAGTACTTAAAGAGGCTGGCCATGTCTGATTATACCTGGAACCCCCCAAGATACATTGATATAGACCATGAAGACCCCATTGCACTCCCAAGGCTACGCACAAATACGCTGAAACTTGGTATTGCAATTGACACTTCAGGGAGCATAGGCGACAGTGAGCTTTCAGTGTTCCTTGCAGAGATGGGCAGGCTGATTTCTGTGATATGGTATGGTTTGAGGTTTTCAGGTACATTAGTGCTTACAACAGATGAAGCCTATTATTCCCAGCCGATACCACCGATACCGACGAGGGTCTCAGTAATAAAGAAATTACAGACAGGTGGCACGGATTTCAGGCCTGCATTTGATTTAATAAAGGAGCAGTACCATGACAACATAGACCTCCTTATATATTTCACGGATGGCTATGGCACCTATCCAAAAACTCCTCCAAAATACCCGGTGCTGTGGGTACTGACAACATCACCCGAGAAGCTCAAGGAATCAGGCTACTATCCGCCCTTTGGAAAGGCAATCCCCCTATGATTCCCTATAACTATATTTATAACATTTCTTCACTTGCATTAACCAGGGATAAAGGAATACATATTGATACAATATTTGATACTTTAGGCTTAGAGCATTGTCTTAATAGGCTGAGATTCAGAAAAATGATATTGCATAATGGATCAGAAGATGCAGTGGAATTTACCTTCGGTTTTTTAAAATTTTATTCTGTTATTTACAATCTTGCAACCACTATTGTAAGTATAATGTCAGACAGTCAGGGAAATCTTACATTTATAGAGTATTTTAATGAATAAGAGATTATTTTGAGGTCATATTTATGATGGGAATCTTACATTTGAAGAATATTTTAAAGGGCGGATAATATGGACCTATGCAACTATAACTGGAACATATCACCCCTGAAATTATTGCAAAGGCCTCGCATATATGTCGCTGATTTAACTTTTAGTATATATAGGGGCACTGAGAATTTTGGCGTAGGAATGGAGAATGAGTATAGCTTGTGGATTGAGAGGGAATATGAAGAAGTAAATTTCAGATATGCTTTTATTGATATTACAATAAGAGGATCAGATGGTTTCTTGGCACATTATTCTTTTGACAGCAAATATAAAAAAATAAGGATGTATTTTCATAGCAAGGGGTGGTGGCTATAACCCCATGCAATTACAATTTTAACTTAATGGCTTTAATTTCATTTAACCCACTTAGGATAAAAATTACAGATTCATTTAACCCAAAAAAACCAGTAAATATATATTTAATAATATTTAGTTTTAAAAAAGATGGAATAGAAGATTTATGGCCCTATCTCTATATGAGTATTAAAAATAACAAGCAAGAAAAATTTGAGATTAAAATCAGTGAAATAGCAATTAACAATAATGATCCCCTCTACAGTTATAATTCTTTTAATAAAAAATCTATGAAGATAGAATTTAAAAGATCTATGATGAGAGGATTTCTTTAGGTGATGTTATGGATCTGTGCAAATATATATATAATATTTCTTTCCTTGGGTTATTAAAGACAAATAAAACTAGAGTAGAACCCGAAATTACAGAACATGGATATTTTGATTTTTGAATAAATAGGTATGATTATTCTATACGCTTTAATCAAGATTGCCCTGGATGCAAAATTTACCTTGGTTTTATTAGTTGTGAAGCAGACTATTTTGAAATTTTTAAATGTAATATATATACAAAAGAAATGGAATTAATTTGGCAACCAGTAAAGGAGTGATAAAAATGGATTTTTGCAACTATTTATATAATGTTCTTTCGCTTGGGTTATCTATAGATGATTGGATCTCAACAAGTGTAGTAAAAGAAGGTCTTTATTCTTATGATTTTCGGGTTAGGTGCCAGCTTTACACTACTTTATATTTTACCAATCGGTATTGTCATAGATGTCCACTTCAATTAAATTATATTAAATATCTTGATGCATTTATATATGATGCACCTGAAAAAGAAATGAAATTAATTTGGTATCCTATAGAGGGATAGGCTATGAACTTCTGCAACTACAACAAAAACATCATCTTGCTGTATGCATTAAAAACTTTAGATTCATATGATGAGGATCGCCTATTTCTTAATTGGTGGGATCTTAGTTTTACTTTAAATAACGGATGGATCGACGTTGAGGAAAATTCAGTTAAATATAATTTTTTTACAGTTTACATTAGTGAAAGATACTTCTGTTGGTGCAAAAAATTCTATCTAAAAATATACTGGCAGAAGGAGGGTAAGGAATGATAAATATGTACATAATAGCGATGGCAAATTAATGGTAATAAGATGGGAACCACAAGAGGTGGAATAAAATGAACCTCTGCAACTATTTATATAATATCTCCTTGCTTGACTCATTTGTAGGGATGACTGAGAGATTAATACATCAAGATTTTGAAATATCAACTGAACGTGAACGTCTTACTGGACAGCTTAAATTTGAGATTAGCGTTGGGTTTGACCTTTTTATGACCTTTGGTCAGTATGGGCATTCATTTTATCTTGATTGTGTTCATTTTTGGTATATAGGGCTTGAGATTATTAAATATGAAAGAAATACGAAAGAAATGTATTTAAGATGGATTCCTTAGGTGATGTTATGGACTTTTGCAACTATAACTGGAATATGGCGAATTTGAGCTTACATAGCACTTTTGACACCTTGCTTAGATCTAAAAACAGAAGTCAATACATACAAATAACCCAACAAAAACTTAATAATGTTGCAAGTTTTAGTGCAGATTGGGGATCGACAAAATTCAATATTCATTTGTGTATATTAAGTTCTGTTTATTTCTATTTTGCTACTGAAGAAACTATAATGATAGAATTTGCTAGGTGATGCTATGAACACTTGCAACTATGCGTGGAACATTACATCACTTGGATTTGGCAGGAATACTAAAATAGATTTTGGCATATACAAAGGAGGAGATGAATATTTTTTGTTAATATTAGGAGGTATAGAGTATTATTCCTATGGCTGTAACGAACTGAATTTTACAAAAAAACTAACCTTAAAATTAGCAGGGTTTTACACCACCCCTAATTTTCATACCGTTGCATATATATATTTTGACAGCAATCTTCGGAAGTTTAAACTTATGCTATTTTTTAAGGGATGATAGGCTATGGATTTTTGTAATTACACTTGGAATATAATGAATCTAAGTCTGTTTGTCACCTTTGACACCATGCTTAGACTTCAAGAACCTTCTGAGGGCATTAGAGGATACATAAGAATATTCTTACAAAAACTTGATTTTTTTGTAGGTTTTAGAGCAGACTGGGAATCAACAAATTTCAAGCCTATTGCATGTGTAAGTTTTATTTATAACTTTTATGCTGATGAAGAAACTGTCGATGAAGGAATTATGAAGATAGTATTCTCTGAGTGATGTTATGAACCCATGCATTTATAATTATAATTTAATGAGTATGGAAATATTGAAAATATTTATAGTGAATGTTGAACCAACACATGTAATTCCAGATAAGGGAATATCGCTGTTTATTTCCAATCCCTTTTACAAATATGGTCACAAATACGATATGATTGAAACAAGTGCTGACCTAGAAATTATAAAGTATAAATGGGAAAGAAACTTCAAATATATTACAAGTTTTCTCGATCATAAGAAGATTTTTGGGTCAATGTATTATTTTAATTCTGAATTCCACAAATTAAGACTTTCATTTTCCTTCTTGGAACAGATTAGGTGATTAATATGGATGTCTGCAATTATAATTGGAATGTAATGGGTTTGAGAACGTCCAGTCAATTTCAACTTTATATATATGATATGACATCTCAAACTGAAAATGAAGAAAGAATAGCCATTTCTGATCTAGATCATGGATTTAAGTTAATTTTTTACAAAAAAATTGGAGATGCATATATTAAATATCATGATGGAGTGGCTTGGTTACTATCAGAAAAGAATATAATAGGTATGAATTATTATTTTTTTACTAGACAAAAAAAGAAAACAATGCGATTATTCTGTGATCCTGTAAGGACGATGAAATAATATGAATTCCTGCAACTATTTATATAATATTTTTCAGCTTGGGCTATTTATAGATATGTCGCATAGGAAACCTTCAATGGAACTTGAATATTATAAAGTTAAAGGAATTCAGGAAATATTGATTGCAAATGGAAAATATTATTGTTGTGGTGGAAATTCTTGGATAAGCTTTAGGAAAGTTCCTCATAGATATCTATTTTACTTTGGTGATGGTGGATTTTTCCCACTAACTGATACTTATAAATCGTATGAGGTTTATAGGGTTAATATTTATAACTCGGATATAAATAAAATAAAAATGAAATTAATCTGGAATTTTGAAAGAGGTAGTTAATATGAACCCCTGTAACTATTTATATAATAGTTCTTTGCTTGGGTTATTTGTAGGGATGGGGGATTGGAAAACTAACATAGAAGAACATAGCTATTTTAGTTTTTGGATACAGGTCGGACCTGATTATTCTATAGGTTTCGATAAACATGGAATTTCACATGAC
>Ga0080006_1263592_pt1 | contig 25290 bp, 27 predicted proteins | sample RS3BMetagenome_FD_69209 | JGI IMG/M metagenome (GOLD analysis project Ga0080006, IMG submission 69209) | Ferric oxide microbial mat and aquatic microbial communities from Rainbow Spring, Yellowstone National Park, USA - RS3B (SPADES... ...
ATAGCCAATTCAGAAGCCTGAATTCTCTAAAATTCACATGCATCTTCAAGCTAATGTTGGTATTTATTCTTATTTGTATGCAAGAGCGTTACATCGAATCGAATGAAATGGATGAAGTAATGGATTATCCTACGATTTAACACTTAAGTATCTTTCATCGTTTTGTAATTCAATATCCAAACTATATGTGACGATTTTACCAAGCCAGCCACATCTGCAAATATACTAGAATTTAGAGCTGAAGATAACCAATGAAATGGTTGCGAGAAATGTGAATACTTGCAGGTTGTTGTCTCTGCCATTTCTTGCGATTGCATATGAAGCTATTTACTCCAGAACTAACATCCTGGAAGCAAGATTAAAGATTGACAGAATGATTGGAAAACAAGGTTTGAAAAAGTTTCGGATTGACAAACAGTTTTAGATTTATGGGATTCTGCAATGACTTATAACGTAATCAAGACAAATTACATTGCTCAGAAATTTCTATCTAGAAACAACGTTTATCTGAATGCTGTTACCACTCACGCAAGCTATGGGGAATAAAGATATACTAAAAGATATGAAGAAAAAGAGAGGGTATCTGCTAGAAGGTCACGTGTTGCTATCAAAAAGCGATCCCAAAGTGCTTGAAGCGTATGACAGCTTTTATTCTAGAGTTATGTTGAACAGGTCATCCCTTGATCAGAAGACCAAGGAATTGATTGTTATATCTATCCTTTCTGCGAGAGGTCTTTTCGAACCCGTTTCTATTCATGTCAAAAAAGCTATGGAAGCTGGAGCAAAGTACAAAGAGATAGTTGAAGCTCTTGAGATAGTAGGCCTATATGCTGGTTCACCTTCCATGCTGTATGGGTTGAAAGCATTAGGACCAGCCGATTAGAAAAATAGTAACTTTCTTGGTCATTGCTTCAGCATAACTATAAATATGCAATAGAGAGAATCTGGCGATTACAATGAACCAACGTATTGCGGTATCACGAATAGCTATAGTCATCGCACTGATAGTAGTAATTGTAGTTGCAGCTGTAGGTCTCTATTACGTATACGGAAATCAATCAAAGACACCTGCATCTAAATTTAAGGTTGCAGAGATAATCCCAGGCTACGTAAACGACCAGAGTTATGCCGAAGCAGGATACCAGGCATTAATGGCTCTGAATAAAACAGAACATGTACAGGTAGCATATACAGAAAACATACTTAGTCCTACAGCGGCCTTCCAAACAGCAGTTCAACAATACATAAGTGAGGGATATAACATAATATATTTACATGGGTCGCAGTTTGCTTCAGCAGTAGGTATAGCTCCTAATTCAACAGGCCTTTCTTCTCAATATCCCAACGTCGAGTTTATAGTCGAAGCTGATACGGCGGGTCAAATACCGGTAGCAAAAAATGTTTGGGTGATTGACAGGAACTTTGCACCTGGCTTTTATGTATTTGGTGCCTTAGCAGCGCTTGTTACAAATTCTGATAAGGTTGGGTTCATCAGCGGCCAACAACTACCTTTCAGTAATGCCGAAGTGAACGCAGCAATAATCGCAATGAAAACTATAAATCCTAACCTTCAATTTTACAGACAGTGGGTTGGCGACTTTACGGATCCTGTGAAAACCGGTACAGCTGCCAGAACAATGATAGGACTTGGTGTCGATGTAATTCTTTCGGACCAGAACCTGGGAAATCCTGGACTCTTTCAGGCTGTTCAGGGAACGAACGTCTTGGTTGCAGTCAAATACACGGATCAGTCAAGTCAGGCACCGTCAAATTATCTGACTTCATACCTTTATAATTTCACACCTCCTTTGATTTATGTGTACAACCAGATAGCATCAGGTCACCTTTCTGGTTATTACAGAATTCCCTTCTCTCCAACTGGCGGAGCGTATATTCAGCTTCCGATAATGAACGTCAATCAGGCAGTACAAACAAGGATAAGGGGTATAATTGATGGCATAGTCAACGGGTCTATACAGGTTCCATGGAATACGACCAACCCAGGCAACGGACCCTCGCTTTGATATTTTGATTTTTTTATTCTTCAAGCGATTCTCTATTGTAATTCTTGCCTAAAGCTTGGGGAAGTTCCGCAGTTCTATAAACTTGAATTAGAATTATTAGCGTGGCAATAAACGGAACCATGAGAAGGAAATCCGCAGGGACAGGTAGGTTAAGTAGTTGACCATAAATACTGAAGACATCAAATCCAGAGAATACTATGGCCGCGAAGAGTGTCTTTATGGGTGCCCATCCTCCTAAGAGTGCTACAGCTATAGATATCCAACCTCTGCCGTTTACAAGCGAATAGGTATAAGCTCCTGTGTAGAAAAAAGGGAGGTATGCACCTGCAAGACCTATGAGTGCAGACCCTGCTATTGTAGATATGTATCTTAGAGTAAACACATTCACTCCCATTGTATCCGCAACCCTCGGCCTCTCTCCTGCTGCTCTGATATTCAGGCCTATGTTTGTCCTATAAAGTAAATACCATATGCATATCGCTAATACAATAGCAAAATAAAATACTGCATTCTGAGAAAAAACAATCTGCCCTATATAGGGTATGTTTGACAGATACGGTATCTGCAGAGGGTGCAAGGTTGGTATCCTAGGCGTTACGGATGTGTTCAAAAAAGCCAACTTATAGGCGTAATTAGCAATTCCTTCGCCCATGATGAAAAGAGAGAGTCCCACTACAAATTGATTCTGCTTCAGTGTAACACAGAAAACAGATAAGAGCAAACCGAATATTGCTGCTGTTAAAGCTCCTCCCGTCAACCCCAGCAGGAGGTTTCCTCCCGAAAAGTAGGCTGTTAAAAATGCTATTGATGCGCTAGCCTGCATAACTCCTTCATTAAATACCAGGAATATGCCTGACCTACCAGAGATAACCATACCCAAGCCAGACAACAGATAAACAACACTCGTACTCATTACAAATGAAAAGAAGTCGACTACTGGCTGAGCCATTTCTTAACCCTCTCTTTGTAGACATTTGCCAAGAGAATCATAAGGAGAAGAAGAGCTTCGACAACCAAGCCCAAATCTGCAGGGACGCCTAACGCACCCTGAAGAGCACTTATGCCAACTTCTAGAGCAGAGATAAATACAGAAACTACAATCAAGACTATGAAGTTACCCTGAGCTATCAAAGCTGCAATATAGCTTAAGGCTGCATAATTTGACTGCATACCATACTGCAAACTGTGCAACAGTCCTGTAACCTGTATGCCTCCAGCCAGTCCTGCAATTCCTCCACCAGTAACCAGCGATAGAGAAGATAGGATATTGGTTCTTACTCCAAAAATTCTCCCAGCCCTTGGGTTTGAACCAGCAACCCTAAATTCAAATCCGGAGGTTGTTTTGAAGATGAAGAAATAAACCATAATAGGCATTATTGCTGCAATAATCAAGCCCAGATTAAGGTTTGATAAACCGAAGAGCGAAGGGAGAATGTATGAAGGAGGTATCTGTTTTGTCTGCGGATATCCAACCTCCAAGTCCCTCCACGGCCCAGTCGTTATGTACAGCACTAGGTATGTAGCTATGAAATTCATTGATATCGTTGACACTATTTCGTTTACCCTAAACTTGTAAAGCATCACGGCTGGTATAAGTGCCCATAACGCACCTGCAGCTATCGACCCAAAGAAGACAAGAAAAACAGACGCTAAAGAATCAAGAGAGGGCAGAGTAAGCGCCAAAGCTGTTGATGCGATTGCGCCTGCAAGAAACTGACCCTCGTTACCAACATTATATTTCCCTGCGATTAATGGTACAGTAAAAGCTAGACCCAAAAGGAACAAAGGGATAAACTCAAGAATAAGAAGCTGAAGACTGACACTAGAACCGAAAGAAGCCTGAAATAGAATTCTATATCCTGTGAACGGGTCCTTACCTGCTACTGCAAGCAGTGCTCCAACAGCTACGATGGCTATAACGGCTGAGAGGAAATATGGAAGAAACTCACCTAGGTATTGTACCATCTTGTCCTCTTCTTTTTTATTTAATTCTTTAGAGTTTGAAGTCATATCACTGTTTCCTCTCTTCCTCTCCGACGTGCGAGAGCATCCTCTTGCCTATCTCATATCTATCAAACTGTTCTCTTTCAAAAATGCCCGTTACCTCTCCGTTCGACATAACAGCTATCCTATCGCAGACTGAGATAAGCTCATCCAGGTCTTCTGAGACGAGTATTACTGAACTTCTATTCTCCTTTAATTTCACCAAGCTGTTCAATACAAAGTTAGAGCTTCTGACATCGAGCCCTCTTGTAGGATTATGAGCTACCAAAACTTTAGGTTGCCTAAGAAAAGACCTTGCCAGAAGAAGCTTTTGAATGTTTCCTCCAGAAAGCTTCCAAGCTGGAGAGTCTACATCATCTGTCTTTATCTGATAAGATTGTACAGCTGACTTGGAAATTTCTTTGATAGCTTTTTGATTAATGAGAATACCTTTTGCAAAAGGCTCTTTTTTATGATGCCCAAGAATTATATTTTCCGCCACGGTCATAGAGGGCAGAATTCCATCGTACAACCTGTCTTCAGGAATATAGTGCAAACCAGCGTTCTGAGCATTTATAGAAGTAGTGACCTCTTCCTCATTCAGGATAGAGATAGACCCAGAGGTAGGTTTTCTTACCCCTGTAAGCAGTTCAACCAGTTCCTTCTGGCCATTGCCTGACACTCCAGCTATTCCAAGTATTTCGGCCTCTCTTAGGTTTAGCGAAATTTGCTTTAAGAGAACGCCTAACTTCTTATCAACCAGACTGACATTCTTCAGTTCTATCAGATTAATCTCTCCTGGTTTCACTTTATCCGTTGTTACTAAGGCCTCCACCTGTTTTTCTCCCATCATAAGTTTTACAATCACGTCTTCGTTCACTTCTTCCCTTCTAAATCTACCAACAGAGTTTCCAGACCTGAGAATCGAGATATAATCAGCTAGTGAAAGCGCTTCCTTTATTTTGTGAGTTATGAATACTACAGCTAGTCCTTCGTTCACCATTTTTTTAATAGCGGAGAATAAACTGTCTACTTCCTGTGGTGCCAGGTTTGTAGTAGGTTCATCTAGAATAAGCAGTTTTGGCTTCCTAATTATAGCTTTGATTATCTCTACTTTCTGTTGTTGTCCTATCTGCATTTTCTTTATCTTAGTGTCAAGAGGCACTGAAAGACCATAATCATCCATAGCCTTCTTTACCGAGTTCCTTCTTTCTACCTCGGTCGATTGATTTCCAAGCCCGAGAGCTATATTTTCATATACTGTAAAGTTGTCTATAAGCTGAAAATGCTGGTGTACTGCAACTATTCCATGTTCAAGGGCATCTTTCGGAGAATGAAATCGGACAGCTTTGTGATTAACTATTATCTGTCCTGAATCAGGCTGGTAAAGTCCGGATAGAATATTCATAAGCGTAGTCTTTCCGGCTCCATTTTCTCCAAGAAGCGCAGTCGCTTTCCCCAGCGGTATCTGCATATTGACGTTGTTTAAAGCCCTGTTTTCACCGAAGGATTTTGATATGCTATTCAGCACTACAAAGCTGTCTTCCATATATTCTTTCCAGCCACCTTATTGTGTTTATGAATATTTCCATGCAGATTTCAGCTATAACCATTTGCTCGTATGAAATCTTCTGCAATTTTCTTCATCGTTAAAAACTTGGCATCATCGTGTCTTTTCACATATCTGATAAACTTGTCCAATATTGGTAATACATGAGGACGAGATGATACATCAGGATGAATGGTAAGGCAAAGACAACCCTGCAATTCCACATTGTACAGGTAGTCAAAATGCGCCTTGTATATCTCATACATGTCTTTTGGCGAAGTATATCCATAGTTATAGTTCGGGTGTTTTATAAACATCATAGGGGGGAGGTCATCCAGATACCAGCTTACTGGTATTTCGACAATTCTAACTTCTTTACCAAATTCGTAGGGCTTCATCCATGATTCCGCATCCTTTGTATAGTCTATTTTGTACCATCTGTCTCCCTTCCTCAACCAATAAGGATGGAACTCTTCTGCCATCATACTGCTGTCGTAAACGAATTTATGCTTCAACAGAAGGTCAATCGAGTTTTTGCTGAATTCCCACCAAGGAGCCCTGTAACCGACAGGTCTTTCTCCTGAAAGGTCTTCACAAAGTTCGGTCGATCTGATAAGTATCTTTTCCTCCTGAGCTATTGACAGACGTGTAGGATTTTCATGAGAATAACCATGCGGAGAAATTTCGTGTCCTTCATCGGCTACCTTCTTCAATCTATCCTTGAAGGTTTCAGCGGAGTTTCCAGGGACAAACCAGGTTGTCTTGATCTTGTGTCTTTTAAACAAGTTTAGCAACCTTAGTGTTCCTACCTTTCCTGCAAACTCTCCTCTTGACAGGTCACATGGAGAATCTTCACCACCATATGAACCGAGCCAGCCTGCAATTGCGTCAACATCAACAGTTATTGCAACTTTGATGTTTCTGCTAATTCTGCGCATTGTCTAGGATAAGTCCTGAATGTTTAAAATCGTTTCCTAAATCAGTTAGAATTAATAAGAAAGAAAAACAAGCCGATTAGCCATGGAGAATAAGGTAATAATAACAGCTACTGTAGCTCCAACATGGGTTTTTGTTCCCGAAATTCAGAAGAAGGTTGAGGATAAGTGGCAGCAGACAACAGAAGACCTGCTTCAGGAGATAGAAAGATGCAGAAAAGCCGGTGCTTCGATAGTTCATGTGCACGGTAACAAACCTTGGAGCAAAGAAAAGTGGAAGGATGTTATCGAAGGTATTAGGTCAACTTCGGATATTTTGATCCAGGTTGGTCTGTCGGGTCGACCTATGGAGGAAAGAAGAGAACTTCTGGACTTGAAACCTGACATGTGTTCTGTCAGGCTAACTCATTCTGATGAAAGGTATACTATTCATTCGGCAAATCTATTGCATACTATGGATGAAATAAGGGAATACCTGCTTCTTTGCAGGGAAAAGAATGTCAAACCAGAGCTAGAATGTCATAATGAAGGCGCTCTATGGAATCTCAATTACATAATGAATAAAGGCTGGCTTGACATGCCTCCATTTCTAACTCTCTTCCTAGGATGGCCAGGAGGAACTTGGACACCCCCAACGATGGAGGAGTTGATCAGCAGGGTGAAACTGGTTCCCGAAGGCTGCATTTACCAGACTAGCATAATGCCTGACAAACCGGAAGATGGAATTAATTCGCCTTTTAACCTTTCGGTGCTGACTGTTATGCTGGGAGGACATGTAAGAGTTGGGACTGAAGATTATCCATACGTTAGTGGTAAGATTGCAGCAAAGGATTCTTCCGAACTCGTAGAAAGAATATCAAAAGCTGTAATAGCATTAGGCAAGGGAATAGCGACTCCATCCGAAACGAGAAATATTCTTAATATAAGATGAAAGCTTCTTTTGTGGTAAGATATGCATTGGAATCATAATAAAGGCGAGTTCTACTCCATACTTATCATGGCACTCTGTATGGCAGAGAGTTTGGTTGTTGCATACGATTATTCGCCAGTTGCTTTAAGCATAGCAGCAGACTTCAGGCTTACGTATTCCGATATAGGTCTCCTACAGACTTCTCTATTCATTCCCTTCATGGTCCTTCAGATACCAGCAGGGCTGGTTTCTGACAGATATGATTCAAAGAGGGTTATATTTGCTGCCCTTGCCATGATTACAGTCTCATCTTTTTTCTTCCCTATCTCGTGGAGCAAGGCTGTTCTATTTTCGACACGAATCATAACAGGAATTTCATTGGGGTTTATGTTTGTTCCAGTGGTCAGATTCTTAATAGTGTCAATCGGGAAGTTGGGTATAGGCATGTCACTTGGAATTCTTGGCGGAATGCAAGCGTTTGGTTCCATTGTTGCGTCTCTGGGCCCTGTTGCTTTGAGCAACATAACTGGAGGCTGGAGGTCTGCGCTAATGTTGCTTGCAATTCCGCTGCCAATACTGTTGATACTACTTTCATATGTTAAGGAGAAACAGAGGCAGAATGAAACGTCAGAAATGTATAACTCATTTAGAAAGGTACTATCAAATAAAACCACCTGGTTATTGGGTTATGATAACTTTGTCAGGTATGGAATAGTTGTTATGGTCACTACATGGATACCAGCATACTTGGTAGAACAATTTCACTATTCCCTTCTAGACGCTTCGATAACGTTAGGTCTGATGTGGCTTGCTGCTGCAATTATGTCAATTGTCGGAGGTTATCTATCAGATATGGAAAGAGGGAAATCTTTTGTGATAGTCATTGCGCTTGCAGGGACTGCAATTGTCTTGGCATCGACCCCAGAGTTGGCTTATAATTCAACTAGAATAATAGTCTTTTTATTTTTAGGGGGACTGATGTATTTTAGTTTCTCTCCGATGTTTTTCATGTTACCATCCTTACTAGGGAAAGAAATTGCAGGGTTTGCATCGGGTGTAGAAAATATGATGGCAACTTCGGGAGCTGCGTTCTTCCCGTTTATGATGGGATACATCAGGGACGTTACGGGAGGTTACGGAGATGGATGGCTACTTTCATCTCTCTTAGTTGCTGCTGCTGCGTTAATATCTCTTGAGTTCATAACGCAGCGAGTGGGTGACAGAAAAAATGGTAAGGCATAACACACTATCAGCTAGGAATTTCAGGATCGGTGTAATAACCCCCTCCACGAATACCACTCTTGAACCGATCCTCTGTTCAATGTTACAAGGAACAGAAATCACAGCTCATTATTCACGTTTTCGGGTGAAGAATTTAAGTTTGAAGAAAAAAGACATAGAGCAATTCAGCTTGAACAAAATGCTGATACCAGCTGGTCTGCTGTCAGATGCGCAGGTTGATATCATAGCTTGGTTCGGGACGTCAGGAGGATGGATCGGCCCAGAAAAGGATTTGCAGCTCTGTGAGACTATAGAAAGGAAGTATGCGAAACCTGCTGTTACTGCAACCATTTCTTCTATGAAAGCTATGGAAACGCTGAATATCAGTAAATTTTCTCTTGTGGTTCCTTACGAAAGGGATGTTACTCACAGAATTGTAAAAAATTTCAAACAATTTGGCTTTTCTGCTGTTAATGTCAAATTCCTGAACCTGACAGATAATATCGTTGTAGGTAAGGTCTCCAGTAATAGCATCGCAAAAATGGTAGAAGAATGCGCTAAAGACTCTGAGGGAGTGCTTGTATACTGCACCAACTTCTCCGTTGCACTTATAGTCGATAAACTTGAAAAGATGACGAGAGTTCCCATTCTTGATAGCGTTAACGTAACACTCTGGGGGTGCCTTCAAAAATTAGGCATTAAGAGAGGACTTAAAGGGTACGGAAGACTACTGGACATAAATCCTAAATGGTATGATAAACCAATGCATAACTGATTCGTTCACAAAATATCCTCTGCATAATAAGAGCAGGATCATAAATAAAAAGCCCAAAGCTTAAATGCACTTGCATAGAAGGGCTGCATTCGAAGATAAATCAAAATGACAAGACCTCTTGAAAATCTGGCTAAGAGAAAAGCCAGCGGCGGAAAGGTAATACCTTACAGAGGAAGGAGGAAATACGAGTACGATGGCTATGCACTTGAGACAGTGCAGGGTAAACAGATGGTTGTGACAAGAAGAGTAAGAGGAGGCAGCAACAAAATAGGTCTTGCCAGAGCCGAGTTTGCAAACGTAGTCAGTCCTGATGACAAGACAGCCAAAAAAGTTAGAATCATTAGAGTAATATCAAACAAGGCAAATAGGGACTATGAAAGAAGAGGGGTTATAACCAAAGGAGCAATTATAGAAACAGAGTTAGGCATTGCAACTGTTACTTCAAGACCTTCACAGCATGGAGTTGTTAATGCAATTCTAGCTCCAAAGAAGTAATAAATTCAAAAACTGTTTATAACTCTCATTCCCATCTTCGAATGCCATGAAGGATTATGACAAGCTGATAATATGGCTGGATTATTTTGACAGTTCAGTGCCAAGGTCAAGGGGGAGAAGAATACCTAACCATTCAGCAACAAAATCTCCCACGCTGAACGAGCTGAAGGCTGCAGCTCAAAAGCTTGGCCTGGAACCTGAAGTTTTTGAATCAAGAAGACCTTCATCAAGAAGGATTACAGGCTATATTCAGGTAAAGAAAATTATGAAAAAAGGAGAGCTCATTAAAAAATTGGCCAATCAGCTATCTGCTGTTAGGTCAGAAGTAAGAAAGGCTTCTGAAAAGCGCTAGCGATGAATCATGAAAAGAAACAAGTTTAATTACTTGGCATATGCTGCAGATATGCAGGAATTGGAGGAAGCAGGCCTGGTCTTCAGATTGGCAAGAAGTGGAATGCTGATAGTCAAGCTGAAAAAGCAGCCAAAGCCAGGCCAGTCGCTTTATGATTCAAAGGGTAGACTCGTTGGTAAAGTTGTTGAAATATTTGGCCCAGTCATATCGCCATATGCATCTCTCAAACCTCTTTCTGACTGGGCAAAGACGCTTGAAGGGAAGAAGGTGTACATGAAAAATGGAGGAACGTAGCAATCCTTTTCCAACAAGGTGTCCTCACTGCTCATCCCCTCTCATAGGGGATAGAGCTGCCGGTGAAGTTGTATGTCAGACCTGCGGGGCTGTCATAGCAGACTCTGTAGAGTTTGAAGGTCCAGACTGGAAGGCTATTGACCCAGAAGACAAGATGAAGAGGAGCAGAATCGGCGCTCCTTTGACATTAACCCAGCATGACCTTGGCCTTACAACTGCAATAGATGACAGCATGACAGACTTCCAGGGTAACAAACTGGCAGGGGATGAAAGGGCTTCAGCTGCAAGAATGAAAGTCTGGCAGTCCAGAATAAGGATGGTTGACAGCAAGGAGAGGTCGATGGCAAACGTCCTTCAAAAAATATCAGCTATAGCAGATTCTCTTAATCTGCCTTCAAACGTTGCTGAGACTGCTGCATATAACTTCAGGAGGTATTCAAAGAAGGGCTTTGCAAGGGGGAGAAGTGTTATAGGCATGGCTGCAGCCTCAATATATTTAGCCTGCAGGCAGTGCGATGTGAACCGCTCTTTAGCAGAAATAGCGCAGAAGTCTGGTGTTGAGAGAAAGTACGTCGCAAAGTACTACAGGAGCCTGATCACTGAGATGGGGATAGAAAGAGTTCCTCAGGCATCTCTGACAAACTACATTTCCAAGCTTTCTAACAACCTGAATGTAGCACCAAGGGTTCAGAGGCTTGCTACAGAGCTTGGAAGAAAGGTATCTGCAGCATCGATAAGCGGGGGGAGAGCTCCTTCAGGTTTGGCTGCTGCATTTGTGTATATAGCAGCTACACTGCTCAATGAGCATATTCCTCAGAGGGAGATAGCTGAGAAAGCAAATATAACTGAAGTCACGATAAGAAAAAGGTGCAGAGAGCTGTTTGAAAACTATGATATATCTGTCATACTCTCAGAAAAAAAGAAGATTGATGAGAAAGAGTTTTAGGGACGAAGTTTTATTTATATAATGGTTATTCAGGTGATTTGGAGTTCTTGCAAGAAGCAGAAGAAGACCTCATAAGTAAGGTTTACAGTCTTGTGATAGGAAGCGGCGGAAAGGGAATCCTGCAGAGTGAGCTCTGGAAAGTGCTAGGACTCACAAGCAGGGATGGCTCAAGGATAGCATCAAGGCTTGAGAAGAGGAAACTGATAAAGAGGGAAAGAGTTCTGGAGAATGGAAGATGGACCTATAACTTGTTACCTCTAGTCATTCCCATAGATACAAGCAGCATAGAGGATGCTCCATGCATAAGATGCACCGATGAAGAGAGATGCTCTCTTGATTCATCAATATCTCCTCTAACATGCAAGCTGCTTGAGGAATGGGTTGTTAGAGAGTACAGGCAGGCCAAGGAAAGTGCGACTCAGTGAAGCTAGAAAAGACTATTACAGAAGATTAGCTAGAAAGAAAGGGTATCTTAGCAGGGCAGCCTTCAAGCTTCTCCAGATAGACAGAAAGTACAGAATTCTAAAGAACGGTGCAAAGGTTCTTGACCTTGGCTGTTCTCCTGGTGGCTGGTCTCAAATCGCAAGCAGAAAGGTTGGGAAGCAAGGATTGGTAATAGGAGTAGATGTAGCAAAATCATCGTTTACAGCTTCCAATTTCAACTTCATCAATGCAGACATAAACTCCCCAGAATTTGAACAGAAGCTTTCTGGGTTGAATATGAAGTTTGACTGCATACTATCAGACCTCTCGCCTAAGCTTATAGGGATATGGGATGCAGATTCCTCAAGGCAGCTTCTATTGACTATGGATGCTTTGAAATCAGCGGGAAGGTTTCTGAGGGAAGGAGGAAGTGCAGTGATAAAGCTCTTCCAAGGGGAGATGCTGGATGAAGCTATAAAAGAGCTCAGAAAAAGCTTCACCTCTGTATCTGTTGCAAAACCAGCAGCAAGCAGGAAGCAGGCCAGTGAAATATATGCTGTATGCTTCAATTTCAAACCACAGAAAGAGACTCTTCAACAGCCTCTATCGGAGCATCAGTCTTAACCCCTTGACTATCAAGAGAGGTCAAAGTCGCCTTATAACCTGATTCTCTTAACCTTTCGACTATATACAGAGGACTGGGAGCCTTTTTGTTCATTCTATCAGCTATGCTCGGAATCCTGTAGTAGTATGCAGGTGATTGCATCTCTAGCATTGCTCTTTCAAGAAATTTCACATACACCATCATACCTTTCTCTTTAGCCTTATCTATCATACCTTTTACAAGCTCAGCATTGAATATATCCCCAAGCCAGAGAGGGCCAGCTACATCGGTTTTATTCATGCATCTTGGGCATAGCTTGTACTCATCCCAAGCATCAAGTCTAACTTCTTTCCTGAAGTAGCATCTGCTGCACACTCTTATGTATCCAAGCTTTTCAATAAGCTTGTTTGCTTCCTCTATACCCCTGTTTACAAAGAAGTAGAGCCTCATGTAGTGCAGGTCTGAGTGTGCAAATGCAACTTCAGCTGCAAAGTCCATCTGCATACCTTCTCTTATCACCATAGCTGATAGTAGCCTCAGAGCAATCTCGTTGCTGAAATCGCATCTGACTGAAGTTCCAAAGTACCTTCTGAATGCAACCTTATTATAAAGTCCTTTCAAAGGAGCTGTGTCAGTTGCAGTAATCGATAACATACCTCCAAACCTTACAGCTCTCAGTGCATTTTCAACGTAATTGACAGGAGAGCCAAAAGGGTCTATATCGACAACGTCAAACCTTTCAGCATTTTCAGCCAGAAACAGGTTTGCATTCTTATTTGAAATAAAGGTAATGTTTTCTCTTTTGTTCAGCCTGGCAGAGAACCCAGCAACCCTTACAGCCTCTTCATTCAGGTCGTTTCCATAAGCACTTTCAACATTTTTCACTTCGTTTGCAACCCTGACAAGCCTTGCTCCGCTTCCAGTCAGAGCCTCTCCGTATATCATGTTAGGAATTGAAATTGCACTGTATGCTAGTATTGAGATATCCCTGACCCTTTTGCCTCTAGGGTTGTAGAATACAGGCTTTCTTGGAGGAGAAGAAGCCAGCAGGCTCTCCTTCGGCACTGCAAGCTTAGTCTCCCCTTCCTTTATTATAGCGTATTCATCGCCTATAGCATAATTATTCTGCAACGCAAAGATATTTCAAGGCCCTTTTAATAAACAAGCTATTCTTAAAATAGCTAATTTTCAATGGCTGTTAGACGATATAAATGGCTAACTCAAGGCTCTTCCTGATAACAGGAATACCAGGTGTAGGAAAGACTACTTTGATAAGCAAGATTGTACTCTGGCTGAGAAAGTCTGGTATCTCAGTCGGAGGGGTTTATTCAAAGGAGAAGAGGTCGGGAAGAGTAAGGACTGGCTTTGTGATGACTGACCTTCTTTCAGGCTTTCAGAAAGAGTTAGCATCAATAGAAGGGGAAGGGCCAAGAATGGGAAGATATAGAGTAAATTTAAAGAATCTCGGAGAATTCGCAGCTCCAGCTGTTGAAAATGCTATATCCAGCTGCGAAATAATTGTGCTAGATGAAGTCGGCCCGATGGAGCTGATAAGCCCAGAATTCAGGAGAGCTGTAAAGCATGTAATCGAAAGCACCAAACCTGTGCTTATGGTAATTCATCTGAGAATGAGAGACCCGTTAATAGATGAAATAAAGTCAAGGGATGATGCAATATCGTTCGAAGTCACTCCAGATAACAGAAATCAGCTTGAAGAAACAATAACTAAAGAGCTTTCAAGGTTGTTAAGACTTGAACGATAGAATAATATGCGGTGTAGATGACGCTGGAAGAGGGTGCATCTTCGGCCCTCTTTTCATTGCAGGTGCAGCCATGAGCGATGATGTAGCAAAGCAGCTCTATTCGGATGGGGTGAGGGATTCAAAGCTATTAACGCGACAGCAGAGAGAAAGGCTCTTCGATGTCATAAGAGAAAAGGCAATCAGCTACGTAGTATTAAGCATAAAGCCTGAAGAGATTGACGAATATGTGAGGAGAAAGAAGAAGCATACAAAACTCAATTATCTTGAAGCAATATACATGGCAAGGGCGATAAACAAGCTTCAGGGAGAAGTTGCATATGTCGATGCATCTGATACTGATGTAAGGGTTTTCTCTGCACAAATAGAAGAGAACCTGGAGAGAAAATTGAGCATTGTAGCTGTACACCATGCCGATAGGCTCTTTCCTGTTGTATCTGCCGCAAGCATTTTGGCAAAGGTCTCAAGAGATAGGGAAATAGAGAAATTGAAGAAAGAGGTAGGAGATTTCGGTTCAGGCTATCCTTCAGACCCGAGAACTGTAAAATTTCTCAAAGAATGGATAGCTTCTAAAAAGTCGCCACCTCCTTTTACAAGACTGAGCTGGAAGACATGGAAAAAACTGCTTCAGACAGATATGAAGCTGGAATAGCTATCTATCTGTCTAGCTTTCCTTCAATAAATTCCAGAAATCTCCTTTTTGCTTCTTCATACGCAAGCTGAACAGGCGGATGCTTAAAGCAGTAAGAAGATAGGCTGATAAGCTGACCTGACACACCTCTCTGCAATGCAACCTTTGTCCCCCTTATCGCATCTATCATAACGCCCCCGCTATCAGGCGCATCTACTACGTGCAGCTTTGCTTCGATTGTTACAGGAGTATTTGCAAAGTATCTGCCCTTAACCCATATGTAGCATATCTTGTCATTCTTCAGGAAAGGTACATAATCGCTTGGCCCGATTCTTGTTGGAACAGGATAAGGGGTCATCGCTCTTACAGCGCTTGTCTTGCTCTCCCTCTTATCTGCAAGCCTGCTCTCTTCAAGCATATTCAGAAAATCTGTATCCCCTCCTATATTCAGCTGATAGGTTTCATCAACCTTTACACCCCTATCATGCAGCAGCTTTATGATTGTTTTATGCAGTACAGTCGCTCCAATCTGGCTCATCACATCATCCCCAGCTACAGGCAGATTCTCTCTCTCGAACCTTGATGCCCATTCTTCATTGCTTGCTATGAATACAGGCATTGCATTTATGAAAGCTACACCAGCCTTCAGCGCTTCTTCAGCATATCTGTGCACAGCCTTTGTACTCCCAACAGGCAGGTAATTTACGAGAATATCTGCACCTGAATCCTTAAGCTCTTTCCATACCTCAACTTCTTGCTGTTGAGATATTTTGACAACTTGGGATAGATATTTTCCTATCCCGTCATGAAGCGGTCCTCTCTTAACTTTAACATCTAACTTCTCAACATCACAGAATTTTGGAGTGTTATTAAGGCCTGAGAAGATGGCTTCAGAGAGGTCCTTTCCGACCTTGCTCTCATCCACATCAAAAGCAGCAACAAATTCTATGTCAGAAGGTGTAATGCCTGCAAGTGAATAAGATAGCAGCCCTATCGCTTCATCCTCTCTCTTCCCTGAATAATATTTTGTTCCCTGTATTAAGGCAGATGCGCAATTACCTATTCCTGCCAGGGCAACCCTGACTTTGGGCATGAGTTTTATGCCCATAAAACAGCGGTTTTAAAACGTTGCTTTTTCACTAGTTTCCTTGCTCTGCATCATCCTGACTATCTTTGCATAGTAAGTGCCATGGTCTCCAGCCCTGTTTGTGAAGCCCCAGTCTGCAGGCTTCTGGGGGTTATATTTTACAAAGCTTCTGCGTGGGTCTTCTTCAATCCTAGTAAAAAAGTAAAGGTCGCTCCCTTCAGAATCGCCTATATGCACAAAGGCTCCCAACTCGAAAGACTTGTTATCAGATGAGAGATAGAGAGGCGCAGGAGCCTCATCAGCAAGCATTCTGTAGCTGCTCAGCTTCAGCAGGCTAACAACATCGCCCAACTCAAACTTCTGTGTCAGGTCAGAAAGGCCTACATGCTTTCCTATAGCCCTCCTGAATCCTTCAGGCACTTGCTTGATAATCAATATTGGTGAGTAAAGATATCTGGGGTCAAAAGCCTCTGATGCTAATGTCACTTCTTCAACTTCTTCATCAACTTTATACCTAAGAAACTGGTCTATCTTATCAGATATTGCATAGAAAAACACTGGAGAGTCGTTAATCTGTTCAGAATGAACAGCAAGAGCATACTTCTGAGAATCTATGCTTATACCAAATACTGGTCTTGGTACCCTTTCAAACGCGCATGCCAGTCTTGCCAACTCTACTATCGATGAAACTTCTGCAAAGATAGGTTCTCCTTTGTTCTTTGGCATGCTTCAACATTTAACTTCTATGTATATAAACCGTTTTTAAATTCGATTTTTACCTACCAAACCTTCTCTGCCTGTTCTGGTATGTCCTTATGGCTCTGAGAAAATCCAGCTTTCTAAAACCAGGCCAGTAGACATCAAGAAAGACAAGCTCGCTATATGCAGATTGCCAGAGCAGAAAGCCGCTCAACCTCACTTCCCCAGAAGTCCTGATTATCAAGTCAGGGTCAGGGTCTGGAAGAAACGATGTGAATAGGTAGCTTGAAAACTTCTTTTCGTCAATTTCAAGAGGGTCAAGTTCCCCTTTCGAAACTTCAGATGCTATCTTTCTAACAGCTTGAAGTATCTCCATTCTTCCCCCGTAAGCTATTGCAAAGTTAAGATACAGGTCATTATAATTGGCAGATTCCTCCTCAAGCTTCAGAAGTCTGCTTTTCACACCTTCTGGAAGTATATCTATGTTTCCCATAGCCTTTACATGCACCTTATGCTTGTGCACATATCTTCCCTGAATCAGCTTCTCAAGCTTATCTTCGATTATCTTGAATATCTTTCTGAGCTCTTCAGGGTCCCTGCTCAGGTTTTCCGTCGAGAGGACGTAAAGGGTCAGGGATTGAATTCTGTATTCAAGGCACCACTCTAAGAGATTCTCAACCCTGTCTGCTCCAAGCGCATGACCCATCCATTCCGGATAGTCCCTTTCCTGAGCCCATCTTCTATTGCCATCAAGTATTACACCTATATGCTTGGGCATGTTACCTTTTTTTATCTGGCTTTCGAGCAGCTTGGTATATAACCTGTATACCCCCAGGTAATGAAGGGCTGTACGAAGTAATCCATCATTCCTTTTCATGAGCCGACACCCGTCGGCTTTGCACAACCTGGTAAAACAGGTAAACCAATACAAGCACTACAGCAAGACCTGCTAACAAAAGAGATACTATCGGCACAGCTGAACCCTTTGGATTTTCGAAAAGTGCGGCAAGAGCAAGAACAGGTGTATACATTAGAACAAGCGCTGCCAATGCTATCATATCCCTTGCAACTTTTGTGCTTCTCTGCATCCCGTGGTAAACAGCATCGACAACTATGTTCACAGCTATGGCAACCCAGAAAAGTATTGCTGAACTCTGTATAAACGTTCCTGCAAATAGACCCAGATACTGATACACAAAAGAAGGGTTGAGGCTAAGCAATTTCCACTGTGCAAGAGAACTCATAGCGTTGTAACCCTGAACAATAGCAACTATCCCTATTATAACAGATGCAAGAAAAGCGAAGAATCTTGCCATGAAAAACGTTCTCCTTCTTGCCTGGCTGAGCATGTTGTCAAGGCCAAAGCCTCTTACTACAAATATGCCTCCTACGACAAATGCGAATATGAAGAGGAAATACTCGTAAAGCTGCAGAGATGCAAATATACCGTATAGAACCAGAAGTATGCCAGGTATCCCCAGAACATACCTTGAGTACTTTGATTCATAAATCAGCATCTTCAGGTATCTTCCCAAGACTTCATAGCTCTCCTCTACACTTGCACTATGCCTGATCACTATTCTCTTTGTGCTCAGAATGGGAGCAACGTTATTCAGAATAGGGATCACTTTTTCATCTTCCAGCCCGTCAGAAACGAGCACTATACCTTCAGCATTCATTGTGCTTGCAACAGCCTTGGCCTGCTTAAGCATTCTCTGGTCAGCTTCAAAGCCTCCCTCTTTTGAACCAGACAGAATTGCAATTTCACAATCATATCCTTTCTTCTTCAGCCTGTCATATTCGCTTATTGCTGCATAAATTGCGTTGGCATCAGCTTCCTCAGGGTCAGCAAGCAACAGCTTCATCCCGGCTTCAAGGCATTTCTCTCTCCCCACTATAGGTGTCTCTAGCCCTGCCTTGACTCCAATATCATCATCCCTGTCTACATTCAGAACAAGGATCCTTTTGCTTGCTGACAAAGCATTACGAGTTTCAAAACTCTGTAATATAAGTGATTCTGGTATCACTTTACGTTATCTTCATCATACAGAAGCTTCAGCTCGTTAAGCGTGAGAGCTTCCCCTCTCTTAAATCTCTCAAGAGCCTCTCTTCTTGCCTTCTCCAATTCTTCTTTATTGAAAGCTAACCTTGATTCCCACTTCCCCTCTTCTTTTCTGCTCATCTCAATCTCCTTTCTCATCTGACTTAGCTTTGAGTCTATTTCATTGTATTTCTTCTCAAGCTCTTCAATATCCTGTTCAATACCCTCTATCTCACCATAAACCTGTCTTCCTGCCTTGGTGTACTCTTCTATTTTCTGCCTTTTCTCCTGCATTGCTTTCAGAGTTTCCTGCCTGTCAGCTTTAACGTCGAAGAGTACTGCAGACTTCTCATCCAGGTCCCTATCCAGTCTGTTGGCCTCATCCTTCAAATCATATGCCTTTTTCCATACAGCTATCATTTCTGCCATCTCCTTCATCTTTTCCAGCATTCTTTTTTCTTCTTCTTTGCTTAGCGGTTGTGTCTGCATCTTCCATTCTATCTTCTTTAACTCCTTTCTCAGCTCCTCCCCATTCCCCTTAAGCGCGGGTTTCATCTGCTCAAGCTGAGAATATGTTTCCCTATACCTCTGCTTTGCCTTCCTTATCTCTTCAACAAGATTCTTTTTGTCATCGTTAAGTGCATTAAGCTTCTCCTTAAGAATCTTGTACTGTTGCCTTTCATCTTCGAGCTTTGAAGAAAGCTGGTCAAGCTCTTCAAGCAGCTCTGCCTTTCTAGCCCTTATCTTCTTCAGTTGCTCCACTATCCCCCTTCTCTGCTCAAAGAGTTGTGAGACTAATTTTCTCTTCTCGGCCTCTGCCATTATCGCCACCCCGTCCAAAAAGGTATGATATAAAGCGATAATCTAAATCAAGAAAAGGGATAGCAGTTGGGCTGATAAGTTACGGGGTTATAAGTGCAGAATGTCCAGGCATAATCATTCCCGTTAGATACAGTTATATCATCAGCTCCAACATTAGCTATCTGCCAAGTGCCGTTATAAACCCAAAGGAACCAGCTTGCTGTCTGATTATTTTCTACACCTGCTATCCCTGTTACGAAGTGCTCACCATATGATGGATAATAGACAGCATCAATATTTCCCTTTAATGCAACAAGAGTTGCTATATAGAGATTCCAGCCAGGCTGGTATGTTATATTATACCAATGGGCACTGCCATTTCCATAATTGACATATATGTTTGCTTCTGGCAATTTTGCAATAGAGCTGTAAAACTTTTGATATTGCTGCCATAAAGCTGGTAATTCCTTACTTATGTTGATGTATGCTTGGCTGCTTGTGTTAAGCTGTGAGGCTGAATCAGCCAGAAGAAGAAGAGTTTTATTATAGTAATTCAGAAGAGCTGAATAGTTCGAATTGAGTTCCTGAATGCTCTTTTGAAGGCTCTGGCTCTCCTGTGCAAGGTTGTTGTAATTGTTCTGTGTGCTGTCATACTTTTCATAATAGAGTAGAGCTACACTGCTTAAAATTACTATTGCAGCTAGAAGAATTGCAATCGCACCATAAAATGCTGAAGAAGAATACCTCTTTTCTTGTTTCATAACTATACCCTCTCCCTCAACTCTATATTGATTCCCTTCATCCTGTCTAGCTTTGCCACTCCCTTGATTACAGCTGGAGATATACTTCCAAGGACGAAGTTGCTCAGTTCATGAGGTATCATGAAAGGTATCCCCAGCAGCTCAGTAGCTATTAGCTCCTTCATGTTTAAAGAGAATCCAAACCCTATAAGCGCTGTTCCAAAATTTGTCCAGACATCCCAGGCAAAGGTGCATATAGCTAGCAATGCTCCGAAGACAGGGTTGAACATACCATAATTCTTCCATACTTTGCCTGCCCAGCTTCCTGCCAGAGCATAGAGAATCTCTCCAGAAACGAGAAAAGGTATTATTGCCCCTCCGAAGCCAAGGGGGTTAAGAGAGCCCCAGATAAGCTCAGATAATATGCCTACTGATGCTCCAAACCTGAAGCCATATAGCAAAGCAGCTATGAATACCATGAAGTCAACAAGTTTAACATTGTATATCCAGGAAAGCAGGTAATCAGAGCCCACAGTTAACGCAACAAATACTGATAGCCTTGCAAAGTATATACCCTTAGATGTTTGCACGCTGGCTGGATAATCCATCCAGTATTTAAATTTAAAATTGTACTCATTGATTCCATAAAACAATGAAATCAACGTTTATATCATCTTCATCCATATGAATGAAGGCTCCAAGTTGTGGTTCCAAGCCTTAAAATCGATTGCTACGACAGAAATTAAAGGGCCAGCTCCATCGTTCGACATAACAGATATTCTGCTTGCAATAATTGCAATAAACAATTCTTTCGTTGGAAGAAAGAAGTTAGCTTACACTTTAGGACTTGGGGAAGGGGCGATAAGGACCCTGATATCTAGGCTCAAGGATTCAGGGTTGATAGAAACCCTTGCATCTGGCTGCAGGCTGACTGAAAAAGGACTAGCCATTTATGAACGTATAAATTCAGACCTGATATTTTTCAGCCCTCCTCCAATAATCCCAACTAATCTGCATTTAGCTGGTCTTGTTGCAAAAAGGCTCGGGGATAAGGTTGCCAAAGGCCTTGAGGAGAGAGATACTGCAGTGAGGGGAGGGGCTGCAGGGGCTCTCATACTTGTAGTCAGAAAGAAAAGAATTATCATGCCTGGAGTTTCTGACTTGACTGAAGAGCATCCTGAGCAGTATCATGCACTTATGAAGAATGCAAAACCTGAGGATGGAGACCTGCTTATTATAACTTGGGCAGAAGAGGAGAGAGTGGCAAAAAAAGCTGCAATCGCAGTTGCAGTCAGTGTAATCGAGAAACCTTCTGCGGTAAAAATTGATTCTTCTTAATATAACACTTTGATGCAGCCTTAAACATGGGCTCTGTGCAAGGTCTCATGGGTGAAGTTGTACTTAAAGACGGCTCAATCGTTCATGTCAGGGAAGCGACTCAGGAAGACAGGGAGCTGCTCAGAGAATTTCTTTCATCTTTATCCCCTGAGACTATATCCAACAGATTCTTTGGTATAGGTGTTGATAGGCAGGCTGCGCTTTCTGCGCTGATTCCTAAGGAGAACGATTATGCACTGATAGCAATAAGGGAGGGAAAGGTAATAGCCCATGCTTCATATCACATCATATCAGATAAGAGGGCAGAAGCTGCAGTTGTTGTCGCAGACGCATATCAAGGTAAAGGACTTGGAACAATTCTCCTTGGCCAGCTTGTTCAGACTGCTGAGAAGAGAGGCATACTTGTATTTGATGCATTTGTCCAGCCAGAGAACTACAGAATGATAAGTGTTTTAAGAAGGCTGGGTTATCAGGTATCTCTCAAAGCAGAGCCAGGTGCCATAAAGGCAAGTTTTACGGTTTCATCTATTCACGAGCTTGAATCCGTATTTGACCAGCTTGAGGCAAGGTCTGCAGCTGCTGCAGTCAGGTCTTTTCTCTTTCCGAGGGGTGTAGCTGTCATAGGAGCATCCAGAGACAGAAATTCAATAGGAGGGGAGCTGTTCTGGAATATCATAGAATCAGGCTACAAAGGAGCTGTATATCCTGTAAACTCGAATGCAGATGTTGTGCAATCCATAGTTGCATACAAGAGTGTTACCGACTGCCCAGGCCCTGTCGATGTGGCAATAATCTGTGTTCCAGCCAGATATGTATTAGATGTAGCCAAAGAATGCCATAAGAAAGGTGTGAAGGGGCTTGTTGTAATATCTTCAGGATTTGCTGAAGTGGGAGGGGAAGGAATCGGCTTGCAGAAGGAGCTTGTATCTCTTTGCAATAATACAGGAATGAGACTTATAGGGCCAAATTGCATGGGTATTATAAACACGAATAAAGATGTCAGCCTTAATGCACAGTTCGCTCCATACAAGCCTTTGCCTGGAAGAATAGGGTTTCTGTCTCAATCAGGTGCTCTTGGCATAGCTGTGATAGAGCACGCGACAAGGCTTGGCTTGGGTCTTTCAACCTTCATATCCGTTGGCAATAAGGCAGATATCTCTGGCAATGACCTGATTCAGTACTGGGAGAACGATGAGGATACAGATGTAATACTTCTGTACCTTGAATCTTTTGGTAATCCAAGAAAATTTGCAAGGATAGCAAAAAGGGTGACAAAGAAGAAGCCTATAATTGCAGTAAAGGGAGGAAGGTCTGTTGCAGGTTTCAGGGCAACCCAATCCCATACAGGAGCAATGCTTTCAGCCTCTGATGTTACTGTTGATGCTCTGTTCAAGCAGACTGGGGTTATAAGAGTTGATGTTCTGTCTGAAATGTTTGACGTTGCAGCATTGCTCAGCACACAGCCCTTGCCAAGAGGAAAGAGAGTAGGAATAATAACAAATGCTGGAGGAGCTGGTATACTGGCTTCTGATGCATGTGAAAGCTATGGTCTTGAAGTACCAGAATTCAGCCAGGAGACACAGAACAAGCTGAGAAGCTTTCTCAGGGCTGAAGCAAGTGTAAGAAACCCTGTAGATATGATAGCATCAGCCACTCCTGAAGATTATGGCAGAGCCATAAGGGCAGTTGTTGAAGATGAGCTTATCGATTCACTTATAGTTATCTTCATACCTCCCATATCTGTCTCTGCAAGTGATGTTGCAAAGGTAATACTTCAGGAGGCAAAGAAGTTCAACAAGGATACAAGAAAACCCATACTCAGCGTGTTCATGGCCACCCATGGTATATCAGAGCTTCTCAGCGAAGATGAAATGAGGATCCCTTCATATCCTTTCCCGGAAGCTGCAGCAAGAGCACTTGCAAAGGCAACTCAATATTCAGAGTGGGTCAGGAGGGAAGAAGGGAGAAGAGTCATGTTTAACGATATAGACAGAGAAAGAGCTGCCTCCATAGTCTCATCTGCACTCAGGAAGAGCAGTTCCATTCAATCTGCTCTTGGCAAAGAAGTAATGCAGCCAAGCCAGAAATGGCTGTCTACTGAGGAGACTTCTCAGCTATTATCATGCTACGGCATACCGATGGTTAAGAGTTTTACAGCTAGCAACTTTGATGAAATCGAAAAGATAGCGAAGAATTTCGAAGGAAGTATTGTGCTGAAAGCAATATCGCCAAAGATAATCCACAAAACAGAGGCAGGAGCAGTAAAGCTTGACATAAAGCCTGAAGATGCAAGAAGAGAGGCTGAAAAGATGTCTGAGAGGCTGAAAGCTATGGGCTTAGAGCCAGAAGGTTTCCTGATACAGCAGATGGTCAAGAATGCTTTTGAAACATTTGTTGGAGTGACACACGACCAATCTTTTGGGCCTGTAGTAGCATGCGGAGCTGGAGGGATTTTTGTTGAATTGATGAAGGATATCTCGGTGAGAATTGCCCCTCTTACAGACAGGGATGCTGATGAGATGATATCTTCTCTGAAGAGCTACCCGATAATTGCAGGCTACAGAGGCAGTGCAGGATATGATGTAAACGCTCTTAAGGAGATAGTTCTGAGGGTTTCATCTCTGGTTGATGACATACCTGAAATAGCTGAAATGGACCTCAATCCAGTCATGCTTCTGCAGAAAGGAGCTTACGTTGTAGATGCAAGAATTAGAGTGGCTGAATCAAAATTACCTATGCTCTTCGGAGCAAAGAGAACTGATTGATTCAATAGCTATCTTGTATGCGGCTCATGCAGCATCTCACCACTTTCTTCTATCCTGAAGGCAAGATAGATTATTGCTCCGCTTACAGGAAGAAGCAGGCCCAGAACAATGGATTGTAAATCAAACTGAAACAGCAATGCTAAGCAAAAGACAAGCCCCATAGCTGCAGTAAGAGAGAACCATCCTATGTTGAAAGGTGCTTTGAAAGGCCTCTTTACGTTAGGGGTTGTCCTGCGAAGGTGTAGCAAGGCTATATTTACCAGCGCAAATGTTACGAGCGACCCAAAGCTTGTGACTCTAGCGATTGCTGAAGCGCTTGAGAGAGGAAGAAATGCTAATGCTATAATGAATACCATTGCTATAGCTAGTAAAGGAGTCCTTGTATTCCTGCTTACATAGCTGAGCATCGATGGGAGAGCATGCTCTTTAGCCATTCCGTATATTATCCGCGAGGACACTATGACAAGGACCTGAACCGTATTCATAGTAGTCATCAGCGCTATAGCTGATATCATGTAAAACCCTAAAACACCTAATTTAGATGATGCAGCTAATGCCAATGGAGCATCTGAAGAAGAAAGAAGGGCAGGAGCTACAAGGCTTACAGCTGATAATCCTACAAGTACATAAAGAATTGTTGTTACCACGATTGCTATTATCAAACCTCTGGGTATTGTAGTTTCAGGATTTTTGGTATCCTCAGCAATGTTACTCATGTTATCAAAACCTATGTATGCAAAAAATACAAGGATTGCAGCCCCTATTATACCAGCCATTCCTCCCTGAGGAGGTGCATATTGCATTCTTGCAATACTGGTTAAACCTAAAAGAATGACTATTATGAGACCTGCTATAGCTACAATGCTCAAAACTGTATTTATCTTCAGCCAGTATTCTGCTCCTGCAGAAGCAATTAC
>Ga0080006_1145224_pt1 | contig 25273 bp, 19 predicted proteins | sample RS3BMetagenome_FD_69209 | JGI IMG/M metagenome (GOLD analysis project Ga0080006, IMG submission 69209) | Ferric oxide microbial mat and aquatic microbial communities from Rainbow Spring, Yellowstone National Park, USA - RS3B (SPADES... ...
GACGCTGGTTCTGGTTCGCGCTTCTCTCTGTGCAATACGCCGATGAATCCGAGGTGTCTGCACCGGGATACAACCAGTGCCTGCAACATCCACGAATACGAATACATCGCTCGCGACGCCTGTCGTCGTCAACAAGCACTCGAGCCACTGCCTGTATCCACTGCGGACATCATCGTCAATCGCCTGCGATGGGCACGTTCACGTTGCGTGAACGCGCACCCGAGGTTGTACAGCGCTCGCGACTGCGCATGCCAGTGGTAAGCGCAAGCACTCATTGGTGATCACGACCAGGCCTGGTCTCGTCGGTTCCCTTCTTCGGCATTCGTTTCTTTACCATTCAGGAGAGATCAAACGAATTTTGTCCTTCTCGTATCGTATACAGTAAACGATCCAAAAGTATCTCGAAAGAGCTATACTCGGGTAGCTTGACGTAGTTGGTGCAGGTCATGACCGTGGGCAGACACTCGTCCGGCGTCAGGCCTGCTTCGGGGGTACGTTTCACCACAGTCATTGGTGGCAGGAGGGCGTGGAATCCACCCATTGGCAGACGCGGTGAACCAGTGGCGAAGAGCAGGAAATGACGACGGTCGTCCTCGTTGAGGCTGCACAAAGCACGTACAAAGTTCCGTGCCGCCACATTTTCGCTCGTATATCCGTGGTCGAAACGCAGCGCAGACAGCAGCTCCTGTTCCGTCCACGGATGCAAGTCGGGTCCACAGAGCACCACATTGACTTCTTCGTTCGGGTTGAAGATACCCAACAGCGCCCAAATCGAGCAGATGCTCTGGAACCCTTCGAGAAACGCGTAAGCTGGTCGTGCCGCACAATCAAAGAGCACGTGCTCTTTGACTTGTCTAACGTAGTCTGCAAGATTATCCTTCGACACCGTCATAGAGCGTCCCCGAGGCCGCATTTCAATATGCGGTTGCCCAGGCAACGTCCAGTCGAGGCAGAGCGCGGCGATATCGCATGCATCGGCGTCGCGCATGCATGCAATCGAGTGCAGGGAGCGTGCGAGTTCCGCATCCACTTCTCCGAGTCGGCGGAGCGAAAAATCGAGGCGCTTCTTTGCGGCTCGGAATATAGCTCTATGCCCGTTCAGTCCTTCAGAAACGAGGAACCGCGCCTCTGCTAGCGCCCGCACCAACCGCCAAAACGCTGGGGAGAAGCGCAAATCCAAAAGGCGCCCGTCTAAGAACGCCTTGGCACAAAAGCGACCAATGAACTGGAAACGCTGCAGGCGCTCCTGGACGGGGGCTCCGCGCTCTCTGGGACCGATCGGTGCGGGATATAGGCCAGCGCCCGCGGAGACAACATAGCAAAGTCGCTCACGAAGCTCAGGTGGAAGCGCCTTGCCCGAACGGAGCAAGCGCTCCCTTTCGGCGGCCTTCGACGAGTCCTCCCACCAGAGTTTCAGATCCACGCGCTGCAGCTCCCGGGAGACCATGGAATAGAATTCTAGCGTTGGACCCAAACCCGTTCCTGCTTCATTAAAGTATTCAACTTCAATTAGCGCTTTCTGGTCGGCAAAGTTCTCCATAATCAGTTCGGCAGACTCGAGCAGACGTGCCCGGTGCACACGCACTTTCTGGCGCTGAATACGCCCGATACGGGCCTCTTGCTCAACACCCGATGTGTGCGCTCCCAGGTCCGAGCGGCCCGTCGATGAACTCGCAGTGGCATGCTGCTGCCGTTGCGTGTCAGCACGCGTCTGCACCGCGCTCAACGCTCGAGCAATCCCAAAGCTGGATACTTGCACGAGCAGCCGTCGCGTCTGCAGCGAGAACAGCCCCGGACAGACACGCGGTACAATGAAACACCATGGCGGGAGCGCGGCTGCTGCTACCGCCAGTGGATCACTAAGCTGGGCGCCCAGCTTGTTCTCAAAGCTGGACGAGGCGAAAATATCTGCTTCCGGCACGAGCGGGTCATCGGCAGGCGGCCAGTGCACATTGTGGCTCCAGGCGGCGTCCAAGGTCGAACCGCTCTGGGTACGCGAAGCCTGGATCCAGGCGTGCAGTTCGGCATGGTGGTTATTCATCCAGTAAAGCTTACCTAGGAGTGAGAGATACGAGCTCACATCCTGCGCTACGGTAACCTCATTCAAATGAAAGCTCCGTGGTACTTGGAACTGTAATTCTGCCACTTGGACGAGCTCGAATTCCGCAAAAGGCCCCTCAAACTGGTGCCCGCCAGGCTTACCGTCTCCGTTGGAGATTGGCTGGCTCGAGACCTGCCCCATTCGTGATGACTGGCAATCTGCATACGTGAGTGCATGGGTTTCGGACCAGAGACGAGGGCCCAGTGCTTGTCCCCCGAGTGTGGTTACGAGCGCGTGCAAGATTGTCTCCTGCGGAAGTAGCGTGTGTCCTCGAATACATAGAGAGAGTCTGGCTCGCCGGCGTTCCCCGTCGCGCTTCAGCCTGATGCCTCTCGAACGACGACCGCGGTCGATTTCCGAGCTAGGACATGGTGCGCCTGCACAGCGCCCAGCTCGTGCTGCATACGTTTCTGGAGCTGAGCGCCTCGAGTCGCGCCCGCTGTGCTCCTGTTCGCGCACAGGGCTCCCAGTCCCAGATAACTCGTCCGAGAATTCAATATCTACCGCCGGTAATGAACCGGAGAGGTTTGGATTTTCCAGACCATGCTCCGGACCAAGTTCATCAAAAGTCTCACCGAGATCGGAAAACTCGTCTGAGTCCTCCTCAGAGCCTGATGCGGTTTCTTCGGCTGCAGCTAATGCCGTTTCACCTGCGAGCGACGGGCGGGAACCAGCCTGTCGGCGACGGGCGCGATGCTCACCGGGTTCGTCCGACTCGACGGAGCCGCTCAACGCATCCTCATCAAAGAAGATCGCATGCTCGTCGTCGCTGGTGTCCGCTGTGGACTCCGTTGCGACCTCGAACGCTCCACTATCGTCGGAGCCATTTTCATCAGTTCCGGTCTCGAATACGGGTTCATCGCTTAGCTCATTGAGTTCCGCAGCGTCGCCTGTTACGCGTTCGTACAAAAACTCCTCAATAGTCTGCGCGGATGCGAGAGGCTCCACGAGCACCAAACTAGCCGGAAAGTCACGTAGCCGCGAGCCACTGCATCCACCTCCGCGCTGGAGCTGCAAGCGGAAAGGCTGCGATAGTAGACGTATGCCCGCAGATACGCTTCCATTTGCTGCCATATTCCGGACAACCTGGAAGCGCTCCGTATTCGTGAAAATCGCCACCAAACTGTGCACCAGACGACGCAACGCCCCAGGGGCTCTTATCGCAGCAACCAGGAGGTGACTGTATCGCGTTGCAAGCTCAGACGCAGCGCCCGGCTGAACGGAAAGGTACGCGTCCAGTGCCCCGGCCAGACCACACATCTGGACCTCGAAAACAGAGCAGTGCTCGAGCTCTGGAAACAGCGCTATGAGCGACTCGTGGTCGCCCTTTTTGATGCGCTCGACGAGCTCACAGAGCTTCCGTATCCGCTGCCGTCCTGAACTACGCAACGTATCCCCGAACCTGTCGAGAATTTTCTGCGCTGCATCCGTTTCAACGGCACTTTGCTCTAGCACGTGCAGCACGCCCTCTTTCACAAATAGTTCTCCAAGCGGTCCAAGGTCCTGTACGCGCTCGAGCATATGCTCAATCATACACATCACGGAAGCCCGTTCATCCTCATCAATAGGGTCATAGAGCACGTAGCCCAGCGTTGGCACAAGCTGCATAGAGAAACTCTGTATCTCTTGCTCGGATTCAAGAGCAAAAAGTGTCTTTTTCATTGCAGATATGGCGCGACGGCGGCCTTCCCTGGAGGTCTGATCATGCATCGGTGCACGAACGTTCAACTCAAGAACCGTTTGGAGGCGCTGTACCAGCAAACGATCCGGGGCGAGAGCATCCACGAGCATCAGTGCACTGCCAATCAGCGTTTCTGTCTGCGTAGCACGGTTCAATGACACTGCATGGACATCAGCAGCGCCCAGTAGCTGCCCAGTCGAAGTAGATTCCTCTGCGTCCGATGCGACTCCAAGCAGATTTGCCAGGATGGCGCCAATACCCAGGCCGCCTTGAGCTGGCGACGTGAGCATTCGCGTTCCCAAACCCTCATCCGCTGAAGCTAAACTCGAGAGCGTGCTCAGTACGAGTCCTCGGTGCCGTTTGTCAAGCGATGCTTCACCAGCAGCGAGAACAGCGACAAGTTTCTCCATGGCGCCTCCATCGTTTGCAATGCGCCTGAGAACCTCCTGTGCGTTACTCGATGCGCTAAAGTTGGCTACTAAGCGCGCATATGCGGTCACTCCATGCTCCCGAATGCGCGTATCATCACTGTCCAACAGATGACTGAGAAGCTCAAGGGCATCCTCTACCTGTGAGAGCGCCGAATCGTTCACTCGTGCGCAGCAGTTTGCGGCAGCCGAAGAAGCCATGCGCTGTATACTGGTCGGAAAGAAGTCGAGATGCTGCAGAATCGCGCGAAGGCCTCCGCTGCGCACAATGTGATTTGGAAAATTGTAGCTAAGGCGCTCGAGTGCCTGAAGGCACTGCTCCGCTAAATCAATGTATTCAACATGGAGGAGGAAGCCGCAGAGCGCCGGTACGGCCCTGCTCTGCGCGATACTCGCACCAACGCTCGGGCTAATTTCAACCATGTACGCTAGCGCCCGAGCTGCTAAAATCAGGAGCTCCGGCAGCTCTGGACAGTTCTGCAGGATCCAAACTAATGGACTCACCAGCTGCTCAAAGGAAAAGTTCAGGATAACATCCTCGACGCCGATTGAGAGCACCTCGCACAGCTCGTTCAACAACGCCATTAACGCGACGGTATCCGTTTCCGTGTTGCCCTCCGTGGTCAAGCTGCGCAGCTCGCTCGCGATGCGGCGCAGTCTTGCGGGGACGCTTGAGCCGCCAAAGCCCCCATGGCCAAACGATGGCAAAATCTCGCTCAGACCGGCTCCTAGATGCCGTAGGAGGCCTTGAAGTGTTCCGCCAGTCTCGGGCGGAAGCGACGAAGGCCCCCGCGGTGATGCCCCGCGACGGCGCCCGCTTTGGTGCTCTAGGGGAAAGCCCAGCGACGAGGCCTCGGGTATATCGTCGTTCGTTTCGAGCGGCAGCGAAGCGCTCGTATTAGGCTCTGTGTGCCGTCGGTACCTCGAGTGGTAGCGCCGGCGGCTCCGGCTCTCGCTTGAGTTGATAGAGCTCAGGCCGTCGTTATCCGCTCCTGTACTATCTGAGCCGCCCAGCATTCCGGCCGTGGCCTCGCGCAACGCCCGCTGACGTGAACGGCTCCGACGCATTCGCTTGGATCCTTGGCGCGTTGTTGCCGCGTGTGGTTCTTCCGCAGCGATTTTCGACTCACTTCTCGTTTCCAGCACTCTACCTACAGGTTCCTTCTCTAAACAAGCACTCCTGCGCTTCCGGTAGCGATGCCCGTCCAACGCCTGACTCTCCACCGCGCGTTGAGTGTTCCGCGCAACCTCCGTTTTCTCGAGTGCAGCACTCTCTACAGCTCCTGCGTGCTGTCCACTCTCTACAGTTGCGGTCTCTGCCTCTTGCCTTGCGAGTCCTGCTGCTCTCTTGGCCACGTTCGCACCCTCAGTGACGCTCTCCTCCCGTGCTCCTGTGTTCCGCTCCACGTGCTGCTGCGCTCTGCTCAAGGCCGACCTTCTGCGACCCCGTGCCATCGACGCAGGGGCCCTTCTCGCCCTCAAGTCCTGACACGGAGAGTTCCTCGACTAAGCGCCGCTGGAACGCACCACAGCTCCTGTCCAGCGTCTCGTGGTTGTTCCCAACCGCACCCGCCGTAGAACAGCTACAGCGCTAAACGTCACAAACAGAATAGTCACAGCGAGCGCCGCCGCTGCTCCGAGAATAAAGCCGAGTTGAGCGTGCTTTTCGATCCCAGAAACGAAAGCGATCCGGAGGTGGCGCCGCACCCGCACACATACATACACGCATACACACATACACACATACACACATACACACATACACGCATACACACATACACACATACACACATACACACATACACACGTACACGCATACACGCATACACACATACACACATACACACATACACATACAGATTGATAGAGACAGATAGATGGAGTCCGAGAGAACTGCCAGTGCCGCAGCAGGCACAGGCGTTCGTGCTGCTGCCTTCTGGACACGTGTGGATACAGGGCCTCTCATCAGCATCGTTCTGGGGTCCAGGAAGCCTCCGCATGGCGTATTCAAGTGCGAAAACGAGAGAGGTGGTGTTCTGAGGATGAGGAAGCGTTTTTGCGCTTTCAGCGAAGGCGATGTGTGGCGCCCAGTCCTGTGATTTCCCGCATGGAGCACAGCGGCGCACGGACGCCCCAGTGCCTGGGGAGCGCTCCATGCATGCCGTACTTTCGGTACAAGGGCGGCGCTGCGGATAGCGTCGTTCGCGCATCCGCGATTGCCTTGAACTCCATAGAAAAGAGGCCAAACTCCTCCAGCCTTGGCGAGGTCTCGACGAAAGCGGCTACAGCGCCGTGGACATGCGGACACTGGAGCTGTGCAGGGGTTACCATGAACGCTGCGCTGACCTGCAGATTGGGAGCGGACGCTTTGCACCAGGGCCTCGCCAAATTCTATGCAGTGCAGCATCGATGTATCGATCCGGACTTGTAGGGGTGTGGGATTGCTGTCCGTATCCGGGGAAGCGACCGTCGTGCGGCTCCGCGCTTTACCGTTTCCCTTTCGTATCTTTGCCTCGGGGTTGAGGGCGAGATCGATCGAACAGTATGGCTCCACCCGATGCCGAGTTTGCTGTGCGCGTGCATTGCACTCCTGGATGCGTTGCCCTAGACGCCATCACGCAGAGAAAGAACAGCTCTCCGCAGCCTCAATAGGCGTCGTCTCTAGACGGGTCATGAGCGGTACCCATTTCCCGATACGTCGCGCTCGCTTGTGCATACTGGGCGAAGTCGTCATCGGGCAGACGGTGCTCGCTGACTCGCGTTGCTATCGCGTTCTTCGGACCGTTCTGCATGCGCACTGAAAAGGCAGGCTCCCGAACAATCGCGTCTTTCATGTTTAAGCTTGGAATCGAGGATAGGTCTCTTGTCTGCCGATGCTCGCTGAAAAGTGGTCAAATCCGCAGCGTATTACAATGCCATTGCCCATGAGTGCATGCCTCTCACACGCGACACCCTGAACGTATGCAGACAGCATGTTATCCTGCGCTTTGCCATAGTCTTTGTATTCCGTGCATATGCGGAACCAATGAAAATGACTGCCAAAATGCTCTCCATGAACGAACCGCATGCCACGGCACGTGAGGGGATCACAGGCTATCTTCGCCCCCGGTGCCTGTCATCCGATGCGGATGCATGTCTTCAGAACGCTGGCGCGCAGGGAGGCTATGCTGCAGCTTCTCCAAAGGGGCGATCTTTCAACCTATTTCGCAAGTTTACCTCTTTTTCGAGGAGGATTTTTTCTCTGCTAGTTCGCGCAGCATTGAAGCGCGTTTTCGCCGAGACTGCAGCGTATTCTCGGCAACTGCCGAGCCCCGCGTTTCGCTGAAGGGCTTCTCGAGAACAACTTTTGCTGCAGCGAAATCCTGTGCTGGAGCGGCACCTGAGGTTTGCACGTCGAGTGCCTGTTCAGTGCGCAAGGTACCCTCCGCGGCCGCCGCGAGCGCTCCCTCTGCAAGTGTGTTGACTCGCGGCATGGTTCGGGTGACGTGGAACCGACGAACGTGATGATTCCGGCTCCATATGACCCGCGCCAGCAGCCGCAAATAGGCGAGACGCTCATCCGGCGAGAGGCTGTACTTTTCTGCGTTGCGCACAAGCTCGACAAGGATGTAGAGAAAGCTCGCATAATTCGATACGACGGGCAACACGCGAACTCGTTTCGTCCCATATGCCGAGAGACTCGGTCTACCGCCTGGGCCTGGAACGAGCCCCGAGGGCGAAGCGGCGGAAGGCGCCGGGCTAGCACCTTCGACGAAAAAATTCGTGGATAAGAGCACGAACGGCATATAGCTACCAATGAATGGGTTCGCACTCGACGCATCGTCTCTGCGGACAAGAATCAGACTTTGTTTCCGCGGTAAGAATGCTTCGACCCCTAAAATTTTGGCATTGAATCCGCCTCGCTTGAGCGATGCCACGCGTCCGAACAGGAACCGTGGCTTGCCTTCATCAAGCTCCTTTTCTTGGTCAGCATCTGGCGGCGGCTCCCAAAGGCGATATCGCTCCGCCACCAGCAGTGGCTTGTAATACTGTCCAGAATAGTCTAGCACGGGTTCCTGGAAGTCGTCCTCTGTGGCGATGAGAGGCATAATCACTTCGTCCCCAACTCGACCCTCACCGAGCACCTCCGCAGGCAGAAACGGCACTTCACGTTTCAAACCAAAGTCAACGCGAATGTAAGGTAGTTCCGCAGCCACAATCCGCCCCCGCAGAAGCGTCCCGCTTTTGATCTCTGCGGCCATTGGAGAGCCCTCGAACGCGGTTCCAAAGTCAGTGGCGTCCGCCGCGTCATCGACAAACGACAGCGCGTTTTCGGAGGCGGCGCTCGACTCCGCCGCGGTGTCAGACAACCGACCTGAAGACGGAAACGTTCGCTCTGAGGGCTTCACCTCTTGAGCGGGCTCCGATGTAGCCTCCGAGCCTTGTTCGATCGATGAGCTGCGCTTGCTACCGTGGCCCCCAGCGGACTTCCCACTGTCGCTGTTGCTACTGCTACTAGAGCAAAATCGGAACCAGGTATCGTACACGCGCCTCGATCCCAGACTTGTGGCAGCACAGCGGGTTCCAGTTCTCAAGTAAAGCGATGTGATAACCTTGCCGAGTACCATGCCTCATCGTTCTTTGTGGAGCAGGAGTTCGCACACGTCGCCACGCAGCAACACGCGATCGTTGAATTCGGCGCATGATCGACGCGCTGGTGGTGCTGTTGACGACCCCCGACATGAAGTTCGCACAACTCCTGGGGTACGAAGCGGATTTCTGGTCACTTATCTCGAAGCAGATAGCATTCACATACTCTGCAGATCCCAAGTAGGGCTCGTATGGTCTGCATCATGAAGAACTAGGCTCGGGATTGTGATGCTACTCGCGCATACATACGTAAACCATCGGAACTTTTTTTGCAAAAGGTTGTGGATTCTCTTCATCGGGCTGGAAAGCCTGTGTTGCACCCGGACATGTGAATGACCGATCGGAGCTCGGTTTGCAATCGTAGTGTGGCCTTTTCAGTGCGACGAGTAACATCCCCGGTCGCTGGAGCGCGTTGTTCACGCTGCTATCAGAACGGTGCTATCGAAAACGATAGAGCAACAAAATGGTGACCTGTGGCGCCAATCGCCTGCGTGTTCAAGGCACAAACGCTATACTCGTGCAGACTGAAATGAAGTACTGTAGCGGTCGCTCTGTTCTTGCATTGAAATCTTTTCCGATTTTCCTCATGCACGACCTCGACAATCGTGGTGCAGCAATAAAGGCGCACGGATTCATTGACAATTTTATGAATCTCGGTCGTTTTTGGCGGGCCTTGTGCGACGCGTTGCCGTTCGAATTCGTTAGGTCACCAAAATTGATATGATTCGGGAAGTACTCGAAACAGGATTCATGAAAGAACCGACATCAATATCGAATTCATGCGCGTACGCGTCCAACCTTCTCGTTTCGTTCCGTATGGCATCCTGAAGTTCAGCATGCTTCAAATCTTCGTTCTTTCGTTTTGAAGGCAACTCGTGCGCTGATCAATTCGCGCAGCTGAGTAGACAAGGGAACGAATTCGACGTCGTCCCTTGACAACTATTTCACAAGCTTATGCCGAAAGTTCACTAGAATTTCACCTCAAACAGTCAAATTCGCTTGAAAGACAAATGCTGCTCTCTCTGCGGCCATCGACGTATTGCCATTCGACGGCAGCATGATACCCTTCATGGGATATTCTCCCAGGGGCAAATGTCTCCCCTGTTTGCATACGAGATGGCGTTGGAATCGAACTTGAGTCCTTGCTGTAATCGCTTCTGGTGGAGCGCGGGTCGTCATTTTACATGAATGGAACGTCGATCGATCGAAATTTCTCGATCTCTTCTCTAGCCTGAATTTTGTCTACCTGAACTCGATTCGTCATGGACGAACTACTGTTCCTCTTATCCTCGGTCGAATGGAAGAGCGTCCATTGGCGCCTGGGGCGGAGCGCGCACTCGCCGACGGGATCGCCCAGACGAGACCCGTGATCGCTGGCAACAGCACTGGGCGCAGCACCGGAGAAATGCATCGAAGCAAGCCCCCGTCCAGGTCATGGGCGTGTCGCGAGCGATGAGGCCCGCGTTCACACGCATGAGGGCGATCCTCGCTGGAGCAGAACGAGGACAGCGAGTGTTGGATACATAGAAGCACCGGGCCAAAAGCCAGTGACACCTCTGGAAAAGGCGCACCTCGGCTGTACGCAACGAAGATTCCCTGATCGCAACTGGCAACTGCGCATCAACGGTGCTGACAGCAACCGAAAGCTGCGAAATAGGGGCTTTAACGCTCCCGTGAACATCCTTCGACTACTGACATTGACGCTACACGCACAGGACACACACTGGTATGGAGAATTCCAGAGAAAAGAGAACGGAAAAGGAATCAGGTGCAGAAGAAACCGAAATGGTCGCGGGTACGTCCGAGTTAGCTGATGTGTCCAGTTTTATCCGAAAATGATTAGAGTTACAGGCAGGCGCAGCGCCATACACCGTTCCGAGGGCGACGCGCGATCGCATTGCCGCTGTGTTCCGCTACGGTGGGCGAGTCTCGCCCCAGTGCGATCGCTGGCCTGAGCGAGTGCTTCGGAGCGTACGCGCCAGGTTCTCTTCTGAGCGGGGTTTGCGTCGGGCAATCGCAGGAGACCATGGCTTGGGTAGCTCGTCTTTCGCACGTATTTCACGAGTTGCGAGTCGTTTACAACGCGCGCGATGCAGCCTCGGCAGGCGTGCGGCAGTTCCTGGAGGAATACTATTCATTTGTCAAGGAGCTCAATCCGGGACTCCCTGTGTACGTGCGTCCGTTCGATGGCGTTCGAGAACCTTACGTGGCGGTGCGGCGTAGCGACGGGAGCTACGCGACGCGTCAGCTCACGAACTTGAGCGCGCGCGCAGTACTGCGCCAGATCAAGGAGCTCACAGACGTAGCGTTGCCGCTGGACCCCGTTGTGCGTCGACGCCAGCTAGCAGATATTGTATAGCGCTGTGAGGGCGGGCTTGCGTCTTGTTTACCCAAGGCCAGAGAGGAGTGGTGTTTCCCCCAACCTGAAACTTACCGCAGAAAGTATCCGCTGAGGGCGTGGGACGAGATAATCTCCGGCGAGCGGGTGCCTCGAGCCTCTCGTCGTTCGCTCGCTCGCTCGCTGAGACTGGCCGTCGGCTTGCTCTCGCGCTAGTTCGGGGGCGAGGAGGCTACATGCACGTAGGGTTCCGCGTAAACATTCCGCTGTCGCACTTTTGCAGCTAGAACCCCTAGGTGGGCAACTCGGATTGCACTGCCTCAATCAGTATCGAAGATACATGCGCGCGTGGAATAGAAACGACGCATACGAGCGACAGCCGCGCATCAAACACCATGGCCGGGTACCGGCCTCAACTTTTGCGCGTAGACTACGAAGCAGGCGGACTGCGCTCCTCTGCCAGTGAACAGGGAACACATTGGTGTAGCACCGGTCAGTGCGGCATTCGCAGAGCTCATGGATGCCTCTGAAAACGCTTGCACAATGCCCAACTGCAGGCTGTAATCTGATCGAAGTTTCTAGGGGAAAGCCACAGTTGTACAGGCCACAGCAAATGTGCAGAGTGCATTGAGCAAGTTGTCGCGGCGGTCAGAGTGCCCATGCTACAGATATTTTCGATGTTTGCGAATGCAGACGCTGTTCACGGGTATCAAAGCGATCGCTCGCCTGAACGCGCCAACGCGGAAGACACGTGCTGCCACGCTAGTATGATCGATGGCAAGAGCGGGTATCGCGCCACCCGCTTCCATTCTATCGTGACTACCTTGCTCGCCCATGCCCGCTACACGAAGAAACCTTGATAGGATCCCAGCGATGGCAAGCCTTGTGCATCCTAACGTCCATCGCAATCAAAGACCGCATGAAATCCGCGTGCGGATTATGAACGCAAAATGGCGCGCGCTGTGTCGACGACGTCGCACGGCGAGCGGGCCGATCGGATTCTAGTCAGCAGGCGATGCAGATGAACCTGCCGAATGGGGCCGCTTTGGTGGTGCTTTCGCTTGCTGTACTGCCTGTCTCATTTCAAGCAGATTCTGCATATCCTGTTCAATGTAGCAATATCCGCTCGCACGATCGATGTGCTCCAAAACTTGTAAAATCGAGTACGGGTCACGTGCACTGGCAGTCTCGAAGCGAACTAGACCGTAGTCGCCGAGAAGCTCTGCGATCGCTCGACTCAGTTTGGTACCTGGGTCATCGCCCTCTGCAATGAACATCAACGGGTCCTCGCTGTCTGCGTAGATGTCCAACTGGTACAAAAGTTGGGACGGTACGAGATTATCGCCTTCTGGACCACTGGCAGCGTCGTCGCGCAAGGTCCCGTCACGGGCGCACATCTCCGTTTCGCTCTCCAGTTCAACCAATCTTCGTTCGTACTCCGCCTGAAATAAATCCGATTTCATGAGCACGTTCACATGCGGTAGACCGAAATTCATCATTGTCATCAGGGAGATTACGGATGCCGACATGAATTTATGAGGATCCGTGCAGGTTTGAGCATCAACGATATTCACCACCACAGCTCGCAGATCAGACCAGCGCCGCTTTGGATCGTGCATCGTTAGGTAATGAATAACCTTTCGCGTTGCATTGTGATGCACAAACAGTTCGACCTGGCCCGGCATATCAACGATAACATAGTTTGCGCTGGCGTCTTTCTCGCGACGAGGCTGCGCGTCCATCTCTGGAGTGGTGCTGCGGGCGGTGTCCGACCCGTGATCGCTGCCCTGGCCATCATATATGTCTCGCAGTGCACCTTCCAGCCAATCAATGTTTTCCCAGAGATAATCCATGCAGTAGAGGAGTGCTCCGTTCGGGCCGAGCTGGAAGCGTTTCATCACGTTCTCGCAGACCACCAGCTCGCGAATGTCTATATCTGGTTGATAGGGTAGCACTTCCGTACTGCCGACACCGGGATCGAGATTGACGAGCGCGTGCGCCCGCCCGATGCCAAGCAGAACGCGAGAAACTGCGGCACAAAAGGTGGTCTTCCCGCTGCCTGGCGGCCCCGTGACGAGTTGCACGAAAAGCGGTCGCTTGCCTGAGGGTTCCATTGCCTCAAGCAACTCTCGGTACACTCGCGTCTCCAGCACCGGTCTTTCGGAAACAAGTCCAGCGAGTCTTCGCTCGGATTCCCGAGAACCGTAAGGCGACAGCTTCCGGTTCCGAAGCAGCGTTCATAAACTTGAAGGACTCGGGAGTCCCCTGCGGAACCAATGGACGTTTCAGACGCCCTCCAACAGTTCCGTTATCTGGCGCTTCCAACGCGTACGCAACGAGTCACTACTGCACCATGGCAGTCATACGTTTGCTGCGCGTTTCACTGAAGCGGCAGATATCGTGTGCTCGTAGCAGGCGCCCGAAGCGCACGTTCATGGAGCCTGGCGTTTCGCTGTCCTGCTGGGCGCGTACGATCAAGTACAAAATTAACCAATAAAAGAACTAAAATTATACGTTTGTCCCCGGATGGGTAGAAACTTGGAGAAGCACCGGCGAGGTCCCGCGCGCCGCCCTCCATTCCGCGACTTGTTTCGTTGAGCATTTTCTGAAACACTCGTTACGACCGAGCGCTGAACCATGACTCGTGTGAACGTCTTGTCTGATGCCCTCAAGAGTATTACGAACGCTGAGAAAAGGGGAAAGCGCCAAGTCATGATACGCCCAGCGAGCAAGGTAATCATCCGAGTGCTGCGGCTGTTGCAACGCGAAGGGTACATCGGCGACTTCACCTTCATCGACGATCACCGCTCAGGGAAGATCGTGGTTCAGCTAATTGGTCGCTTGAATAAAGTGGCAGTCATTTCTCCGAGATATGACGTCGCGATAAGAGACTTGCAGAAGTGGTGCGACGCTCTGCTCCCGTCAAAGCTGTTTGGGGGTCTGATCTGCACGACCAGCTCGGGAATCATGAACGACGCAGAGATGCGACGCCGCCACGTCGGCGGTAAACTGATTGGTTTCTATTACTGAGCATATCTGCCTGCAAGGTTCATCGTCGACTTTGTTTTATCGGCGTCTTGTTAGGACCAATACAGCCGGTGCCGAGAAGCATGCTGGACCACAGCGAAGCCTCGACGGTCGCAGACTAGCCTGAGCCTTCCAGTGGGCGTCGGTTTTTGAGGCGGGTGCGTGTTTCGCAGGAGCTGCCCCATCGTTCTTCAGATGGGACCAAAGGCCATCATTCCAGAAGCGGGGAAACGTTTTTGACGGAAACTGGTCGATTTAAGTCGAATTGCACGATACAGAGGAAACTCGAGCGCGTAAACGAATCCCACACACGTTCAAGTTATCGTTCAGCGCCCGAAAGGGTTTTCGCTCAGCATGAACGCGACGTCGGCCGGTGGCGTACGAGCAACTGTGCACCACGCCTCGCTACCGTACTTCTCAACAATGCTCCTGAGCTGAAGAGCGTCGTTAGGAACGGGGTCAATTTCCAGGCGATCGGCAGTAAGAGCTTTCTGCCAGAGTTTGATCATTCTTGCCGCTGCGAACTGCATTTCGCTGCTTTGCCGGGGATCTTGGATGCCATGCAATGCCTGGGAGAGGCTTTCAGGCCATGACATCCTTGACGCAATCCAGACCGCGGCTGCAGCGCGAAAACTTGGCAAAATGCGGACACATAAAGGGTAGTCGACGAGGGCCAGTTCACACAGAAACAGCGCTAAACTGGCATGTTCCCGGTCAAGGCCGGCAAGGCCCGCATAACGACGCCAAAATGGGAGCGCAGTCACATCACAGAGCTCGAAATTCAAGCCCTGCAACAGCTGCGTCTCCATGACCTTCACCTGTGCTCTCGAGTAAGTTTCAGCACTGATAAACACAAAATCATCAAGAAGCGGAACGGTGATTTCTTCCACTTTGGCTGCAACGAGCATGCACGTCATTCCGACCAATTGCAGAACCTCGCGTGATACAGGTTGCAAGGAGAGGTACCGATCAAGGTAGCAGACAGAGAGATGAAGCGTCTCGGTACTCAACTGGAATTCACTCGCAACCTCTGCGAGCCAGTCAACGAGGATCGCTCGCATTCGAGCGTTGATGTGCGGCTCCTGAATGGCTTCGATATAGTCAAGGCGCGGTCGCCGCCTCGACTCCAGCTCATGGAGCGTCTCGTAAATTTCATCCGTCTCCTCTGCGCAGCAATGGATTGCCATGTTGGTCAAGTGCAACTCGGCTGGATCCGAGAGCGGGTCCGATGCCGCTTTCTCCGCCGCGAAAAGAGCATTGATCATCGGTGAATACGAGCCCTGGCGAAGGCGAGCGCACGCAGCATGCGGACAACTTGTTGAAAGCGATCTTCTTGGACACCGAACCTGGCTCAGAACTGTGCTCGGTTGCGACACCTCAAGGTCAGCTCGCTCGGCCACGCGTGTTTCGCAGATCGCCTGCATCGCGAGCTCGGTTCCTGCGCCGAGGCGAACGGATCCATCCTTTTCGCACGAGACATATTCCTGAGTGGATATCCGAATGGCCTCCGTGCGCTTGCGCCATCGAGCGTATGGTGCGTCCGGCTGCGGCAAAAGCGACGGAATTCCCGACCAAGATGCGTTCGGCTCTGTGCCAGTGCATTCGGTTTTCGAGGCCTCAATGGAGACGCGACTGCCATGGCTGAGCGATGGCGCGCGTGCGCTTGCACTAGGCGGGCAAGTGCTCTCAACTCCGCCCCGTCTCGGTGGCTGGTTAGTCGACGCGATATCTCGACGCGGAACTGGTGGATCAATGGCTCGTCGACTGGCTCTCCCACGCCGCGGCTCCCGTCCACTACGAAGAGATTGCATCCGGGCTAATATATAGTTAGCCTACCTCGGGTATAAACTTGGCAAAGGGGCAAAGCAGCGGCTGCTCTGTGGCGTTCAGTTGCGGTATACCGCAAAGCCCAGCCGAGGCAAGCCACTGCAACGCCCGCGGCGTGCAAGCCACCACGAAGCCGCCAAAAGCCAATAGCTCCTCTGTTAACCCACCGATATCTTTTCGCAGCCACAAGCTCGTGATACCACGCTAGATCTAGCTCAGACTTGAAAAAGAAACAACGAATAGCGGCTGCTGAAGTGCAACGCCGCCCCAGCTCGCGGAATACGCGGGATGCACACACGAGCCATGGCGGACGCATCATGGCGCCTTCGGCTTTGGCGCGCCTTCTGGCTCCGCAGCCAAGCGGATTTGCGCCGCTGCGCCGCTGCACCTGGCGGCGATCGGCTGTGCAGGCGCGTTGCCGCCAGCGCTACCGTTCGATTTGCGGATCGCCGACCGCTGGTGCGCTGTGCTGCGGTGAAACGCGCACTGCGTCCATCGCTCTGCGCGACGTACAACGCCGGGGCAACGGCGAGTGCATACATGCGTGCGTGTGCGCTTTACAGTTGCCCGGTAGACTAAACAAGTACACTGTAGCGCAGCTGCGTTCATGTTCGTCAATGTTGCCTTGTTTGGGCAGTGTGTTGAAAACAGGTCCACTTTCGAGAACCGAATAACGCGTGGGCCGGCGCGAGCGCTACCGCGAAACAGTGCGCAGTCGCGAGGCAGGGATCACGCACGTCGCTGGCGCGCCTGTTCCACGCTGCACTGGACGCAACGCCTACCAGACCGAGGTGTGGTGTCGGCGCGGTATACGCTGCCAACTTTGGTGTTTGTGCTCGGCGGTCCAGGTTCGGGTAAAGGCACACAGTGCAGACGCCTTGCGGAGGAGCTGAACTGGGCGACGGTTTGCGTTGGGCAGTTGCTTCGGGAGGAGGCCACACTTCGTCGAAAAGAACCTCGCGGTGCATACCTTGAACACCTCCTGAGCCGCGGTGAAATAGTGCCGGGGCATATAACCATTGAGCTGCTGCTGGATCGCTGCGCCGCTTTTTCCGGGAAGAGTGGCGGCATTCTTGTGGACGGGTTTCCGCGGGCCCTGGAGCAGGCCGAGGCCTTCGAGCGAGCCGCTGGCGCGTCGTGCGCGTTTGCCGTTTTCTTTGCGTGTAGTGAAGATGTAATGATCTCACGTTTACTAGAGCGTGGGAGAACAAGCAACAGAACCGACGATAACCTCGAAACCATTCAACGACGACTGATAACCTTCCGACATACCAGCATGCCGGTGATTGAAAAGTACCGGCAGCTCGGAAAACTGGTCGAAATCAACGCCGACGCCGACGTCGACTCGGTTGCAGCAGCAGTACGCCGAGAATTTGCGATACGCGGTTTTACACGAAATGTAAATGTAGAGATTTGAAAAGGGATTCGCGGGCGTGTGCCGCTGCCGTCCAGCTGATCCACAGCACCGCTGCGTTCCCTACCCGCACGTCGATCCACGGGGCTCCCAGTGCGGGCGTAGAACGCCACACGAGGCCTGTCGCTAGCCACGCGATAGCGCAGGACGCGCCCGCACACACCAAGGACGCTCCATCGGCCATAACCGGTCAAACTGGTTCGCCGCTCGCAGTCGCAGCGGCATCGCGCAGAACTGTCTATTTTTTGGGTTTTGATCCGGCCCCGCTGCTGTTGCCGCTGCCAGCACCACCACTACCTTGCTGTCGAGCCTTGATTTCCTTGAGTGCTGCAGCTCGCGCTGCTGTTTTCACTTGCGCCCGCGGGGCTTGTCGTTTCGCTCGAAGCACTTCAATGGACGCACCCTCGACCGGCTTTTGCACCGTCTTTACAGCGCGCCTCCTAGTACGCCTCTTCTCCTGCTCCTCCTGGCCCTTGCGGTGCAACCGCCTGTAGATGTACGTCCAGTTCAGAGACGCAGGTTTGCGACGCATGTGGAACGACGACTTGCACTTGGAGTTGGCGAAAACAAACACTTTGCCGTCAGACCGGACGAACGTAGAGCCGTGGCCAGGGTAAATACGGAAACCCGAAAAGTTGCAGATTTGTGTACGTACCACCATGGCTGGGTTTCTGCACAGAAGAGAGCCGGTTGTTGGCGCATAGCCGATGGTACGCCTGCACCAAATGACGTCGTGCCGCGCCACCGCCGCGCGTTCGATGAAGAAACGGAACTATATGGGTTATTTCTATATTTTTAGGGAAAATATGAACAGGCCTGCGAGCGCGCGCATCAGTGCGAAAATCAGCGCCTGAGCACGGGTCTAGGATTCCGAGATTCCCGCTGGACCTCCTGATCCCGAGTGCGCGTGGACGCTTATCAGCGTTCAGCTGAGGCAGTTCCTGATCGAAACCCTCTTCCCGGAACGCTTCCGTGTGAGAAAAGCGCCTTCTTAGGCAGGGGGGGTTTGTGCAGGGACCGCTTCCGTGGCGTCCAGCTTCTTCGCTGTTGCCGCGGCGTAGTGCAAGGCGGCAACGAAGAGGCGACAAACTTCCCACGAGCTCTGGTTTGCGCAAACTCTCCCGAGCGGTATGATGTCTTCGTTGCACCTAGCGTCGTGCACGAGTTTTGTGACGCGCTCGACGTATGTGGGGATAGAAAAGTTGGGCCGCTGCTCCGCAGCCGCCAGACGGGGTTGCAGCTCGGCTTGCCAGGTTGCTACTCGCTGATGGAGAGCGTTTTCTTCTTCAAGCCGTCGCCAGGCTGCGGCTGTTTCGTTCAGGTAGCGCCGACAGATCTGTTCAAAACTTTCGACAAGAGCTTGGGAATCGACGCCGGTCGCTTCGTGCTCCCCAAACAAAAACGCTCCTTGTTCCTCAAACGGGTCAGGGCCGAGTGCGTCCAATGCACCCAGCATTGCGTGACTTGCGTCACCGGCATGATAGGGGGTTCCCGTCTCAGTGACCGGCCCGATAGAGGCGTTTGTATTCAAATCGCCCGGGATGCGCTCCAACGATGAGCTAGGATACTCCACAGAGCTAGAGTCATCTTCGTCGCTGTCATCATCGATGGATTCGTACGCATCATTAGCGATGGCCTTTTTCTTTCCGCTGGAACACACTGAGCACCGAACGCGCTCGCATGCGCGCAGTGCGCGAATGCTGGCATCCAATGGTGGGAACAACGACCCTCGAAAAATGATGTGCATCCAGGCACGCGCCCATTCGCTGCCTCCCGAACTTGTGACGAATGACGCATCGTCCAAATGCGTTTGAATGTTCACAAGATCGGAGGGCACCCCAGGAATGCGCTTCCGATAAAGGACCCAGTTTTGATACGCTTCAAAGGCAGAAACATTTGGTGCGGCTCGACATGAGGTGTGTCGGCGGCCTTTTCGAAAGGGTCGCTCTCGGTCCACGACTTGTTGATCTGCAGGATCTCTCGTGTCATCCTTGTCGGGGAACATTTCCAGAAATTTCCATTGCCTCTCTGGAGACCCGCCGTGGACCCGGTTCTTCCGTCGCTGTCGCCGTCGCTCTCTCTGCTGGATGCTCGTATCGCGCAAGGTACTCTCTAGGGTTGGCATCAGCGCCTCCTGGGAGAGGTTCAATGGCTCTGCACCAAAGCCCCACTCTACATGCTGAGCATCTGCGTCCTCCATCGCATTCGGCGTTGCGTCTCTGATCTCCACAGCGGGCTCGAAATCGCCCAGTGTTTGCGCCGTTTCCTCGTAAATTAAATCTTCAGGAGCAATACCCAGAAGGAGAGCACCACTGCGCCCATGGATCTGGGACCACCTCACCCACAGACGGTCCAAATCGAGTAGGTCTACGTCTTGTACCGGAATCGAAAAACCCGGCAGATTCCAAGGCGCCGTCGCAACGGAGTTGGAGGCCGACACGCTAGCATTGCTCGCAGTCCGTGAAGCTGGCGTCCGCCAGCCAGGCGTTCCTGGCGTTGCAACCGTGATCGTACGTGTCTCCTGGCCGTTGAGCCCTAACCGATAACTACTTTCATCCGCGCATGCGCTCAAGTATTCTGAATCGGATTCGGCGGCTTCTGGATATTGGAATCCGGGCTCATCCAAGTCCAGCGTTTCGAGTCGGGCGTAGGGCACGAGTTCGGCGATGTCCTCGAAGGCTCGCTCAGCCGCCACATATCTGCGATATGCTGCCATCGTGAGTGCCCCGCGCACAGCACCACTGGCTGGGTTCAGCCCCCGAGCAGTGGGCAACGGCTCCGTTGCGGACGCAGCACTGTCACCTTCTTCGGTGCCGTCGGCAGGTCTGCGCTTTCCGCGCTGCTTGTTCTGAGTCTCTGCACGCTCAGCAGACTCCGAGACGAAAGCTTCTAGAGCCTGGTACACAAGCTGGTAAAGATGCTCCACTTTGCGCCCGTAAATATCAGCCGAATGCTGCACAAGAACAGCAGCGTCAGCAAAGCGCAGTCGAGCCTCCTCTGGGAGAAGCTCGAGACTTTCCACGAACTTTTCCAACTCTGCGGCAACATCAACCGACCAGTTCTCTGAAAGCTCCTTAAGCGGTTTCAGGAGTTGGCACCAGCGTGTCTCCAGCGAAGCGTCTCCCATGGGAGACATCGGCTTTAACGTCCGCTCCCACCGAGTAACACAGACGCTGTGCTTTGTTAGGGGCTTTCAAAAATTGCGCCGCAGCGATCCGCAGGCGCGATGGGTACGGCACCTCTCGCGCCTGCGTGCGTGCGTGCCTGCCTGCGTGCGTGCGTGCGTGCCTGCGTGCGTGCGTGCGTGCGTGCGTGCCTGCGTGCGTGCGTGCGTGCGTGCGTGCGTGCGTGCGTGCCTGCGTGCGTGCCTGCGTGCGTGCCTGCGTGCGTGCCTGCGTGCGTGCGTGCCTGCCGATTCGTATTGCGCAGGGATCGAGGGGAAGCCTCGGAAATGCCACTTCTCCGACGGCAAGGGTGCTTTATGGATTCTATCAGCCAGAGGAATGATTTTCCGCGTTTTCCGGTTGCTCGAGATCATGCATAAGCCGCAAAGTTCGCTCTGCAGGGATCCGTGTCCTGCAGCAACACCTTTGGCCTCGTTGTGTTCCTCAGTGATGACAGATGTTGTTTGAACATGCTGCGTTGTGCTGGGCGAGTGCGATCAGGCACCCCGCAGCTAGTGAGTTGCCCAGAAAGCGCTTTGATTCGTGCAATCTTTTCAGCGAAGCTGCTCGGCTCTAGAAATGGTAGGGACATAGCGGGTCTTAGGGCTATATACCCGCTCGACCCTGGTGGAAGCACCAGGAGCAGAAGCGTGGGTTGTAAGCAGGTGTGTGTTTTCTCTTGCCAAAGAAACGATCGGCGCGAAACGAAACCTTTAGATGGTGGCCCGCTTCGCGGCCTTCACACGCGCTTCCTGATGGGGCGAAGCTGCTGTTCCAGCATCTGGTATCACAGGAAAACGCAGTGATGAAGACCCGACAACTGCCCTGAACATTGTCGATTCCCAGAGACGAGGTACGCGCCCTCATTCGAGTGCGGACCGCTTGGCATAGAGTCGGTTACGCGTTGCTGGTACGCATATGACCAGTACACGCACTGCGAACGCTGCTGCACAATAAAATAGCGGCACCTAGCGCCTTAACAGCGCTCGCGGCCGCGTACTGTACCAACGAGTTTCACGAGACCGTGCAAACGTCCCTGGAAGCTGGATGGCAACGACAGTCTGGCATCACGGGGCTGTGGACGGTTGGGCGCTCAAGGATGCTGGACGTAGGCGCTATCGAATGTAGAAAGCCTTCACGGATACTGGTTCCGCGTGTATCGTACGTGCCATATTAGTGCCGACGCACCGGCTTCAACGCGAATCCACCGGTACCAAGAGGCATGATTTTGCCGGGAGCATTTTTGTGGCAACCACACCACTTTTCATGGACTAAGATACTGTCACCACGCCGCGCTGGACCTCATTCTAAAGTTACCCTCAGCAGTGCAGCAGACAGCTTGTCGGCCAACAACACGCTCTGATTCGAGCGTGCCTTGTCAATTTACTCGGATAGTGCCCTTTGTCGGTCAACTCCCCAGCAAAACTAATCCAACAACCCGGTGAACAGAGTCGTCGAAGACGCTCCTGTGCCCACAGAGCTGCTCCTGGAACTGGACTCGCGGCGCTGTCCGAGCGGGTGCGGTAAAGGTCGTCGCGTTCTGCCGCAGTAGCTTGAAACCTCACTCGCAACGCACTGCTAATGCGCTACGGCACACTCTACTCGAGCAGAGACACTGCATACTTTCTGTAAACCCGCGACCCCAGAACAGGCTTCCAGCTTCACGGAGGCAGGGCTTTGGAGGAACAGCGTTTCCATCAGCACAGCGTCGAGCGGAACGAAAGTGCGCCTCGGACGCAGGGCGCCTCGGACGCAGGCAACTCGTTTCATGGTCTTCGTACCGCGGCGCTGCACAACGGACGACATACATACTGCGGTTCTGTTCCAGTGCGGGTATCGCAAAGACGATCGACGTCTTCATTGTGTGCCTCCTGCACTACTCTCGAGAGTCATTAGCACTTCTTGGTGCTGCGGGCAATGAGTGGCGCCGAGCAAGCAGCCAGCGAGCTGCTTCGGAGCCGTGGCGTCGATGTCGACGGCCAGCGAAGAGGAAGGCAAAACGGAGACGATTCTGCGAGAAACATCTTCTTTTTCATCGAGAACCAGGGACATCGTGCTGATCCAGTAGCAGTTAGTGAACAGTATCGGTCGCTTCGCAGCTGGGTGGAGAACGCACTGGACATGTACAAGGGCGAGCTCGTAAGTGTCTTGTATCCGCTGCTGGTGCATAGCTTCCTGGACCTGGTCGAGCAAGGACACCAGGAAGCTGCGGAGAGTTTTCTTAGGCGCTTCGGCAGTGAGTTTCAGGATCGTGGACATCGTGACGAGCTTATTGCGCTCTCCAGCGTCTCCCTACCGGAGCATATCGGCCAGAATGAAGTGGCTCGCCTGTTTCGGGAGAACAGGTATCAGCTGCAGTTTTCTGCCTATGGATGGCAGCTCTTGGTGTCTTTCCTACGAGACTCGGGAGGCTTCTTTTTCCTGCGCATACTCAACGAGCACACCCGCGTTCAGATCGAAACCGTCGGCACAGATCCACTAGCGGATGCTGCCGGGGTCACGGTGGATGCCAAAGCAACGGACGGCTTTGTGGGGGCAAACGAGCGCACGTCACTGCTGCGCATTCCCGTGCAATGGGGCCTCCTCCGTGAATCAGACTACGTCACTGAGGATACCGAAATTGACATCGATCGCGCCTACTTGGAGCGAATGGCTCGCGAGCGCGATGCGGAGCGTGCGGTGGCGGATACAACCGGCTCCACGGCGGCCGCCGAAACCAAACCGGGCCCTGCGCCTTCGGGGAAGACTCCCGGAAGCGAACGAGACAAAGCATCGACCGGCCGCAAGAGCGGTGCTAGAGCAGCCGCGATGTCCAGCCGCGGAGCGGACGGCACCGGAAAGACCTCCGACGCGAGCGGCGGATTTCTAGACATGTCGCAGTCGATACCCTTGCCTAGAATTTGGCGCTCCTCCGGGATGTTACCGTCACTGGAGGACCTGCGAAAGCGTGTTCAAGTGTCAGCAAACGCGCTCCCATCGGTGCTCTTCTACACGCTCCTGAACTCCCATGGGTTGGTGAATGCGATGGATATTTCGAACGATGGCTCTCTGCTCGTCACTGGCTGCGATGACTCCGTTCTGAGACTCTACAAGGTTCGACAGGAGCTTCAGAATACAAGCGAGTCGGACAAGGACCGCGGAACCAATCTTTCTGGAGAGATTCCCTCGCTTTCCGTTTCGCAGGTCCTGGTGGGCCACGCTGGCCCTGTCTACGCGGTCCATACCTCCGCTGACGGGCGCTACTGCATATCGAGCTCCGAGGACGGCACCGTTCGCCTATGGGATCTTCAGCTCGGCACAGATCTCGTAGCGTACCCCTGCCACGAATCACCGATATGGGATGTTCGGTTCGCGCCTCTGGGAAGATATTTTGTGACTGCCTCACACGATCGCACTGCGCGTCTGTTTTGTACGGATCGACTGTCACCGCTTCGTTTGTTTGCCGGGCATATGACCGATGTAGACTGCGTCAGCTGGCATCCTAACTGTAACTATGTGGCAACAGGTTCAAGTGATCGTAGTTGTCGTTTATGGGACTGTCGAACGGGCGACTGCACGCGGATCTTCTTGGGCCATAGGGCGCCGCTGACGGCGTTGGCGTTCTCTCCAAACGGTCGTCTTCTGGCGACAGCGGATTTCAATGGCACGATTTTGCTCAACGATATCGCTGAGGGTCGCCTTCTTAAGCGATTCTCTGAGCATACCGATGCCGTTTGGTGCTTAGACTTTTCGCAAGGCGATGGTTCGATACTGGCCAGTGGCGCTGGTGATAACTCCATTCGGCTGTGGCCGGTGCTTACAAATACGCTGGACGCTTCGGGTTCTTCCGTAGATGCTGTGCATGATTCAAGTTCGTTGCGCGTGATGCGAACAAAGAGCACGCCGGTGTTGGGTCTGCGCTTTTCATGGCGCAATTTGTTGCTTGCAGGTGGCTCGTTTCGTGCGTTGACCTAGGTTTCCGGTACAACAAGGCAGTCGTACCAGTGCGTTAAAGTATAGTGCGCCAACTTGTTTTGTCGTCATCGCCAATGCGATACCGTTTTAGCATTGCGTTGGCGATCGGGAAGAGGTATAGAAACAAGAGGAAGCGTATGCGGATGTTGCTCATGGTAGAGGTTCTGTCACATGGACAGGTGTCGCACTATTTCGAGGGCGCGAGATCCACGTTTTCGATCAAGAATGCGATGGATTCAATTTCTTGCGTCGTGCGCGGGGTTTGAGGAACAGCAGAGATCCCTCTCTCTTGATACGTATGCCTTTCCGGAATCCACTCGATGAACCCAGCTTGATGATGGGTTTCACGGGGCGAAATTGCTCCACGAAGCATCATCTCTTCCCTGGCTGGCTGTTGACCAAGTTGACAGCGAATAATTCCAGGATAGGAGGTCTCATTTCGTCGACGCAGCCGAGAAGAGCGCGTCTTGAGGAAACGCGGGCGCTCGGGTTGCATGCGCATGCGACGGGACACCAAGATGCCGCTATACTCAGGCAGCTTCAATACGTCATCCCATGATACTCGGGGATGTGCCTAGTCAGAGTCTCTTGCATGCTGCGGATACATGCGCGACTTCCGCAACGAGGCGCTGGATGACGCTCGTCCTTGTTTTGCTTCGCTTTTGGCAGGAGACGCGTCAGTCTCGCATCGACGGACCGCTGGGCGTGCA
>Ga0080006_1143782_pt1 | contig 25265 bp, 22 predicted proteins | sample RS3BMetagenome_FD_69209 | JGI IMG/M metagenome (GOLD analysis project Ga0080006, IMG submission 69209) | Ferric oxide microbial mat and aquatic microbial communities from Rainbow Spring, Yellowstone National Park, USA - RS3B (SPADES... ...
ATGCGTTAATAAGTTTTGGTAATTCAATTATCTATTCAACTGTGCTTTCTGAAATCTACAAAACACACCTTGATCCGAGAATAGGCTATCTTCACACAACCAATTTCAGAAGGTTCTCACTTAATCTCGATGTTTCAGAAATTTTTAAACCAATAATAGTTGATAGAAGTATATTTTCGTTGATAAATAAAAAGATCATAACTAAAAGTGACTTTTCACCTCATTTGCAAGGTATATACATGAATGAAAGCGGAAAGAAGAAATTCGCTGACGAAAGTCCCAAGCCTCGGCCTCTCCTCCGCACTTTTCCCTCTTGTTTTACCGTCTGGCCGTCATTCAGCATTTGCTGCTTGGTCAGTTGGCACGCGAGATTGGGTAAGCACCAAGGTCCAAAGCACCTGGTCCGCCCCCCTGTGGAAAGCCTCCTCTCTATATCGGTCGAGACGATGCCCTCCCCAAATCGAGACACCCTCCTGTCGGCCGCCCAGGCGATGCTCGATTGCTGGCAGCTGCAGCCGGGCGAGGCGGTGTACGCCCCGCTTCCGCTGTTCCACCTGAGCGCGGTGGGCAGCGTGCTCGGCCCCCTGCTGGCCGGTGGCACCGGCGTGATCGACCGTGCCTTCAGCGTGCACGCCACCTGGGACCGGGTGCGCCAGCACCGGGCGGTCGGACTGCTCGGGGCCGGCCCGATGGTCACAATGCTCTGGAACCAGTCGCCCGAGGGGCCGGGCGACGGGCCGTTCCGCTTCCTCTCGGCCGCACCGGTGCCCGGCGACCTCTACCGGCAGCTCGAGGAACGATGGCACTGCCGGATCGTCACCTGCTACGGCCTGAGCGAGGCGTTCCCGCTGACCTACGCCGGCGTCGCCGACGACAACCCGCCGGGCGCCTCGGGGACGCCCAACCCCGACTTCGAGGTGGCGATCCTCGACGAGCACGACGTCCCGGTGCCGCCCGGGGAGGTCGGGGAGATCGCCTGCCGCCCGCGCCGCCCGCACGTGATGTTCGAGGGCTACGAGGGCCGGCCGGAGGCGACGCTCGCCCAGCTGGCGACGCTGTGGTTCCACACCGGCGACCTCGGCCGGTTCGACGAGGACGGCAACCTCTACTACGTCGACCGCCAGAAGGACGCCATGCGACGGCGCGGCGAGAACATCTCCTCCTTCGAGGTCGAGCAGGCGCTGCTCGGGCACCCGGCGGTGGCCGAGGTGGCGGCGATCGGAGTGCCGAGCCCGCTCGGCGAGGACGACGTCATGCTCTGCGTGGTCCAGCGCCCCGACGTCCCGCTCGAGATGACGGCGCTGATGGACTTCTGCTGCGAGCGGCTGCCGTACTTCGCCGTCCCGCGCTACGTCGACCTGCGGCCGTCACTGCCCAAGAACGCCGTCGGCCGGGTGCTCAAGCACGAGCTGCGGGCCGAGGGGGTCCGCCCGGGGGCCTGGGACCGCGAGGCGGCCGGCTACGTCGTCCGGCGCTGATCCGGCACCCGGTTGACACCTTCCGCCAATGGCGTCAATCATTGATCGGACAGCAGCAGGGGAGGGCGGGGCCAGATGAGCGACGCAGTGCTGGACACCACCGACGTCGACCGTTGGGTCGGCGTGCCGTTGGGCGGCGGCGAGCTGCGCGAGCCGGTGACGGTGACCGACATCCGCCGGTGGGCCCAGGGGATGCAGAACGCCAACCCGCTCCACTACGACGAGGACTTCGCCGCCGGGAGCCGGTTCGCCCGGATCGTCGCCCCGCAGTCGTTCGCCGTCGCCACCGACGTCGGGCACGGCGCCACCCCGGCGATCCAGGGCGTCATCCCCGGCAGCCACATGCTGTTCGGCGGTGACGAGTGGTGGATGTACGGGCCGAGGATCGAGCCGGGTGACTCGATCCACCTCGAGAGGATGCTGTTCGACTACAAGGTCACCCAGACGAGCTTCGCCGGCCCGACGATGTTCTCCCGCGGCGACACGACCTACATCAACCAGCGAGGCGAGGTGGTGGCCAAGCAACGGTCGACCTCCATCCGCTACCTGGTGGCGGAGGCCCAGCGGCTGAACAAGTTCACCGCCGAGCAGCCAGAGCCGCGCTGGAGCGACCGCGAGCTCGACGACGTCATGGAGCGGCAGCTCGACTACTACGCCGAGGTCCAGCGGCGGGGCCACGCCAAGCGGCTCTGGAAGGACGTGGCCGAGCGCGAGACGCTGCCCACCCGGCTGATCGGCCCGCACAGCGTCCAGAGCTTCGCCACCGAGTGGCGGGCCTACAACATGAGCATCTGGGGGGCGCGCCGCTACCGCGGGGTCTCCTCGACCGACACCGCCGGCTGGCTGCCCGAGATGAGCCGCGACTTCGACCGCTCGGCGGTGATCCCGAGCTTCGCCGACGGCCTCTACAACGGACCCTCACGGGGCCACGTACAGGACCGCTACGCCCAGCTGATCGGGATGCCGCGCGGGTACGGCTACGGCGCCTCGATGGGCGCCTGGATCCTCGACTACCTGGCCAACTGGGCCGGGGAGTGGGGGACGATCGTCCACTCCAACGCCCAGTACCGCAGCCCGGCGCTGACCGGCGATCTCACGTCGCTCGACGGCACGGTGACGAAAAAGCAGGTCGACCCGGCCACCGGCGACCACCTCGTCGAGGTGCAGTACACGATGACCGACCAGCACGAGGCGGTGATGGCCAAGGGCAAGGCGACCATCGCCCTGCCGGTCGAGTGAGCGGGGCGGCGCCGGCCGAGGAACGACTGACCCTGGGTCGCTACGCCGGCGACCTGGCCGACCGTTTCGGAGAGGCGCCGGCCGCCGTCTACCACGGCGAACGGATCAGCTTCGTCGAGCTCGAGCGGCGGACCCGGGCCACCGCCCGGGCGCTGGTCGCCGCCGGGGTGGTGAAGGGCACACGCGTCGGTGTGCTCATGGGCAATCGGCCGGAGTTCGTCACGACGGTCTTCGCCGTCGGCATGGCCGGCGGGGTGGCGGTGCCGGTGTCCACCTTCGCCACGCCGGCGGAGCGGGACCAGATCATCCGGCACAGCGACATGGCGATGCTCGTGCTGCAGGATCGGCTGGCCGGCCACCGCTACGTCGACGAGCTGGCCACCGGCCATCCCGAGCTGACCGGCACGCCCGGCTCCCTGCGCTCGACGAGCTTCCCGTTCCTTCGCCGGGTGGTGTCGCTCTCTGAGGGCGGACCGTTCGAGGACTGGGACGACTTCGTCGCCGGCGGGGCCTCGGTGCACGACGCGCTGCTCGAGGCGGCCGATGCCGAGATCGTCCCCTACGACGACGCGGTGGTGATCTACACCTCCGGGACGACGGCCGAGCCGAAGGGGGTGGTCCACACCCATCGGTCGGTCACCGGCCAGCTGTGGCGCTGGGGGGACCAGCTCAAGCTGACCCCCGACGACCGCGTCTGGAGCGCCTTCCCGCTCTTCTGGGTGGCCGGGTTCGCCACCTTCCTCGGTGGCACGCTCTCGGCCGGTGCCTGCATGGTCCTCCAGGACGGGTTCGACCCGGCCGAGACGCTCGAGCTGCTCGAGCACGAGCGGGTGACCACGATCCACGCCTTCCCGAATGCCAACGCCCAGCTGGCCGCCCATCCCGACGCCACCCGCCGCGACCTGTCGAGCCTGCGCAACGTCACCGCCGACAGCGCCCTGAGCGACCTGCTCGGCCTGTCCGGGCGCGAGGGCTCCTGGGACATGGCCGCCGGCTACGGCTCGAGCGAGACGTTCTCGGTGTCGACGGCCCTCCCGATGGACCTGCCGCTGGCGGTGCGTCGGTCGTCGCACGGCGTGGCGCTGCCGGGCATGTCAGTCCGGGTGGTCGACGTCGACGACGGGCGACCGCTCCCGCCCGGCGAGAGCGGCGAGATCACGGTGAAGGGCGTCTACCTCATGCGCACCTATCACAAGATGGCCCCCGAGCGCTGCCTCGACGACGCCGGCTGGTTCCACACCGGCGACGCCGGCCACCTCGACGAGGAAGGCCATCTCCACTGGCACGGCCGGATCTCACGCATGATCAAGACCGGTGGTTGCAACGTCGCCCCGGTCGAGGTGGAGGCGCAGGCACTGCGGTCGGGGATGCTCAGCCTGGCCTGCGTGGTCGGCTTGCCGCACCCGACGCTCGGCGAGGCGGTGGTGCTCGCCGGCGTGGCGCGTGACCCGGCGGTCACGGCGGAGGGGCTGGTCGAGCACCTGCGCACCGTCCTCTCGTCGTACAAGATCCCCCGCCGGGTGCTGCTGTTCGAGCCGGGCCAGCTCCATCTCACCGACAACGACAAGGTGAGGGCCGACGAGGTGCGCCGGCTGGCCGTCGAGCGGCTGGCCGAGTCCGAGGAGGACGAGGCGTGGCGCTCCTTGCTCGCGCAGCTCGGCGAGGTGCGGGCGTGAGCCGGAGCATCGACGCCGCCCGGAGCATCGACGCCGCCCGGAGCATGGCGCACGGCGAGCAGCTGGCCCGGGTGTCCCGGAAGTTCCCGGACCGCACCGCCCTCGTGTGGCAGGACGACCGGCGCACCTTCGCCGAGCTCGACCGCCGGGTCGACCGGCTGTCGGCAGCGCTGGGTGCCCGGGGTGTCGGCACCGGCGACCGCCTGGCCCTTCTCATGGGCAACAGCCTCGAGATGGTCGAGGCCCTCTTCGCCGGGTGGCGGCTGGGAGCGCTGGTGGTGCCGGTGAACTTCCGCCTGGTGGCCGAGGAGGTCCGCTTCGTCCTCGACGACGCCGGGGCGTCGGCGATCGTGGTCGACGAGCACCTGGCGCACCTCGTCGCCGAGGTCCGCCCGACCCTGGACCCGCTCCGCACCGTGGTCGTCCACGGCGCCGCCGAGGCGGCCGGGGCCGGCGGTGAGGCGATGGCCGACCTCTTCGCCGGTGGCGGCGACACCGTGCCGGCACCCGTCGTGGCCGACCACGACCCGGCCCTCATCATGTACACCTCGGGCACCACCGGGCGGCCGAAAGGGGCGGTGCTGACCCACTTCAACCTCGTCATGAGCACCCTGGGCTCGATGATCACCCAGGGCATCACCGGCGAGGACGACGTGTGGTATGCGAACCTGCCGCTGTTCCACATCGGCGGGCTGAGCGGGATCCTCCCGTACGTGATGGGCGGCGGCACGTCGGTGGTCGTGCCGAGCACCGGCTTCGACGCCGACCAGGCGGTGGCCGACCTCGAGCGCTACGGCGTCACCGGCTGCGTCTTCGTCGGCCTGCAGTGGGACACGATCTGCGACGCCATCGAGCGGCGGCAGCCGCCACCGCGCCTGGCGCTGCGGCGGGCCTCGTGGGGGGCGACCGGGACGCCGGTGTCGGTGCTCGAGCGGGTCAACCGGGTGCTGCCGGGGGTGCCGCTCTTCAGCTTCTTCGGCCAGACCGAGATGAGCCCGGTGACCTGCGTGCTTCGCGCCGAGGACGCCGAGACCAAGCGCGGGTCGGTCGGCCGCCCGATCGTCAACGTCGAGGCGCGCCTGGTCGACCAGGGTGGCCGGGTCGTCGGGCCGGGTGAGGTCGGCGAGATCGTCTACCGCGGCCCGACGGTCATGCAGGGCTACTGGAACCTCCCCGAGGCCGACGCCGAGGCGTTCCGTGACGGCTGGTTCCACTCCGGCGACCTGTGCAGGGCCGACGAAGACGGGTACCTCTACGTCGTCGACCGGACGACCGACATGATCGTCTCCGGCGGCGAGAACATCTACTGCCCGGAGGTGGAGGCGACCTTGCGGGCGCACCCGAAGGTCGCCGAGGTGGCGGTGATCGGCGTCCCCCACCCGCGCTGGGACGAGACGCCCCGGGCGGTCGTGGTGCCGGCGGACCCGGCGGACCCGCCCGACCTCGACGAGCTGGTCGCCTGGTGCCGCGACCGGCTTGCCTCGTACAAGAAGCCGACGTCGTTGGCGGTGGTCGACCAGCTGCCCTACAACGCCGCCGGCAAGGTCATGAAACCAGTTCTGCGCCGCCAGTACGGGGCGGCGGACGAGCACGCCGGCTGAAGGGCCGGCGGGAAGGGGGCGACGCCCAGTGGGAGGTTCCTACGAGGAGGATCGGGTGCTGCGGTCATTGGCCGCCGCCGACGCGGTGCGCCGCCTGTCGACCCGACAGCACGAGGCTTTCGCCCGCGGCGACCTCGCCGACTGGGTCGGCACCTTCGTCGTCGAGGGGGTGCTCGAGCTGCCCGGCATCGGGCCGCTCGAGGGCCACGCCGCCCTCGGTCGCTTCTTCGGCGAGGCCGGGGCGGGGGCCGGGTCCCCCGAGGTGCTGAGCACCGACTCGGTGGTCGAGGTCGACGGCGTGCACGGCACCCAGACCAGCCGCCTGCTCGTCCTCGATGCCGCTGCCTCGCCGCCGGCGCTGCGCGGGCTGTTCGAGACCCGCGACGACGTGATCTACGAGCGCGGCCGTTGGTACTTCGCCCGACGCCGGGTCGACCGGCGGTTGCCACCGCCGGGTTCGTGACAGGGCCGCCGGACAGCGGCTACGACATCGCGTTCGGCACCTACGAGGAGGCGCGCGCCCTCGTCGGCAGCGTGACCGCCCCGCGCACCTCCCCGCACGAGGTCAACGTCTCGATGATCCGGCAGTTCGCCGCCCTGGTGCGCGACCCCAACCCGAGCTATTGGGACGAGGACTTCGCCCGGCGCCGCTGGGGGGGTGTGATCGCCCCGCCGGCGATGCTGATGACCTGGCTCATGCCGCTCGAGTGGGAGCCCGGGGGGGCCGTCCCGGTGCCGTTGCTCACCGCCCGGGTCCCGCTCCCCGGGGCCACCTTCGTCAACGTCTCGAACCAGGCGACCTTCTTCGAGCCGGTGCGGGTCGGGGACCGGCTCAGCGTCGACGAGGAGCTGACCGACGTCTCTTCGGCCAAGCGGACGAGCCTCGGCGTCGGCCACTTCGTCACCACCGTCTCGACCTACCGGCGCCAGGACGGCACGGTCCTCGCCCGGACCCCGAACGTCCTGTACCGCTTCGACCCCGACCCCGACCCCGACCCCGACGCCGACGCCGACGCCGACCCCGACCCGGGTCCTTTTGTGGAGGCCGAGCCAGGTTCCGGCGAGGAGGTGGCGGCGGAGGCGGCCGGGGACGCCGACGCGGCCGGCGACGGGGCATGGGATCTCTCGGCGGGTTGGGCGCGTCGCTTCGACGACGTGACCGAGGGCGAGGTGTTGGCGCACGTCGAGGATCCGATCAGCTATCGGCGGGTGATCATGACGCCGGGGGCGACGCTCGACTACTTCCCCGGTCACCACGACCCGGCCTACGCCCGCGCGCAGGGCCAGCCGACGATCTACCTCAACACGCTCCACCTCCTCGGCTTCGTGGACCGGCTGGCCACTGCGTGGGGCGGTCCGGGCTCGTTCGTGGCCGCCCGCACCCTCTCGGTCCGCCGCTCGGTCTACGCCGGCGACACGATGGTCGGCGACGGGACGGTCGTGCGCCGCTTCCTCGCCCCGAACGGACGGCAGTCGGTCGAGCTGGCGATCACGGTCACCAACCAGCATGGGCAGCTCTGTGCGCCGGCCACCGTCGAGCTGGAGCTTCCCGGTCAGTCCTCGGCCAGCGCGAAGACGTAGCTGGCGGCGGTCACCGCCCGGTCGCCGGCGCCCTCGTCGTGCAGCGTCAGCTGGACGGCGACCCGGCCGGTCCGGTCGGCGTCGCCCAGGGCCCGTCCGTCCACCCGGAACGGGCCGACCTTGCCTCGCGAGAGGAACATGACGTGGACGCTGTCGACCTGGAGCCGGTCGCTGCCGGCCCTCGCCCCGGCGAGGTCGACGGCCGCCCGTTCGAGCACGACGTGCTGCGGCCCGAGGTGGAGGGCGGCGTCGGGGGACGCCAGCTCGGCTGCCAGCTCGGGCAGCGCCCAGTGCCCGTCGTCGCGGAGGGCGGCGCCGAAGACCTGCCAGAGCGGTGGGAGGTCCGGTGAGTCCTCGATGTGCGCCACCGGGTCGTCGTCGAAACGGGTCAGGCCCGGCGGCACCTGGCCGATCGAGGCGCCCTGCGACTCGACGAGGGCGATCACCCGTTCGTGGTCGTCGGCGTCGACGATCAGCGCTCGGCTGAACCCGAGCCGCTGGCCCCGCTTGAGGTCGACCGTGTCGACCACCTCCACCCGGCGGACGCCGCGGGCGTCGTCGACGAGCTGGAGCGAGTGGACGACCGGGTTGGGGACGGTCTCGAGGTCCGAGCCGGTCCCACCGCCGGGGCAGATGATCGCCAGCGGGGCGGCCATGACGCCGCCGATGGCGTTGCGCATGTCGTGCCGGAGCGTCACCGGCGCGTCGGCGACGGTGTTCATCGACGAGAACTGGCGTCCGATGTAGCGGTAGCTGAGCAGCGCCCCCCACCGCCGCCGCAGCTCTTCTCGGTAGTGCTCGGCGTCGACCCCGCGGATGTCGTCCATCGCCAACGCGATAGCACGGTCCGGCCGGTCGTCGGGGCGGACCGGCCGGCCGCCGTGACGCGGCCGAGCCGGCTGCTCAGGTCCCGGTCCAGCGCGGACGGCGCCGCTCGGTCGCCGATCGTGCCCCCTCGAGGGCGTCGTTCGTGCCGGCGGCGACGAGCCGCATGGTCTCCCCGAAGCGGATGGCCTCGAGGGTTGCCATGTGGCGGGTGCGCATCGCCATCTCCTTCATCACCCGTTGGGCCAATGGTGCGCCGTCGAGCAGACGGGCGGCCAGGGCGTGGGCCTCGTCCAGCAGGGTCTCGTGGGGGACGACCTTCCAGACCAGGCCCATGGCACGGGCTCGTTCGGCGTCGACCTGCTCCCCGGTGAGCAGCAGCTCCATCGCATCCGCCCAGTTGATCCGCTGGGGCAGGCGCAGGGAGGCGACCACGGCGGGGATGCCGAGCTTCACCTCGGGCAGGCCGAAGACGGCCCGGTCACTGGCCAGCACGAAGTCGCACCACGTCGCCAGCGTGAGGCCGTAGCCGAGGCAGTGCCCGTTGACGGCGGCGATGACCGGCTTGAAGATCTCCCAGCCGCTCTCGAACGAGTTCAGCGTCGGCTTCTCCCAGAACGTCCCGGGGAACTCGCCCACCGCCCCGGCGCCGTCACGCAGGTCCCCGCCGGCGCAGAAGGCGCGCCCTGCCCCGGTGACGATGGCCACCCACGCCTCCTCGTCGTCCCGAAAGCGGGCGAAGGCGGCGTTCAGGTCCCGCCTCGTCTCGCCGTTGACGGCGTTGAGGACGTCGGGCCGGTTGTAGGTGATCGTGGCCACGTGGCCGTCGAGCTCGAACGTCACGGCGTCGCCCACGACGCCAGTCTGCCCGCCCGCGGCGACCCGGGGGGTCGCCGCGGGCGCCGGGCGCCGGGCGCCGGGATCAGGCGGCCAGCGGCGGCTTCACGCAGACCGACTTGGTGCCGTAGGGGGTGACGAACTTCCCGTTCTTGACGCTGATCCAGTACCAGCAGTCCACCGTGCTCGGGTGGCTCTTGCTGAACGTCAGCGGCGGTGCGAGGCCGCCGAGGGTGTCGCCCTTGAGGGCGTAGAGGCCCTTGTAGAGCTCGGCGGTGGTCGGCGCACCGCCGACGCCCAGCTTGCCCGCCTTGGCGGCGTCGGCGAAGAGCAGGCCGGTCAGGTACATCTGGGTGGCCTGCTCGTTGTAGTTGGGCGAGTCGTAGCTCGACTTGGCGTACTTCTTGATCGTGGCGTTCATCGCCTTGGCGGCCGGGGTGTTGTTGGCGAAGAAGGGGGCGTCGGGCTCGGAGCCGATGAAGTGGTTGTTGATGCCCGGGGCCTTTTCGAACGAGAGCGAGACGGCCCCGTCGAGGGCGATCTCCCAGGGCGTGTAGCCCTGCTGGGTGCAGTCGGCGGCCACCGAGAGCACCACCGACACGGCGTCGGCCACCGTGAGGGCCTTGACCCCGGCCTGCTTGGCCGCCAGGCACTCGGCGGTGTAGTTCGGCGCCGAGGCCGAGATCTCGGTGACATAGCCGATCTTCTCACCGACCTTGGCGGCGGTCGCCTTGAGCGGCGCCACCCCTTCCTGGCAGGTGGCCGCCTCGGCGCAGTAGAACTCGCCCATGTTCTTGGCGCCGACCTTCTTGGCGGCGTCGATGAAGTTGATGAAGTAGTCGTCGAGGGTCTGACCGACGGCGAAGAAGTCCTTGTTGGTCAAAAAGAGCTGGCTGCTCGACCCGCCGCCGACCACCGGCACGTTGTGCTGGGCGGCGTAGGTCCCCCAGGCGGCGTCGACGTCGGAGGAGTCGACCAGGGCCACCACGCCGTCCTGGTTGATCAGCTGCTCGGCCTCGGAGAGCGACGTGCCGGAGTTGAAGGCGTCGTCCTTCACGATGATCTGAACCTTGTGGCCGTTGATCCCGCCCTTGGCGTTGGTGGCGTCGGCCCAGGCCTGCAAGGCGGGCGGCCCGACGTCGATGCTCGAGGCGAGCGGCCCGGTGCAGCTGCACACCACGCCGATCTTGATCGGCGCCTTGTTCGTCGCTTTCGTCGCTGCCCCGGCGGGGCCGGCGCCCAGCCCGAGCAGGGTGGTGGTCGCCATCAAGAGCGCCCCGAGCACCACGAACGAGCGCCGCCAGTCACGGATCATCGAAAGCCTCCCCTTGGTCGAACCAGGTCCGCTGTAACGTAACAATCATATGGAAGTCGGTCAAGCACCCCCTACGACGAGGGGTTTCATCGGTAACAGCTGTTCTCAGCCCGAGAGCCGGCGGTCACCGAACCGCAACATTGTGACCGCTTCTGGCCGGGAGGGGGCGGCGGGGAGAGAACGGGCGGCGGGGAGAGAAGGTTCGGCACGCAGACAAGGGCGGCGGGCAGAAGGTGCGGCGGCGCCGGGAAGGGGCGGGGGTCGGAGAGCCGGCGCCGGGCAGCTCGGCCGCAGGCGGAGCGCTCAGCCGGCGAGCCGCTCGACGACCCGGCGGCGGAGGAGCTTGCCGGTGTCGGTGCGAGGCAGCTCCTCCCAGAAGTCGATCGTCTCGGGGGTCTTCGACGAGCGCAGGCGGGTGCGGACGAGCTGGCGCAGGTCGTCGACGGTGACCGACGCGCCGGGCCGGCACACCACCACCGCCGCCAGCCGCTGACCCCATTCGTCGTCGGGAAGGCCGACGACGACGGCCTCGACCACCTCGGGGTGGTCGACGAGGACGTCCTCGATCTCGGCCGGGGCGATGTTCTCGCCGCCGCGGATGATCGTGTCGTCGGCCCGACCCTCAACGAAGAGGTAGCCGTCGGCGTCGACCCAGCCGCGGTCGCGGGTAGGGAACCAGCCCCCCTCGTCGAGCATGGTGGCGCCGGCGTACTCGCCGGAGATCTGCTCGCCGCGCAGGAAGAGGAGCCCGGGCTCGCCCTCGGGGAGGACCCGGCCCTCCTCGTCTCGGACCTCGAGCTCGATGCCGGGCAGCAGGCGACCGGCCGAGGCCAGCCGCCGGCGGACCGCCGGGTCGTTCGACGAAACGGCCTCCCGGTGGTCGTCGGGACCGAGCACGGCGATGGTCGAGCTGGTCTCGGTGAGCCCGTAGGCATTGACGAACCCGGTGGAGGAGAAGAGCGCCAGCGCCCGTTCGAGCACCGGCTGGGGCATCCGGGCACCGCCGTAGGAGAGGGTCCTCAGGCTCGGGGTGCCGGCGTCGTCGGCGGCACCCAGGTGCTCGACGATCCGGGCGAGCATCGTCGGGATGACCATCGCCTGGGTGACGTGCTGGCTGCGGACGATCTCGAGCCAGGTCTCGGGGCTGAAGCGGTCGAGGTAGACGACCGGGCGACCGGCGTAGAGGTTGGACAGCAGGTTCGCGAGGCCGGCGACGTGGTAGGGCGGTACCGACACGAGGGCCCGCTCGCCGTCGCCGGCGGCGCCGAACTCGACGGTGCCGAGGACGTACGCCATCAGGTGGCGGTGGCGGAGCACCGCCGCCTTGGGGGCGGCCGACGTGCCGCTCGTGTAGAGGAGGACCGCCGGCAGCTCCGGGTCGACCGGGGGGAGGGGCTCGCCACCGCCGCCGGCCGCCCGGCTGGCCAGGCGGGCGAGGAACGCCTGCCGCTCGCTCGACCGGCCGGGTCCCGAGCCCGGTGGCGGGGCTCCCTCGTAGACCACGAAGGCACCGGGGTGGCCCGACAGCTGGGCGGCCAGCTGCTCGGTCCCGAGGCGGTAGTTGAGCGGGACGAACGGGACGCCGGCGGCGGCGGCGCCGAAGAGGGCGACGGGGTACGACGGGTGGTTACCGCCGACGTACACGACAGCTGGGACCTCCAGCTCGCCGAACCACCGCCCGGCCGTCTCGGCGGCGGCGGCGAGCTCGCCGAAGCGCAACTCGTCCTCGCCGGATCGCACGGCGGTGCGATCGGCGAAGCCGGCGGAGGTCATGTCGAGGATCAGCCCGAGGTGCACGGCGACGGGACACTAGCGCGCCCCGGGCGGCCGGCCGGCCGGCCGCAGGGCCGCTTGGGACCGTGCGAGTCGAGGCCGGTAGGCTTCGGCGAGCGGACGGTCGAGGGAGGGTCACATGGGTGCGGACGGCGGTGCGGTGACCGGCGAGAGCCGGATGCTGATCGACGGGGGGTTGGTCGAGGCACGGTCGGGCAAGGTGTTCGACAACGTGAACCCGGCCACCGAGGAGGTGCTCGGGACGGTCGCCGACGCCGGCCACGAGGACATGGCGGTGGCGATCGCCGCCGCCCGGCGGGCCTTCGACGAGTCGGCCTGGGCGACCGACCGCCAGCTCCGGAAGCGCTGCCTGCTCCAGCTCCAAGAGGCGCTGGAGGGTGAGCGGGAGCTGCTGCGGGCCGAGCTGGTGGCCGAGGTCGGGACCCCGGTGCTCCTCACCTACGGGCCGCAGCTCGACGCCCCGCTCGAGGAGGGCCTGCGCTGGCCGGCGGAGCAGATCGACCACTTCGCGTGGGAGCGCGACCTGCCAGCGGGCCATGCCTTCGGCACGAACAGCTGGCGGAAGGTGGCCAAGGAGCCGGCGGGCGTGGTGGCGGCGATCGTCCCGTGGAACTACCCGTTCGAGGTGACGATCAACAAGCTCGGCCAGGCGCTGGCCACCGGCAACACGGTGATCCTCAAGGCGGCGCCGAACACGCCGTGGAACGCCACCCGGATCGGTCGCCTCGCCGCCGAGCAGACCGACCTCCCACCGGGGGTCCTGCAGGTGGTGACCACGTCGGACAACGCCGTCGCCGAGGACCTGGTGGTCGACCCGCGGGTCGACCTCGTCTCGTTCACCGGCTCGACAGCGGTCGGTCGCCGGATCATGGAGAAGGGCGCCGCGACGATGAAGCGGCTGTTCCTCGAGCTCGGCGGCAAGTCGGCCGACATCGTGCTCGACGACGCCGACCTCGAGCAGAAGCTGGCCATGGCCTGGACGGTCTGCTCGCACGGCGGTCAGGGCTGCGCCATGCTCACCCGGCTGCTCCTCCCGCGGGCGCGCTACGAGGACGCCATCTCGATCATGGAGGGCGGGTTCAAGTCGGTCCCCTACGGCGACCCGACCGACCCGTCGAACATCCAGGGCCCGCAGATCAGCGCCGTCCAGCGGGAGCGGGTGCTCGGCTACATCGAGAAGGGACGCGAGGAGGGTGCCCGGGTGGTCGTCGGCGGTGGCCGGCCGGCCCACCTGCCGGTCGGCTACTTCGTCGAGCCGACCCTGCTGGCCGACGTCGACAACTCGATGACGGTGGCCCGGGAAGAGATCTTCGGTCCGGTGCTCGTCGCGATCCCGTTCGAGGACGACGACGATGCCGTCCGCATCGCCAACGACAACCAGTACGGGTTGAGCTGTGCGGTGACCTCGGGCTCGGAGGAGCGGGCGCTGGCGGTGGCCGCCCGCGTCCGGGCCGGCACGGTCTCGGTGAACGGCGGCGTCTGGTACGGGGCCGACGCCCCCTTCGGCGGCTACAAGGCGAGCGGCATCGGCCGCCAGAACGGGATCGAGGGCTTCGAGCAGTACCTCGAGACCAAGACCTACGCCGGACCCCTGGCCGCCGGCTGACCGGCGCGAGAGGCGCCGGTCGCCTCAGAGGACGACGCCCTTGATCTTGAGGTCGATGATGGCGTCCATGTCGAGGCCGAGCTCGCCGAGCACCTCGTCGGTGTGCTCCCCGTGCTCGGGGGCGCGCGTCAGGTCCGGCGGCGTCTCGTCGAACTGGAGGGGCGATGCCACGATCCGGAACCGGGTGCCCGAGCGCGCCTCGATCTCGCGTACGTAGCCGTTGGCCAGCGCCTGGGGGTCCTCGAGCACCTCGCTCGGCGTCTGCACCACCGCCCAGACCCCGGCGGCGTCGGCCAGGGCCTCCTTCCACTCGGCCAGTGTCCTCTCGGCGAAGGCCTCGTCGAGGGCGGTGGTGCACGCCACGTTGTTGGCGGCACGGGCGGCGGCGTCGACGAACCGCGGGTCGTCGGCCAGCTCGGGGTGGCCGAGCCGCTGGACGAGGTCGCCCCAGTAGCGGTCGGACTCGAGCATCACCAGCGAGAGGTAGCGGCCGTCGGCGGTCCGGTAGGTGTTGACCAGCGGGTTCGGCATCTTCTTGCGGTTGCCGCGCGGCAGCCGGTCGATCCCGAAGAGGCCGGCCGCCAGCGACGAGGCGCCGGTGGCCCACATCGAGGTCGCCAGCAGCGAGCTGTCGACGATCACCGCTTCGCCGGTCCGCTCGCGGTGGAAGAGCGCCGCCGAGATCCCGCCGGCGATCGTCAGGCCGCCGATCACGTCGCCGAAGGCCGGCCCGGGCTGGCCGATCGGGTAGTCGGAGGGGTCCGAGATGATGTCGGCCGGGCTGCCGCGCCCCCAGAAGGTGCAACCGTCGTAGCCGCCGCGCTCGGACTCGGGGCCGCGCTGTCCCTGGCCCGATCCGCGCACGTAGATGACGTTGGGGTTGGCCGCCCGGACGTCGTCGACGTCGATCCGCAGCTTTCGCCGTGCCTTCGGCCGGAAGTTGGTGAGGAAGACGTCGGCCCGCTCGACGAGCCGCATGAGCAGGTCGTGGCCGTCGTCGGTGGCGAGGTCGAGGCCGACGCTGCGCTTGCCGCGGTTCGGCAGCTCCATCATGTGGGCCACCCCGCCGGGGCCGGTCGGCACGAGCCCGGAGGCGGCCAGCCCCCGCTGGGGGTCGCCGGTCTCGGGGTGCTCGATCTTGAGCACGTCGGCCCCCCACTCGGCCAGCACGGTGCCGGCGACCGGCACGTAGGTCCACGAGGCGACCTCGACGACCCGGACCCCGGTCATGATCCCCATACCGCCCACCTACCCTTCGGTCGAGCCGAGGCCGCTCGGCATCAGGATCGACGGGTCGATGTTGCCGGTCATGATGGCGCCGACGGTCCCGCCGTCGGTGATGATGTTCTCGCCGGTCACGTAGGAGGCGGCCCGGCTGTTCAAGAACAGCAGCACCGCCGCCTGCTCCTCGGGCGTCGAGCGCCGGCCGAGCGGGATCGGGAAGTTGTCCATGAACTCCTTGCCGACCTGGTCCTCGAAGTCCGGCATCATCGGCGTGTCGGTCGGCCCGGGGGCGATCACGTTGATGCGGATCCCTCGGGCGGCGAGGGCGTAGGAGGCGTGGAGCGTCCAGACGATGATCGCCTCTTTCGACGGTGCGTAGCCACCGGCGATCGCCTCGGGGTGGTCGGCGCACCACTGCCGTCCGGCGGCGAACCCTTCGGTCTGGACGAGCGGGAGCCACTTGGCGATGTTGGCGATCCACCCTACGCCGGCGGCCGACGAGATGGTGGCGATCGCCCCGCCGTCGAACATGAGGTCGGACGCCAGCTCGGCCAGGTGGCGGGCGGCCAGGAAGTTGACGGTCATCACGTCGAGGTCGGCGTACTTGCCGCCGGGCAGCCCGGCGCAATTGAAGAGCGCGTGCAGCGGCCCGCCGATCTCGCCGACGGCCGCCGCCGTGGCGTCGGGGTCGGCCAGGTCGACGGTCCGGTGGCTGGCCACCTCGACCGGTGGCGGCTTGCGGTCGAGCACGTGGACCTCGGCCCCGAGGGCGCTCAGGCCGGTGACGGCGGCAGCGCCCATCCCGGCCCCGCCGCCCCCGGCCACCAGCACCCGTTGCCCGCGGTAGCCGAACCGCTCGATCACCTCGTTGCCGTCTGCCATCTCGCCCTCCCGACCTCGACCGGCCGCCCGATGCTTGCCTGGTCGGTCGGGTGCCGTCAATCCTCGGGGGCTCAGCGGGGCAGCCCGAGCGCCTGCTCGGCCACGATGTTCCGGTTGATCTCGGTGGTGCCGCCGGCGATGCTCGCCTGGCGCGAGGCGGCCAGGACCCGGGCCCAGCGGCCGGTCAGGCCCTCGAGCCCGAGCACGTCGACCGCCAACTCGGCGAGGTCCTGGTCGATCTGCGACCACATCAGCTTGGTCAGGCTGCCGGCACCCGGCGACGGTTGGCCGCCTCGGCCGACCGCTTCGAGCTCACGGGTGGTGCTCCACCGCATGCAGGCGATCCTCTGGTGGAGCCCGACCAGCCGGGCGCGCACCAGCGGATCGGCGAGGACCGGTCGGCCGCGCAGCTCGGCCAGCAGCGACTCGAGGCGCTCGGACATCCAGAGGTGGAGCCGCGCCACCCCAGCCCGCTCGTGGCTCAGGGTGGTCATCGCCACCCGCCAGCCCTGATGGAGCGGTCCGAGCAGCTGGGTGGTCGGGACGCGGGCATCGGTGAAGAACAGCTCCGAGAAGGTGTGGTCGCCGGCCATCGTCCGCAGCGGCCGGACCTCGATCCCCGGCGTCTGCATGTCGACGAGGAGGCAGCTGATGCCCTTGTGCTTCGGCGCCTTCGGGTCGGTGCGGACGTAGAGCTGGCACCAGTCGGCGCGGCGGCCGAGGCTGTTCCACGTCTTCTGGCCGTTGACGACGAAATCGTCGCCGTCGAGGACAGCCGATGTCCGCAGCGAGGCCAGGTCCGACCCGGCGTCGGGCTCGGACATCCCCTGGCTCCAGATCTCGTCGCCCCGCAACATCGGCCAGAGGAACCGCCGGCGCTGCTCGTCGGTGCCCAGGGCCATGATCGCCGGGGCGATGTTGGAGACACCGATCACGTTGACCGGGCCCGGGGCGCCGGCGGCCGCCATCTCCTCGTGCCAGGCCAGCTGCTCGGCCACGGTGGCGTCGCGTCCGTGGAAGGCCGCCGGCCACGCCGGGGCCGCCCACCCCCCGTCGGCCAGGACGGCGTTCCAGCGCCGCAGCACCTCGAACCCCTCGTCGTCGTCCGCCCCGCCGTCGCCGTGCCCGGCGGCCACCACCTCGTCGGTCAGGTTGGCCCCCAGCCAGGCCCGCAGCTCGAGGCGGAACGGGCCGGCCAGGTCGTCGGCGTCGGCGCCGCTGTCGGTGACGGGATCGGCGTCGCTGTCGGTGACGGGACTCACGGCTCGAGGCGGATGCAGCTCTCCGGGCAGTTCCCGACGGCGGTGGCCGCCGCCTGCTCGAGGAAAGGCGGGACCTCCGGGACGATGACCACCCCGTGGCCGAAGTCGTCGCTGTCGAAGAGCTCCGGGACGAGCGAATAGCAGCGGCCGTGGCCGGTGCAGCGCTCGCTGTCGATGACCAGTCGCATGCCGTCTCCCTCTTTCTTTCCAGCGGGATGGTAGTCAGTGAGAGTCGGCTCGATGACGGAGCAGGCGGGCCCCTTGGTAGGGTCCGGCGTCCGGCGCCGGTCGACGATGGGAGCGGAGCGATGGGACATCTCGAAGAACGCGCCGCGCTCGACGGGGCGGTGGGGTTGGTGGTCGGCGGCGGCGGGGGGCTCGGACGGGCCGCCGCCGAGGATCTCGGCCGGGCCGGCGTCCGGCTGGCCCTCTGCGACCGGGACGCCGACGCGCTGGACGAGACGGCGGCGGTCCTCACCGCCACCGGCGCCGAAGTGCTCACGGCCGAGCTCGACGCCCGCGACAGCGACGCCCTCGGGGCGTTCTTCGACCGGGCGCTCGCCCACTACGGGGGGCGGCTCGACGTGCTGGTGAACGTGGTCGGCGGCACCTTCCGCCAGCCGTTCGAGGAGTCGAGCGGCGGCGGCTGGGAGGCGTTGATCCGGGCCAACTTCACCTGGCTGCTCGTGGCGATCCAGCGGGCGATCCCGCCGATGCGGGCCGGTGGCGGCGGGAGCATCGTCACCATCACCTCGATCGAGGCCCACCGGGCGGCTCCCCGCTACGCCGTCTACGCCGCCATGAAGGCGGCGGTGACCAGCCTGACGCGCTCGCTGGCGGTCGAGCTGGCCCCGGACCGGATCCGGGTGAACACGATCGCCCCCGACTACGTACCGACGCCGGGGCTGGCGGCGATGATGGGCGAGCCCGCCGACACCCGGCGCCTGACCGACCGCATCGCCATACCGATGGGGCGGGAGGGGACGTACGAGGACGTCGGCGGGTGCGTGCTGTTCCTCGCCTCGGCGCTGTCGGCGTTCGTCACCGGGACCAGCCTCCACCCCGACGGGGGCGCCCTGGCGTCGTCGGGGTGGTTCAACTGGCCGGGTGAGGGGTTCCTCAGCATGCCGCCGACCGCCGTCGTCGAGCGCCTCGTCGACGACGGCGACTGACAAGTCAGCGCCGGCGGACGGCGTCCGCCCCGAGGTGGCCGACCGTGGGCGCCCCGAGAAGGGCCATCGTGACCTCGAGCTCGCCTCGGAGGAGCGCGAGGACCGTGGCAACGCCTTCCTCGCCGCCGGCGGCCAGCCCGAGGACGACCGGGCGCCCGACGAAGACACAGCCCGCCCCGAGCGCCAGAGCGCAGGCCACGTCGACCCCGCGCCGCACGCCGCCGTCGAGGTAGACCTCGACCCGCCCGTCGACCGCCGCCACCACCTCCTCGAGGACGTCGAGGGTGGCCGGTGCCCGGTCGAGTTGCCGGCCGCCGTGGTTCGAGACCCAGACGGCGGCCACCCCGGCCTCGACCGCCGTTGCGGCGTCCTCGCCGGTCATCACCCCCTTCACCACGAGCGGCCGGTCGTCGCAGAGGTCCCGCAGCCACGCCAGGTCGGCCCAGGTGGCGCGGAACCCCGAGGAGGTGGCGTCGTAGCCGGGCTGCAGGTAGCGGCGCTTGCGGTAGTAGGGGCGGTCGGGGTTGGCCCGCCGGACCGCCCGCTCACGGTCCCGGGGGCCGACGACGCCGACGTCGGCGGTGAGGACGACCGCCTCGTAGCCTGCCGCCAGCGCCCGTTCGACCAGCCGTTCGGTCTCGGCCCGGCGGGAGGAGACGTAGAGCTGGAACCACCGCCTCCCGGCTGGCTCGGCGGCCACCTCCTCGAGCGGGATGGTCGAGGCGGTGGACACGCAGTAGGGGACCCCGGCGGCGGCCGCCGCCCGGGCGGTGGCCCGCTCGGCGCCGGGGTGGACGAGGCCGTGCTCGGCGGTCGGGGCGATCCCGACCGGCATCTCGACTCTGTGGCCGAGCACGTGCGAGGCGGTGGTGAGCCCGGCGAGGTCGGCGAGCACCCGTGGCCGGAGCGCCCGGCGCCCGAACGCCGCCTCGTTGTCGGCCAAGGTCTCCTCGTCGCCGGACCCGGCGGTGACGTAGGCGAGGATCTCGGGGTCGAGGCGGGAGGCGCCGAGCGCCATCACCTCCCGGACGTCGAGGCAGTCTGCCAGCGAGGACGGTCCCGGCAGCGGCCGACCGTCGGTCACCGCTGCGCCGCTCGCCGGGTGGACGGCGGTGAGATCACAGCCCTCCGAGGTGGGGGAGGACATGCTCGGCGAACAGCTCGAGCGTCGCCCGCTCGGCCCGGTCGTGGGTGAAGAACACGAACAGGCTGATGCCGCGCTCGGCGGCCGCCCCGATCCGGTCGAGCACCATCGACGGCGTCCCGATGTAGCCGCCGGCCTCCAGTCCCCAGCCGTCCCCGCCGTAGCGGCGCCCGGCGAGCCGGCGGGCGTCGGAAAGGGCGGCGTCGTCGGCAGCCAGGACGAGGACGGCCTCGTGGGCCCGACGCAGGGTGGCCGGGTCGCGCCCGATCCGCTCGCACTCGGCGTCGAGCAGCCGCTGGCGCTCCTCCCAGTCGGCCAGGCCGTAGGTGGGGACGTTCCAGACGTCGGCGTGGCGGGCGACGAGGGGAAGCGTGCGCCGCGGGCCGACGCCGCCGACGTGGATCGGGGGCCGCGGTTTTTGGACCGGTGGCGGGAGGTTCGGGAGGTCGGTCACCGCGTAGTGCTCGCCGTCGAAGCTGGCGGCCCCGCCGGCCATCATCGCGGTGATCACCTCGAGGGCCTCGCCGAGGCGGTCCGAGCGCTCGGCGAACGTGCCCCACCGCAGGCCGGCCTGGTGGTGCTCGAGCTCGACCGAGCCGCTGCCGAGCCCGAGCTCGACTCGTCCGCCGGAGAGGACGTCGAGGGTGGTGGCCATCTTGGCGAGCAGCGCCGGATGGCGGAAGTTGTTGCACAGCACGAGGTGGCCGACACGCAGCCGGGTGGTCCGGGCGAGGAGCCAGCTGGCGAGCGTCCAGCCCTCGAACGAGTCCTGCGCCGGCAGCCCGGGGGCATAGAGGTGGTCGTAGAGCCACAGCGAGTGGAAGCCGAGCTCGTCGGCGGCGACGGCCTTCCCGAGCACGTCGTCGGGGCTCATCGCCACCTGCGGGAGGTAGAGGCCGACCTCGACCCGCCGGCTCACGGTGCCGACCCGGGTGCACCGCCGGCGGGCGGGAGCGGCTGGTCGGCCACCCGCGCATGGACCAGGGCGGCCATCCGCCCGCCGTTGCCGACGTCGCGCACCTCGACCCGCACCCCGCGCGCACCGATCCGGCGGGCGCTCGTCCGGGCCGGGCCGACCCGGACGGTCGTGAGGTAGCGGGTGTCGAGCTCGACCACCGGGTGGCCGGTCAGCGTCTCGGCGGCCAGCTCTCCGAGCAGGGCCACGATGCCCCCCTGGAGGGTGCCGGAGTTCTGGGTGACGATCGGGCGGTGGTCGACCTCGACGACGCCGGGTGCGATCGTCCGGACACCGACGAAGTCCGGCAGCGGCTCGTCGAGCTGGCCGGGGGTGCGCATCTCGCCCATCTGCGGCGGGGCGACGTCCTGGGGTCGGGGCGACGGGGTGAAGGTCAGGAAGCAGCTGGCGGCGAGCTCGCCGGTGCCGGCGTCGGCGAAGTCGACCTCGGTGGCGATCGTCCGGCTCCCGTGCTTGAGGACCCTGGCCTCGACCGCCAGCCGGTCGGCGGTGACCGGGGCGGTGAGCCACACGGCGATGTCGAGGGTGAGGGCGAGGCGCGGCAGCGTCAGGAGGCAGGCGGGGACGCCGGCCATGCAGTCGGCGACGGTGGCCAGCACCGCCGGCCGGACGGTCGCAGCCCCCGGCGGCCGCAGCATCGGGGTGACGGCGGTCTCGCCGACCATCGCCGAGCGGTCGTCGGTGAGCGCTCCGCTGAACGGCAGGTGGAAGATGAAGATCTCTCGAGCGTCGGCCCGCGCCGGGCCGACCGGGTCGGTGAGGGCCACCGGGCGTCGGGGGCGGCGCCTACGACGGGCTGCCGGCGGCCGCCTCCTCGGCCGAGCGCTTCGTCCGGCGGAGGATCTTGCGGCCGAGCCACCCGACGGGATCGTAGGCGGCGTCGACGACCCGTTCTTTCATCGGGATGATCCCGTTGTCGGTGATCTTGATGTGCTCCGGGCAGACCTCGGTGCAGCACTTGGTGATGTTGCAGAGCCCGAGGCCCATCTGCTGGCGGGCCAGCTCCCGGCGGTCGTTGGTGTCGAGCGGGTGCATCTCGAGCTCGGCCAACCGGATGAAGAACCGCGGCCCGGCGTAGTGGGTCTTGTTCTCCTCGTGGTCGCGGATCACGTGGCAGACGTTCTGGCACATGAAGCATTCGATGCACTTGCGGAACTCCTGGCCGCGCTCGACGTCGACCTGCTGCATGCGGTACCCCTCGGCCGGTCGGGCCGGGGGCTGGAAGGGCGGCATCGTCTTGGCGACCTCGTAGTTGAAGCTGACGTCGGTCACGAGGTCTCGCAGCAGCGGGAACGTCCGCATCGGTGCGACCGTCACCGGGCCCTCGGGCAGCTGGTCCATCCGGGTCATGCACATGAGGCGCGGGGTGCCGTTGATCTCGGCCGAGCACGAGCCGCACTTGCCGGCCTTGCAGTTCCAGCGGCACGCCAGGTCGGGTGCCTGGGTGGCCTGGATCCGGTGGACGACGTCGAGGACGACCTCGCCCTCTTGGGAGGAGAGGACGTACTCGGCGAAGTCGCCGCCGGCGGCGTCGCCGCGCCAGATCCGCATCGACACGTCGGACATCAGTGCGCCTCCTCGAAGAGCACGGCCAGTTCGGGCGGCATCTCCGGGAGCGGCTCCGGACCGATCTCGATCGGCGCGTCGGGCCCCCGGGCGCTCGGCTGGCGCTGGACGAAGTTGACCTTCCCGAGCTCGGGGTCGGCGGTCGGGAAATCCTCGCGGGTGTGGCCGCCGCGGCTCTCCTTGCGGTGCAGTGCGCCCTGGGCGACCGCAGTCGAGACGGTGAGCATCGACGGGAGGTCGGTGGCCATGTTCCAGCCGGGGTTGTAGGCCCGGGTTCCGTCGACCGAGATCTTACCGACCCGCTCGCGCAGCTCGGCGAGCTTCCCGAGGGCCTCCTCGAGCTCGGGGCCGGTGCGGATGATCCCGACCAGCGACTGCATCGTCTGCTGGAGCTCGTGGTGGAGCTCGTAGGGGTTCTCGCCGCCGTCACGGCCGAGCGGCTCGAGGGCGGCGCCGATGGTCGCCGAGACCTGCCCGGCGTCGAGCTGCGGGCTGCCGGTCCGGCCCTCGGCGAAGTCGGCCGCCCCGATGCCGGCGCGCCGGCCGAACACGAGGAGGTCGGACAGCGAGTTGCCGCCCAGGCGGTTCGACCCGTGCATCCCGCCGGCCACCTCGCCGGCGGCGAACAGGCCGGGGACGGTGGCCGCCTGGGTGTCGGCGTCGACGCGGACGCCGCCCATCATGTAGTGGCAGGTCGGCCCGACCTCCATCGGCTCTGCGGTGATGTCGACCCCGGCGAGCTCGATGAACTGGTGGTACATCGACGGCAGCCGGCGACGGATGTACTCGGCGCTGCGGCGGGTGGCGATGTCGAGGAACACGCCCCCGTGCGGGCTGCCCCGTCCGGCCTTGACCTCGCTGTTGATCGCCCTTGCGACCTCGTCACGCGGGAGGAGGTCGGGGGTGCGGCGGTTGTTGTTGTGGTCCTCGTACCAGGCGTCCGCCTCCTCCTCGGTCTCGGCGGTCTCGGCCCTGAACATCGGCGCGACGTAGTTGAACATGAACCGGGTGCCGTCGCTGTTGCGGAGCACCCCGCCGTCTCCGCGGACGCCCTCGGTGACGAGGAGCCCGCGCACCGAGAGCGGCCAGACCATCCCGGTCGGGTGGAACTGGACGCACTCCATGTCGATGACGTCGGCCCCGGCCCAGATGGCCATCGCGTGGCCGTCGCCGGTCGACTCCCAGCTGTTCGACGTGTAGGCCCAGCTCTTGCCGATCGACCCGGTGGCCAGGACGGTGGCCTTGGCGGTGAAGGTGATGAACTCGCCGGTCGGGCGCCAGTAGCCGACGGCGCCGGCGACTCGGCCGTCGTCGTCGGTGAGGAGCCGCAGGACCTTGCACTCCATGAAGACGTCGATCCCGAGCTGCACCGCCCGCTGCTGGAGGGTGCGGATCAGCTCGAGCCCGGTCCGGTCGCCGACGTGGGCCAGGCGGGCGTAGCGGTGGCCGCCGAAGTCGCGCTGGAGGATGCGGCCGTCCTCGGTGCGGTCGAAGAGCGCCCCCCAGGCCTCGAGCTCGTAGACCCGGTCGGGGGCCTCCTGGGCGTGGAGCTGGGCCATCCGCCAGTTGTTGAGCATCTTGCCGCCGCGCATCGTGTCGCGGAAGTGGACCTGCCAGTTGTCCTCGGCCCAGACGTTGCCCATCGCCGCGGCGACCCCGCCCTCGGCCATCACGGTGTGGGCCTTGCCGAGGAGCGACTTGCAGACGAGAGCCGTCCGCAGCCCGCGCGCCTTGGCCTCGACGGCCGCCCGCAGCCCGGCCCCGCCGGCGCCGATGACGATCACGTCGTAGTCGTGGGTCTCGTAGTCGTAGCTCAGGTCGACCATCTGTTCTCTCGTTCCTCTCGCCGGCTCGGTAATGCCCGCTGCGTCGGGCGTCAGAAGAGCCGGGGGTCGTGGAAGGCCCCGGACGCCACCAGGCGAACGTACAGGTCGGTGAGGGCGACGAAGATCAAGCTGGCCCAGGCGAACTTCATGTGGTTGGCGTTGAGCGGGGTGACGAGCTTCCAGAGCCGGTAGCGGACCGGGTGGTCGGAGAACCGCCGGACTTGGCCGCCGCAGAGGTGGCGGCAGGAGTGGCAGGAAACGCTATAGAGCCACAGCAGTGCGGCATTGGCCGTCAGCACCAGCGAGCCGACGCTCACGCCGACGCCGACGCCGGGCTCGCCGTAGGAGACGACGGCGTCGATCGTCAGGATCACGTTGAGCACGAGACCGAGGTAGAAGAACCAGCGGTGGGCGTTCTGGAGGATCAACGGGAACCGGGACTCGCCGGTGTAGCTGCCGTGGGCGTCGGCGACGGCGCAGTTCGGCGGCGACAGCCAGATCGAGCGGTAGTAGGCCCGGCGGTAGTAGTAGCAGGTGAGCCGGAAGCCGAGCGGCACGATCAGGATGAGGATGGCCGGTGAGATCTCCCACCACGTGAGGTAGAAGCCGGGATGGCTGCCGGGGACGCAGCTGGCGGTCAAACAGGGTGAGTAGAAGGGGGAGATGAGGTCACGGTGGGCGGCTGCCCCGACGAAGTAGTCCTTGTTGGCGAAGGCAGCCCAGGTGGCGTAGACGACGAAGGCGATCAGGATGCTCGCCGAGACCAGCGGCTGGAGCCACCAGCGGTCCTGCCGCAGCGTCGGGACGTCGGGGCCTCCCCGCCTGCCGTTCAGCACCACCGGGGTGACGGTTGCGTCGTCGACCGTGGTCACCCGTCCTCCTCTCCCGCGCGCCGGTCGCGGGCTCGACCATCCGTCGTGCACCCGCGTCGGCCCGAGGAGCCCCGGATGCAGCCTCATCATTCCAGACCTGGGGTGCGGCGGCGCAAACCAGGGTGGTCGCCCCGCGTCCGGCCGCCGACCGGCGGGGGCAGCCGACCGGCGCCCCCGGGGCCGGACATAGGCTCGGCACCATGGCTGCGCCCACCCGACACGCCCCCGCCCCGCCCCACGACCTGCCGCGCACCCTCGGCGACCTGAGGGCCTCCGGCTGGCAGTCGACGCCGGTGGCCGACGAGATCCGGCGCAACGCCTACGCCAGGATCGCCGCCGGCGAGCCGCGGGTGGCGGGGGGGCCGCGCTTTCCTGCCACGGGGCGGCCC
>Ga0080006_1124645_pt1 | contig 25253 bp, 23 predicted proteins | sample RS3BMetagenome_FD_69209 | JGI IMG/M metagenome (GOLD analysis project Ga0080006, IMG submission 69209) | Ferric oxide microbial mat and aquatic microbial communities from Rainbow Spring, Yellowstone National Park, USA - RS3B (SPADES... ...
CTGACTTTTGTGCCCGCGCCGCCCCCCGAGGAGCCAGAAGCACCCCCCCGCCGACGAGCAACAAAAGCGCGACCCCGGCACCGATCCCAAGTGGCCCTGCGAGCGGAGACGCTTGTCCGGCCAAGACGCCGATGCCCGGCGCAAACGGCAAGGCGGCCACCGTGACCGTAGGCGCTACACGCCTGCTCGCTGTTTGCCCGATCGCCGTCAGGACAAGCGACTGAAGCGTCTGTCGCAGAGTTGGACTCAGCGTGACGGCATTGCTGTTCACCAGCACGCTGACGGTGTAGCCCCGGATTTGCATGGGTTGCCCGGTACTCGTGACATCCGTGTAGCTGTTGTCGTAATTCGTCGTGGACGAACGCTGGGAAGACTGCGACTGACCGCCACTGCCGGACGATCCGTAAGTCACCAGATTGGAGTTTTGCGTCGCTTGACCAGCCACGCCTCCCGTCCCAGTCCCGCCCCCGCTTGAGGTTGAGCTGGCGGCCTGCGCTGACAGCGGCGGTCCGGCTTGAACTTGGTGGCTCTGAGTTGAGACTTGATTAAAACTCACGTTGGCATGGACGATAACAGAGAGATTCCCCTGACCCACCAAGTTTTGCAGCGTGTTTTGCAATTGGGTCTGAAGTTGCTGCTCCACCTGCATCTGCGCGGCGAGTTCCGCCGACACGGCGTTGGAGCCTGCCGCTCCGAAAGATGAGCTGCCGCCACTGTTCGAAGCCGACAAATCGTTACCATACTGATCCACGACAGTGACATCACTGGCATTCAAACCTTGCACCGCGTGCGCGACCAGCTGCTGAATCCCTGCTACCTGACCTGGATCCAGGCTGGCACCTGCGCCCACCGTGACGAGCACAGAAGCTTTCGCTCCGTAATTCGTCGACGGATCGAGGAAGGATTGGGTCTGGGGCATCACGATGTTGACCTGTGCATTCTCAATCCCGTTAATCGACTCAATGGATTGCGCTATGCGCCCTTGGAGGACGTTCAATACTTGCAAGGTCAGTTCCTGATCAGACATTCCAAACGTACTGCCCTGAAAGATTTGCGAATAGTCAATCGTTCCGCTCGATGGTAATCCGTCCATCGCCATGTCGATGCGCGCCTGATCGGCCATGCTCGCAGGCACGAGAATATCTGTCCCCTGCAGTTGATAGGGGATCTTGGATTCGTCGAGCTTTTGCGTGATCTGGCCTGCAGACTTGGCATCGAGATTCGAAAAGACCGTCTCGTAATTCGGATTCAGCAAGACGGACGAAAGGATTATCACAAGTAAGAGAACTATGATAGCTATAATCCACAGGTTGCGGCGTTGCCGCCCCTCAAGCCCGCTGTAGTAAGCCTTCGCTCTGTTCAGCCAGGCCGCTAGATCAAAATTCATGGGTCACCCTACCCTGTCCGCTAAACCTGCATGCTCATAATCTGGTTATACGCCTGGACGACCCGGTCCCGCACTTGGACAGTCAGGTCGATGGCCAGTTGGGCCTGTGTCGCAGACTCCATGACAGAGGCAATACTCGGCGCAGTACCCGCAGCCAACGCGATACCTTGTTCTTGCGAGCCTTGTATGGCCGAATTCACACTGTCGAGGGCTTTCGCCAACTCTGATGCAAATCCACCTTGTGACTGACCGTTACCGGTCAAAGCTGATGTCGAAGTCGAACTCGTGACTGCGGTCAGTGGCGAGACATTGCCGATGGGTTGAATCACATCTTACACGCCCTTCCCGAGATCGATTGACTGCACATCCATTGTCTTGGCCGCGTCAAATGCCGTAACATTAGCCTGATATGCTCTGGAAGCTGTGACCATATTAAGCATCTCAGTGGTGATGTTGACGTTCGGCATCTGCACGTAGCCGTTCACAGCATCCGGATTCGTCGGATCGTACACGAGCTTGAACGGAGCCGGGTCCTGAACGATCGACTGCACCTGCACGCCAGCACCAGGGGGCTGCCCACCCATCGCCTGCGAAAGGGCCTGTCCAAACGCACTGCCTCCAGCCGGACTGAACACCACTTCCTCATCGCGGTAAGGTCCACCTTGGGGCGTTCGCGTCGTGTTCGCGTTGGCAATGTTGTTCGCCGTGACATCCATCCACAAACGGTTCGCCGTCAGGCCAGACGCACTAATCGACAAACCATCAAAAAGCCCCATTTTTCATCACCCCGTAATGGCCGTCTTGAGCATCATAAACTGATCGGTCAGTTCCTGCACCAGTGCCCCGTAGTTGATTTGATTTTCGGCCAAAGCGCTCATCTGGGCATCGAGGTTCACGTTATTGCCGTTACTGGACACCGACGTGGCCGAATCAGTCGTCACGACCGGATTGACAATGACGGCTGGCGAAAACACACCGCCAAGATCCATCGGACTGTTCGCGGCCATCGCCGGGCTGGCACTGCCCGGCGTGCCATTCGCGCCGTAGCCTGCCGCCGCCAACGCACTTTGCAATAAGGGGGCAAACTGAACAGACTGCTCTTTATAGTTCGGTGTGTTGACGTTGGCTATGTTGTTTGCCAAAACCTGTTGATTGAGCTCACCCGCCTGAATCGCGGATGTCAAGGAATTCAGAGCTACGCCATCGAGCATCGACATACAGTCTCGTCCTCCACCCTCGTTCAAAATGCAACACCTGGCGCAGGCGGTGGCGCGAGAGCGCCATGGTACCGCACATCTACAAGATTCTACATGTTGACCAGTTCCTCCTGCTAACGTGCAGAAATTTGTCGACGAGAACTCAAGATCGATGACGAACCTTATCGAGTTGTGAGACGAGTTTATCGTTCAAAATTTTTATATACGTCCCCTTCATGCCCAAGGATCGAGACTCGATCACGCCGGCACTCTCCAGTTTACGCAAGGCATTGACGATGACCGAACGCGTAATGCCCACGCGGTCCGCCACTTTGCTGGCCACCAGCAAGCCCTCACGGCCATCCAGTTCTTCGAAGATGTGCTCAATCGCTTCAAGCTCACTATACGAAAGCGAATCCACTGCCATTTGCACGACAGCTCGAGACCGTGTGTCTTCTTCGATTTCATGGGCACGCGATCGTAAGATCTCCATCCCGACCACAGTGGCACCGTATTCGGCCAGTAAGATGTCCTCGTCCGTGAACAGGGCCGCACGACGAGTCAGAAGAAGGGTGCCCAAACGATCGCCCCCCCCGATCACCGGCACGACCGTCGTCCTCAGACCGCCCCCCTCATCCGCATGCGCAAGCGGTGGAAGCAAGTCTCTCGAATCAACCAAAGTGGTCTCTTGTCGCAGCAGATCCATGTTGTACTCACGCGTAAATACAAATGGCTCGTCCGCAGCAAATGAGGCATCAGCCTCGTCTGTCATGGCCGCTCCAAGCACCTTGCCGGTCCGCGACACGACAATTACACTTGCGGCGATCACATCTCTCATCACCTGCGCCATTTCGACAAAATCCACGTATTGACCAGCTCGCTGTAACAGTCGGTTGACACGGCGAGTTTTTGTAAGCAAATCCATACAAGACAACCCCTTCATATAAACGCTTATGAGAGCCCGCCTGGCCGCGAGGCCAGGCTTTAGCCCTAGAGGATAAATCGACTCAAATCGCGATCCTTTACAATCGCCCCCAGCTTCTCGAGTACGTAGTCAGGTGTGATCGTGACCTCCTGAGCGCCGATGTCTGGCGCTTCAAACAGCAGGTCCTCAAGCACGCGTTCCAACAGGGTGTGAAGCCGCCGGGCGCCGATATCCTCCGTCGTGGCATTGACCTCAGCGGCGATTTCCGCAAGCTGCCTTACCGCTTCTGAAGTGAAATTCAACGTCACGCCTTCGGTGGCCAAGAGGGCCGTATACTGAACCAGGAGCGCATGCTCCGGTTCAGTCAGAATGCGTTCAAAATCCTCGGACCGCAAGCTGGTCAACTCGACGCGGATGGGAAATCGCCCCTGAAGTTCAGGAATCAAATCCGAGGGTTTGGACATGTGAAAGGCACCGGCCGCAATGAACAAGATATGATCGGTCTTCACGGGGCCGTGCTTGGTCATGACCGTGGATCCCTCGACGATCGGAAGAATGTCGCGTTGCACTCCCTCGCGCGATACATCGGCTCCGGCCCGCCCTTCTCGCGACGCGATCTTGTCCATCTCGTCGATGAAGATGATGCCCGATTCTTCCGCACGACGCACAGCTTCCGCGCTCACATCATCCATATCGATCAACTTTTGCGCCTCTTCTTGAAGCAAGGCCTTGCGCGCCTCACGGACGGTCAGCTTGCGATGCTTGCGCCGTTTTGGCATAAACGAACTGAACATCTCCTGCAGGTTTCCCATCCCTTCGGCACCAAGCCCCGGTACCATATCCAGAGACGGGGAAGTCTGCTCCTCCACCATCACATCGACCATGCGGTCCTCCAGACGACCGCCTATCAGGTCCTGACGCAACCGATCCCGTTCCTGTCGCACCGTTTCGGAAACGTCTGGACGTTTGTCTTCCTGCGATTGAAAAAGCGCCTCGAGCGGATTACGAAACGTCTTGTCACGCGCGACATCCGGCACGAGTGCCTCAAGCAATCTCGCATCGACGGCTTCTCGTGCACGCTCGGACACCGCATCGGTCCGTTCAGACTTGACCATCCGGATGCCCGTTTCAACCAGATCTCGCACCATCGAGTCCACGTCGCGGCCAACATAGCCCACTTCAGTAAACTTGGTCGCCTCGACCTTAACAAACGGAGCCCCCGTGAGTTTAGCAAGACGTCGCGCAATCTCCGTCTTGCCCACCCCGGTCGGACCGATCATCAGGATGTTCTTTGGGGTCACTTCATCGCGTAGCGAAGCATCGACAAGTTCTCGGCGCTGCCGATTGCGCAGGGCAACAGCCACTGCCTTTTTGGCATCCTTCTGGCCGACGACATACTTATCGAGCTCCGCGACAATTTGTCTGGGCGTCAAACTGTTCATCCGCAACGTCCTCCTGTCGGTTTAGATCTCTTCGACGATAATTTGATCGTTCGTGTAAACGCACAGTTCACTGGCGATCGTCAAAGCCGACACCGCAATCTCCCGGGGCGCCAAGGACGTGTTACGAGCCAATGCCCGTCCCGCTGCAAGTGCATACGAGCCACCGGATCCGATCGCACAGATGCCGTCGTCGGGTTCGATCACTTCCCCCGTGCCCGACACGAGCAATAGGTGGTCTTTGGATAAGGCGATCATCATCGCCTCCAACTTGCTCAACATGCGATCCGTTCGCCACAACTTGGCCAACTCCACGGCGGCCCGTGGTACTTGGCCACGAAACTCCTCGAGCTTTTGCTCGAATTTTTCGATCAGCGTCACGGCGTCCGCCACGCTGCCGGCAAATCCAACGACGACTTCGTCGTGATACAAGCGTCGAACCTTTCGGGCCCGTGCCTTCATGATCATCGCGTTACCGACCGTGACCTGACCGTCACCCGCCATGGCTCCGCCCGTGTCACTCTTGATCGCAAAAATGGTGGTGGCGTGAAAATCACTCACAAACAGTCCCCCTCAAGCCCTTGGATGACTTTGCTCGTAGACTCGCATCAGGTACTCGCGCGCAGTGTGCGTGTACATCTGCGTGGTCGACAAACTTCGATGCCCCAGCAACTCCTGCACGACTCGTAAATCCGCTCCGCCTTCAAGCAAATGCGTGGCAAATGTGTGCCGTAACGTATGCGGGCTCACATGCTTCCCCGTACCGACTTGCGCCGCATACGTGTGCACAATTCGTCGAATAGAACGATCTGTGAGACGGGTGCCTCGCTGATTCACAAACAGGGCGGTTTCCCCCGGCACGGCATATCGTCCGCGGGCTTCGTGCAGATAAGCGAGCAGTGCGCGATCGGCATGCTCGCCGTACAGAACGATCCGTTCTCGACGACCTTTGCCCAAAACACGCAGAGTCCCCTTGGCCGACGTGAGGTCTGCCAGAGACAAGGCTGCACATTCTGCGACACGAAGTCCTGTACCGTAGAGCAACTCCAGCAACGCCTGATCGCGTAACCCCACGGGCGTCGAGGTGTCCGGCGCGGCAAGAAGAGCCAGCATTTCATCGATGTAGAGAAAATCAGGCAGGTGCCTAGCCAGTTTCGGTGATCGAATCGTGCCGGCCGGTGAAGCCAAGTCCTTGCGCTCACGCGCAATATACCGGTAGAGCATGCGCAGCGCACTCATCTTGCGGGCAATGGTGCGTCGACTGTATTCACGCTGGAGCAAGCCTGCCATGTACTCCCGGATATCTCGCGGTGTAACGCGCAGAGGATCAACACCGACCCGCTGAGCAAAGTCCCGCACATCCGCTTCATAGGCCGTCAGCGTAGGGGCAGCCAGCCGACGCTCTATGCGCAGGTAGCCGACCCAAGCCGCGATCCGATCCTGCCACAGCGCACTTGTCTGTTCGGCATCCTTCATCTCGGCACCTCGGCACCTCGGCACCCCAGTACTGACACTCTCTTGTTCTTATGCCACTGGAAACGTCAAACATGCGTATGGTACCACGGACTTTCATCGGCCCGCAAGCAAAACAGACTCTTTTGCTATAAAATTCTGAATTGTTTCAAGCGCCCTCGCCACAATTTGCTCATTTTTATCGCGCTTTGATCGGATCTTGGTGGTTGGGAGGGGAAGTAGCCCGAACGTGATATTCATCGGTTGAAAGTGCTCGGGATCCGCACTGGTGATATAGCGAGCCATGGCACCGATGGCCGTCTCGGGAGGCAAAACCAGCGGTGCTTGACCGCGGGCCAGCCGACCCGCGGTCAAGCCGGCCGCCAGTCCCGACGCGGCCGATTCCACGTAGCCCTCAACACCAGTGATCTGACCTGCAAACAACAGATCAGGTCGAACCTTTGACTGATAGGTCGGAAGCAGCACTTTGGGTGAGTTCAGATAGGTGTTTCGGTGCATCACCCCGTACCTTACAAACTCAGCCCCTTGCAAGCCCGGGATGAGTTGAAACACGCGTTTTTGCTCGCCCCACTTCAAATGGGTCTGGAAACCCACCAGATTAAACAGGGTCCCTGCCGCATTGTCCTGCCGCAATTGCACCACAGCAAACGGTTCCCGGCCCGTGCGGGGGTCCTGCAATCCAACCGGTTTGAGAGGACCGAATAACATCGTCTTGCGTCCGCGCTTGGCCATGACTTCGATGGGCATACAGCCTTCGAAGTAGACCTCTTTCTCAAAGTCCTTCAGCGGTGCCGTCTCGGCGCTGATGATTGCCTCGTAAAAAACATCGAACTCCGTTTCGGTCATCGGACAATTCAAGTAGGCCGCCTCTCCCCGATCGTACCGGGAAGCAAGGTAGACTTGCCCGTCATCAATCGAAGACCGTTCCACGATGGGCGAGGCCGCATCATAAAAGTACATCGACGACAGTCCCGTGAACCGCAAGATCGACTCGGCGAGAGACTCCGACGTCAGAGGCCCCGTCGCTACCACAGTGAGTCCATCCGTCGGGATCGCTTCGATCTCCTGACGTTTGACTGTCACCAACGGATGTTCGTAGAGTGCCGTCGTAATGAATCGCGAGAACGCCTCGCGATCCACTGCCAAAGCGCCACCCGCCGGAACCGCTGTGGCATCCGCTGCCGCCATGATCAGCGAACCCAATCGGCGCATCTCTTCCTTTAACAACCCCACTGCGTTCGTCAAACCACCCGCGCGAAGGCTGTTGGAACAGACCAACTCCGCAAAATCGGTGCCTCGATGTGCAGGAGTCTGGCGAACGCCCCGCATCTCGAACAAGGTGACGGGTACGCCTTGTGCTGCGATGTGCCAAGCCGCTTCGGATCCGGCTAGACCTGCTCCAATCACTGTGACGCCTTCTCGCATCACGCCGAAGCCTCCCCCGTTCTCCGTTCCTCCACGACTACAACGATCCCCACCGTGAGCTTCAAGCCGTGGGTTCGGTCGGTTCAGTCGGATCACTGACCACTTCCGCCGCATGACTACAAGACGCATTGGAGCAACGGATCAGTTCCTTGCCGCTCTTGCCCGCACGCTTCTTGATTAAAGGCTCGCCGCAATCGGGACAAGGTGCCCCAGTTGGTTCATCCCAAAGAATGTAGTCACAGTCAGGGTAGCCCGAGCAACCATAAAACAGTTTGCGTTTCTTGCCTCTTCGCTCGACCAAAGGCTTCTGACAGCGCGGACAGGCCACTCCGACTTCTTTGACAATCGGCTTTGCATTGCGACACTCCGGAAAGCCAGGGCAAGCCATGAACTTCCCAAAGCGACCGTGTTTGTAAACCATCTGCCGACCACACTTTTCGCACACTTCGTCGGCATACTCTTCTTCGATCTTGACGTTTTCCATCTGTTTTTCCGCGACCGACAGGTACTGCGAGAAGCCTTCGTTAAAGGACTGGAGCATCGCGACATAATCGACATCCCCGTCCTCGACGTTGTCGAGTTGTTGTTCAAGATTTGCCGTGAAGTCCACGTCGACGATCGTCGGAAAAAAATCCTTTAGCAAATCAATCACAATCTCACCGAGTTCCGTCGGAATAAAGCGCTTTTCCTGAAGCAAGACATACCCACGTTTTTGAATCGTCTCGATCGTTGGTGCGTATGTGCTCGGACGACCAATCCCGAGTTCCTCCATGGCCTTGACAAGACGTGCCTCCGAGTAGCGCGGCGGCGGTTGCGTAAAATGCTGATCCGGCTTCAGCGCTGGTCTTGGCGTGAGAACTTGCCCCACTGCTATCGCCGGCAGCACCCCGTCTTCCTCCGATTGATCGTCAGTGCCCTCGATGTATAGCTTCATGAATCCCGGAAACTTGACACGCGACCCATTGGCGCGGAACCAGGCATCACCGGCGACGATCTCGACGGCCATGGTATCAAGGACAGCGGACGCCATCTGACAAGCGATGAACCGTTCGAAGATCAGTTTATAGAGCCTGTACTGATCTCGCGAAAGGATCTCTTTTACAGAGTCCGGATGCCTCGACGCCGATGTGGGGCGAATCGCTTCATGTGCGTCCTGCGCGTTCTTTTTAGTCGCAAACTCGCGGGCGACCTCTGGCACGTACTCATTCCCATAGGTGACGGCGATGTACTCTCGCGCCTCTTGAAGAGCCGTGTCGGACAAACGAGTTGAATCGGTCCGCATGTACGTGATCAACCCCACAGCGCCCTCTTTTGGCAATTCGATCCCCTCATAAAGCTGCTGTGCCACGGCCATGGTCTTTTGCGCGCGAAACCCCAAACGCCGAGCCGCCTCTTGCTGCAAGCTACTCGTGATGAAAGGCGCCGAGGGATTTCGCTTGCGCTCACTGGCCTTGACGCTCTTGACAACAAACTCCTGGTCCTTTACGTGCAAAAGCAAGGCATCCACATCGGAACGGGTATGCAGTTCCGTCTTTTTCTGCCCGTACCCAAAGAAACCCGCCTGAAAGGGTTCGCCCGCCGAGAAACACTTCGCTGTGACAGTCCAATACTCCTGGGGCACAAAGGCCCGGATCTCCCGTTCACGATCCACGACGAGTCGCACTGCGACCGACTGCACGCGCCCGGCAGACAAACCCCGCTTTACCTTCTTCCAGAGCAGCGGGCTAATCTGATAGCCCACCAAACGATCGAGAATTCGCCTGGCTTGCTGTGCGTTGACCAAGTCCATGTTGACCGGGCGCGGCGTCTTGAAGGCGTCCTTGACCGCCTGCTTGGTGATCTCGTTGAAGACCACCCGGCAAGGCCGCAGCGGATCGATCTCCAAGACGTTGGCCAGATGCCAAGCGATGGCTTCCCCTTCGCGATCAGGGTCGGCAGCAAGATACACAGCCTTCACCTTGCGACTTGACTCGCGCAGATTCTTCAGCACATCGCCTTTACCGCGAATCGTAATATACTTGGCTTCAAAGCGGTGCTCCACATCCACGCCTAACTGACTCTTCGGCAAATCCCGCACGTGACCCATCGACGCTTTGACCAGATACTTGCTGCCCAGGTACTTTCCAATTGTCTTGGCCTTTGCCGGCGACTCGACAATGACGAGATAGTCTGCCATTACGCTCCTCCTCGCCTTCCGAAGTTCACCACATCTTATCACTCGGGTTAAAGAATATGCAAACCTACGCCACTTTTTGGATTATCGACACGCGAATTTCCCGCCTTCGCGCCGTACCCACTCACAAAGCTCCAATTGCCCGAGGACGCGAAACAGTTCTGCGGGCGCCACACCGTGATCCCGCGCAAATCGCTGCAACTCGTCCAACGACGCGGGTTGCGCGTGCAATTCCGCCATCAGCCGGGCACCAAAGTCACCACCCGGCATGGGATTCTCTGCAGCCTTTGCACGAACTCCAGGCACAGAGACAGGGCTGGCATCCGCGCCAATGGCAGCCAATACGCTGAGCGCCCCCAAAGCCGGTGCAGCTCCAGCCTGTAGCAGTTCATGCGCTCCGATGGACGCTTGGCTGAATACGGAGCCAGGCACGGCCATCACCTCACGATTTTGCTCCAGAGCGTAAGCTGCGGTAATCAGGGCCCCGCTGTGCGAACCTGCCTCGACGACGACAACGGCCTTTGACAGCCCACTAATGATCCGATTGCGCTGGGGAAAATGATGCCTTTGTGGGCCGCTCCACGGCAGAAACTCACTCAGCACGCAGCCCCCAGCGTCCACGATCCGACGGGCCAATGACTCGTGACGTGAAGGGTACACGCAATCAATTCCAGAGCCGAGTACAGCCACGGTCCGACCACCGCCTCGCAGGGCTCCCTCATGTGACGCCTGATCGATACCAAATGCCAGTCCGGACACGACTGCGATGCCATATCCCACGAGGTCAAACGCCAACTCGTCGGCAGCCTTGCGGCCATATGCAGTGCATTGTCGAGTGCCAACCAATGCCACACAAGGGTTTCTGATCGCGTCTAGCTCCCCTCTATAAAACAAGATGGGCGGCGCACTCGCGATCTCACGCAAAGGGGCCGGGAAAAGGGAGTCGCGGTCGCTGACATAGCGAGTCCCTAGCGTCTGGACTCGCTCCAGACTCGCAAGCCCGCTGCGAGTGCGTACCGCAGTGGATATACGCTCCGCCACCTGAGAAGGTACTCCCGCTTGTTCCCAATCGCTGCCCTCCATGACCTGAGCCGCCTCCCAGCGCGGAACCAGCCCCATGATCTTCCTACCGGCCGCTAGGCCGACTCCTCGTACCGTCAGCAGGCAAAGCCAGTAGAGAAGGTATTCGTCATCAACCGACATGGCGTCCCCCACCTGGCTTTTAACTTCGTCAACCACCTGATGTCCATCATGCCAGTCCGCTCGACGACCTGCCACTGCTAAACGTCAAAGAATCTTCTAACACGATCACCGATGCAAAATTAAAAGCGCTTGTGGCTGATGGCCACAAGCGCTCCTCCTCGATCCCCCGCACATCAGAATCGACACTTCGCCACGAGCTCCCGGTCTTCGAGCATCGCAAACAGGGTCGTCCCCATCTCCGAAGGCGTGGCGGCGACACGGATGCCTGCTGCCTCCATTGCTTTTACCTTCTCCGCAGCCGTCCCTTTCCCGCCTGAGATGATGGCGCCCGCATGGCCCATGCGTTTTCCAGGCGGTGCGCTGCGTCCTGCTATGAAACCTGCCACTGGTTTTTTCACGTGATCTTTTACGTAAGCGGCGGCGTCCTCCTCGGCCGTGCCCCCAATCTCGCCAATCATGATCATCGCCTCGGTGTCCGGATCCTCATTAAATAGCTTCAAAACATCAAGAAAGCTCGTTCCGTTTACCGGGTCCCCACCGATCCCTACGGCCGTTGACTGACCGATACCCAGGGTCGTTAACTGGTGAACCGCTTCGTATGTCAAAGTACCGCTGCGACTGACCACGCCAACGTGGCCTCGCTTATGAATGTACCCTGGCATAATCCCGATCTTGCATTCGCCGGGCGTGATGACTCCAGGGCAGTTGGGGCCAATCAAACGGGACGATCTGCCTTGCAAATAGCGCCGGACTTCCACCATATCCAGTACCGGGATGCCCTCGGTAATACAAATGATCAAGGCCACCCCCGCATCGGCCGCCTCCATGATAGCGTCCGCAGCAAAAGCCGGTGGCACGTAGATCACCGAGGCGTTCGCCCCAGTGCTTCGCACAGCCGAGTCGACCGTGTCAAACACGGGAACTCCCTCAATCACCGTGCCGCCTTTGCCAGGGGTTACCCCTCCGACCATGTTGGTTCCATATTCAATAGCTTGCTTCGTATGAAACAATCCGGTCTTGCCGCTAATCCCTTGCGTGATGACCCGTGTGTTTGAATCGACCAAGATACTCACAACGTCGCCCTCCCTGATCCATGTCGCTGAAGTAAAAACTCGAAGCGCCATCTTTTATAAAGCGATTCTTACTTGACCAATTCGACCATCTTTTTCGCCGCTTGCGCGAGAGAGTCGGCAGCAACGATTGGCAACCCCGATTTCCCCAGGATGTCTTTGCCGAGATCGACGTTGGTGCCTTCCAGTCTTACGACGAGAGGACGATCGAGTCCCACCTGACGAGCGGCAGCCACAACTCCGTTTGCAATGACGTCACACTTCATGATTCCACCAAAGATGTTCACGAGGATTCCTCGCACAGCCGGATCCGACAAGATAATCGTAAAAGCCGCTGTCACTTTCTCCTCCGAGGCACCGCCCCCAACATCCAAAAAGTTCGCTGGTTCGCCGCCAAAGTGCATGATCGTATCCATCGTCGCCATCGCCAGACCCGCTCCGTTGACCATACACCCGATGTTCCCATTCAACTTGATATAGGTGAGGTCAAACTTGGAGGCTTCAATCTCGATCGGCTCTTCCTCATCGATGTCTCGCAATTCTACAATGTCGGGGTGTCGATACAAGGCATTACTGTCAAAGTTCAATTTGGCGTCAAGAGCGACAACTTGCCCATCTCTCGTCACAACCAAAGGATTGATCTCGGCAATCGAGCAGTCCTTGTCCACAAACGCACGATACAGTGACATCATAAAACCAGCCGCCTTGTTGATGAGAGGGCCCGGGATGTTGATTGCGTAGGCAAGCCGCCGAGCCTGAAAGGGACGCAGGCCTACGGCCGGATCAACCATTTCCCGAAAAATCTTCTCGGGCGAGTGGGCAGCCACTTCTTCGATCTCCATGCCACCTTCTTCGGAGGCCATCAGAACCACGGACCCGGTCTGACGATCGACGACAACCCCTATGTAATATTCCTTTTGGATATCCGATAACGCTTCGATCAGTAACCGCTTCACCACTTTGCCTTCCGGACCTGTTTGGTGAGTGACCAGCGTCATGCCGAGCATCTCAGAGGCAAATGCCTTGACCTCATCCACCGATTTGGCCAGCTTTACACCGCCTGCCTTACCACGACCACCCGCGTGGATTTGCGCCTTAACGACGGCCTTCCCACCAAATCGCTCGGCGACAACGGCCGCCTCTTGCGCCGAAAACGCCACTTCACCATCTGGTACCGCGACTCCATACGCGCGTAGTACCGCTTTCGCTTGGTACTCGTGAATGTTCAAAGTCAGTCCTCCCCAAGTGATCGAGATGCACCCTGCGACTGTGAATCGTAGGCGGGACCGCAGGCGCCAAAATTCGCGTGCGCCTAGTAAGATCCAGTCATATCCTCTCTCAGGATAGACGTTTGACAAGGGGTTTTCAACTTCCCGGCACCGTTACCCCTGCGGGAAAGAGGGAAATACTGAACAAAAAGCGAACACGTACCATCGTCAAACTTTTTCGACTTTTCTTTGTATAACCGTTGTATTTCACTCCTATGCTGTTATAATACAATCAAAAGGAGGGGAAGCGCATGGACTTCTGTTGCGGAACTTCAATGATCGGGAGATTGGCACCGCTTCATACGGAAGGAGGCGCTGTGCTGACCGACGTTCCCTTCCTGTTTTGTCCAACCTGCGGCCATACCGTGGTGGCTTCTGATGTGGAGTTTGACGTCACGATGTTTGCCCATTACTGTGAGACGGACGGCGTCAAAACGGCCAGCGTATTCGACGTCATCGAACGGGACCGCGTCCAATCCATCCTGGACGAGTATCCGTCGCGCACTGTCGGCTTTGAGTATCCTTCCGTCACCGCTGAACAACTCGACCATATGCTTGACCTCTGGAACTTTGCGAGGGAGATGGGCGATGATCTCTGGCGCAACGACATTCGGGATGCGCTGGTGCGGCTTCACAAAGTCCGTTCTGCAGAGCGCCAACCTCAGAGTCAGATCTGACCCTGAACTTTCCTATAAGACATCTCCAAAGTGTGCATTGCCGTTTCGGACAACCGGGTCTATACTTGTCCTCGCGGCGCATGGAAAGACCTTCTAGACGCACCGCCTGCGTGGCGGTGTTTTTGTTTGAAACGAGGTGACCGGGGATGTTCACTGTCGTGCAAGGGATCGCCTTGCGGGGACTGGAAGGCTTTCGCGTTGGTGTGGAGGCCGATCTTGGCCAAGGACTCCCGGGATTCGAGATCGTCGGCCTGCCTACTTCCTCGGTTAGGGAAGCGAAAGAACGAGTGCGATCGGCTATTGTAAACAGCGGCTTTTCATGGCCGCGACGACGCATCGTCATTAATCTCACCCCGTCGGACTGGCGTAAGGACGGGACGGGTCTTGACTTTCCGATTGCGGTCGCCATCTTGGCCGCATCAGAGCAAATCCCGCCTGTAGATGCCACGACAGCGTTGCTTGGGGAACTCGCACTGAATGGTGAACTCCGAAGCTTTCGTGGGATTTGGACCGCCATCGTCAGGCTCTCGGAGCTCGGCACGTGTCGCGTCATCGTGCCGCGTGATGCCGACGTTCCGCCTTGCATCGGATCACTTCGCGACATCGTACCGGTGCCCACACTCGCGGCAGCCCTGTTCGCTCTGGCGGGCCGAAAAATCGATCCGTTCAAACCCAACGTGAACGTCTGGCACGCCGCAGCTTTATCCGGTCCAGATCTCGATGACGTGGTCGGGCAGGAGACAGCCAAACGCGCCTTGGAGGTGGCGGCGGCCGGGCGTCACCATCTACTTCTTGCCGGACCGCCAGGCGCCGGAAAAAGCATGCTGGCACAACGCCTGCCCTCGCTTTTGCCCGCGCTCACGCAGTCCGCATGGACGGAGGTGCAGCAGATCTACAGTGTCGCCGGGATGCATACATCCATCGGACGAGCCCCTTTTCGAGCACCGCACTACACGATGTCGGCCCCGGCCATGCTCGGTGGCGGATCGCGCCCTACTCCCGGGGAGGTCAGTCTTGCTCATCAGGGAGTGCTGTTTCTCGACGAATTCCCTGAATTTTCTCGAATCACTCGCGAAGGCTTGCGTCAGCCCCTAGAGCAAAGAACAGTCACGGTCAGCCGGTCTCAGTATCACTGCACGTTTCCTGCCGACTTTCAGATGATCGTCGCGATGAATCCCTGCCCTTGCGGGTATCAGGGCCAACGAAACGGTAAAGTCTGTACGTGTGCGTCGCGCGACATCGAGCGCTACCGTGCGCGCTTGTCGGGGCCGATTCTCGATCGCGTCGATATGTCGCTTTGGATCGACACGGTTCCTCTTGCCGCTATCGCTTTGCGATCCGCCGACAACGTGCAAGTCGGCCCCAAGGCCAGTGACGCCGACGCCCGCACTCGCCGTGTCGCTGGCGCGAGATCGTTCGCAAACTTGCGGCGGGAATCCGTATCCGCGGACGCATCCAGAACACTTCGTGGGGCCCCATTGGCCCCACTCGCCTTCGATACAGCCGCCGAAAAACTCTTGGTCGAATCGGCAGAGCGCGCGCTCTTGTCCACGCGCGCCTTACTCAAAGTCGCACGCGTCGCACGGACGATCGCAGATCTCGACGAGACTTGGATCGTCGCCCAGGAACACGTCGAAGAGGCCCTGATATATCGCTTTTTCTAGAGCCACATGGCGTACAATCCGGGGCGACAGCGGGTGTTCGCAAGAGCACGCCCGGGCGCGCAAGGACGAGGACGAGAGCAGAAAAACTTCCAAGTGGCAAGGAGGGGGCAGATTGAAGATTGGTCTCTGTCTTGCGGGTGGCGGGGCTTCCGGCGGCGCCCATGTGGGCGTGATTCGGGCACTGGAAGAAGCGGGAATCTCAATCGCCGTCTTGACGGGAACCAGCAGCGGCGCCATGGTCGCTGGGCTCTATGCGGCCGGACTCTCGACCGCGCGCATGCTGGAACTACTACCCACTCTGACGCGTCGCCACATCGACGTGGATCTGCTGGTCTTGTGGAGAATGTTCAAGCGAGACCGTCGTGGAGGCTTCATCAAGGGCAACCGCCTACACGCCTTTCTGTGCGACGCCTTGCAGGATCGTCACATCAGTGACGTCCACACAGCGCTGGCGATCGTCGCCACAGACCTGCAAACCGGTCGCGAAGTCGTCTTTTCGTCGCAAGCTTGTCCGTCACCTCGCCACGCATGGGGTGAGGAGGCCGAGACCACGCTCTGGGATGAGGTCTCCGAAGTACCTCTCGCGCTTGCCATTCGCGCAAGCATCAGCATCCCCTTTGTATTTCAGCCCGTGCGCATCGACCACATGGTCCTGGCCGACGGAGGCTTGATCGACAACTGCCCTGTCATGCCCGCACGCGCGCTCGGCGCGGATTTCGTCATCGCCGCAGATACCATCACGCCGTTCTTGCTGCGTCGGACACCGCTTCCCCTGCGTGCGCGCGTCTTGCTGCAACAGGTGGTCAACATCGGACTGGCCCGGCATGCAGTGTTAGCGGCGCAAACAGCGGATGTGTTCCTGACTCCACCCGTCGGGCCCATCGGAGCTCTCGATTTCGCGAGGCTGGCCACGGTGGCAGAGAAAGGCTACGAGTATACCAGAGCACGGATACCCGCCATTTTGAAGACTCTCGAGACGAAGGAACGCCAACTCGCGACGAGATGAAGAACACGCGCCGATGGTGTCGGCGCGTGCGCGAGAGTTCTACTTTTTCTTTTGTTTGGGAGGAATTGCGAGCGGCCGCGCCGTCTCCTCCTGTTTCTTCTTGCCGACCAAAGGCGGTGGATTCTGTCCTGCCTTACGCATCTGCTGTTTGATGACCTGAAGTTGCTTCGGATTGACGTTCATCCCCATCTTGCGTGCCATCTGGGCGATATCTTCATCGTCCATCTGCATCTTGGACATACTGCGTCGCACCAACCAAACCCCAAGAAAACCCCCCCCGACTGCACCCACCACAAGGCCGATGGCCAACATCACCCATATCATCAGGACTCACCCCGCTCGTATTTGTCCCATATCTGCCGCATAGAGGCCATCACTTGTCACTGTCGCCCCTCAAAATGCAGCCCTGTAGTGTTCCATCTGACGCAACTCTTCATCGTCGTCCCACGCGACGGCCACGACGTCGAAGCGCACTTCTCGCTGCCAGAGACCGTGCTTTGCCACGTACCACCCTGCCAAACGTCCAAGCCGATCGCGCTTGCGGGCGTCAACAGACTCTGCGGCGAGTAACAACGCGCCATCCGCTGATTTTTGTCCCCCGCCCGAAGAACGGGTCCGCGCCCGAACCTCGAGAAAGACGAGGATATCGCCGTCCTCGAAAATCGCATCGACTTCTCCAATGACCACGCGAAATCGCTGCTCGCGAAGATGCCAACCCGACTGCACCAATCTCTCGACCACCCACCGTTCGGCGTCTAGCCCGACGGCTTGACGATGATCGCAAGGTGTTACAAGGTGTGAGGGGAGCGTCACCACACCCTCGATGTCTTCTCCCTCCGCATGCGCGTCAGCCGGACCCCTTCCAATCCGATCGCGGACCGGGGCAAACGTCAGGCGATGAATCGCACACGGGCCGTACGCCGAGAGCGCATCCAGGTGTGCCGGCGTCCCGTAACCCATATGCCGCTCGAAGCCGAACTCAGGAAACTGTTCAGCCAGTTGCGTCATCAGGCGATCCCGATGCACTTTGGCCAGAATCGAGGCTGCGGCGATGACTTGGCTCAGAGAATCCCCGCGGATCAATCGGCGCTGAGGTGTCAGAAGACCCGGAATCGAAGTACCATCGACGAGCAGCAAATCATGTGCCTGCGGCGAGACCTGGTCGACAGCCCGCCTCATCGCTTCATAAGTAGCCTGCAAGATATTGTACTTGTCAATGAAGTCGGGGTCAACGACCCCCAAGCCGTATGCTATGGCATTCGCCACAATCAAGTCATACGCGCTCTCCCGAGCCCGGGCAGACAGTTGCTTCGAGTCATAGAGAGGAGCATCAGACCACCCCTCGGGCAAGATCACTGCCGCCGCAACCACCGGACCTGCAAGCGGTCCACGACCGGCTTCATCCACTCCGATTAAACGGCTCCCTGTCTCCGATCGAACCGCGACATCAAAGCGATAGACCGCAAGGTACTGTTCCTGTCTCCGCAGGTTGGCTCCACCCTTTGCCACGTCCCCATCACCCGCCGATCGCGGGCCGGTCCAGACTGACCGGTCCCAGCAGGCCCGCACGAAACTCGCGCAGAACCAAGTCGCTGGCCGCTTCCAAGTTTGGCAAGCCACCATGCAAAAGAGCCCCTCGCCGTTTGCAGATCTCCGCGAGCAGATCAAGCGGCTGCAGGACCGCCTCATCGCAGCCATAGCGAGCCGCGAGGCGCCCCGGGTAGGATACACGCAGCCAGTCCACAAAAGCGACGGCCAGTTCTTCGGTCTGCAAGATATCCGATCGAATCGCGCCAGACCAGGCCAGTCGCCGAGCTGTCTGCGGATCTTCAAACTTTGGCCAGAGGATGCCTGGCGTGTCGAGCAGTTCAAACGAACCTCCGACCTTAATCCACTGCTGCTGTTTCGTCACCCCGGGTTTGTCTCCCGTCTTCGCCACGGAGCGGCCAGTAAGGCGGTTGATCAGTGACGACTTGCCCACGTTCGGAATCCCGACGACGATGGCCCGAATGGCCGTGCGCCGAATCCCCCGTTTCGCACGTCGCGCAAACTGTTCGCGAGTCACCTGCTGTGCCGCTTGGGCCAACCACCCCATCCCTTGTCCGCGCAGGATATCAACGGACACCGGCAACACGCTCGGCGACGCCAGCGTCTTGATGAAGGCCGCCGTCACCGACGGATCCGCTAGGTCTGCCTTCGTCATGACCAGTACGGTCGGCTTGTCTTTCGTAATCTCCAGCATCATGGGATTGCGTGACGACTCTGGCAGTCTCGCATCAACCAACTCGATCACCGCATCCACAAGCTTGAGGCTCTCCATCACTTCTCTGCGGGCCTTGGCCATGTGACCCGGAAACCACTGAATACTCACAACAAATCCTCCTAGCCCAGATGCCGCCAGCGTCGCCAGCGCAACACCCTGCAACGCACATGAGAGGGACTTGGAAGCTCCAAGTCCCTCTCACACAGGCCCGCTATCCGGGAAGCGGCAACACTAGATCCGTTCCTTGATCCGCGCCTTCTTGCCACGCAGTTCACGCAGGTAGTACAACTTCGCACGCCGCACCTTGCCTCGACGCAACAACTCGATCTTCTCGAGCTTTGGCGAGTGCAACGGGAACGCCCGCTCAACACCAACGCCATAAGAGACTTTGCGAACCGTAAATGTTGAACTAATGCCCGTCCCACGTCGTTTGATCACGACGCCCTCGAACATCTGGATCCGTTCGCGTGTTCCCTCCCGCACCTTCACGTGGACACGAAGCGTGTCCCCCGGTCGGAACTTGGGAAGATCCGCGCGCAGTTGCTCTGACGATATGTCACGCACCAATGGATTCACTGAATTACCCTCCTCCCACCAGGCGTTCATAACTGAAGTCAGCAGAGGACCGCCCTGATACCGAGTGCTAGTATAGCACAGTGGCACTCAAATGCAAAATCAAGGGCGGAGCCCAGTAGGCCCGCCCCCACACGACATCACGACAAGGACAGAAATGAAAGCGACAGACTAGAAGCGGGGCATCTGAGACCCACCACTGAGCATCTGTTCGCCTAGTGCGACGAGCTTGCGCGTCATGTGACCTCCGATGGCGCCCGTGTCGCGCGTCATCATGGTTCCCCAGTAGCCATCCTGCGGCGTCTGGATCCCCAGTTCGGAAGCGACTTCGTACTTCAGTTGATCAAGTGCGCGCAAAGATTGCGGCACAACCGGTGTATTGCTGCTAGCCATGTTGCTCACCCCCTCATGACCCTATTGTGAGGACATATGGGGTGAATTATACACACAAGGCAAATCGCGCACGCAGGAGCCGAACCGAACGACCGTCCTTTTGCGTCAAGGGTTTTCAATCTGTCCCAGCAGATCATCCGGCACGTTGAGTTTCACGCGCACGTTGTACCCGAACATCAGCGTCGTTCCTGTAAATGATGAGGTTCCAAGTCCCGGGATACCGACCGTGGACTGCACTTGAATCTGGCGAAGTTGTCCGTCACTGGCATCGACATAGACGGTGTAGAGCGCATCGCGCGGCACAGTGCGCACGGTGTCCCCGGGCCAAGTGCTCGCCAACCCACCCGCACCTGCACGAGCCTTGTCACGAAACTGATACACGTTGCAGTTCCACGACACGACTGTCTGTTTAGGCAGTTGAAACACCTCTCTCGGAGGTGAGGACTGCAACAGTTGGAGCAGGGAATCCCATGGTTTCAAATTCGTCAACGGCTGCATGGGCACCCATCGATTCTCGTCCTTGTAGTACGCAAACTGCCCGTCCTGATACACCAAGTAGTCGGAGCCACCGATGGTCTCGTCCATACTGACGGTGGCGGGGAGCTGAACTGAGCCGTAGAAGTCCACCTCTCTTGTAAACCGCCCGGTGGCCACTTGCATGGCCGCCTTAAGAGAGTAGGTCTGGATCGAGTCCATCCCCTCCAGCGCCGTCTCTACGGACTGCAACCCGAGCGGATCGATCGTTCGCTGCGTTTGCACGACCATCAACTTGCCAGGATCCGAGACCAGATTGCAGCCCGTGAGCACAGAGCCCACTGCAAGAACCGCGATCAAACCAAGCCAGCGCTTGCTCATGTCGCCACCCCCCGGCGAAGGCGACGAAACCACCCGATGATGATGACCAGGACATAGCCGCTTTCAACCATCGCCAGCCAAGGAACCGTCGACGGCTTGAGCAACATGATCTCCTGATGAGCGTAGACGGACGTCAGCAGCTCCGGGGTGGTCGCTGACGTCACGTGCACTGTATGCAGGCTGACCAAGTCATTGTGGTACACGCGAAACTGTGGCACAAGTTGGCCGCTCTTGAAGAGATACCCGCCAAGATAGCGGGTTGGGGCGTCGCTGTCATAGCCGGGGCTGTTGGCGACCAACAAGTCGCCACCGCTTCGCGGGAACACCGCCTCGAACCGAAAAGACCGCCGTCCACTGACCCAAAGCGTTTGCCACGAGAGCTGCGGTGTCAGGCTGAGAATCTGTGCCGGAACCGTGTTGACCAGCAAATCGTCCACACCCGTGCCTGAGACGTCCGCAAAGACCACGTCTGTCGTCAATGGACTGCTGAAAGATCCCTTCAACGTCGCCAGTACGCGCGGTCGATCAGGCGGCAAAGAGATCACCTGGATCAGATTGTTGCCTTCGAGTACGGCCTGCGGCGAAGTAAACTGAGACCCGGGCAACATCCGGTACACGCCAAACAGAGCGACCCCCGAGGTCTTGACGCGAACCGGAACGCCCGCATACGTTCCCGTCACATAGCCCCGACTCAGCGTCAACCCATCGACAGTCGTCTGCCCGCGACCTGTAAGCTGATCCCAGTTCGCCTTCTCATCCGCCGCCGTCTGTAAACTCACCCCTGCGATCCCGTCTGCCAGGTGCCCTGGATTGAGCGCCATTTGCAAAAGCTCACCGGGATTCGCGGAGAGAGACAGGTACATGCGGGTCTTCCCAAATAAATCCAGAAAGTGGGAGGTGGTAAACGGAAAGTCAACCAACCCGATGGCGTGATAGGGAAGTCCTCGCAACACACTCATGGACGGCGAGTCCACATGAAATCCGAACCGACCAGGAGTCACCCCGACAACGTCGTAGGAGTGCTGCAGCTGCACGATGGCGTCCTGCAATCCAGCTGGTGCCCCCGGCTGACCCAGAAGATCCACAAGTTGTTGGGCCTCACCTTTGATCGGACGATGTGCCTGAAGCGTCACAACCTCGTCCAGACCAGGACGGGCTGGATCAGGCGCCGCAGCCACCGGAATACTGGGAATCTGCGAGTCTTGGCTACCCAGGTGACCCGTATACTCCACCCCGAAGTGCGACAGCACGCTCATGTCGGACAGAGGCAACCACAGTTCGGCGAGCGTGATGACCGCGATCACAAGCAGCAGCCGTACAACCGGCATCCGAACCAGCCAGACGCCCAGAATCAGCGCAAATATGACAAAGAGGATGTAGTCGATGATCACCCAGACCAGCGGCTCTGACGCAAAACTGGGGATCCCGAGACTGATGGCAAGACTGAACAACGTAAAGCGCACGATTGTCTTGCGATCCGCTTTGCCGTAGGAGAACAAAAAGAGAAGCGATGCCGCCAACACCCCCAGAACGCCAAAGAACGAGTACTGCAGCGTCCAGGCGGTGAACACCAACTGATAAAACAGCATGGCCCAAAGCGAGTACAGAACCCACATCGGTGTGGCCAACAGCCGTCTCAATCTCAAACTAGTCACGTTGCCCCACCTCCTGCGCCCCGTAGATCAGGACCAGTGTTCCAGCCAGCCAAAAAAGCATGTTCATGGCTGGTTCCTCAAACACATTTTCGATGAGGTTATGGGTGACCACAGCAACCAGCGAACTGAAGACTCCCGCCAGCAAAATCTTCATGCGCGGGTCCGTTGCCTTGCGCCAGATGCGAAAGACATCGCGCAGGTAAACGAACAAGACCGCCACAAACGCAATCAGCCCAACCAAACCGGTCTCCGCCAGGGTCTTCGCATAGTACCCATCCACGTAGGGTACACCGAAGTACTTTGACGCCACTGCGCCGCCATACCGACCCAGTCCATCACCGAACAACGGGTTTCCCGTCATCTGGTCGTAGGCGTTCAGCCAACGCGCAATCCGCCCGTTGGCAAATGTCTGATACCAATACACGGGCGAAAAGAACTCCTCGATGCGCACCTGAACGGAATGGACAAGCAGTACGGCCAGCACCGCGACGATGACGGCCGCCACGGTATACCGCTTATCGTACAGCCACGTCAACACGAGCACGCCAACAAACCCCGCAATCCAAGCTCCACGGGTGAAGGTGAAGAGCAAACAAAGCGCGAGAAACAAAGTGGCGACAGAGTACATCAGGCGCTGGCCCTTGTGCCGTTCATACAGAACCATGCTGATCGTGGTGGGCAACAAAAACGCCACATAGTCCCCAAAGATGTTCGGACTTCCGAAAAGTGAATATACGCGGGTTCGAACATGCTCGGAGATGACGTTCCACGACGGTGACATCGGCGCCCGCGTCGCGTATTCGTAAAGCCCTTGCATCGACATCAAAAATCCAGTAAGGACCATGACCTTAAGCAAGGGGACGATGTCTTCTCGATCCACCACGTAGGGCAACAAGAGAGAATACAACATGTACATGTAGTCGATCCGGTAGCCTGCAAAGGCCACCGTACTATAGCCCATGTCCATCAAGATGTACATCAGACCAAGCACAGCGATGAACAACACCGCGCGGTGAGTCGGATACATCGCACGTCGCCCACCATGCATGTAAGAACGCAAGGCATAGAAAGCCACGACGACGAGCACGATCTTGTCCCAACTCGCACCGACAATACCCCATGGGTATATATGTAAAAAGTAATCGACAATCGGAAAGCCGGCCAACAGATAGATGGGCCAGCGCAGTCTACCGACCTGCGCGCTCTCCCCCATAGACTCACCCGCCATAACTTGCAAGATAAACTGTCACGACACGTGAGCGCGCCGTCATACGAGAACGTCCCGCCCGATCCGGGCGGGATTCGCTCATTATAGCACATGCTCAGTGGATCACTTCGACGTAGGCGTCGCTGACGTATCCGGTCTTGCCGTTGCCATCCGCGATTTTATCCCAACCCCCGGGCCCCCTGCTGATCAGAACCAGATACACGTTATCCGGCACCCGGTCGACGATGTTAGCATCGCTCGCGGCGGACGGCGTTGACCGCACGTTGAGCGTTTCACCATACGAGATCCCTGTGACCTCAAGCAGGTTTTGCAACGAGATATCGTTCCAGTTAACAAACCCTGACAACCCGTCGCTCGTCTTCACCCAGTCCCAGCCTGGGGCATCGCCGTACACCGACACGATCACACTCGGGGCAATCGTGGTGATCGTCTTTGGCGACATGGATGTAGTGTCTGCCGGAAATGACAAGAGCGGTGTGGCCGCTGTCGTCTTGCCTTTTCCACCAGCTGGATATGGAAACACTTGTCGGTCCGGACTCTCCGGTAGAATCGGCTCGTCGGCCAGCGCTGCCGAATACGTCTCCATCTGCGCCATCCGGCGAGCGATGCTGTTTGCCCACCAAGGGTCCGTGGCGTAGTCGACATTCATCCCATCCAAATTCGGACCATTATAGAAAGATCCTGCAGGATTCAAATAGTCGTTGCGAACAAACCACGCCTGAAAGTTGATGTCATAGGCGATCGACCGAAAAGAAGCCGCTGCATTGGGATCGCTGGTATACGCTTCGTACCCGTACATGTTGTTTCGATACTGCGCAAAATAGGACGTTCCCCACGCCGATTCTATGATCGCATGCGCCACGAGGTACTCGGCGTTGACCCCATACGTGTCTTGTGCCTGAATGAATACCTGCCCCATCCCTTGCATGACACTACTGCTGACGGCGTTTTGCGCGAGAAAGGCGTTGATCTGGGCCGCCGTCAGGTTGGAACGCGTCTCCAGATTCAGCGTCTGATAGGGGTTCTCCCACTGCCCAACATAGACGTCTGCGCCCGGCTGTACCTCGTACCAGTGATCGTAGTCATTGGAGACGTAGGTTTTACCCGGTTTCATGAATCCAGGTGCCGGCGCCAAGACAAACACCTCGTTGCCCCACGTATCCACGACATCGCCGTGCTGCACGGTGAAGGTGTCACCGTAGGGAGACTGCACCTGTGTCGGATAGTTAGAATAAATCACAGCGCGAGTGCCGCTATCGACCACTTGGACGTGATCCAGCGACTTCGCGTAGGAGAGGGCATCGCTTTGTGATGTAAATGTGCGAACCAGTTGTAGATAGCGGTACACGCCATACGTGACCGCCGTTGTAAATACCACTT
>Ga0080006_1142007_pt1 | contig 25228 bp, 25 predicted proteins | sample RS3BMetagenome_FD_69209 | JGI IMG/M metagenome (GOLD analysis project Ga0080006, IMG submission 69209) | Ferric oxide microbial mat and aquatic microbial communities from Rainbow Spring, Yellowstone National Park, USA - RS3B (SPADES... ...
CGGCCCGGCGGCGCGTGCGGCTGCGGCCCCGGGGGCTGCGGCACCTGCTGCTGCGGTCTCGGGTCCGGTGGGCGCGGGGGTGCCCCGGTAGTGGGCCAGCCATGCGGGCAGCGCCTGGTCGAGGTAGGCGGCCTGGCCCGGGGAGACGTTCTCCGACGAGAGCAGGAATCGGATGGCCTGGCTGCCGGACGTGAGGACCAGGACCGCCGCCATCGCGCCGCTGGGGAGCTGCACCTGGTCGTGACAGGTCGCCGTGGCCAGTCCCGCCCAGGGGAGGAGCCGATCGGCCTGGGGGGGCGGACCCTGGACGGTGATCCCGTCCGCGGTGAACAGGAGGCTCAGGCCTTCGGTGGTGGCGGTGCCGCGCTCCGGGTCGCCGGCCAGCGCCACCCCGCCGAGCAGCATCCCCTCGGGAGGCAGGTCCATCGCTCCGATCGTCATGTGCGTCTCCTTCTCGTCCTCCGACCCGGAGGGGTCGCCTGCCCCGTCCCCCCACCGGGGATCCTGACCATCACCTGTCGGACCCGGCCGGGCGGCTGGTGCGGGGCCCCGACCGGCGTTGGACGACCATACTGCCGCAGGAGGCGGGGATGAGGGACCGAAGGTCCGCCAGGACGACCCCGGCGCCCTGGCGACGGGGGTCGCCGCTCATACGGCGGTCGGCCCACCCGGCGCGATGATGAGGCTCTCGAACCTGGCGATCGAGGAGGCGAGGATGTCGGACGGGAACGGGCTCCCGATGGCGAACGCCTGAAGTTGTGCCTCGACCCGGTCGTGACCCACGACCACCTGGTCCATCACTACCGGGACGGTGCTCCCGGCGTCCGTCACGATGAACGACATGGCGATCCCGAGCACGGTCGTGCCGGCCGGCGCCGACAACGGCACCACCGCTCCCGTGGCGATCCCCGGGAGGGCGGTTCCTCCGGATGCCTGGTCGATCCCGAGCTGCAGCTCGGCGGCAGAGAGGGCGGCGAGGCACGACGGGTAGCGGGGCAGCCCGAACAGGGCGAGATCACCCCGCGCGTCGGCCTGGGTACGGACCACCGCCGCCACGGTCTGGAGCTCGAGGACGGTGCCGGCTGCGGGACTGCCCGCCTGCCCCCCGGGTGCGGTCGGGCCGACGAACACCGGCGACACCGCCTGCGCGGTCTGGTCGGTGGCCTGACCCCCGAGGAGCATGCTCGCCTGGCTTTGGCCGATCCCCATGCACTGTGTGAAGGTCAGTTCGATCCCCAACTGGGCGTTGTGCGCCGACTGGCCCGCCGGGCCGCCGCCGGTCCCGGGCTGCCAGCCCGCCGGGAGGTCGCTCTGGGTCAGGAGCAGTCCCTGGGCCAGCTGCTGGTCGGGCGCCACGGTGACCGCCGACGGTGCCGCCGTCCGGGAGGACCGGTCGGGGTGGGAGAGCGCCACCGCCAGCGCGACGCTGCCGCTCAGGACCACCAACGCCCCGGCCAACAACGACCACCGTCTGCGGCGGCGGAGCCGCGGACGACCAGCGGCAGGGGTGATCCCCCCGAACCCGGGCGGCAGCGGTGGGGGTCCGACGGGCGGTGCGATGGCCCGGCTGAGCGCGCCAGGGACCGCTCCGGGGGCCGGCCCACCGGACGGGTCGGTACCGGTCACCGGCCCGCCTCGTCCTCCGGCTCGCCCTCCGCCGCAATCTCCCCCGCCATGGCCTCCGCCACCTCCCCCGCAACCTCCACCGTCCACGCCAGGTCGGCATCGCTGTGGGCGACGGAGGGGAACGCGGCTTCGTAGGGCCCAGGGGCGAACGCGATCCCGCGCTCCAGCATCCCCCGGAAGAACCGCGCGTACCTCCCGGTGGCGGCCGCTCGCGTGGCTCCGTCGAAGTCCACGATCGGGTCGGACCCGGCGGGGACGAAGGACACGCCGACGAGCGGTCCCACCGAGGGGACGCGAGCCTCCACCGGCCCGGCCCGGCCCGACCGGCCGAGCCCGTCGTTGAGGCCCTCTTCCAGGCGGGCGGCGAACGAGGCCACCCGATCGGACAGCCGGCGGTACCCGGCGGGGTCCATCGCTTCGAGGACCGCCAGTCCCGCCGCGGTCGCCAGGGGATTGCCCGAGAGCGTCCCAGCCTGGTACACGGGCCCTTCAGGGGCAAGCACCGCCAACACGTCGCGCCGCCCGCCGAACGCCCCGACCGGGAGGCCGCCGCCGATCACCTTGCCGAAGCACCACAGGTCCGGCGTCACCCCGGACCATCCCGATGCCCCGGCCGGTCCCAGGCGGAACCCGGTGATGACCTCGTCGAAGATCAACAGCGCGCCGCTCTCGTCACAGGCCCGCCGGAGACCGGGAAGGAACCCTTCCACCGGGGCGACCAGCCCCATGTTGGCGGCGACCGGCTCGACGATCACGCAGGCCACGTCGTCGCCGATCGCCGGGACGACGTTGTAGGGGACGACCAGCGTGTCCGCCACCGCTCCGGAGGGGACGCCGGCCGAGTCCGCCAACCCGAGGGTGGCCACCCCGCTCCCGCCCCCGGCCAGCAGGCCGTCGGAGTGCCCGTGATAGCAGCCGGCGAACTTCACGATCCGTGACCGTCCGGTGGCGCCGCGGGCCACCCGGATAGCGCTCATGGCCGCCTCGGTCCCCGAAGACACCAGGCGTACCTGCTCGCAACCGGGCACTCGATCGCAGATGGCCTCGGCCAGCAGCACCTCGCCGGGGGTCGGCGCGCCGTAGGTCGTCCCGCGCCCGGCCGCCTCGACCACCGCGCGCACCACGGCCGGGTCCGCATGGCCGAGGAGGGACGCTCCGTAGGACTGGACGAAATCGACCAGCCGGTTCCCGTCGGCGTCCCAGACGTAGGCGCCCTCACCCCGCTCGACGAAGTACGGGTGCCCCCCGACCGAGCGGAACGAACGGACCGGGGAGTTCACACCCCCCGGGATGACGGCGACCGCCCGCTCGAACCACCGCTCGGAGCGGTCGCGCTCAGCCATCCGCCAGCAGTGCGGCCAGGTGGCCTGCGAAGTAGGTGAGCACCAGGTCCGCCCCCGCCCTCTTGACCGCGGTGATCTGCTCGACCGCCACGGCGTCACCGTCGATCCAGCCCCGCTCCGCCGCGGCCCGCACCATGGCGTACTCGCCGCTGACGTGGTAGGCAGCCACCGGGATGTCGACCGCGGCCCGGACGTCGGCGATGACGTCGAGGGAGGTGAGCGCCGGCTTCACCATCACGACGTCGGCACCTTCGTCGACATCGAGGAGGACCTCGACCAGGGACTCACGGCGGTTCCGCACGTCCTGCTGGTAGGCGCGACGGTCCCCCCCTCCGGCGATCGACACCTGTGCGGCGTCGCGGAACGGTCCGTACAGGGCGGACGCGTACTTGGCGGCGTAGGCCATCACCGCCGCGGACGTGAGCCCGGCGCCGTCCAGAGCCTGCCGGATCGCGGCGACCTGGCCGTCCATCATCCCGCTCGGTGCGACCACGTCCGCCCCGGCACGCGCCTGGGATACGGCGATCTCGCCGTAGAGGGGAAGCGTGGCGTCGTTATCGACCTCCCCGGACCGGGGGTCGACGATCCCGCAGTGGCCGTGGGAGGTGAACTCGTCGAGGCAGCAGTCGGCCATGAGGACGACGGACTCCCCCACCCGGTCGCGGACCGCGGCCAGGGCCCGCTGGGTGATCCCGCCGGGAGCGTACGCCTGGGTGCCCGCGGCGTCCTTGTCCTCCGGGCGGGGGAGCCCGAAGAGGATGACCCCGGGCACACCCAGGCCGGCCAGGCGCTCCACCTCGGCGACCAGCGAGCCCACCGTGTGCTGCACCACGCCCGGGAGCGAGGGCACGGGCCGGGGCTCCCCGATCCCGTCGGCCACGAACAGCGGCGCCACCAGATCGTCGACGGTGAGCACCGTCTCCGCCACCAGACGGCGCATCGCCGGCGTGCGGCGCAGGCGGCGGGGCCTCCTGGTCAGGGGCCGCGGGGGCGTGGGGGCGGACGACACGGTCCCCCCAGCCTACGGCAGCACGATCGCGTGCACGCCGGGCGGCGGGTGCCAGGCGAGGACGAACACGCCCGAACGGTCGAGGACGACCCGGGCACGGTCCCGGGACGTCAAGGTGGCCACCGCGGCCAGCGCTGCAGCCGGTGGCACGGATTCGATCCCCTGGTCCGGGACGACGACGAAGTAGACCTCCGGCTCAGTCACCGGGAACGCCTGGGGCGCCGCCAGGTACGGGTAGACCGAACGCCGCTCGGCGAACCGGCCGATCACGCCCTGCGAGGCGACCACCTCGGCGTCCGGCGGCACCAGCGGGAGCGCGGCACGCAGCGCCGCGGCGGTGGCGGCGTCGACCCGCCACCAGTCGCCCCTGATGGACTCGTAGACCGGGACACTCTGGACGAGGCTCAAGGCGGCCACCCCGAGCGCCAGGGTGACGGCCAGCGCGGCCCGCCGACGCCGCGTCGTCTCGGGACCGCGCCACGACGGGGCGCGGCGGTCGGGACCAGGGGCGACCCGCAGCAGCACCATCACCGTTCCCACGAACACGAACGGCACGACGGCGACGGTCTGGAACGCGATCGTCGGCGTGAGGAAGGCCGGGTTGGCGTTGAGCGCGGCCGGACCGAGCACCCCCAGCGCCACCAGGAGCCCCCAGGGCGTCACCACCCCGAGCAGTCCGGCGGACGCCACCACCCTGCCCATGGCCGCCCGCCGGTCGAACAGGCGCTGCAGGGCACGCGCGGGGTGGAGCACCAGCGCCCGCAGGACGGAGAGGCTTCCCGCCCGCGGCCCGGCACCCACCAGGTACCCGTAGTTGGTGACGATGCCGCTGCCCCGGTTGCCGCCCGCCAGCGCGATCAGTGCCAACCACCCGAGCGCCAGTGCCCCGAGCGCACCCGGCCAGCGGAGCCCGCCGTCCTTGCGGACCCGGCGCGACAGCAGCCCGGCGATCGCCACGCAGGCCACGATCACGGTCACCACGTCCCCGAAGAGCAGGGCCACCGCTCCGGCGACCAGGGCGACCCGGGGACGGCCCCGCCACAGCGCGTAGGCGGACCAGACGACGAACGGCAGCCCGAGAACCTCGAAGTGCACGTCGAACGACGCCACCTGGTACCACCAGGGGTTCCACACCAGCGCCACCAGGGCGGCCACGCCCGCGAGCGAACGGCGGCTGTCCATCCGCTCCTCGACGACGCGGGCCGCCCAGACCAGGGCGGTCGCCTCGGTGGCCACGACGGCGACGTCCTGGAGCCACACGAGCTGGAGGGAGGAGGGCCACAGCCGGCCGACCAGGGCGATGGGCCACATCGCCAGCTCGAAGTGGCTCTGCCAGAACGGGTAGGGGGGCGCCTGGATGGTGTCGACCGGGTTGAGATGGCCGTGCCCGATGAGCCACCAGGCCTGGACGTACGTGCCGAAGTCGTCGGTCAGGTCGAACCGGTGGTAGAGGAAGGCGCTGTAGGCGAGCAGGCCGGCCAGCTGCACCCCCAGCACCACCACGGTGGCCACCCAGAACGGCCGCATCCCGCGGGCCGCCAACGAGCTCCAACGGGCGCGTACCCCGGCGCCACGGGAGTCCCGGGTCGCCGGTGGTACCGGGGCTCCCGCGCCGTCTCCCGAGGGACTGTCTCCTGAGGAGCGGTCCGCCGAGGCGGGGTCCCCTCCCCCGCCGCTGCGGATGCCCATGCCCGCCTGCGGGAGGGCGTCATGGCCCCGCCCCCGTGGCGGCGGGATGTACGGCGGCCGCCTGCCGTCGACGGGGGGCGTCACGGCTCCTGCTGGTGCTCCCGCTGCTGCTGCCGCCGTCCCCGGTCGGCCGCGCCGCGACGGTCGGCCACCGCCACCACCACTGCGTCGACCAGGCCGGCCACGTCGTGCACACCCGCCTCGTGGTCGACATGGGACCCGGCGCCGCGCACCGCCGCGGACGTGACCGGTCCGATGGTGACCACCACCGGGGGGAGCCCGTCGGCGCCGAGGAGCCCGACCGTCCGCTCCACCGTCGACGTGGAGGTGAAGGCGATGGCATCGGCGGTGCGGGCATCCGCCAGCGCCTCCGGGGTCGGCTCGGACCCGACCGTGCGGTAAGCGACCACCTCGTCGACCGCCCAACCCTTCGCCCGCAGCCCGCGGGCGAGCACGTCACGCACCGTCTCGGCCCTGGGGAACAGGACCGGTCGCGCCGACGCTCCCGCCGCGGGGAACTCGTCGGCCAGCGCCTCGGCCACCGCGGAGGACGGCACCAGGTCGGCCGGGCGGCCGCGTCCGGCCAGGGCCCGCGCCGTGGCCGGGCCGACGGCCGCCCAACGGGGCACCGACAGGGGAGCACCGGCCGTGCCGGCCGCCGCGTCGAAGGCGTCGAAGGCGTCGAAGAACGGGTCCACCGCGTTGGCCGAGGTGAACACCACCCATTCGTACTCCCCGCCCGCGGCCCGACGGGCGCGTCCCTCCAGTGCCTCCCCTCCGTCGTCGGGGGTCCCGATGGCGATGACCGGGAGCTCGACCACGTCGGCGCCCAGCGCCACCAGGCGGTCCACCAGCGTCGACGCCTGCGTCCGCGCCCGGGTCACCACCACGCGCCTCCCGGCGAGCGGGAGTCGTGGGCGCGGCATTGAGCGAGCCTAGAGCGCGGGAGAGGATGGGAGGGGATGGCGGGCCACCTCGCCGCGGCGAGGGGTCGCCGACGACCGCGTGCCCGGTCAGCCCGCGCCGAAGAACGGGGCGTCGACCGCGAAGACGCCACCGTCGCTACCGACCAGCCAGTACCCGCCGGTCGCCAGGTCCGCGGACATCCCCACGATGGGCTTGTTGAGTGTCAGGTTCCCCAGCGACCCGTGGAACGCGCACCACCGCAGGCGAAGATGCCGCCGTCAGAGGCCATGCACCAGGAGCCGCCGCCGTCGGGCGTCGAGGCGATCCCGACGGCTACCGGTGCAGGGGCGTAGTCGAGGGCGACCAGGGCGAGGTTCGTCCCGCTCGCGTCGCCCAGCACCAACGAGCACCGGAGGGAGCCCTGCGCCACCTGGGACGCGGTCGGAGGGCAGACGGCCGCGGGATCAGGGGCGGCGAACGGATCGGGGACGGAGAACGTTCCGTCGAGCTGCCCGGCACCGTTGGCGGTGAAGGTGGCCACGTTGGGGTCGACGTCGTTGGCCGAACCCGAGCTGAAGAACAGTGGGCTCACTTCGGCGGCGGAGACGGTGTCGCCCGGGGCCCCTCCCGTGCAGGCGATGGCGACCGTCGACCCGGGGCTGACGTTCGGGACCAGGGTGGACTGCCCGTTGAAGGCACAGGACGCGATCACCGCGTGGGGACGACCATCCCGGCGACCATCCCGAGCACGGTGGCCGCCACGGACCATCCGCGCGGACCTCCAATCCACAACCGCCCTGCGACCGCCGGCCGATGCACCATGGACTTCTCCCCGCCTGTCTCCACCCTGCCCCGACGATGGTAACTGTCGGAGCCCACGGTGCACCGGACCCACGGGACGACGCGCCGCGAGGTCCCATGCGACCTTCCCGCTCCGGTCGCCCGGGACGGAGGACGACGGAGCGGTCCGGTGCCGGCCACGCCGAGGCCCTGTTCGTCGACGGCAACGGGACGCGGTGGGCGCTCCCGCCCACTCGGCCACCGGCGAGCCGCCGCGCGTCGTCACGGGGCGCAAGAGGGCGCCGTCCGCTTGACGTGGATGTCGAGAGCGGCCACCGGGCCGATCACGATAGTCGCCGGCGCAGGCAGGTCCACGGCAGCCAGGCCGGCCAACGAGGTCCGCACCACCCGCTGCCGGTCGGTGGTCCCCCAGTGGACCACCGCTACCGGGGTGGCCGCGGAGCGGCCGGCGGCCAGCAACGCCTCGGCGATGGCCCCGCGGTGGGCCATCCCCATCAGCACCACCAGGGTGCCCCCGGTGACCGCCAGGGCCGCCCAGTCGGCGGCCTCCGGCACGCCGCCGGGCTCCAGCGGCGTGCCGGCGTGACCGGTGACGACCGTCACCGACGCCGAGACCCCCCGGTGGGTCACCGGGATGCCTGCCGCAGCAGGGGCAGCGAAGGCGGACGTCACACCGGGCACGACCTCGAACCGGACCCCGGCGGCCGCCAACGCCTCGGCCTCCTCCCCTCCGCGTCCGAAGACGAACGGGTCACCGCCCTTGAGCCGAACCACCAGGCGACCGGTGCGGCCCTGCTCCACCAGCAACCGGTTGATGTCGTCCTGGCGGATCGACCGGCCGGGGACCTTGCCGACGTCGATCACGGACGCCGACGCCGGGGCGAGATCGAGGAGCTCGCGTCCGATCAGCCGGTCGTGGACGACGACGTCCGCCGACCCGAGGAGCCCGGCGCCGCGAACGGTCAAGAGGCCGGGATCACCCGGTCCGGCCCCGACCAGATAGACCGTCATGGCTGCGGTCGGCCTCCTGGACGAACGGCCTCGTCACCTGCGCCCCACGCCCCGAGGGACCGTCCACCCGAGCGGTCCAGGAGGGCCCGGGCCACCGACCGGCCCAGGTGCCCCGGATCGGTGCCGGTCCCCGTCCGGCGGAGCACCACGTGGCCGTCCTCGCTGGCCAGCATCCCGGTCACGGTGAGCGAGCCGGCCGGTACCCCGGCGTCCTCGCACGCGACGGCCAGCGCACCGACAGGCTGGGTGCAGCCGCCCCCGAGCTCGGCCAGGTAGGCCCGTTCCGCCTCCACCGGCCTCCGGACCCGCGGGTCGTCGATGGCCGCCAGCGCCTCGCGGACCGCGTGGTCATCTTCCCGGCACTCGACGGCGATCGCACCTTGGCCCACCTGGGGCACCATGGTCAGCGGACCCAGTCGCTCTGCCGGAAGCCCGGCCTCGTTCTCCCAGCCCAGCCGCTCCACGCCGGCCACGGCCACCACCACGGCGCCGACGCCGGCCGTGCCCACGGCGGCCAGACGGGTGGCCAGGTTCCCCCGCAGGTCGGCGAACACGAGGTCGGCCCGGAGGTTGGCCAGCTGCACCCGCCGACGGGCGGAGCCCGTGGCGACCAGGGCCCCGCTCCCCAGGGTGTCGAGGGTGGCCCCCACCAGGAGGTCGTGCGGATCGGCCCGTTCCGGGAACGCGGCCAGCACCAGGCCCGGGACCAGCAGCTCCGGCGCGGAAGGGAGGTCCTTGGCCGAGTGCACCGCCGCATCGGCCTCGCCCCGCACCACCGCGGCCTGCACCTCTTTGACGAAGACCCCTTGGCCTCCGATGGAGCGCAGGGGCACGTCCGCCCGTCGGTCCCCCTCGGTGTCCACCACCACCACCGTGGTCGGCGTCCCCTTCCGCCCGAGGAGCTCCGCTACCCGGTGGGTCTGCCAGCGGGCGAGGGGGGACCCCCGGGTCGCCAGCCGCAGCGGCGTTCCGGCTGGCTTCATCCGGCTCCGGACCTCAGAGGTCGAACAACGAGCGCAACGACTCGACCAGGCGCTCGCCGCGCGACGTCCCGGCGGCATCCTTCAGGGCCACGGTCGGCTGGTGGAGGAGCGTCGCCATCGTGGCCCGGGTCACCCGGTCGACCTGGTCCCACTGCGCCTCGGTCAGATCGGCGTGCCTGACCCGCTGGCGGTCCAGCTCGCGCCGGCGGGCGTCCTCCGCCCGCGCCCGGAGGGCGGCGATCACCGGTGCGGCCCCTCGGGCCCGGATGGCAGAGCGGTAGCGCTCGAGCTCGTCGGCGATGATCTCGCGGGCGTGCTCCACCTCCCCCTGGCGGCCGGTCAAGGCGGCCTCCACCGCGCGGCGGAGAGCGTCCATGTCGAGCAACGTCACGCCCACCAGGTCGGCGGCCCCCGGCTCCACGTTGCGCGGCATCCCGAGGTCGACCACCAGCAGCGGCGGGCGTCCCTCGCGTCGCAACGCCACCGTGGCGAGCAGGTCGCGGTCAACGACCGGCTGCGTGGACGCCACGGAGGTGAACACCACGTCGGCCGCGACCAGGTCGTCGCCCAGTCGGGACAGGTCGGTCGCCCTGGCCCGCTCCGCCAGCGGACCGGTCAGGCTCCCCACCAACGCCCGGGCGCGCTGGGCGGTCCGGTTGGCAATCACCACGGACGACGGGTCATGGGTGTCGAGGGCCCGGGCCACCCCGTCCCCCATCTCGCCCGCCCCGACCACCAGGACCCGGGAGCCCGTCAGACGGCCGCCGAACCGCTCCGCGGCCAGCGCCACCGCACCGTGGGAGAGGGAGGTGATGCCGCGGGCGATCGCCGTCTCCGAGCGCACCCGGCGCCCGGTACCCACCGCATGGCGGAACAGGGTCCCGAGCACCGGTCCGGACGCCCGCTCGCGCTGGGCCCGCTCCCAGGCGCGCCGGACCTGCCCGAGCACCTCGGACTCGCCGAGCACGGCCGAGGCGAGGCCGGAGGCGACCGAGAACAGGTGCTCGACCACGTCGCCGTCGAACCGGACGGTGAGATGGCCGGCCAGCCCGTCCGCACTGGAACCTCCCAGTCCGGCCAGGAACTCCTCGATCTCCTCGACGCCGTCGTGGAAGCGCTCCACCACCGCGTAGACCTCGGTCCGCAGGCAGGTCGACAGGATCACCGCCTCGGAGAGGTTGGACTGGTCGCGGAGGGACGCCAGGGCCTTGGGGAGCTGGTCGTCGGCCACCGACACCTGTTCGAGCAGGTGCAACGGCGCCGTGGCCTGGTCGATCCCTACGACGACAACGGACACGGGGTCGCCCCACCCACCTCTCGATCGCTCACAGCCTCACCACGCGTGGTCAACCTCTTCGAATCGGTGCAGCCCGGACCACCAAGCATGCCGGTCCGCGGCATGTCCCGCCAGTCGCGGCAGCGGGAGCGGTGTCTTCCGGCGGTCCCGGTCGGCACGACTGCGCCGGGGGGACGCCGGCGCCCCGTCTCAGTCGACGCCGGTGGAGGTGAGACCGATCGAGCGGATAACCGGCATCGAACCATCCCCTCCGGGAGCGACCATCCTCGACTGGTAGAAGCTCATGATCTGGAGCTCGATGCTGAGGTCGACGTACCGGAGCAGGATCTCGGGGCCGACGGTGAGCACCTTGGGCGCGAAGTTGAGGAGCGACCGGACGCCGGCCTCGATCAACAGATCGGCGACCCGCTGGGCGGCCGAGGCGGGCGTGGCGATCACGCCGATGGCCAGCGACTGTTCGGAGACGATGGCCGCCAGGTCGTCGAGGTGCCGGACCGTGACGTCGCCGACCGACTCGCCGACGATGGCGGCGTCGGTGTCGAGGAGCGCGACCACCCGGAACCCCCGGGCGGCGAACCCCTGGGAGTGCGCCAGGGCGCGGCCCAGGTTCCCGATGCCGACGATCACGACCGGCCATACGTGGTTGAGGCCCAGCTCGCGGTCGATCTGCTCGATCAGGAACGCGGTGTCGTACCCGGCCCCCCGGGTCCCGAACGAGCCGAGCATCGAGAGGTCCTTGCGGACCTTGGCCGCATTGACCCGGGCCAACGACCCGAGCAGCTCCGACGAGACGGTCGTCGTCCCCGCCCGCAGCACCTCCTCGAGGATCCGTTGGTAGACCGGCAGGCGGCCCACGGTCGCTTCTGGGATGCGCCGATGGAGGGGAAGACCGGATTCGGAGGGCGAGGGCGTCGGCACCGGGACGGATCGTAGGACCTCCCCACGACCGAAGGGAAACCGGGCTCAGGGCGGTCGGACGACGGCGACCGGCCGGCCGGCCGTCTCAATCCCCACGAGCGTGCTCGCCCGGGCCCGGTCGAGCACGAGCGCCACCTGGCCGGCTCCGTCGACGAGCAGGCCGAGCTCGCCGGGACGGAGATCGGCGAAGCCGACCACCCGGCGGGCCGGGTGGGAAGACCCGCCGATCTCGACCGACGCCGCCCCGCCCACCGCCAGGCCGAGCGCGTCGATCTCACCCCGCCCGGCGCGCAGGGCCACGTTCCCGAACCGGTCGACGCGGGCCGACTCGGTCCGGAGGGTGTGCCCGTCGACCGTGGTGGTGGGCACCTCGGGGGCGGGGACCAGCGAACCGGGGTCAATGCGCACGCCCACCTCGCCGGGATCGCGGCCGAGGGCGAGGTGGGCCGCTACCGGGGCGAACAGGTCCCGGCCGTCGAAGGTGGGACCCCACCGGTCGGCCCCGTCCGGGATCCGGAGGGCGAACGCCTGCACCGGGCCGCCGGCGGCCGTCACCGGTGGCACGAGTAGCCCGTTGTCGGGGCCGACGAACCACGCGGGGCCGTCTCCCCGGTCTCCCCGGTCGGCACCTGTGGGGCCGGAACGTGATGGGGCGGCGGAGCCGGCGGTGGCGCGGACCTCCACGGCCACACCCCGACGGGCGGTGCCGACACCGGGGTCCACCACTGCCAGCACCACACCTCCACCGAGGTGCGGAACGCTCCGTACCAGGGTCGCCGCCCCCTCACCCACGTCGAACGGGGTCACGGCGTGGGTGATGTCGATCACCGGCACCCCCGGTGCGAGCCGGTGGAGCACCGCGTGGACGACCCCGACGAACTCGTCCTCCGTCCCGTAGTCGGAAAGGAAGTAGACGGCCGGGGAGGCCCGTTCACCCACCGTGGGCACCCCCGTCGTCGGGCGCAGCCGCCGGGCTCAGCCGGCCTTGTTGTAGCGGTCCGCCAGGTAGCTCGCCAGGTCGTCCTCGCGGATCCTGAGCGACTTTCCGATCCGCACCGCGGCCAGCGTGCCAGAGTTGATCAGGCGGTACACCGTCATGGTGGAGACCCTCAGCATGGCCGCCACCTCGATCACCGTCAGGAACCGCGACTCGTCGTGTCCGTCCGTCATCCGTCTGCATCCTCCCCTCGGGAGGAGCGTAGGTCACGGGAGGCGGCCGGGAAAGTGGCCTTGGCGACCCGGTCCGCCCCGTGCCGGGCTGACCCGGAATCAGCGCCCGAGCTGCCTCGAGCGCTCGACCGCAGCCGCCACCGCCTCGATGAACGCCGACCGCACCGCCTTGAACTCGAGGGTGCGGAGCCCGGCCGCCGTGGTCCCGCCGGGGGACGTCACCGACGCCCGCAGGGTCCCAGGGTCTTGGCCCGTCTCGTCGAGCAGGCGTGCCGAGCCGAGGAGGGTGCCGACCACCAGGGTCCGGCTCACCTCACGGGTCAACCCGGCCATCACGCCGGCCTCGATCATCGCCTCGGCCATCAGGAACACGTACGCCGGCCCTGAGCCCGACAGACCGGTCACCGCGTCGAGCTGGCGTTCGGGCAGCCGGACCACCGTGCCCACCGCGGCCAGGATGCCCTCGGCCCAGTCGAGGTCGGCAGCCAACGCATGACTTCCGCCGGCCATGGCGGCTACCCCCGCACCCACCAGCGAGGGCGTGTTGGGCATCGCCCGCACCACCACCGAACCGGGCGGAAGGGTCGCTTCGAGCCGCTCGGATGCAAGTCCGGCCACGATGGAGAGCACCCGCCGGATCCCCGCCGCCCCGAGGGTCCGGCACGCCCCTTCGGCCACGTCCGGCTTCACCGCCAGCACGGCGCCCTCGGCCTCGATCGGGCCTTCAACGACGGTCAGACTGGGATGCGAAGCGGCGAGGGCCTCCCGTCGGAAAGGGTCCGGCTCGCTGACGGCGAGGTCCGCCGCCGGCGCCCAGCCGCTCTCCACCAAACCGGCCATGACGGCGGTGCCCATGGCTCCACCGCCGACGATCAGGAGCTTCACGGGCATTGGCGCGACGCTAGCAGTGGGCCGTATCGGGCCGGGTCCTCGGGCGCCGGCGGAACCGCGCCCCGAAGCCGAGTGCCATCGCAGTCGGGAAGCACTCCTCGACACACGCCAGCGTCGTTCCGACGATCCGGTCGAGCTCGGTGTCGTCGACCCGTTCGACCGGGACCCTCCCTACCAGCTCGACTCCGCCCTCATGTCCCAGGGCGAAGGCCATCCCGAACAGGTCGGCGTTCCGCCGGAGCAAGTACTCCCAGGTCTCCCGGACCGCCTCCTCGGGCGCCGGCATCAGCTGGGCGTGATGGAAGAGCGTCCGTTGCCGCAAGGCGAGCCAGACCGTGATGACCTCCTTCTCCTCCCCCCGCATCCGGACGTACCAGGCGGGGGCCCCGCTCAGTGCGTCACCCCCCGGCTGGGGCCCGGCGGCGGTGACCGTGCCGCCTGCGGAGGCCGCCGCCCCCGCCGTCCACGCGTCGAGCACCGCCACAAGCCGCTCGCGTTCGCCAGCGGTCGGAACGCCCGACCACCGGTCGCTCACCACCCGAAAGGCCCGGATCGGGCCCGACCCCCCCGGCGCGCCGGGGCCGTTCCCGGGACGGACGGAGGCGGGGTGGTCCGATGGGGTCGGGACGTCAGGAGCACTCGACCAACCGGCCGGCGGTGAGGTCCTCGTAGATCTCGCGAAGGAGGTGGGCGGCACGCGCCCACGTGTACCGCCGGGACCGCAGCACCGATCCGGTCGACAGCCGCTGTGCGAGGAGCGGCTCGGCCAGGATCTGCCGCACCCAGGCGGCGAACGCCGCCGGGTCCGAGCGGTCGACCAGGTAGCCGGTGCGGCCGTGGTCGACGAGGGTCCGCAGCCCGCCGACGTCGGAGGCCACCACCGGCGTGCCACAGGCCGCCGCCTCCAGGGCCACCAGGCCGAAGGACTCCGAGCGGCTGGGCACCAGGCAGACATCGGCGGCGCGGTAGTAGGTGGACAGCAGCTCGTGGGGGCGGGGCGGGACGCAGACCACCCGGCCCTCGAGACCGAGCTCGCGGACCAGGCTCGCCGTCCGGGCCACCTCGTCGGCGCCCCGGGGCCCGCTTGGCCCGCCGACCACGGCCAGCCGCGCGTCGGGGTGGCTGTCCGTGAGAGCGGCCAAGGTCTCCATCGCCACGTCCACACCTTTCAGGGGTTGGATCCTCCCCACGAAGAGCAGGAGCGGGCTGTCGGCGGGCAACCCCAAGGCGCGCCGCGCCTGCGGGCGGTGACCGGGGCCGAAGAACGCGTGGTCCACACCGGGCGCCACGATGCGGATCCGGGAGGGATCCGCCTGGTAGAGGTCGGTGATCTGCTCCGCCTCGACCGAACAGGAGGCGAGGACGGTGTCCGAGCAGCGGATGATCCGTGCCTCCTCCTCGGCCCGCCGGACGGCGGAGTCCGCCTCGACCTCCTCAGGGCTGCTCTCGGCCTTCACCCGGTCGAGCGTGTGGAAGGTCGACACCAGTGGGATGTCGAGCTGGTGCTTGATGTGATGTCCGGCCATGCCGCTGAGCCAGTAGTTGGCGTGGACGGCGTCGTAGGGCAGGTCGGCACCCGTGCAGTCGAGGACCTTCAGCACCCCGTCGGCGAACTCGTCGACCACCCGCGGCAGCGCCTCCTTCGCCATCGGCGCCGGGGGTCCCGCGGTCACGTGGTGCACACGGAACCCTGGCTCCACCGTGACCACGGCCGGGAGGACATCGGACGAGGCCCTGGTGAACACGTCGCATTCGACCCCGGCCCGGGCCAGCGCGGACGACAGCTCGCGGACATAGACGTTCATGCCTCCGCCATCGCCGCTGCCGGGCTGCGCGAGCGGCGAGGTGTGCAACGAGAGAACCGCGAGTCGCCTCATGTCGGCCAGAGCCTACCGGGAGAGGCCCTTCACCCGGCGGCCGCCCCGGGGGGCACCCGGGCCTCCCCGGCTTCCGGCACGACCGCCTCGGCGGATCGGTCGTCGTTCTCGTGCCGGAACGAGAGGTAGATCCTCATCAGGGCCTGCTTCTGCTCCTCCGTGAGGCGGTGGTCGGAGAGGATGTAACGCCCCAGGTCGGAATCGCCCTCGGGCTTGTCGAGGATCCCCGCCTGCACGTAGAGGGTCTCCGCCGAGATGCGCAGCGCCTTGGCGATCTGCTGGAGGATCTCCGCCGACGGCCGGCGCAGTCCCCGCTCGATCTGGCTGAGGTAGGGGTTGGAGATGCCGGCGAGCTCGGAGAGCCGCCGGAGGGACAGCCGGGCGTTCCCACGCTGCTCGCGGATGAACGAACCAAGCTCGTTGAACCGCTCTGGCAGCTCCTTGACGAACTGCGCGCCGTCCCGGTGGTCACCACGGGGGTCGCCCCGATCCCCGTGGGAGCCGGTGTGTTCCCCGCCTGGTCGGTACGGGCCGCTGGGCATCGCTCGCGACTGCCCGCTACGAGAGCAGGCCGTCGACGGACGCCTGTCCGGTCTTGTAGCGGCTCACCAGCTCGGCCTGCAGCCCGTCGATCCGGACGGGGAGGGCCCGCCGCTCGCGCGAGATCCGGTGCTCGACGGTCTCGAGGTCCGCGGCGAGGGCGCGCAGGCCGTCCCCGTCGAGCTGGCCGAGCCGACCGATCCCCTCGGCCCCGAGCACACCGTCGATCTCCCCGGTCAACTCGCTCACCTCCGTGTCCGGGGAGAGGAGCAGGGGGAGGCGACCGGGGCCCGCCGGGCGACCGGGGCCCGCCGACAGGATGACCGGCATCTCCTCCACCAGCGTCCCGAGGTCGTCCGGGGAGCCCGACGCGGCGCGGTCGAGGTAGGCGTGCACGATGTCGAGACGGCCCTGCGCCAGGCGTCGCAGGTAGGACAGCGACACCTCGGCCTCCTGGCACTCCGCCCGCATGGCGCGGATCGTCTCGAGCGGGAGGGACTCGATGTCGTCGAGGTAGGACTCGTCGAGGAGCCGGACGAGTTCGGCGCGGAGGCTCGCCATCAGTCAGGAGCGTAGCCGTGCCAGGGGCCCCGTCCCACCCTGGCGGGCGGAGCGTACCGGTAACGCGCTCGGCCGATCACCAGCCCGGCAGGCACCGGTCCGAAGGTGCGACTGTCGGTGCTGGCACCGGGGTCGTCCCCGCGTACCTCGATCGCCCCCGATGCGCCGTCGACCGACCGGACCCGTTTCACGAGTACCCGGTCCGGCGCACGCGGGTCCCGCACCACCGCGACCTGGCCGACCCGGAGGGCGATCCCCCCGCCCCGGCGACGGGCGACGGGCGACGGGCAGGTCACCAGCAGCCGGTCCCCCGGGAGGAGGGCGGGTGCCATCGACCCGCCGTCGACCCGCACCCGCCGGACCTGCGGAGCAAACCCCCAGAGGGCGGCGAGGCCGAAGGCGATGACGATGGCGGTCAGGCCTCGCCGCCCCCCCGGCCTCTGACGGCGGACCGCCGGCCCCCGTGGTCGGCAGGGCCGCCTCATCGCCGGGAGGCCGTCACGGGGGCCGTCACGGGGTCCGCCGTCGGGGCGGTGGCAGCCCGCGGCGACGGCTCGGTACCATCTCCACCAACAACCACCGCCCGACCGGAGCCCGGTACCGCCGGCAGCCGGCAGGCACGGTCGCCCCCTGTCACCGCGGTGCCGGACGACCACAACGACCAAGGAGCCAGCCCATGCGCATCGCAGACCGACTGTTCGCCGCCATCGACCTGCTGTCCGACCCGCCGGTGGCATACGCCCACTGCGATCTCCCGTGCGGCGTCTACGACCCCGCGCAGGCTCGGATCGAGGCGGAGTCGATCAAGAACATCATCGACAAGTTCAACGCCTCCGACGACGAAACGTTCCGGGTGCGGTCGACCATCATCAAAGAGGAGCGTGCCGAGCTGGTCAAGCACCATCTGTGGGTGCTGTGGACCGACTACTTCAAACCGGAGCATCTCGAGACGTACCCCCAGCTCCACGACCTGTTCTGGCGAGCCACCAAGACCGCCGGCGAGGTCAAGAAGGGCAACGACGCCGCGGTGGCGGACCGGCTCCTGGCCGAGATCGCCGAGATCGCCGAGATCTTCTGGGCGACCAAGAAGTAACGACGGGCCGGAGGCACCGTTCGGCGGGGCCGTCAGCCCACGCCAGGGGAAGATACGGGAGCTCCGACGGGGGGACGGCATCCGCCGCAGTGCTCCCGGGTCGGATCCTCGGCGAGCACGGCATCCTCGATCGGACCGCCGCACGTCCCGCACCGGCCGTAGGTAGCGGCATCGATCCGCGAGAGCGCACGGTCGACGCCGTCGAGCAGGGCCTCGATGGAGTCGATGTCGGCCGCGACGCCATCGAGGTCGAAGGTGCCGTCGGTGCCGTCGGTGCCGGCGGTGCGGTCGCCGGCCGGTCCGGCGGCCGCTGGGGTCCCTTCCGGGACGCCGGCGGTGTCGGGCTCCCTCGGATCGTCCATGGCGGGATCGTAGCCCTCCCGATGACGCCGGCCGGTGGAGCCGGCGGGAGTGTCCGCCGCCCGTCAGGTTTCCTAAGGTTGACGAGGTGAGCGCACCCACGGAGGGCAGTCGGGAAGGAAGTCGGGAGGCGCTTCGCGGCGACGACCCGCTCGCAGGCCTGGTCGGCTCCGGGTGCACGGTCCCCTGCGTCGACGGGAGCGAGCGGCGTGCGGTGGAGCTCGACCAGGCCGCCTCCACCCAGGCGTTGCCCGAGGTGGCCGAGCGGGTGGCGGAGGCACTGCCCTGGTATTCGAGCATCCACCGGGGTGCGGGGTTCCGCTCCCGGGCGTCCACCGCGGCGTACGAGGAGGCCCGCCGCGCCGTCCTGGGCTTCGCCGGGCGCGACCCGGACGGTCCCGACATCGCCATCCTGTGCCGCAACGCGACCGAGGCCATCAACCACCTCGCCTACCGCCTGCGGCTCGAGCGCTCAGACGTCGTGGTGACGACGACCGTGGAGCACCACGCAAACCTCCTCCCCTGGGGCCGCATGGCCCGGCGGCGCTATGTCGAATGCGACCGGGAGGGGACCTTCGAGGTTGCCGACGTCGTCGCCGCCATTGAGCGTGGGGACCGGCCGGAACTCCTGGCCGTCACCGGTGCGTCCAACGTGACCGGTTGGCTCCCTCCGATCGACGACCTGATCGCCGCGGCGCACGAGCGGGGGGTGCCCGTGGTCGTGGACGCAGCCCAGCTGGCGCCCCACCGACCACTTCCCCGTGACGCCGACTTCCTCGTGTTCAGCGGGCACAAGCTCTACGCTCCGTTCGGCTCGGGGGCGCTGATCGGGCCCCGCCGTGCATTCGAGACCGGCGACCCGTTCCTCGCCGGAGGGGGTGCCGTGGACCTGGTCGATCTGGACGAGGTGGTGTGGAGCGATCCACCAGAGAGGGAGGAGGCGGGTTCGCCGAACGTGCTCGGGGCGGTGGCGATGCATGCGGCCATCGACGTCCTCGGCGACCTTGGATGGGACCGTGTCCGGGACCACGAGCGGATGCTGGCCCGGCGCCTGCGCGAGGGCCTTGCCGCCATCCCAGGCGTCACCCTGCTCGGCCCGTCGGTGGCCGGTGGCGCCGACACCCTGGCCGTGGCCGCGTTCACCGTCGATGGAGTGCACCACGCCCTGACCGCCGCCCGGCTCAGCGCGGAGTACGGGATCGCCGTCCGCCACGGTTGCTTCTGCGCCCACCCCTACGTCGTGCGCCTGCTCGGGCTCGACGCCGCTGCGGTCGCGACCTACCGGGCCGAGGTCATGGCCGGAGACCACCGCGGGATGCCGGGGGCGGTCAGAGCCAGTGCCGGGCTGGGGACGTCACCGGGGGACATCGACACACTCCTCGCCGCCGTGGGTGCCCTCGCCGGCGGGGAACCTGCGGTGGTTCCCTACCAGCAGGACCGGGCGACGGGCGACTTCCACCCGGTGACCGACGCTCCGGGCTGGGGTGGCGCGGCCGACGAGCACGGAAACCCGTGTGCTCGAGGTTGAGCCTGCGACGACGCGGGTGACCAGGTCCGCCCACAGGGGCAGCGGTTGACGACAGAGCGACCGTCGACGGCGGCACCCGAGGTCAGGAACCGTCGCATGGGCCTCCGTCGGCGCATCTTCCCCGACTGGACCAACCGATCGCTCGTCCTCGTGTGGACCGCCCGAGTGGCGATGAGCGCGACGAGGGCGCTCTCCGCCGTCGTCACACCCGTCTACCTGGCCCGCCTCGGCTACAGCGGCTTCGAGCTGGGCGTTCTGTTCGCGGTCATCGCCATCGCTTCCGCCGCCCTGTCCGCAGGGGTCGGCCTCCTCTCCGATCGAATCGGTCGCCGCCCGTTCCTCATCGCCTTCCCCTTCCTCACGGCAGCAGCTGCGTTCGTCTTCGCCACGAACCAGCCGACGTGGATCCTCTTCACCGCCGCCGCGCTCGGCAGCTTCGGGCGGGGCGCCGGTGGCGGGGGTGGAACGATCGGTCCGTACCAACCGGCAGAGTCGGCGCTGGTGATGGAGCTGACCCCGGACAGCGCGCGCAACGTCGTGTTCGGGAGGCTGGCCTTCGGGGCGTCGTTAGGCGCGCTCATCGGTGGCGGACTGGCCGTCCTCACCGACGCCGGCCGACCCCGGGCGGGCATCGACCTGGTGACCGTGTTCCGCCCCGCCTTCGTGGTGACCGGTGTGAGCGCGGTGCTCGCCGGAGTTCTCGCCCTCTGGATCATCGAGCCGCGAGCGGCGCGGCGCGGCGCGGCGGCTGGGGCGACCGAGGACGGCGAGGACGGTCGGACAACCGCCGACGCAAGCAGGCGCCGTTCGACCTTCCCCCGCCGATCGCTCCCGCTGCTCGTCAAGCTGTGGATCACCAATTCGTTCAACGGCCTCGCGGTCGGCATGTTCGGCCCGTTCGTCACCTACTGGCTCTACCGGCGCTACGGGGCCAGCCCGGGCCAGATCGGCGCCCTCTTCGCCGTCATCAACCTGGTGAGCATGGTGTCGGTCCTCTCGGCCGCGGGGATGGCCCGCCACTGGGGACTGGTCCGCACCGTCTCGGTCATCCGAGCCATCCAGGCCGTGCTCCTCATCCCGATGGTCCTCGCCCCCACGTTCGTCATCGCCGGCGCCATCTACCTGATCCGCATGGTCTTCCAGCGGGCGGGGCTCCCGCTCCGTCAGTCGTACGTCATCGCCATGGCCCACCCGGACGAGCGCGCCTCGGTCGCCGCACTCTCGAATGTCCCGAGCCAGGTCACCATGTCCGCCAGCCCGCTCCTGTCGGGCTACCTGCTCGACGAGGTCAGTCTGTCGCTGCCTTTCGAGATCGCCGGCCTGCTTCAACTCGTGAACGCGGTGACGTTCTGGCTGTTCTTCCGGCACAGCCCCCCCGCCGACGAAGTGAGCGGACCGGGCGATCTGGAGAACGTCGGTACCGACCCGCTGGAGCACGCTTCCTCACGACGCGGCGAGCACGGGGACCCGGCAGCCGGCCTGCGGAAGCCGATCGGCGGTGACGAATAACGCGGACCGTCCCCCCGGATCGGCCCGTGGCGATGGCCGGTCGGCGAGGCGCGGGCCCGTCGGCCCGGGAGCGGGCACCGGTGCCCTGTATCCTCACCCTGGGCCGTTAGCTCATCCGGTAGAGCAGGGGACTTTTAATCCCAAGGTGGCGAGATCGAGACTCGCACGGCCCACCAGGTCAGAGGGTATTTTTGGTGTGACTACACCTTCTCGATTGCCACCGTGACTACTCCGTGACTACAATTTCCGGCGTGAAGGGCTCCATGACCGAGGTTCGACCCGGTGTGTGGCATCTCCGCGTCTATGTCGGCCGTCGGCCCAACGGCTCGCCGATCCAGATCCGGAAGACCGTGGAGGCCAAGGATCCCCGGCCCGGGGCCGGCAAACGGCTGGCCGAGCGGGAGCTGGCCGCCATGGTGGCCAAGGTGGCCAGCGGCAACGTCAGCACCGGCTCGGAGACCGTCGAGGAGCTCCTCAACGCCTGGCTGGACCACATCGGGCCCAACCGCTCCCCCACCACCATCCGCAAGTACCGGGACCTGGCCGATCGGGTCGTCATCCCCGAACTGGGCAAGGTCAGGCTGAAGGCACTGACCACCCGCCAGCTCGACCGGCTCTACGGCAAGCTGACGGCCAAGGGGAACAAGGCGACGAGCGTGCGCCGGGTCCACGCCCTGATCGCCGCTGCCCTCCACCAGGCCGAGCGGTGGGACATGGTCGACCACAGCGTGGCCAGGAAGGCCAGCCCGCCCCCGATCCACCAGGTGCCGGTCAAGGCGCCGACGCCCGATGAGGTCCGGGCCATGCTGGCCAAGGCCGAGGAACTCGAGCCGGCTCTGGCCGCCCTGCTGCTGCTGGGTGCCCTCACCGGTGCCCGGCGAGGTGAACTGTGCGCACTCCGGTGGACGGATCTCAATGCAGCGGAGCGCACTCTGACCATCGCCCGGTCCGTCTACGAGACCGAAGGCGGTGGCTGGGCGGAAAAGGGGACCAAGACCCATCAGGAACGGACCATCGGTCTCGACGACCTGGCCCTCGGCTTGCTGGCCAAACACCGGGCCCTGGTCGACAAGCTGGCCAAGGAGCTCAAGCTCGAGGTCCGACCCGACGGGTTCATCTTCTCCCGCTCCCCGGTCGGAGCCGAGCCGGTCCGACCCGACATCGTGTCGAAGTTCGCCAAGAAGGTGGCGACCAAGGCGGGGGTGGACACCCATCTCCACGCGCTCCGGCACTTCTCGGCCACCCAGGCCATCGCTGCCGGCTTCGACCCCACCACGGTGGCCGGCCGACTGGGCCACCGCGACTCATCGATCACGCTTCGGGTGTACTCCCACGCGCTCGAGGGCCGGGATCGGGACTTGGCCGAGGCACTGGGGAAGACACTGGCGCTGCCCGGCTGAACGGGCACCTCAGCGGCGATCCGTACCGCTCGGCTCGCCATGGACCTCGGCCAAGAACCGGGGGACGGAGATCCGCCACTGGGCCCCGACCTTGAAGGCGCCGGGAATCTTGCCGGCGGCCACCAGGCGGTAGGCGGTCGAGGTGCCGATGCCCAGCTGCTCGGCGGCCCACGAGATCTGTTTCACGTCGTCGGGGAGCGAGATGGTCACGTGTCCCACCCTTCATCAAGGGTTGCTGTCGTCGTCAGTGCCATCTGGCCTCCAGCGGATCCGATCAGGGCCGAATGCCGGTGGGTTCCACCGGTCGACGCAACGGACCGGCCATGATGGCCGGGCAAACCCGAACCGTCGACCAGTGGAGGCCCCAGCATGACAGGTGTTGCGTTGAGCGCGGAAGAGCGCGAGGAGATCCGGGTTGGATGCTCGGGCGACGTATCCTTCGCGTCGATCGCCCGGACCCTCGGGCGGCCGACGTCGACCGTGTCCGAAGAGGTGCGCAAGAACGGCGGTCGGCTCGGCTACTGCGCGGTCGCATCGGACCGCCGGGCAGCCAAGGAGCGACGTCGACCGAAGTTGACGAAGTTCCAGTCGAACCGTGCGTTGGCTAACCATGTCGAGGCACGCCTGTTGGCCTTGGACTCGCCCACGACCATCGCGATCGAGTTGGCCCGAGCCGGTGGCATCAACGGGGACACGGTGGCCCCTGAGTCGATCTACCAGGGCGTCTACAGCCATGGTGCCCGAGGACTAACCGCCGGTCTGTCGCACTGCCTGCATCGCAAGAGGCGTCGTCGCAAGAAGCGCTGTCGGGCTGGTGAGACTCCGAAGAAGGCCAGCCCACTGGGTCTGTTCAACCTGATCGGTCTGCGGCCCGAGGTCGCCTGGGAGCGTTCCGAGGTCGGTCACTTCGAGGGAGACCTCATCATCGGTGCCAAGGGGCGCTCGGCGATCGTGACGCTCATCGACCGGGCCAGCCGTATCAACCTGATCGGCGATCTCCCCGAGGGACACGACGCAACCAGTGTGCTCGCCTGTTGCATCGAGCTGCTGGAGCGGGTGCCCGAAGCACTGCGTCGGACGCTCACCTGGGACCAGGGAACCGAGATGGCCCGCCACCTCACGATCACCCGGTCGCTGGGCGCACCGGTCTACTTCTGCGACTCCCACTCACCCTGGCAGCGCGGCAGCAACGAGAACATGAACGGGCTCCTGCGCGACTACTTCCCCAAGGGCACCGACCTGAGCATCCACTCGCCCCGCCACCTGCTCTCCGTCGAGAACGAGCTCAACAACCGCCCCAGGCGAGTCCTCGGCGACCGGGCTCCAGCTGAACTCTTCGCCGCGCTGCTAGCCTCCGAGAGTCCGTCTGTGTTGCGACGTTGACTAGAACCCGCCTTGCCGACTACTGCTCAAGTTTCGGTTGCCGTTGACAAGCACCACCTCGCCGAGCCCACTGAAGGGCCTCAGGCAGCGCCAGATCGGCGGTTCGCGCATGCCTCTTGGTCACTGTCAGTCAGCGTCAGCTTTGCTGTCGCGTCCGCCTGGTATGCAGGTTGCCCGCGCTCACGCTGTGCTGGCCTCGCGATCGAGCCCGATGGACTGCTCGCGCTCCAGGCTGTCAACACACGACCAGAGGGGCCTACGTCCAGATGACGGTCGCGCGTGCCTTCGAACTCGACGTCACGTCATGTCTCTGCCTGTCTGAGAACAACAATCTCCTGTTCCGCCCCGTTTTAGCCCAAGCCCGGCCGTGGCCGGGCTACCGGCGGCGGAATGCGGCGTCCAGCGCCCTGGTACCGACGTTCCACATGTTGTCGGCGACGTTGATCGTGACCCCGGGGGGAACGATCTCGTCGATGCGGTCAAGCACGTCGGCGGACAGCTCAATCCCATCAGCGGCGAGGTAGCCGTCCAGGTGCTCCGTGGTGCGCGGGCCGGTGATCGCGGAGGTGACCGCCGGGTGGCGGACGACGAAAGCGACCGCCATCTGGATGAGGGTCAACCCGGCCTCGTCGGCGAGCGCACCGAGGGCATCGGCGGCGTCGAGCTTGGCGGCATTGGCCGGGCTGGTGGCGTCATAGGCGGCGGAGCGCTGCCGCCGGGAGGCCGAGCCCGGCCCGCTGAACGCCTGGCCCTTCCGGTACCTGCCGGACAGCCAGCCCCCGGCCAGCGGACTGTAGGCCATGACGCCCATTCCGTGGCGCAGGCAGGTCGGCAGCAGGTCGTAGTCGATGGCGCGGGTCAGCAGAGAGTAGGGCGGCTGCTCGGTGCGGAACCGTCCGTGGCCGCGGCGGTCGGCGGTCCACTGGGCCTCGACGATCTGCGAGGCGGGAACCTTCGACGCGCCGAACCAGCGGATCTTGCCCGCCCGCACGAGGTCGGTCAGAGCACCGAGGGTCTCGTCGATATCGGTGTCCGGGTCGGGAACGCCCACTTGATAGAGGTCGATCCAGTCGGTCTGCAGCCGGCGCAACGATGCCTCGACCGCTTCGGTGAGCCACCGCCGCCCCGCTCCGACGAGGTGGGGGTCCGCATCGCCGAACGGGACGCCGGTCTTGACGGCGAGCACTGTGCTGTCGCGCCGTCCGCCGGCCAGCGCCGGGCCCAGGATCTCCTCTGACTCGCCGGCGGAGTAGCCATCGGCGGTGTCGATGAAGTTGACCCCGGCCTCCAGCGCCTTATGGATGATCTTGACCGCGTCGTCGTGATCGGGGTT
>Ga0080006_1105019_pt1 | contig 25204 bp, 22 predicted proteins | sample RS3BMetagenome_FD_69209 | JGI IMG/M metagenome (GOLD analysis project Ga0080006, IMG submission 69209) | Ferric oxide microbial mat and aquatic microbial communities from Rainbow Spring, Yellowstone National Park, USA - RS3B (SPADES... ...
GACAAAACCGGTCCATGACCGGTTTGGAATGCCTCCACAGCCCGCCCCAAGTGCTGTGGATAAAGGCATGTCCAGATTGCACGCAGACAGGGATGCGTGCAAGGGGAGCACTGATACCCCCAGAGGGGCAACGTTCAGGGCGGGAACGACCTCGAAACTCAAGAATGGAGGCCCTGCGAAACGCTCCCCGACCGCGAGGAATGAGGGAGTAACGGGAAGCAAAAGTAGGGCCTCCGTCGCTTTAGCGAGGAGAGTATGTCGGAATATAGAATCATCTAAGATTGATTTTGAGTTCACCGTTGAGGGCGGAGAGGGAGTCGGATCGATTGAGGACGGGCTCGGTACTCGGGCAGGCGATCGGAGCCCATTCCACGCTAACGCGGCGGCCATTGTGGGGGCTCCCCACCGGCGCAGTGGACCACGCCCCTTATCCTCCTCAGGAAGCTGGGGCATTGGAAGCACACGAGGAAGGGCACCTCGGAGTCGATGACCGGGCACATGACGGCCTCCTTCTTGAGCGATGCCACCTTCTTGGGGCTTATCATACCCTTCAGTTGTTCCGTGTACCCGGAGGGCAACCGAAAGGGCTTATCCTTGACCGTTACCTTAACAGTATACTTCGGCTCCTCCACCATCGCGGGGCGGATCGCACCTCATGTTTTATACCCACCGCCGACTCAGCGCCGCCGTGGACATCTTCGAATTCTACAGGGTCGCCTCTAGGCTCAAGGGCGTCAGGAGGGCCGGTTGGGTTAGGAAGGTTCCATCGGTCGGCGTGGAGAGCGTCGCGGACCATTCCCTGATGGCGGCTATGCTCTCGCTCGTGCTGGCGGAGGACGCCGGACTGGATGCGCACAGATGCGCTGCAATGGCGGTCGTGCACGACCTTGCCGAATCGGTCGTCGGCGATCTGCTGCCGGACGAGGTGCCGCAGGACGAGAAGCACGCCAGGGAGCGCGCGGCCATCGATAGCATAGCTGAATCGCTCGGGGGAAGCGATGTCCTGCTAAGCCTCTACAGCGAGTACGATGCCGGGACGAGCGACGAGGCGCGCCTTGTCCATCAAGTGGACAAACTGGAGATGGCGCTACAGGCCATCTCGTATTACATGGATGGAATCCTCGCGCGCGACGATGCATGCGGGTTCGTCGAGGGCGCCCTCCGCTACATCTCCGATCGCGCGCTCATCGAGCACATACGCGGCGCCCTCCGCTCATCCGGGCTCGGATGCATCCATGTCGATATGACCGGATGACGGGAAAGCGCAGGCTTCGCCCCTCAGGACGGGAGATGATGCGGCCGCCCTCCCCCGAGCGATCCGTTTATTTCCCGGATCGAACGGGAGGATCGCGTTTGAGGATTCGCCTAGCACTGATCGGTCAGGGCCTCGTGGCCTCACACTTCGAGGCTGGAATAGCTAGGTTGAAGGAGGGGGATATGGAGCCCTACGGCGTCCCCCTGGCGAAGTTCCAGCTCCCGTACAGGCCCGAGGACATCGATATAGTCTCATCATACGATGTGGACAACGCGAAGGTCGGCAAAAGCGCATATGATGTCGCGATGCAGCTCATGGGCAATGAATTCCCGGTGCCCAGTTCCCTCAAGGACATAGAGATCAGGAGGGGCATACATCTGGGGAGTTCCAGGGGCATGCCGTTCAGCGCCGGCGGCCTCGAGGACTCGGAGGGCGTCCGCGGAGCTATATCCAGGCTCGCCGACGAGTGGAGATCCCTCGACGTTGACGTCGTTGTCAACATAATAACGACCGAGAGCGGGAGGGCGTTCGACTCTGCCGATGGGCTAAGGGGAACGATCGAGGCGGGAGGGCCCGGGCTCACGGCGTCCCACGCATACGCATATGCACTCGCGGAGTACGCATCGAGGCGGGGAGGAGCCGCATTCGTGAACTCCATACCCACTCCGCTGGCGAACGATAAGGGCGTCGTGGATCTCTACGCGGAGGGGAGCGCTGTTGTGCTCGGCGATGACGGCGCGACCGGCGCAACACCGCTCACCGCAGATCTGCTCGAGCACATGGCGGAGAGGAACAGGAAGATAGGGTTCATAGTGCAGTTCAACATAGGAGGAAACACCGACTTCCTGGCGCTGACCGATCCCGGGAGAAACGCCATGAAGGAACTCACGAAGAGCGGGGCGGTCAGTGATATACTGGGCTACGATGCCCCACACTACATAAAGCCGACCGGATACCTGGAGCCGCTCGGGGACAGGAAGTTCGTCGCGATGCATCTGAGCTATCTTAGCTTCAACAACGCGCTGGACGACGTCTACGTCCTCGCCAGGATAAACGACAGTCCGGCGCTGGCGGGGATATTGGTCGACCTCGTGAGGCTCGCGAAGATAGCCGTGGACAGGGGGATGCGCGGCACCATCTATCCGGTGAACGCGTTCTATATGAAGAGGCCGGGTCCTTCGGACAGCAGGGCCACCTCGAAGATACTCGCGTTCGAGGGCCTCAAGAAATGGCTCGGATTGACAGGCTAAATTTATTTATAAGAACTGTATCACATAAAATGTGCTGGAGGAGAGGAGCGCCGGCGCAGTCGTCTTCCGCGCGTCGAACGGCGTGCGCGTGTACCTCCTCCTCAAATATCCGTCGGGCCACTGGGAGTTCCCGAAGGGAAACATCGAGCCCGGCGAGTCGCCGATCGAGACCGCGCTGAGGGAGGTGAAGGAGGAGACCGGACTCGACGTGAAATTCATTGATGGATTCGAGCGGCGGATCACATATTACTACAGGAGGGATGGGCAGCTGGTGAAGAAGGAGGTGACGTTCTTCCTCGCGGAGGCCCCGGAGGGCGATGTTCGGATATCCTGGGAACACCAGGGATACAAATGGGCCCGCTACGGGGAGGCCATGAACGACATAGAATTCGAGAACTCCAGGAAGGTGCTGGAGGATGCGGAGGAGTTCCTGAGGAGAGCTGAGGGGCCGGGCGTCCTCGATTTCTACATGGGTAGTGATGAATTATCCCGTCCTTGAGGACGGGGCTTCCCGGTTCATCGGCGCGCTTGCATTCGCATGAGAAATCGTGAACTATATCATAATACTCGCGGAGGCGCGGTCATTCCAGGGCGTACGACGTCGCGCGGCATCAGCGCCTCCTCTTCCTCGGCTGTATGCTTATCCTGAGGCCGCTCTCGCGCTCAATCTCGGCCAGCCTTTCGCCGCCCCTTCCCAGGAGCTTCGGCACGCCGTCCTTGGAGATCCTGATGACGGCCCTCGATCCCATGACCTCGACCTCAGCATCCGGGTCTATCGCCCTGACGATCTCGGCCAGCCTCTCGCCGCCCCTTCCCAGGAGCTTCGGCACGCCGTCCTTGGAGATCCTGCCCCTTCCGCTCCTGCCCCTTATCTCCCTGACGGGGACCACCACGTTCTCCTCGCCGAACGTATATATCTCGTAAAGGAGATCCGACGACTCGAAATCCCTGACCTCGATGACTGGCCTCGCGAGGTCCTCCTCGGTCATCCCGGTCGGCACCTTCACCGTGAGCGATATGTCCAGCGTGCGCTCGATCCCGCCGGCCCTCACGAAGAGCACGGTGTCCACGATGTGCGGTATCATCCCCAGCTCCACGCGGCCTATGAGGCGCTGTATCGCGTCGATGGGGCTGCTCGCGTGCACGACCCCCACCATGCCTACGCCGGCCAGCCTGAGGTCGGCGTAGACCTCGAAGTCCTTCGTCTTCCTCATTTCGTCGAATATGCTGTAGTCAGGCCTGACCAGCAGGAGGATCTCCGCTGTCCTCTCGAAGTCGCCCTCCAGCGGCCCGTACTGGGTGATCTCCGGTCCCACCTGGAGATCCCTGGGCGACTCAAGCGTCTTGACGACCCTCCCGGTCCCCCGGTAGAACTCGGCGAGCCCCGCGGCGAGCGTCGATTTGCCCGACCCAGGCGGTCCGGCTATCAGTATTCCCTCCGCCCTGTCCCTGAGCCTCGAGAGCAACTTCTCCGATACATCATAGTCGTATATGCTCAGCTTGACCAGGGGCCTGACGGCGGTCACCTCCAAGCCATCGGAGAACGGCGGCCTCGCGATCGCTATCCTGTACTGGCCGAGCTGCACGACTATGGCGCCGCTGGTCTCCAGCTCCACGAACGAGTCCGCCGAAGTCTTGGCCGCTTGGAGCACGTCGTTCACAAGGTCCTCCAGCTCCTCCCTGCTCAGCGCATGCTCGCCTATAGTCTCCAGCCGGAAGTCTCCGGGCTTTCCCTTCTTCGCCATCGGCGGCGTCCCCTCCTTCAAATGCACGCTCAGGGTTCCGGCGTCGAAGTACTGCTCCACGGCCAGCCTCCTAGCGCTCCCCTCGGCCTCCGCTGCGTGGACGGACCTCACGCCCAGCGCCTCCGCTGCGAGGCGCACCGACCTATCGGCCGCGCAGAGCGCCGCGCCCAGCTCCCTCGCGGCATCTACGGCGGCGCGGCCCGGATCGCCTGGCTTGCCCTCGTGCACGTGGAACTCCATTCCCATCGACTCGCACGTCACCCTCAGCTCGCGGATCGCCCTGAGCCCCACGATTCCGGTCTCAACGTTCCTCGATGCCCTCGACTGGAAATCGTCCAGCACGGCCCTGGGAACTATCACAACCTTAGCATCCCCGAGCGCCCCGCTCGTCAGGAGCCTCTGAGCGCTTCCGCTCAGCAACGCGCTTCCATCGAACACGATGCCCTCCGGCACGTGCGGGTATACGTTCAGGGCTCAGATAATCCTTTTTCACCGCCAGCGCCCGAATCCATGAGCGACAGGAACTCTTCGCGCGCATCCCAGGGTAGCAGCCCGCTTGCGGCGAACGCATGTCCCTCGGCCACGCCGCCAATCCTCTCCATTGCCGCCTCCAGCAGGCTCGACGCCGGCGGCGCGCGCCCCGACTCCACGAGCCTGCGCAGTCCATCCGGCGTCCTCACCGATGCCTTGATCCACCTCCCCCCGATGGACCCGAGCCCCGGTATCCTCGGATCGAATTCCATCATTCCGATCAGATATTTGCCTTGGTCGACGATCCTCCTGTGGCTCAGGACGCTGAGGAACGTGCCTATCACCTTGGTCCCCAGTCCCTTCAGGATCCCCCCATCGTCCATCCATTGTACGTGTTCCATCATCCTGAGGCCCTTCCCGTAGACGCGGGAGAACAGCTCATCGAACTTGGCGGCGCGCAGCCCCTCGAGCCTATCCACCTCCTCCCTGGGGAGCTCCCTCCTCATGATCCCGGCCACCGCCCTCTCAGGCCCCCCGTCGTAGTAGCCGACGCTTCCCAGCACGGTGTACGCGGTCGACGCCCTGTCCCAGTACTCCCGCAGGTGCCTCAGGTAATATCTCTCTCCGGATCTCGACGTCCTCCTCTCCAAGTCGCCGTTTTCCTCGGCATCGGCCAGCGCCTCCGCGTCCAGCCCCCTCATCGGGCCCGGTATCTCCGCGCTGCCCACGACTGCTGCCCACGCAATTTCCCGGGCTTCGGCCGGCGTCGGCGACACGGCCCTCAGGAACATGTAAGCTGCAGTCGAGCCGCTGACGTCGCTCTCCCCGCTGTATCCATAGAGCTCCGGGTTGAGATGAAATATCCCTCCGCGGGAGACCTTCGCGGGGTCGTGGTGGTCCAGTATAACTATAATCTGCCCCTCGCGCATAGCTTCCGCTATGAGATCGGCCCTGCTGGATCCTATGTCGGCGTAGATGAAGAGGTCGGCGTCCAGCGCGTGTATCATCCGGACTATCGACGGATGCATCTTCTCTATGCACACGGCCCTCGCCTTCACGCCCAGCAGCTCCGCCGCCCTGAGGGATATGGCGCCCGCGGCCAGGCCGTCCGCGTCGTCGTGATGGACCACCACAGCGCTCGAGGCGGCCCTCACGCCCGCTGCCGCCTCCATAAGCGCGGCGTCGTACGCCTCCCTCCCCTTTCCTCCATCGCCCTCGCTCATTTCCCGAAGAACTCCTCCAAGCTCATGCCCCTGGACGCCGACAGCAGCCGCGATTCGTCGACGCCTACGGCCTCCAATATTCTCCCGCAGGCGGCGGCTATCTGCTTCTCCGCGTAATAGTCCCAGTCGACATGATCCGCGGTGACCTCGAAGTACGGCTTAACCCTCTCGTTTAACTTGCCAGCACCCTTCACCACTATGAATCCCACCTTGTCGCCGACCCTCACGTCCCACCCGCCCGCCCTCATATGCCTCGCCACCACGGCGTGCGGCGCGGTCGCCTCGTACTCATCGGGCTGCTTCGTCAGTTGCCTCCATATTATCAGCTGCTTGAGCGGTATCTCACCGGCCCTGGCCCTCCTCACCCACTCCACCGCCCTCTCGACGGCCCTCTCTACGCTTCCCTCCTTGAGGAGAACCTCCAGGACCTCGGCCTGTGCGCGCTTCGCCGCATCGCTCCAATCGCCCCTCACGGCCTCGAGCCCCACAATGTCCAGCTCGCCTCCCTCGGTGATTCCCGCGTACCTCTTCTTAGCCTCCGTGAAGAGGACGCTCCTGTAGACCTTCTCGACCTTCACCTCGAGCCCCAGCTCATCGCCTATCCAGCTCAGGAGATTCTCCACCTTCGCCTCATCGTACGACACGAAGACGCTATCCGTGTCGCCGTAGATGACCTCGAGCCCCATCCCCGTGGCCCTCTCCATCACTGTCGATATCACCTCCCTGCCCTTCGCCGTGATGGCGGCTGCCACATGCGGCGCGTACCACCTAGCCCCGGACCACCCCGTGTAGCCGTAGGTTGCGTTGGCTATCCTCTTCAACGCCCTCTGCTTGGCGTCCATCACCTTGCGCTCCCTGGATCCCTCCGGGTAACGTCCCCATTCCTCCCTGGCCTTGGCCCTCTCGTCCAGGAGGAGCCTCAGCGCCCTGGGCAGGAAGCCGGGCGGCCCCTCCCTCAATGCTCCGTCCTCCCCGACGGTCTCCAGGCTCATATTATATTTTATTATAATACTGGGATACATGCTCTTGAAGTCCAGGACCGCCACGCCGCTGTGAAGTCCCGGCTTCGGCTGGATGACCATTCCCCCGGGATACGTTATATGCCTGGATTCCCTCCTGGGGGGTATGAGCTCCCCCGCCTCCTCCTCCGCGAACCTCATGAGGTAGTTCTCGACCTTGAAGCCGGTCGCCGCCGTCAGCACGTGATCCGGCGGTATCCCGGTTATGCCGGATAGGCTGAACACGTAGTCCGATATCGCTGAGAAGACGTCGAATATCGCACGCGCCCTCCACTCCGAGTATCCGACTATCCTGGCCCGATCCTCCTCCCACATAGCGCCCACCTCGAAATCCTCGGGGGCATCCCGAGGGACGTCCATCCCCATGTAACCGGCGAGCTCCTCCAGCCTCTCCAGCTTTATCTCAGGCACCTCATCCACGAACTCCGATACATCGATATTGGCCCTCCCCCTGAGCGAGACGTGCCCGTAGACGCTGCCGTGCGGCTCCGATCCCCCCCTGCCGATCGAGAACCTGACGCCGGCGGCCCCGGCCCTCCTCGAGAGATAATCCCAATGCACTTTGTTGCTCTGGAACCCCAGCACTATGTCCGGGTCCAGCCTCCTCACCTCATCTATGAACGATCCCAGGACCGACGTCTCGTCCCCCGAGAAGGTCCTCGCGCTCTTGCCATCGTAAACGCTGATCGCGGCAACCGGATCCCTCTCGGGCCTAGGCGACGCGTGGCGCGATAGATAGATGGGGTTGAACGAGACGATCCTGAGGTCCGGCACGTCGACGCGTCCCGGGAGCGCCTCCACGGCGCCGACCGACCTGTATGTCACGTAGTCGCCGGAGCCCCCCGTCTGTTCCGCGTCCGCGGACGCCCACGATGCCGGCCGGAGCCCGGTGGATATCAGGAATAGGTCCGAATACCTGATGTCGTAACCATAAGCCTCCCCGAGCCCCTTCCCCGCGGCGTCCTCGGCGTCCTTTGCGATGTCGCTTCCCTCACCGGCCTCAATCCTGAGGCACCTCACGGGCTTCCCCAACCTGAGCCTCTCGACCTCGCGCGCCCCGGGTGGTATCGGTACATTCCCCGATGGCACCAGGTAGAAATAAGGCCTGAAGGGCACCTCAACCACGGCGCGCCCCCCATCCTCCAGCGCCCCCCACAGGTTCACGGTCCCCTCGCCGCTCGCGACGTCCAGGAGCCAGAACCTGACCTCGGGCACGGGGTATCCATGCACATTCGATCTAAAAAGCGTAACGTTCGCGCCGGACGTCGCTCGATGTTCGACGAGATCCTCCGCGCCACCTCCTCCATGTTCACCGATTCCGGCCTGCGCGCTCTCCTGAATATTGCATGAATGAGCTCTCCGCCGTCATCCCTCCACCTGGGCACGACGTGCACGTGAACGTGCGGAACGAACTGGCCGGCGTCCGGCCCGTCGTTGACCCCTATAGTCAGGGCGCTGGCGCCGAAGGCCTTGGAGACAGCCCTCGAGACCTTCAGCAGCGTCTTGGAGAGCGCGCACGCCTCCTCCTCGCTCAGCTCCTGGAACCTCTGCGCGTGCCTGAGAGGCACGACTAGGGTGTGTCCCACCGCCAGCGGATGCGCATCGAGGAAAGCCGCGGTGTACTGGTCCCTGTACACTATGTATCCACCCAGCTCGCCGTTCAGTATCCTGCAGAATACGCACCCCTCCACGCCGGACCGTTCCACCCGCCACCAAATAAGCGAGAGGCGGCCATCCGGCGCCCCATCCAAATTGCCCCGTCATTAGAGGATATCCCCGCGATCCCAGCTTCCATCGACTCGCCGTCGTGATCGGATCGCGGCCCATGGCGGACGGCATTCCTCCGAGCGGCCGCTGCCCTCTCCCGGCACGATCCCCCCGAAGTAGTTTGGGCCGGCGCGGGTATCCGGAGGGCTTCCTGGCATGGACCGGGATCCGTCCCGGGGCGCGGAGCTCGCCGTTCGCTTAAATACCGGAATTGGCGCCGTCGCCTGGGGCCATGAGGTGAGCTGGTATTTCCTAGCTTGGGCGTTGAGGAGAGACATCAGAGCCGAGCCCCCTCGACAGCACAGCCACGGTCTCGACGTGGAGCGTGTGCGGGAACTGGTCCACCATGATCAGCCTGTCGATCGAATAACCCCTGAGCCTCGCGATGTCCTCCGCCTGCCTCGCCGGATTACACGATAGATAGATTATCCTGGAGGGGGAGGACGAGAGCAGGAGCCCGATGACCTTTGGATGGACCCCGGCCCTCGGTGGATCCAGTATCACAGTATCCGCGTCGATGGCGCCGAGCGATTCCGCCCTCGCCGTCATGAAGTCCGCCCGGGACCCGTTATCCACCGCGTTGCGCCGCGCCAGCTCCACCGATGATGGGTCGGACTCGACGCCCACGGCGTATTCCGAGACCTCGGCCGCGGGAATCGTGAAGGTGCCCACGCCCGAGTAGAGATCGTACACGGTCCGGGACCCGGATACCTCGTCCCTCACGAACTTCACCATGAGCTCCGCGGTGTACGGGTTGGTCTGGAAGAACGTGTTGAGCTCAAGCCGGAACCTGTATCCTAGGAGTTTCTCGGAGATTCCCCTGTTCCCCCGGACCACTAGGACCTCGTCCGCCCTCGACGTATCGGCGGGCCCGCCGTTAACGCCGTTGAGAAGGGAATCGATCCTCACGTCGGGGGAGAACTCCGACACGACGTCCGGGATCGGCCTGGTCGTCACTACAGCAACCATCCTCTCCCCGGTGAACTTTCCCTCCCTGATCACCAAGTATCTGAGGAGCCCCTCGTGTCTCCTGACGTCGTATCCCTCGAGCCCCCTCTCCCTAGCGAACTCCCTGAAGGAATTCCTCAGGGAATCGGCCTCGGGGGACTGCAGCGGACACCTGGTTATATCGACATGTGACCACCACTTTCCCCTCTCCCTGAGGCCGATCGCTAGGTTCCCGCTCACTGCGTAGTCCATCCGGTTCCTGTAGTGCACGATTTCGGGGGATGGCACGACCTCATCCGGCTCCCTCCCCAGGAGCTTCGAGATAGCCATCCTCTTCTGATCGAGCTGCTGCTCATATGGCACATGCTGCAGACTGCAGCCGCCGCACATTCCATAGTGCGGGCAGAGGACCATCGGGTTCTGAGTAATATTGTCCTCGATGGGTGCATGATCCTTGGGGCTCATCAGCCTCGGCTCCCTCCTATATCGAAACCGCTCCATTTCCGCATCTGAAGGCGGGGATCGACGGCGGAGCCGAGCGTGCTCCCCTTCGGTACGTCCATAATCCCGCATCCGGAGTATATATGCCCTGGGGACAGCTCCACGACGTCATCGACTCTCCCCATCACCGTCTCCAGTCCGTCCTCGTAAACAAAGTGTTATATAAAACCTATCTATCCTACCGCGGCTCCATTACCTTAAAGCTCACCTCCTACCCGAGCGAGAAAATCGGGCGCAGCCCGTTCAGCCACGGGGGCATCTCATAGTCACTTCACTCAAGCGGGGGCCTCCATCCCCTCTAGGTCCCCGTTCTCGAACACGAAGTTGCGAATGAACATGAATGCGGACAGCCAGATGAAGAGATACGCGTCGATCAAGTTTCCGCGCCAGCTGACGTGGAAGTCCAGCATGGCGCGCAGGTCCGGCTCGAAGGCGATCCAGATCCACGCGGGGTCCCTCCCACGTTCACCATGGTCTCATCCACGAATATGCGATGTACATCCCTCGGATCCGCGCCGAAGGATCCTAGGACGGGACCGAGCCTCTGCACCCACCTCCATATCGACGTGTAGCTCCTCACGATTACGCTCCTCAGGGACTTGGCGGCGTACCTGAGGGACATGTTCACGTTCGAGTAATACAGATAAACCGCGTAGATAATACGAGAAGGGGAGTCCTCCTCCTGATCTGTATACGATTCACGTTCATTGCGGATCGGGTGGATGCTCCCCTCGGATTTATGTTCATCAATTGGCTTAAGGTAACGGAGCCCCTACCGCCGGCATCGGGAGCGCCCATTCTCCCCGATGGCGTAGAGGGATTCCGCGGTCATCGATGACGGCGCATGATAACGACAAGCCCTCCACCCCTTAGAAGGGACTGGGGAGGAATTCAATCAGCATTCAAACTCATCGCTGAAGTACCCCGTTGTACAATCTAGCATATTCAAATCGAGTGGAATGTCGCCCTCGTATTGAAGGGCGGGCGTGCGCAAACAAGCTACTAGCGGATAGCGCCATCGAGCGATATTCCCGGTGTCGTGCAGCGCATTATGTTAAGGAATCGAAGAACAGTTGCTAACGGTGTTAAATCGCCGGGTGTAGTCGGCGCCTTTCGTGAACTGTCCGCGTGCGGGCGTGTGCCTCCTCGGGTCCTAGGCAAATAAGCTAATCCCATCGGGTAAGTAGGGGATTCAGCCTCCGCGATGTCCTTTCCATTTATATTCCCCGGGCGCCGCCGGTGTACGTGCCGCGCGCCGAGCTTATCCGCGCATCGCCCGAGATCTCCAGGACGTGCGCAGCCGCCATGAGGAGCTGCTACAGCTCCTGGCCCGCCCATTCCCTCTTCGTCGATAGATCGGCGTTCCCCGAGTCCGAGGTGCACAGGATGCTCAGGAAGGCGGTGGAGCTGGGCCACATGGACGTGTTCGAGCACGGATTCCTGACGTGGGTGGTCGAGGCATCGCCCGAGGAGATGCTGGATGCCGCCATGGAGCACAGGTTCCTCTACGTGACCAAGCTTGGCGGCGGCCGCTGGCTCGTGACGTCCACGCTCAGAAGCCTCCTCGACACAAGGGGTACGCGGAATCCCGTCCTATCGGAGCTAGGACGCTCACTCAGCGGGCTCGCTCCATGGATTACGGAACTGCCGGAGGCATCCCAGCTAAGGCAGTCACCGAAGGAGGGATATCCGGAGGGACCCCAGGTGTGGATGCTATCCTACACGGACTTCGGGTCGCCCCCGAGTTTGGTCGGAATCGCCGGCGATGCGCTGCTCTGGCACGGCGGCTTCACGTTTTCGATAAGCGGGGTAAGCAGGTCCCTGACCCATCAACTCGTGCGCCACAGGCTGGCCGCGTATAGCCAGCAGAGCCAGAGGCACGTGGCGGTCGCCAAGGGCAGGGCATGGTACGGGGTACCTCCCAAGCTATCCAGCGATGCCGTTCGGAGATACGGGGAATTCATGGACGGCGTGGCCGCGTTCTACGCCGGCCTGTTGGGCGCCGGGGCGAGGAAGGAGGACGCCAGGTTCGTCCTTCCAAACGCGACGCTCACACACATAACAATGACAGCGACCGCCTGGGAATACAGGCGCATGTTCTCCCAGCGCCTGGATCCCGCGGCGCAGTGGGAGATCCGCGACGTCTCCTGGGCGATGTTCTCCCTGGCATACCTAGTGCTGCCGTCTATCGCGGAGCTCGAGGATCCCGCCCGCAGTTCGAGTGAGGTGAGGGGGGCACTGGGTCGCCTCCTCCCCGAGCTCGATCGCATGAAGGAGGATTTCGCATCGCTGGCGCCCGGCGAGATCATGGATCTGAAGTTGCCCGGGGACCTGCTGGAGCACGGCGTGGGCGCCCACGCCGTGAAGCACGGGGCGCGCGCGGTTTAAAATTTTTATGTAGAGAGCTGCGCGGCCAGCGCGGCATGAAGTTCCTCAAGTGCAACGAGGGCGCGATACCGTCGCCGACCGGCAAGAGGGTGGCAATAGTCGGCGCAGGTCCCGCCGGTCTCGGCGCCGCGGGCGTCCTCAGGTGCAAGGGGCACGAGGTCCACGTCTACGATTCGCTGCAGGAGCCCGGGGGGATGCTGATATTCGCGATCCCCGAGTATCACGTCCCGAAGGCGGGCGTCAGGAGCGGCGTCCAGGAGCTCGTGAGGGCCGGCGTCAATTTCCACATGAAGACGCGCGTCGCCGGGTGCTCGGGCGACGGCGTGAAGCTGGAGGATCTGGTGAGCGAATTCGACGCGGTACTCATAGCCACGGGAACGTGGAGCTCCAGGACCCTCGGCATCCCGGGCGAGGATCTCCCGGGCGTCTACGTGGCGCTTGACTGGCTGTTCGAGTTCTATCAGGCGCAGCTCGGATACACGAAGATGGACGACGTGCCCCCCCTGGGGCGCAACATAATGGTCGTGGGAGGAGGCCTGACCGCAGTCGATGCCACCGAGGTGCCCATCAGGTATCTGAAGGATCGCTTCGGCATTGAGAAGGTATATCTCTCCTACAGGAGGACCAGGAACGAGGCCCCCATGAGCGTCCGGGAATTCAACAGGTTGGTTCAGCAGTACGGGGTAGAGCCGCTGGAGCTCACGGTGCCCGTGGAGCTCCACCCCGGCGCCGGCGGCCGCGTCGCATCCGCGAAGCTCCAGAGGATGAAGCTCGAGAGCGTGCCGGGTGACAAACGGCCGCATCCTGTTCCGGTGCCGGGCAGCGAATTCACGCTGAACGTCGACGCGGTGCTCATCGCCGCGGGCGAGATACCCTCCCCGCCGTTCAAGTCCGGCTGCCTGGGCATAGAGCTGAACCGCGACGGGACCGTGAAGACCGATCAGAAGTTCAGGACCACTGCCAGGAAGGTGTTCGCCGCGGGAGACGTCAGGCACGGCGCGAGCCTCTACGGGCTGGCGCTGAAGAGTGGAAACGATGCCGCGGCTGCCCTGGACGAATTTTTAAGGACCGGTTCCTGGTCATAGGCGTGCTCCGGCTGGCTTCCTCGCTCAGGCTGAGCGATACGCTCTCGGGGGGTATCGTCGAATTCACCGCCCCCCGGGAGCTCAAGATGTACGTCTGCGGGCTCACAGTCTACGACTACGCGCATATAGGCCACGCGAGGACGCTGCTCACGTTCGACGTGCTGTACAGGCTGGCCGACGCAAAGGGATTCTCCGTCAAATATGTGCAGAACTTCACCGACGTCGACGATAAGATAATAGACAGGGCATCGAGGATGGGAATAAGTCCGGCGGAGCTCGCCGACAGGTTCATCGGGGAGGCCCTTCACGACTTCGATCTGCTGAACGTGAGGAGGCCGACCATGATGCCTAGGGCCACCCAGCACATAACCGGGATGCACAAGCTGATCGAAGGCCTCATCGAGGGCGGCCACGCATACGCGGTGCCCAGCGGCGTCTACTTCAGCGTGTCCACGTTCCCCGAGTACGGGAAACTATCGAAGAAAAGGGTGGATCAGCTGGTCGCCGGCGCTAGGGTGGAGCCGGACCCCCACAAGAGGGATCCCGCCGACTTCGCGCTGTGGAAGATATACGAGGACGGCCCCCTCTGGGACTCCCCGTGGGGAAGGGGAAGGCCCGGGTGGCACATAGAGTGTTCCGCGATGATACGCGAACACCTCGGCGAGACCATAGACGTGCACGGCGGCGGGGCCGACCTGATATTCCCGCACCACGAGAACGAGATAGCTCAGAGCGAATCGTACACCGGCCGGCCTCTCTCCAGGACGTGGGTCCACGTCGGAATGCTCAACCTGGGGCCCGAGAAGATGGCCAAGTCCACAGGGAACGTCATAAGGATAAGGGATGCCGTGGAGCGCTGGGGCCCGAACACGCTGAGGACATACCTGCTCTCCTCGCACTACAGGAGTCCGCTGGGCTTCTCCGCGGAGGGGTTGAGGAAGGCGTACGAGAACTGGAGGATAATCGAATCGGCGGCCTACGATCTGGCGGACGACCCGCCGTCGGCGGACGTCGAGTCCCGGGAGGCCAGGTCCCACTTGGCGGAGTTCGACGGCGCCCTCAGCGACGACCTCGACACCCCTACGGCCATATCGGTCCTCGTGCGGTTCTCCAGGCTGATAGGCAGGCTCTCGTCCGGCCGCCGCCTGGGCGGCTCCAGCAGGGAGATATCGGAGGCGTTCACGACCATGTTCGACGTGATGGGCTACAGGCTTCCGCCGGGCCCCGTGCCCGATCGCGTGATGGCGCTAGTCGATGAGAGGAACAGGCTGCGCTCCGAGGGAAAGTTCGGCGACGCCGACTCAATAAGGGATGGCCTCCGCTCCGAGGGATACGAGCTCGTGGACCTCCCGGGCCGCACGTCCGTGCGGATCGTCGAGAGGCCGAGATTCGAGTAACGGCGCAGTTTTTAAATCCGGCCGCCCATCCGGCTCAAAGGGGATAGACACGAGCCTGGTAAACGGAACCGCGATGAACAATCCCACGGTGATGGCCATGACCTTGGCGGGGCTGGCCATAGTGGCCGTGTTCATATTCTACGGTATGAGGATACAGCTGGACTCCATGCTCTGGCAGCTCAGCAAGCACGTAAAGAGGGCGCAGGGGCTGAGCGACGGCGCCAGGAAGAGGCTCATCGGGGAGCTCCTCAGGTACTACGGTGGCGGTGAGCCCGAGCTGGCCGCGAGGCTCGATGCGGCGCTAAACTCGCTCGTGATACAACCGATATCGCTCGATCCACACGGGGTGGTGCCGAAGCTCGATCACGTGCTCAGGATCTGGGACAGATCCCTGGAGGACTCGATAGGGAGGCTCGCGCCGGGCGCCGACGTCGTTGCGAGGAAGAACCTGACGAACCTGCTGGAGCTGACGGTGGAGCTGGAGCGCCTCAGGAAGATCCTGGAACACTACTACAAATCGGCCAAGAAGGACCACGACTTGATATCGCTCAGTTACCTCCAGATATATCTCCCGTTCTTCATGGAGGAGGCTGAGGCGCTGAGCTCCGGGGTCGATGCGCTCGCCAAGGGCGTGCCGATCGGTGACGCGCTGGGCCCCATGGTCGTGCGCTCGCTCGTAGGCGACGCGAGGCCCAGGAGGATCGCTGAGGACACCGTGTTCTATGACGTGGAGATGGACGGACGCAGGGTTATAGCCGTGAAGGCCGAGGGGCCCGGCGGCACCGTCGGGAGGCCGGGCGAAGCCATCGAGAAGCTCCTCGGGATATACAGGGGCACGAAGCTCGTCGTGTCGGTGGATGCGGCGCTCAAGCTGGAGGGTGAGGAGACCGGATCCATCGCGGAGGGCGTGGGCGTCGCCATGGGCGGCCCCGGGACCGATCGCTTCTTCATCGAATCCGCAGCCTCCAGGGTGGGCGTGCCCACGTACGCCGTAGTCGTCAAGATGTCCGAGAAGGAAGCGATCTCCGCGATGCCGGACGCCGTGAGGGCATCGGTCCCCAGGGCGGCGGACGCCGTGAGGAGGGTCGTGAGGGAGCACGCAAAGCCCGGGGACACCGTCATAGTCGTCGGCGTCGGGAACACAATAGGCGTGCAGTGAGGTCCTCAACGTTTAATACCACGATAGCGCACGTCAACCCATGGAGAGATCCGCAGGCGGCGTCGTGTTCAGGTGGCGCGGCCGCAACTTGGAGTTCCTGGTGCTGCGCAACCTCCGCGGCTACTGGGGCTTCCCGAAGGGGCACCTGAAGGACGGAGAGGCCGAGGAGGTGGCGGCCCTCAGGGAGGTGATGGAGGAGACGGGCCTCAGGAACCTGAGGATGATCCCGAACTTCAAGTACCGCATACACTATAGGTTCTTGTCGGAGGAGGGCTCGCCCTCATCGAAGGAGGTAGCATTCTACCTGATGGAGTGCACCGGGGACTGCGGCAAGGTCGTCATATCCGAGGAGCACAGCGGGTACGAATGGCTGCCATTTCCCGAGGCATACAGAAGGGTCAGCTACGGAAACGCCAGGGGCGTGCTCGCGTCGGCGTACACGCGCATACTGGTGCCCTACGGCCTGGTGAGGCAGCGAACGGCCGTTTCCCCGCGCATCCGGCAATGAACGCGCGGCCGTCACGGGCGGCTATCGGCGCCCGGAGCCGGCATCGGCCCCAGCGCGTCGTCGAGCGACCTCAGGAAATTCGCGACGTCGGACATCACGCTGACCGACTGAGCGACCTCCCTTCCGATGACCCTGAGCGCGACCTCCGGGCTGACGTCTACCACGACGAGCTTCGTGCTGGACCTGAGCAGCTTCAGGACCTCCGACGCCATGTGGCCGCCCGCCAGCGCGAGCACGAGGTCGGCCCCCTCCAGGAGCTCCAGCGCCCTCACCTGCGCGCTCCTCGCGTCGACTATCGTACCCGGGATCGGCTCATCGCTCAGGTCCATGAACTGCACGTTTCCTATTCCGCGCGAGGTCACATCATAAGCGAGGCCCCCCTTCAGTGCCCCCCCTTTGATCAGGCCTTCGATCCCGCCGGCCCTCCTTATCTCGACCGCCGCCCTCACGCGGTTCCCATATCCGTTCTTGGCGCCCTCAACGAGCGCGACCCCGTCACACGTTCCGAGGAGCCTCAGCTCGACGTCGCATAGGAGGAGAGAGCCGTCCGATATCAACGCGTCCACGTATCCCTTGCGCACAAGCGACGCTAGGACGTCCGCCGCGCCGCTGCGCACCACGGCCGAGCCCGCGATGACTACTATTCTGCCGTCCCTCTCCTTTATAGCCTCCATCTCATCCGCGAGCCCCGAGATGAGCGATGGAGTGGCCGCCCTCGGCGCAGGGCTGGACATGAATTCGAAGACGCCGACGCCCTCCCTGGGCCTCTCCGGGGGACTGACCCTGATGCCTTCCTCCCCGACCACGACGAGTTCCCCCTTTCCGACCCTCCATGAGGGCTTCCCGACGGCGACTCCGTCATCGGGCCTGTAGACGACGACCATGTTGGCGGCCACGGGCCTCACGTCTATCCAGCGCCCCTCGACATATATCTGGGTCGGGTTGCTCGTCATGACGTAGAATCCCTCCGGGGGCACGCCGTCGGCGGGCGCCTCCACGAGCGATGCCTCCATCACCCCGGCCGATACCGCTCCGAGCCTGTACAGGACGTCGAGCATCTGGACCAACCGCTCCCGGGAATCCGCCTTCACGAGGAGCCTCACGAAGCTGTGCTCGTCCTTCCTCTTCCCGACGCTGAACTCGAGGACCTCGAACTCGCCCTTCATGTCCATCACGGCGTCGAAGATCTTGGAGAGTATCATCGAATCTATCAGGTGCCCCCTTACCTCGATCTCCTGCGAGTACAATTTCACGCCTCACCCAGCTTGAACGCATCGTGGATGGCCCTCACGGCTTCCTCCGAGTCCTCGGACCTCACGACGAACGATACATTCATCTCGGATCCGCCCTGCGCCGTCATCACGACGTTGATTCCCCTCTCCGCGACCGCGGAGAATATCTTCGCGGAGACGCCGGGCGTGCCCTTCATGCCGGCCCCCACTATGGCCACTATCGATACGTCGTCCTCCACCTCGACAGTCCTAAGTATCCCCTTCGATATGAGCTCCCTCTCGAGGGCCGAGTACACCCTATCGAGCGATCCCTTCCTCATCGCCATCGATATGTTGGACTCGCTCGCGCTCTGGGCTATCATCATTATGTTTGTCCCGGTGGACGCGGCCATTTCGAAGACCTTGGCGGCGGTCCCCGGAGCCCCCACCATGCTCGGCCCGTAGACCGTGATGACGCCCGCGTCCCTTATCAACGAGATAGCCTTCACGACCTTTGCGTTCACCTCCTCCTTCCCGTGTATCACAGTATATGGCCCGTTCGGGTTGAACGTATTGCGCACGTAGACCGGGATGTTCGCGTCCCACACGGGCTCCAGCGCCCTCGGGTGCAGCGCCTTGGCCCCCACCGTTGCCAGCTCGGCGGCCTCCCTGTAGCTGAGCTCGGGGACCGTCCTGGCGTTCGGCACTATGCGCGGATCCGCGGTCATTATGCCGTCGACGTCGCTCCAGAGCCACACCTGGTCGGCGTCCACCGCGGCCCCCAGCGCCGTCGCCGTGTAATCGCTTCCGCCCCTCCCCAGCGTGGTCATTATCCCATCCCGGGTCGCGCCGCTGAATCCTCCCACGACCGGTATCTTACCCGCCTCCAGAAGGGGCTCTAGGACCCGCCTTGCGCTGTACCGGGTCGCGTTCAGGAGGACCCTCGCGTCCCCGAAATTATCGTCTGTTACGATCCCCGCCTCCTTCCCGGTGAGCCCAATCGCCTCCAGCCCCAGCTTACCCAGGATGAACGCGCCCACCTTGGCGGAGAACGTCTCGCCGTACCCTGAGACGTAGTCCAGGCTGCGGGGCGTCAGCTCCCCCAGGTACATTATCCCGTAGAGGACCCTCTCCAGATCCCTCCTGAGCTTCGACGCCAGGGCATATGCCTCGTTCAGGTGTTCGCGCCCGACGTTGACCTCGACGAGCTCCATGTACGAATCCACAAGCCTGTCCAGGAACTCGGAGATCTCCTTCTCATCGCCCCTCCTGGCCCGGTGGGCAATATCTATGAGATCGTCCGTCACGCCCTTTATCGCGGAGACCACGACCACTATCTGGTCCTCCGGGAGGTACCGTGACACTATCCCGTGAACCCTGCGGAATCCGTCGCCGCGGACGGACGTTCCGCCGAACTTCATGACTATCCTCATCTCGAGCCCTCGCGGGCGAGCGCAGGCGGCGCCTGTTATGAACTTAACTCAGCCATATCCCTCAGGATCGCGGCGGCCGTCTCGGGCCCGCCGGCCCCCCTGCCGATCAGGTAGACGCTCCCCAGCTCCTCCACGTCGAACTCCACGGCGTTCAGGTTCGCGGGGACGTTGAGGGGGCTCCTGACATCTATCTCGTCCAGCCCCACCCTGAGCTCGCCGCTGTCGGCGATGAGCCTCAGGGCCCTCCCCCTGCCCGCTGCATCCGATAGTTCACGCGGTCCAACGCCCTCTATGCCGCTGTATCTGACGTCCCTCAGCGTGTATCTGGAGCCGGTGGCGTGGTTCGTGAGTATTACGAGCTTGGCGGCGGCGTCCATCCCCCCCACGTCGAGCGATGGATCAGCCTCGGCGTATCCCAGCCTCCTCGCCTCCTCCAGCGCCTCGCCGAGGGACACGCCGCTGACCTCCATCCTGTACAGCACGTAGTTGGCGGTGCCGTTAAGGACGCCCCTCACGGCTCTGATCCTGTTGCCCCTGAGCGATCTGGACGCGAGGCTGAGGAACGGGGTGCCGCCCCCCACCGTCCCGCTGTAGAGCAGCTTGACCCCCTTGTAGCCGGCTATCTCGAGGAGCGCGGGCATCGCGAGCGCAAGCGGAGCCTTGTTGCTGGTAACCACGTGCATCCCCCTGATCAGCGCCCTCTCCATGTAGGAGATCGAGGGCTGGCCATCCTCGAAGTTCGGAAGGGTCGTGTCCACATAGACGTCAGCGCCGACCTCCTCCAGCACCTCCAGGACGCCGACCCCCGGCCTTCCGTGGCGCTCCGCGCGCGCCACGGTACCGTGGCGGTCCTTGGCCTCCGCGAGCTCCCCATAGGGGATCCCCCTCCAGTGCACGGCCGCGCCGCCCCTGTCGACGACCGCCACCACCATCACGTCGAGCGAGAGCTCCCTGAGGAGCTCCTTCCTGCGCTCCTCCAGCATGCGATGCAGGCTGCGCCCAACGTTGCCGTATCCCGCTATGATGATCCTCATCGCGAGGCGCTCAGCTCCCTCACGAGGTCGCCCGGCTGCACCTCGATCTCGTCGACGCCGAACCTCAGCGCTGCGTCGGGATCCTTGAGCCCGTGCCCCGTGAGCACCGCCACCACCGTCTCCCCGCGATCCACGATCCCCATCTCCACGGCCCTCAGGTATCCGGCGAGCGATGCCGCACTAGCGGGCTCGACGAATATACCCTCCGCCCTGGCGAGGCGCCTCTGCGCGTCCAGGATCTTGTCGTCGCCCACGCTTATGATGGCGCCCCCGCTCTCCCGCGCCGCTATGAGCGCCCTCCTCCAGCTGACCGGGCGGCCTATCCTTATAGCGGTGGCGTACGTCTGCGGGCTATCGAATGGCTCCAGCTCCTCGAGCCCCCTCTCGAAAGCCCTGGCCAGAGGCGCCGCCCCCTCCGCCTGGACGCCGATCATCCGGGGGGCTGATTCCGCGAGGCCGGCCTCGACGAGTTCGCTGAACCCCTTCCATATCGCTGATATGTTGCCGGCGTTCCCGACCGGCAGCACTATTGCGTCCGGCACGGAGCGATCCAGCTGTTCCCACACCTCGAACGCCAGCGTCTTCTGGCCCTCTATCCTGTATGGATTGACCGAGTTCAGCAGGTAGAAATTCCCGCCCCCGGAGACGAGATCCATGACCCCCCTGAGTGCGTCGTCGAAGCTACCCCTCACCTTGACTATCCTCGCGCCGTGCGCGACCGCCTGCGCCAGCTTTCCCTTTGCGACCGCCCCTGAGGGCACGAGGACGTAGCTCCTCATGCCGGCCCTCGCCGCATATGCGGCGACTGATGCCGCGGTGTTGCCGGTGGACGCGCAGATGACCTTCGACGCGCCCCTCATGCGGGCGTCCGTTATCGCAACAGTCATGCCCCTATCCTTGAAGCTCGCGGTCGGGTTGAGCCCCTCGTTCTTGAAGCGGAGGCCCTCGATCTCCCTGGACCGGTGCAGCGGCGTCCATCCCTCATCCAGCGTAACGCGCTCGACGTCCTCCGGGAACGGCAGGAGCGCCGAGTAACGCCAGACCCCTCTGCCGCGGAATTCGGCCTTGGCGCCCTCGGCCAGCTCGCCGCTCCCGTACACCACAGTGAGCGGTTCGCCGCATCGTGGGCACGTGTATACGAGGTCCTCGAGCTCGCCGCTCCAACCACAGTTGATGCACCGCAGCGATGCTTTCCGATTCAAGGGGCACCGCCGCGGGTGGCCCCGTGGGCCCTAAAAGAGTTTGCCCGGGCATTCCATTGTTCGGCTCCATGGCCGGAAACGTTACCCATCGTGATGAAAGTATCCTACGAAATCTCGCGCGGATCTCGACGAGACGTGGAGATGACGTCAAGACCGCGTCCGCCCGCGACACATGCTCTGCGTTGCGCAGCGCGCCGTTCCGAATAGCGCCCGCGCCATCCGGATAATCGCTAGTACAGCGGGATCCGAATAGTTATTACGCTGACATAGCCTAGGTAGTTGAAGATACGTTTATATTATACTTATTGTCTGGCAGATGGACGAAGATGAGAAGAAGCGCAATCTCCAGGACAGCACTTTGGGCCATAATCGCTGTCGTGATCGTGGTGGTGATCGTCGGGGGAGTGGCCGCCTGGTACGTCACCAGGCCCCCTCCGCCCAAGCCGACCCCCACCCCCACTCCAACGCACGCTATAGTGGGACAGGTGACCGTCGGGCTTGAGCAGTCGCTCACAGGCTCTCTCGGGCCCGTAGGTGAGCAGGTCCTCTGGGGGGCCCAGCTCGCGGCCGCTCAGATAAACTCGCAGGGAGGCATCTACATGGCCAACGGGCCGGACGGCCCGGGCAACTACACGATAAACCTGGTGTGGCAGGACGACCAGTCTTCACCCAGCGTGGCCCCCACCGCGGCCCTGACGGCCATCACCAATTACCATCCCACAATAGTGATCGGATCGCCGGCCAGCGTGGCCTTCATGGCGGCCCTCCCGGTTTACCAGCAGTACGTGACGCCCGTGATATTCTCCGGCGCGACCGCACTGTCCACGAGGACGAGCAACTTGACCAACTTCAATCCATCGAAGTTCATGGTATTCCACTATCAGGAGACTAGTTTCGGGGATGGCGTGGCATCGGCCGAGTTCCTCTACCAGGAGAGGTCCGCGATACTCTCGGCCGAGGGGCAGAACGCCAGCGGGCCGCTGAGGATCGCGTTCCTATACCAGAACTCCGAGATGGGGACCTACACCTTCATACCGTTCAACCAGACCATATACGAGAACGGATGGCAGAACCAGTTGCAGATAGTGTACTCCTCCGCATACGTAGCCGGCAACACCCAGTTCCAGAGCATCCTCACGGCGGCCGCGGCGGCCAAGCCGAACGTCATAGTGACCGCGAGCTGGCCAAGCGAGCAGGTGTCCATAAATGAGCAGGCGGCGAGCATTCCGGCCCTGAAGGGCGTGCTAATACTTTCATCCCAGACTACAATAGATGATGTGTCCGTCTATGGACCACTCGGCCCCGCCGCGAACGGGCTCATCACCTTAGAGCATTGGTCCGAGCTCTCCAACACCTCCAACCCAGCGATAAACGCGAAGTGGCAGGCCTACAGGGACATGTACTTCGCATATACAGGACATCCGGCAGCAATGCTATCGGCAACAGGCTGGGACGATGCTTGGATAGCCGCGTACGCCCTCGAGGACGCCGGGAGCACGAACAATACGGCGATAATAAATGCGCTCGAGACGATGTCGCCGCCCCCACAGCTGCTGTTCACGGTGTCCCCCACGCCACAGGGGACCCTGTTCAATAGCTACCATGAGATCCAAATCAATTACATAGCCGTCGAGGCATTCTACAATTCCACCTCGAACTCCGTCTACACGCAGGTCGTCTGGCCATCGCAGTACGCGACAGCGAGCCCGCAGTTCGGGATATTCCCGTGACCACACGCAATATGTAGTAATTTTTATTTTTTGTTTTTGATTTTTATCATATGCTAATCTTCTATATCCTATCTATTAATTATGTTCAATATTTGTAGGTGCGCATACTCGGAGCCGGCCTCGTGGCACCTGTTGTGGTAAATTTATATTTGTCTGAGGTAGCCATTTCCCATAGTTTTGCCCTATGCGCATGTAAATGATATAGACATGACATTGTACTGTGAAGTGGAAGGTGAAGGCGAGCCGCTGATACTCGTTCACGGCTTACTGGGATCAGCGGCGGACTGGCGCAGGTTCGTCCCGCTGCTGGCTGGCGCGTACCGTGTGATCGCCCTGGACCTCCGGGGGCATGGCCGGACCAATAATCCCCAGGGCAGGCTCCGGAATCATCTCCTGCGCGATGACCTGCTGGGGTTCATGCGGGCGCTCGACCTGGCGCGTGCCGCCGTGATCGGATACAGCTTAGGGGGTACTTGGGGCTGGCCTCCGGCCTCATGTGCGTCGGCTGCGTTCGGGCGCTCGTGATGCACGCGACCAAGATGTTCTGGGATCGCATGTCCGTGGACAGGGTGGCGCAGGAGCTGGAGCCGAGCGCGATGTCCGTATCCGCCGTGGAGATCCTTCAGCGCACGCATGTGCGCGAGGGCCGGAGGCAGCTCCTGGTGGAGGCCGCCGAGTACCTGAGGGCCGAGTACGCGGAGGAGTGGGAACCGCAGCCCGACGCGCTGGCCGATGCCGGATTTCACGTGCTGGTCTCGACGGGCGATAGCGATAAGCTGGTGCCGCCCGAGGAGGCTGTGCGCCTCTATCGCATGATATCCGAGGGTAGGCTGTCGATAATGCCCGGCGCCCGCCATGGCCTGAATTCGGTCGACGAGCGGTTGTTCGCGGAAGCCGTTGCCGGGTTCTTGACCATGAACTCGGAGGATGAGCATTGAGCGTGGCGCGGAACAGCTCGGGCGCTGTTTCATCAAGTCCGCCCCCTTACCACAGCATCCGGCGCATCTAGTTCAGCCACGGTGGCATCCACTCATCTTTACACTCGAGCGAGGCCTCCTCAAGGTCCTCACTATCGAACACGAAGTCCTGCATGAACATGTATGCGTCGATGGAGTTCCCGCGCGAGCTGACGTGGAAGTCCAGATGGCGCGCAGGTCCGGCTCGAATGCGACCCGTATCCACGCCGGAGTCCCTCCCCTTCTACTATCGTCTCGTCGATGGATATCCTGTGCACGTCCCTCGGGTCGGCCCCGAACTCTCCCAGGACAGGATCGGGCCTCTATACCCATCTCTATATGGACACATGGCTCCTGCGAATGATCAGCCGTAGCGCCCTTGAGGCGCGCCTCGGGGAATGTCCCTAGAAATAGGGATAAACCGCGTAGACAATGACGGGAAGGGGAGTCCTCCTCCTGATCTATATTGAATTTATAATAATCACGGACCGAGCGAAGGATACCTTCTAGATTCAAAAATTACCTATATATGTATGTTTTAAGATGGCCGATCGATTAAAAATTATTTACTGTAATGGACGTGTTTCATTAAGCCCACCCCCTAGAGCCGCAGCATCCGGCGCATCTCGTTCAGCCACCAGGGCATCTCCTCCTTCCACACCAGCGGGGGCCTCTTCAGGTCCCTGTTATCGAAAATGAAGTTGTGCATGAACGTGAACGCTGAGAGCCAGTTGAGCACGTGCTCGAAGGCCCGCCCGGACGCGAGCCTGCGTCCGCCGACAGGGAACAGGTCGTCGAAAGCCTCAGTCCTGTCCTTCACGTACTGGACCATGCGCTCCATCAGGTTCCTCAGGGGGCGGCCGTAGACTACGTGCTCCACGCCGGCCCATCTGCAGGCGTCCGCGTACCATCCCGCACCATC
>Ga0080006_1257904_pt1 | contig 25204 bp, 22 predicted proteins | sample RS3BMetagenome_FD_69209 | JGI IMG/M metagenome (GOLD analysis project Ga0080006, IMG submission 69209) | Ferric oxide microbial mat and aquatic microbial communities from Rainbow Spring, Yellowstone National Park, USA - RS3B (SPADES... ...
CCCCATTTGAGCCCCGCCGTCGATGGGCGCCCCCCCCCGATCGCCGAGCCGGTTCCGCTTGTAGGGTGGGTCGAGCCTCGTGCGAGCCCCACCAATATTGGCGAAGTTGGTGGGGCTCGCCTGAAGCTCGACCCACCCTACGCAAATTCTCAGAACCAGAGCGTTTCGAAGGAATCTGATCGTTTGATCGTCCGTTTGCCAAGACGAACCCATTTCGATCGCTGGTCGGTTTTCCAAAACGAAGCCATTGCACGGGAAGTCACCGGTTGCGTGGAGATATCAAACAAGTCCCTTTCCCAATAAGATCGTGTCCTGCGGAGTCAGTTAGCATGGTTTTCGGTCCCGAGGTCGGATTTGAACCCAAGGGCTCGCGATGTCCGAGACAATTTCCGATCGACCCTGGTGGCGTCGCCTCCAGTTTCGTCTGAGCGTCCGAGGCTTGATGGTCCTCGTGCTGATTCTCGGCGGCTGGCTCGGCTGGGTCGTCCACCGGGCCAGGGTCCAGCGCCAGGTGGTGGCGGCCGTCCGGCAGGCGGGCGGGCGGGTCGGTTACGACTCGGAGGGCGATATCGACCTGGAACCGAAACGGACGATCTGGGCCCCTGGATGGGTGGTCGACTCGCTCGGCATCGACTACTTCGCGTCGGTCAATTACGTCGGATTCAGCAAGCCAGGGGCCGACGAGGTTGCCGGTCAGCTCGCCAGGCTCCCGGGGGCCGAGGCCGTCGACTTCGACAGGTCGGATCTGAGCGATCGGGGCCTGTCCCGGCTCCGAGGTCTCGAACTCCAGTATCTGTCCCTCCGAGGGACCAGGGTGACCGACGCCGGGCTCGGACACCTCCGCACCCTGACTCGCCTGGAAGATCTCGTCCTGGCCAGCACTTCGATCGGCGATCCGGGGATGGTGAAAATCGCCGGGTTGCCGAAGCTGTCTTCGCTCTGGGTGGACGACACCGGGGTGACCGATCTCGGCTTGAAATCGATCGTCAGACTCCCGGCCCTCAAGCTCCTGTCCCTGGACGGCACCGGGGTAGGCGACCGGGGGGCGAACCTCCTGGCCTCGAAGCCCGGTCTCACGCACATCTTCCTGCAACGAACGCGCGTGAGCGACCCAGCGATCCGGGCCCTCCGCGCCGCGCTTCCCGAGACCGAGGTCGTCTCGGGGTCAGGCCTTTAGGGCCTCGCGGACCGCCCGAAGCACGCGGGGTACTTGCTCCGAGAGCGGCTCCGGCAGCATCGCCCCGGCGGCGGCCTTGTGGCCTCCCCCGCCGAACTGGCCGAGAAGCTTGGCGCAGTCGAGCCCCTTGCGCGACCGCGCGCTGAGCTTGATCCCGCCCCGGGCCTGCTCGATGAAGAGGAGGCCGACCTCGACGCCGTCGATGCTCACGGTGTAGTCGACCAGGTCCTCGGTGTCCTGCGGGATCGCGCCGGTGCGCTCGAAGTCGTCTCGGGTGACGGTCGCGTAGGCGATCCGGCCATCCAGGTCGGTCTGGAGGCTGGCGAGCGACTCGCCGAGCATCTTGAGCCGACCCAAAGTGCTTCGCTCGAACAGGAGCCGATAAATTTCCTCGATCTTCGCTCCTGATCCAATCAATTCGGCGGCGGTCAAAAGCGTCTCGGGCCTGGTATTGGGATGGCGAAACCAGCCGGTATCCATGGCAATTGCGGTCAGGAGGCCGGTCGCCATCTCGGGCGTGATCGAGACCCCCAGGGCATGCGAAGCGCGAACAACCAGCGTGCCGGTCGCCTCGGCCGAGGTATCTTTCAGGTAAGTGGCTCCGAGATCGTCCTGACTGACGTGATGGTCGACGACCAGCCGGGGACCTTCGAAACCTCGAACGAAGTCGGCGACGTCGCCGAGCTGGCTCCAGGCCGAGAGGTCGAGGATGATCACCGCTTCGCGGTCGCTCAGGCTTGTTTCGGGCGATTCGAGGCTGCCGAAGTGCTCGAAGAGGGTGCCGGACGGGTCGAGATAGTCATATCGAGGCGGGGTCCGGCTCGAATTGACGACCCGGACATCCTTCCCCTTCTGCCGGAGCAAGCCCACCATCCCGACCTCGGAGCCGAGGGCATCACCGTCGGGCCGGACGTGGGTGGTCACCAGGAAGCGATCGCGGGTCGCGATCAGGTCGGACAGCGGCGACCAGTCGATGCTCATGATTCGGAAGGTCCAGCCAAGGCGGTTGAAGAGTCAAAGCTTCCTAGCTTAGCCGATCCATGAAGGTCGAGGCAACCCGAGGATGCGGCATTGTCAGGATCGAAAGCGAGTGGTACACTCGTACACAATGAGCCGATCGGGCGAGCATGGGAGGCTGGTTTCATGAGTCAGATGGCGACTCTCGACGCCGAGGTGATCTCCGCTCCGGAGCCAGAACCCGAGCCGGAAAAGCGGTATGAGATCATCGATGGCCGGAAGGTGGGGAAACCGCCGATGGGACAAATCCAGATTCTGGTCGCCGGCCTCCTCGTCCAGATCCTCGGAGGATTTACCAGGACTCATCAGCTTGGCCGGGTTGCGCCTGAGTTTCTGTTTCGTGTCGACTCGAAGGGTAAGAAAAAACGTGCTCCGGACGTGGCTTTTGTCTCCTACGCCCGCTTGCCGCGTGATTTCAAGGTCGGCTCGAAAGATGGATTCGACGTGGCCCCGGAGTTGGCGATTGAGGTGATCAGTCCCAGCAATAAGGTCAGCGAGGTCACGGCCAAGATTCGCGAATACTTCGAAGTCGGGGTGCTCCGTGTCTGGGTCGTCCACCCGGCCGATCGCCTGGTTTACGTTTACGAATCGCCGAAGAAGGTGAGCATTCTCGGTGACGGCGACGAACTCGACGGCGGCGAGCTTCTCCCCGGGTTCAAGCTCAGCCTGGCCGAGCTATTCGAGGACGGGGCCTGATCCCGCTCAGGTCGCGTAAGTGTCGACCCGGAAAAGGGAAAGGTTGTCGCGGACCCAGTCGATGGTCTCGGCGAGCCCTTGTTCGAGGGAGTAAGACGGGGTCCAGCCCATCAGATCCTTCGCCAGCGCGGTGCCGGCCAGGAGGCGACCGACCTCACTGGCGGCGGGTCGAACGCGGACGGGGTCGGTCTCGACCTCGATCGGTCGACCGAGCAGACGGGCGATCATCTCGACAAGCTCGCCGATCGTCAGGTCATCCCCCCGGCCGATGTTGACCACCCGGCCAATCGTAGCGTCGGATCGGGCGATCGCCAGGAAACCGGCGGCGGTGTCCTTGACGTAAGTCAGGTCGCGGCGAGGATCAAGGCTGCCTAACTTCACCTTCGGGCGGGTCAGGGCCTGGCTGATGATCGTCGGAATGATCGCGCGGGCCGACTGGCGAGGGCCGAACGTGTTGAACGGTCGGAGGATGCTCACGGGCAGGCCAAAGGCCCGGTGGTAGCTCTCGCCCAGAGCGTCCGAACCGATCTTGGTCGCCGCGTAAGGAGATTGTCCCCGGAGCGGGTGCGACTCGGTGATCGGCACAAACTGCGCCGTGCCGTAGACTTCCGACGTGGAGGTCAGAACGACTCGCTCCAGGCTGGAGCTTCCCCGGCAGGCGTCGAGGACATGGGCGGTGCCGACCACGTTGGTCTGAACGACGTCGAGCGGGTTCTCATAGGAATAAGGAATGGCGATCAGGGCGCCCAGGTGGAAGACCCACGCCTGATCGGCGACCGCCCGGCGGACCGCCTCGGGGTCTTTCAAGTCGCCTCGGTGGACTTCGACGGCCGCCTTGACCTGTTCGGGCAGGCGGTCGAGGTGCCCCCGGTCATCCCGACCGTTGTACCGGACCAGGGCCCGGACCTGATGCCCCTGCTCGACCAGAAGCTCGACAAGGTGGCTGCCGATGAACCCACCCGCCCCCGTCACCAGCACCCGCTTGCCCATCGAGTCGTCCTTGAATCCCGAAGGTTGAACGGCAGCCTCATGCCCGATTCAGCGTTATCCTACGGATTCGAGTCAGATCGACAACGCGAATCGTCACCGCGATCGTTTGAAAGACCGCTTTCCGGTAGGTCAGCCTGACAGTCGATCTTTACTGGACCCCGTTCAATGACGCAAAGCCGCTAAAGCCCCTGGTTCGCCTCGTCGATAAACTTGAGTATGAGGGTTGTTCGCGATCTGGCCTGAGCCGAGGGAGATGGACCGATGGCTTTGCGAGTCCTGCTGGTGGCCCTGGTGATGGCGATGGGTCTCGAACTTCCCGAGGTCACCGAGCTGGCCGGCTGGGAGCGATCGGCCCGCGACTGGGTGGCCGCGAGGGTGGCCGACCTGTCGAGCCTCGGAGGTGATGAGATTCAGTCGGAATCGAAGACCGAGACGGAGCCGGGTCGTGCCGACCTCGTCTTCGAAGCGGTGTCGGAGGCGATGGCGTCGGAGTTCTCGACCGACCTGGCCTTGCCGGCGACGAAGCCCGTCGAATCGGTGGCGGCCTCGGCCGAGCCCGAGCCCGAGTTCGTTCCCGAAGTGACGACGGTTCCGACCCTTCCGGATCCTCGAACCGAGCGGATCACGGAAGCGGTTCGGCTGACTCGTCAGGCGGTCGGCGCCTGGGCGTCCTTGATCCAAGCGACCGCCGACCGTTCGCCGGGCGAAGATGGATCGGTCGACTCGTTCTGATCGGTGGCCCCAGATCGTTGTCGGGTCGAGGGCGAACCGGGGCCTCCTGGTCGCCCCTTGGCTTGTTTCGAAAGGATTCGAGATCGTTCAGAGAGGCAGAGCGGCCTCGATCTCGTCCGAGGGGACGTCCTCATCGTCGAGCTCGTCGATCCAGACGTTCTTGCGGTATCCGAGGGCGGCGGCGACCCGGAGAACGTCGCCGTACGAAGGGAAGGACTTGCCGGTCCGGGTTTTGAACTGCTGGACGGCGGTCAGGAATTCCATCTCCTCGCCGGTGTATTGCTTCTCGAAGGTGGTCGGATCGACGCGCTTTCGCCGTTCCTTCCTGGCCCGGCGTTCGGGTCGGGCTTTGGGGGCGTCTTCGAGGGTCGGCTCGACGGTTGGGGGCGGGGGTCGGTCACGGCGATCGAACTTCTCCCGGCGGTCGAGGAAGAGGGAGTCCGCCGGATAGGCCGAGAAATCGAATTTTGGCGATTCCGGCCGCGTCTCTTCTTTGTCGGACATGGAACCATCTCTTTCACGGCTGGGCGGACCGCTTCGATCGGAGAGCAGGGAACGGCCATCGGGTCGCCCCTTTCCGACGCGTCACCAGGCTTCGGGAGGATCCCTCGGCTTTCAACTCGTAGGTCGGCCGGGCGAACTTGTCAAAACGAAGGCGAATGGGCGCCGGTTTGGTTCGTTCGGGAGCGGAAGTCCGGGTTTCGCCGTCAGGCTTCGCGAAGTGTGGCATAATCCTCTTCAGTCAACGTTGCCTCGACCCATCCGGGCGTTGCTCGCCCCATTGGTCGAGCCTTGTCCGGTGGAAGCTGGGCATGTACATTGAGATGAACGTCTTGCGCCCGAGCCGATCCTCGGCCCGGTTTGTCCCATCCTGGAGATCCCCGATCATGTCCCGAACCGCGCGGTTGTGGAAAGGCGTCGGGCCCTTGACGTTGGGCGGCATCCTGCTGAGCGGCGGGATCGCGGCCCTCGCCGCCGAGCCCGACCCGCTGGCGAAGCAATTGGCGGACCTCGGCCGCCAGGCTGCCGCCCAGGGGAAAGTGGAAGACGCCCGGACGTTCTACAAGAACGCCCTGAAGCTCGACCCGAACAACGCCGAGGTCAAGAAGTCGCTCGGCAAGCTTTCCAACGTCCGGCTGGTCGCCTACCAGGACCCGGCCCAGACCCCTCCTCCGACGGGTGAGCCGATCGTTCCCGCGCCGGTGCCCGGCACGCCGGAGCCCTCGGCTCTCGAACGGCAGGCTCAGATCGCTGACGTCCAGCGTCAGGCTTTCGTGACCGACATCGGCCAGCGACTTCAGGCCGCCCGGAACCTGACCAACGCCCGGAATCCCGAGGCCGCGCTGGCCACGCTTCGCGATGCTCTGACCGTCGTCCAGGCGGCCGATAACATCCCCGAAGCGAGCCGTCGGGCTCTCGAAAACCAGGTCAAGACGGCGATCGCCGCGACTCAGCGGCTCGAAGAGCGGATCGGTTTGGAAAAGGCCGAGGAATATCGGGTTGTCGCCGCCCAGGCCGCCCGGACGACTGCGGTGGATCGCCTGATCCGCAACCAGGAGACCACGGCGACCCTGATGGCCGAGTTCGACGCCCTCATGACCGAGGGGATGTATCGGGTTCTCGCCAGTGGCGGCCTCGCCGACATCGACGACACCCGGCAGCCGTTCGTCGATGCTCGGTTCCGGGCCCAGGCCGCTCGGGCCATCGACGCCTACGACGCCGCGCCCTGGGCCGGGATGTTCGTCTCGGACTCGGTCGGCTTCTACACCCAGGCCATCCAGTACGACCGGCTCAAGGAATACCGGGCGATGCTGACCTGGTCCGACGTCGACCGGGCGATGATCCCCTTCCCGGATTACCGGGCGATCGAGTACCCCGAACGGGCCGCCTGGCAGGCCCTCTCGGAGAAGCGGCTGAACCGCTACGGCGACTCGGATTATCTCTTCGACCGTGACGAGAAGACCAAGGCGATCCTCAAGAAGCTGGGCGAGCCGCTCTCGATGAACTTCGCGACCGAGACGCCTCTCGCGGACGTCAAGAAGTACATCCAGGACGCCACCCAGGACGAGGCCGCCGGCCTCCCGACCGGCATTCCGATCTATGTCGACCCGATCGGCCTGCAGGACGCCGACAAGACGATGGCCGACACCGTCACCATCCAGCTCGAAGGCATCCCGCTCAAGACCACGCTTCGCCTGCTCCTGAAGCAGCTCAGCCTGACCTACACGGTCAAGGACGGGCTGATGACGATCACCTCGACTCAGTCCGATGACCAGCCGACCGAGATCCGCGTCTACTACGCGGCTGACCTCGCCCTGATTCCGCTCTCCCTGATGGGTGGCGGTGGTGGTGGTGGCGGTGGTATGGGCGGCGGCATGGGCGGCGGCATGGGCGGCGGTATGGGCGGCGGCATGGGTGGCATGGGTGGTGGTATGGGTGGCGGTGGCATGGGCGGCGGTATGGGCGGCATGGGCGGCATGATGTCCGTCCCGCCCCAGGACCCCGGTACCGTTCCCGGTGGCGGCAGCGCCGGCACCTTCGAGGAAAAAAAAAGCAACTGAACGCGATTAGCCAGACCCCCCCGCCTACCAGCTCGGGCACAAACAACCAGGGTCGCGTCGCCACACCGGCGACCGGCCCTGGTTCGGTTTCGAAGGCCAGTCCGAAAGGCTCGAAGGACGATACGCCGACGGTCCGGTCGGTGGGGCCGAAGCCGGCAGCCGCTCCCGCCGGTAAGTCGGCCACGGGCGCTCCAGTGATCCAGCCGGGAGGCGACCCGTACAAGTTCTGGAAGGACTTTTTCGCCCGGACGACCTTCAAGACTCCCGTCGAGGGAGAAAGCACGCTCTACCAGACCGTCACCGACATGATCAAGGCCGGCCGGCTCGACTACGCCGAGGCCGCCATCAAGGCCTATCTCTTTTATCATGGAAAAGATGCCCAGCCCTGGATGTACGAGATCCTGGTCAAGTGCATCGAGTCGCGCAAGGGGCTGCCCGGGGTGTCGAAGGAGAAGGTCGACGCCGACGTCCGCCAGACCATCGGCTATGCCGCTCACCTCGCCAAGAAGCGAAAGAACGCGGGCGACATGATGCGGATCGCCGACATGATGGTCATCCGAGGGCTCTACGGCCCGATCGGCGACCCTGGATATCAGACCAACATCGGCGAGCTGGTCGACCTCTCCGCCGACAAGGACCCCTCCAGCGCCTATCCCCCGATGATGTCGATCAACCTGGCCAACCACGACAAGGACCCCAAGCGGATGGCCGACGCCGCCGACCGCCTGCTCTCGCTCGGCTGGCCGGGGCTCGACGACAAGGTCCGCCGCGACGTCCGCGAGCAGGTCAAGCAACTCGCCGACACCCTCAAGGCCGACGGCCGGGGCGAGGAAGCCGACTCGCTGACGACCAGCCTGGCTGACTCCGAGATCCGCGACGTCTACATCCGCCTGACCTGGAAGGGCGAGGCGGATATCGATATGAGCGTCGCCGAGCCCCTGGGCGCGACGACAAACTACAAGAACTTCCGGAGCGTCTTCGGCGGGTCGATCATCAAGAACGGCTACGGCAACCACCCCGAGGAAATCTACGTCTGCCCCCGAGGTTTCGATGGGTCTTACACCATCGCCATCGAGAAGATCGTCGATTACGAAGAGAAGAAGCCCGTCCTCGAAGCAACCCTCGAAATCATCCTCCACGAAGGGGCCGCCATCGAGCAGCGCGAGACTCCGATCAAAATCAACCTCGCCAAACCCGAGCCGATCGTCGTCAAGCTGACCGGCGGTCGCCGCAAGACCGTCCTGCCCTACGTCGCCCCGCCCGAAAAACCCCCGGTGGCCGCCGCTCCCAGGCCCACAGATGCCAGCAAGAAGGCCGCGACTCCGGCCAATCCGCCGGGCCCGCCGATCCGCTAAGGAGCACTGAGCCAGGAACTTCTCGAAGGCGAAATCTGGGGTGGCCGGTGGTAAAGCGACAGCGTGCCCCGAGTGAGACGCGGATTACGGGGCACGCTGTCGCTTTGCCACCGGCCACCCAGACCATGCTCGATCGGGAAGTTTTGAAGAGGCGATCCTGATCTCCCCGGGTCCCTCCGACTGGCTCATCGCCAGGCGGAGCGCATCTCGTGAATTTGAAGTGAACATAAATTCATGTTTTTGCCCGATGATCGAATGGTCAGCCCCTCGGATCGTGGCCGATGGTCCAGCCCCTTGGAAATGACGACCCGGCCGTCGTTGGCGAAGATTTCGATCGATCCCCGATCCGCCAGAATCCGCAGCCTGATCCGACCGGCGATCGGGGCCAGCGGTGCCGAGGTCCCGTTGCAGGCCAGCCACCGCCCGGCGACGTCGTGGGAGATCGTCGCCCCGGGGAGATCGATGTCGAGGCGGCCCTGGGTTCCGACCTCGATCTCGACCAGGATGTCCAGGAGACCCGAAGGCAGGGTGGCCTTGATCTCTCCCTGCGTGCCCCCAGATTCGCCCGGCATGATGACTTTCATCACGCCTCGCAAGCCTTCCAACTCGCTCACCGGGTTGGCGAACATCCCGACGCCGTCCTCGGTCGATCGTAAGGTCAGCTCGCAGGGGATGTTCATTTGCTGGTTGAAGGGTTGGCCGGGGAAGGCGATCCCCTGCGCCCAGCCGACCTGGATCCGTCGGCCCTTGGGCTCGTTGCTGAATGTCTGGGCGGCGTAGAAGTTTCCATGCCAGGTCTTTTTCTTGCCGCCGGGCTCCGGGGTGAAGGTCTTGCCGTCGAACTGGCCGAGGAGGTAGGCGCCGTCGGCGGCGGAGAGGACCCAGAAGGTCCGGCCCGGCTGGCCCTCGACGGGTAGCTCGAAGAGGTCGGGGCACTCGTAGAAGCCGTCGATCCGGCTGGCATAGGTCCAGGTTTTCAGGTCGGGCGAGGTCTGAAAGACGACGTCACGCCGGCCCCCTTCCTCGTCGTAAACCGCCATGACCCACCGCTTGCTCGGCGCGTGCCAGAGCAACCGAGGGTCGCGCCCGGCGTGCTTGACGACCGGATTCCCGGCGAACTCGGACCAGGTCCGCCCCCGGTCCCGGCTAAAGACGATGCACTCGCCCCGGCCGGTGCTGGTATAGGCCGCGACCAGGGGCGGCTTCGACCCGTCGCCGAAGCCCGAGGTATTTTCGGTGTCGACCACCGCGCTGCCCGAGAACGCCCAGTCGCCATAGGCGTGTGGATAGATCGCGATCGGCAACTCTTGCCAGTGGATCAGGTCGGGGCTGACCGCGTGCCCCCAGTGCATGTTGCCCCAGTCCCAGCCATAGGGGTTGTGCTGGTAGAAGAGGTGATATTCCCCCTCGAAGCAGACCAGACCGTTCGGGTCGTTCAGCCATCCTCGGCGACTGGTGAAATGGAACTGCGGGCGACCCGGCTCATGGTAGAGCCCCCCGAGATCGACCGGTGCATCGGCCTGTGTGATTCCGTCGAGAGCTTTCGAGCCGACGTGCAATCTCGTCGAAACTTCCAGCCGCTGCCCTGGCAAGCTAGAGAGATCGAGAAAGCTGGTGAAGCTGGGCTTCCCTTCGGCGAGCTTGATATCGAACTCGCGGACGACCGGACCTGTTCCGGCGACCTTGACCTTTCGAGTCGGGGCTTTCTCGTCGACGGGCAGGATCAGGAACCGCCGGGCGACGTCCACCGATCGGGCGATTGCCACCATCCCCCGAGGGCGGTCGGACTGGACGATCTGGTCGACGTTGATGTGGCCCCAGCCTCCTTTGCGATGATCCACGACCCGGAGCATGGCCGACTGACCCGCAAACTCGGTCACGTTCCACGACTGCCAGTCAAGCCGTTCCGAACCACCCGGCCGGTTGTTGGGACCGGTCGCGGTCCGGACGACCCGGCCGTCGATCAGCAGGTCGAGGCAGGTTTCTCCCGGATATTTGCCCCCGCCGATCAGGAAGTTGAGGTGATTTCGCTCGATCCGGATCGGCGGCGAGGTCAAGGTTCCCGTCGAGTCATCGCCCCCCTGGAACGAGTTGACCAGCCCCCTTCCCTCGAACCCCTCGACCGCCATCTGACCCGGCCAGGCTCCTCGGGCCGGGCTCATTCCAAATGCAGGCCCCTCCGCCACCCAGGGATGATAGGTTTCCCGCTCGAAGTCGGCGACCACCACGTCAGCGCGATCCTGACCGAAGGCTGAGCCCAAAACGAACCCAACCAGCAGCAAGGCTCCGAGCGGTCGAAGCGGCATGGGGAACCTCGTTGATGGGGAGAAAGCGGGCGATCGAAAAGATCCAATCGCACGATACCCCGGTCGGTCGCGCGAGGACAGAACCTGAAGGGACGGTCCCCGACTGGTCGCTGGAAAAAACGAAGCCATTTTTCCTCCGCCCAGGATTCGCGCGATGATCGCCCCGGTCCTGGTATTTTCACAAAAGTGGGAGCCTCATGAACCGTGTTTCCTGAGAATTCGGCCCGAGGAGTGGGTCGAGCCCCGGGCTATTGATCCGACAAGTCTAAAATGCTGGGCAATTTCCAGGCGGCCGGGTTGGCCGGAGCCAAAGCGCAGCGTGCCCTGGTGGTTGGACTTGCGAAGTCCGGGGCACGCTGCGCTTGGCCCCGGCCACCCACAATCTTCGCCCTGTCTGTTGACCAGGCTCACCACGAATTCATGGTGGGGGTCGTCCGAGGCTCGACCCACCGGTCACGATTCAGGGACCGGGTCGGCCACCTCGCGATCTCTTTCGAAACATCTTCCGAGCGGGTCGAGTAATAGGGTGGGCCGGCGGCCCGCTCCTCGCCGGCGGATCATTCGCCCGGAAAGGTTCACCATGAGACGAGGCATCGCGGCTAGCCTGGCATTGGCAGCAGGTCTGGGAATCGTCGGAGGCGGTTCCGCCTTCGCCGACGCTCCGACTTACTCGAAAGATATCGCGTCGATCTTCCAGAAGAACTGCCAGGATTGCCACCGGCCCGGTCAGGTCGCGCCGTTCTCGCTCCTGACGTATGAGCAGGCCAGGAAGCGGGGCTCGGATATCGCGCACGTCACGGCTGAAAAATCGATGCCCCCCTGGCCCGCCTCGACCAGCTATGGCGGACCGTTCCTCGATCAAAGGATCCTCTCCGACGCCGATCTCGGCAAGCTTCGCGAGTGGGTCGAGGCCGGCTGTCCCGAAGGCGACCCCAAGGATGCCCCGGCGCCTCGCGAATTTGCCTCCGACTGGCCGCTCGGCCAGCCCGACGTCATCCTGACGATGGATGAGTCGTATGCGCTGGCGGCCGAGGGGAACGACGAGTTCCGGGTCTTCGTTCTCAAGACCGACCTGCCCGTCGATCGTTACATCAAGGCGGTCGACTTCAAGCCGGGCAACCGCAAGGTCGTCCACCACATCATCGCCGGAATCGACACCTCGGGCACGGCCCGTAAGCTCGACGCCAGGGATGCGAAGCCGGGTTACGAGGCGATCGGCGGCTTTGGCGACGGTGTCCCGCTCCGAGGCTTCCTGCCCGTCTGGACTCCCGGCAGCCGGGCGAGGTATCAGCCCGAAGGCTCGGGGTATGTCCTCCCCTCGAAATCCGACCTCCTGATCCAGGTCCACTATCACAAGAGCGGCAAGCCCGAGACCGATAAGACCCAGGTCGGGCTCTATCTCTCGGACAAACCCTTGCCCAGGCAGGTCCGGACCGGGTTCGTCTTTCCGGAGATCTCGGAGGAACAGTTCGGCAAGCTCGCCGGGAAGTTCCAGAAGATCATGACCGAAGGGCGTCGGCCGACCCTCGAAGAGATGTTCGAGGACGTGATGGTTATCCCCCCGGGCGAGAAGAACTACGAGGTCAAGGGGAACTCGAAGAAGGCCATGGGTTTCGGCCGACCGATCAGCCGTGATATCCTGATCACCTCGGTCATGCCGCATATGCACTGGCTGGGCAAGGATTTCACCTTTTACGCCGTCCTGCCCGACGAGAACAAGACCCGGGTCCCCCTGATCAAGATCGACCACTGGAATTTCAACTGGCAAGGAACCTACGCCCTGGCCACGCCGGTCCGCCTGCCCAAGGGGTCTTACTTCGAGATGGAAGCCCACTTCGACAACTCGGAGAGCAACCCCGCCAACCCCAGCCACCCGCCCAAGCAAGTGACCTGGGGCGAGCAGACGACCAATGAGATGTGCATCGGCGTCTATGAATTCATCGTGGCCGACGGGACCGACGCCCCCGGCACCGGCCGGCCTGGGACGAGGACGGGCGGCCCCTGATTTGCATCTCGGGTGGGGTTGGGACGAGTTCCGAACCCATCCATCCATTGTTTATTCAATAGCATCAGCATGAGAACATTAAATAATCCGATATCGATCGGTTGCAGCGGCTGGAGTTACGCCGACTGGGAAGGCCCGTTTTATCCCGAGGGGATGGATTCGGGCGAGTACCTGGGCTGGTACGCCGACCGGTTTCCGATCGTCGAGGTCGACAGCACGTTCTACCGGGTGCCGTCGAAGGGGATGGTCGAAGGGTGGAGGCGGAAGACCCCGGCCGGGTTCAAATTTGCACTCAAGGTCCCGCAGATCATCACGCATCAGAAGCAACTGCGTGGATGCGAGGCCGACGTCGATCAGTTCGTCGAGGCGATCTTGCCGCTGGGCGAGAAGCTCTCCTCAGCCCTGCTGCAACTGGGCTACTTCAACAAGGGGGCGTTCGCCTCGCTCGATGACTTCCTGGAGGTGCTCGACCCGTTCCTGGCCCGGTGGCCGCACGACCGGGTACCCCTGGCGGTCGAGGTCCGCAACCCCCGGTGGGTCGGGCCGAAGCTGGCCGAGGTCCTCCGAGACCACGGCGCCGCGTTTACCTTGACCGAGCAAAGCTGGATGCCCCGCCCCTCGAAGATCCTGGAGATGATCGACCCGGTCACGGGACCGCTCGGATTCGTCCGGCTTCTGGGCGACCGCGAGGCGATCGAGAAGGTCACGACCCGGTGGGACAAGGTCGTCGTCGATCGGTCGGGCGAACTCAGCGAGACGGCCGAAGTCATCCGGACCCTGGCCGAAAAGGTGCCGGTGACGGTCTTCGTCAACAACCATTACGCGGGGCACTCGCCGACCACGGCGAAGGAGTTGAGGGGCCTGCTGGGTCTGGACGAGCCCAGACCGCCCGAGAGACCCCGGACGACGCTCTTCGATTGAAAGGGGCTTGACGAACGATGGACCCGGCCCGGGAAATCGACTGGCAGAGAAAGCTCCGGCCGATCCGGGTCGGAGCCGAGCCCATCCTGGATCAGCTTCGTCGGCGGTTTCAGGCGATGCTCTTGATGACCGGGCTGACCTCGATGATCGCCCTGATGATGCTGGCGATCTTCGCCGGTTTTGGACGACCGGACGTGGGTCTCGGAGTCGCCGGGCTCATCGTCCTGCCCGTGACTTCCTGGATCTGGCTCGATTACCTGCTCCTTCGCTCCCGGACGTTCGCGTACTGGCGTGAGCGGGAAAACGAGGCCCCGCCGAGCTGAGTTCGGCGGGGCGATCGGTCGGTCAGAGATAGCCGGGCTCGCCGGCTCCGAGGAGTTCGGCGTCTTCGCCTTCCTCGTCCTGGTCCGCGAAGTCGGACCATTCCGAGGCGGCGTCGGCGACGCTCGATTCCAGCTCGGCCCTGAGCCGCTTCCGGGCGGTGTGGAGGCGTCGCTTGATGGTCCCGATCGGGGTCTCGAGTTCCTCGGCGATCTCGACCAGGGATTGCCCCTGGAGGTAGAACGCGACGAGGGTCTCGCGGTCGAGGGTCTTGAGCCGGGCCAGACCGGCGTAGAGTCGCTGGGCCCGTTCCCGGGCGATCAGCTCGTCGAGCGGGTCGTGTCGGTGCTCGCCGGCGGCTTCGAGGATCTCGGAGTCAACACTGGGGGGCTGAACCCGTCGGGTCGCCCGGTTGATCGCCATCCGGGCGGCGACCTGTCGGAGCCAGCCCGCGAACCGCTCGGGTTCCCGGAGCTGGTCGAGCCGCTTCATGACGTGGAGGAAGACCTCCTGCGTCAGCTCGACGGCCTCGCTCGGGTTGCCCAGCCGCCGGAGGCAGATGGCGTGAACCGTCCGCTCGAACTGCTCGACCAGTTCGCCGAACGCCTGGCGATCACCAGTCTGGGCGCGACTGACCAGGGCGGCCAGGTCGGTCCACTTCGGGTTCGAGTCGAGGTCCCTGTTCGGGATCGTCCGCGGAGTCAGAGTCGCAAGCACGGGAATCGCCCCTCCCCCGATCCTCGGGGGTCTGGGCCTGGACCTCGCGCCTTCGATGAGGTTCCTATAAAAAGATAGGAAGGCGCAAGCCAGGCATCGCCGCGGAACACGGTCCAGGCGCGGGACCTTTCAAGGCGGGTCATCGAGGGGGAGTGATGCCAGGTCATCGGATTGGGAAACATGATCCCAGACCGACAACGCGGCAATCTCCGGCTCGGCGACCGGACCCGAAAGGTCGGCGACCGACGGTGACGGCTCGGGCGCGGGGAGCTTGCCAGGTTGAACCGGCGAGCGTCACACGCGCGGGCCGGACTCCCGATTCAGTAGCCAGGGTCCGATCCGATCGTCAGGCAACCGCCGCGGCTTGCCGGTCAAGGCAAGGGGGCGGATACCAGACTCAACGGACCAGCAGGCCATGTCTTGGGGGTCCGACTCTCATCCCCCGGGACCACGCCTCAGGTTATGGGCGAGATCCCGGCAACCAGGGCCAAGACGGCTCGGGCCGACCGGCCCGCTCGACTCGCTCGATCGCAATGCCAGCCGAGGGTCGACCTCGAATGGGATTGCCTCGATGGGTCGAGCGGATTGACGCCCCGGACTCTGACGTTGACGCCCGTTGGGACGTCGACGACGGGGTTCGGTTGCGACAACAAGACGGTCTGCCCCTGGTTCCAGGCGGTCGAGTTCCTGGCGGAACCGATCAGCCCGGGGAATGAGCTGGGTCTCATGGACATCGCGGGCTTTGCAGGTTTGGGCATCGCCTTGATGGGCGGTGCCGCCTCCTGAATCGCCGGATATTCCAGGATCTCAGCGCGCACGGTGACTGTCGGAAAGATCTGGGCGGTGCGCAGGGTCAGGCTACCATTGTTGACGCCGGCGTTAAGGCCGAGCATCCGCGTGCCGAGGTTCAGCCGGTTGGTATTGGCCGACAGCGTCCGGTTCGTGCGGTTCAACATGGCAAGACCCTCACTTCCGCCCCAAACAGGCGGGTTGGAGACGCCCGATCGGCGGTCGCCGAGGGGCGGTGCCGGCCCGACTCACGTCGGTCCGGCGAAGATGGACCGAGGAGGCCTGGCCCCCTTCGGCTTCGCAGACAAGCGGATAAGGTCCGGTTGGTTCCCTATTCGTCGAGTCCGATTCCAGCGACCGGGCGACGCGCCCGGTCGGTTGATCGATGGAGACAACACCCTCGGCCCCGACCGGATGAAGGTCGGGGCGAAGTGTTCGCCGGTCTGACAGACTAGACGCCAGAGAGGTTCGCGGGAATTCGATTTTTCTTGGGAAGGCAGAAATTTTTTTCCCGCCAGGTCGGGGGGGCACTGCTCCGTATTGCCACTTTCAGCATTTCGTCACTTTTCTATTTGACCGAAGCAAAGCGCCTGATTTAGCATCGCCAGCTCACCTCGGTTCGGGCGATCGCCCGGTCCTGATGCGGATAAGACACGAGACACCAGGGAGTGACCGATGAGCAGAAGACACGGTGTGCCGCTCCGCGGGTTAATGTCAACCAAGTCATCGCCTTTGTTCCAGGGCCTCTTCGGCCGGATGTTCCGTTTCCTCCACCCGGCCACATTCGGCGACTCGGAGGCCGAGAACACGGCGAACCTCACCGCCCTGGGCGCGGCCATGTCCGCCGGCTTCGACGCCCCGTTCGACGGCCTCGACCCGGAGGAGAGCGGCATCCCCGCGCTCTACACTTACCTCGGGCAGTTCATCGACCACGACCTGACCTTCGACCCGAACAGCAGCCTCCAGAAGCAGGACGACCCCGACGCCTTGGTGGATTACCGCACGCCGGCCTTCGACCTCGACAACGTTTACGGCCGAGGTCCGGACGACCAGCCTTATTTATACGACGATACGGGGGCCTCGTTCCTGCTGGGCGATCCGATCGGAGGCGGCGGCGACCCGGACGCGAGAGACCTGTCCCGCAACAACGCCCCGGGCGCCCGTCGGGCGCTGATCGGAGACCCGAGGAATGACGAGAACTCGATCGTCTCCCAGTTTCAGGGCCTCGTCCTGCGATTCCACAACCGAACCGTGGCCGATAACCCGAGCCTGGAATTCGCGGACATCCAGAAGCTGGTTCGTTACCACTACCAGTACGTCGTCCTGAACGATTTCCTGCCCAGGATCGTCCATTCGAGCGTCCTGGCGAGTTTGGAGACCGGCGGCCATTATGATCGCCATAAGCTCAAGTACTACCACCCTCGAAACGACCCGTTCATGCCCATCGAGTTCTCGGTCGCGGCCTACCGACTGGGGCATTCGATGGTCCGACCTGGCTATCGGCTGAACGACGCCGTCCTTCTCCCTATCTTTCCGGTCCCGAGCCAGGGTCTGCCCGAAGGTCTGACCGGGTTCCGGGCGATGAACCCCGCCTGGGGCATCGACTGGGGACGGTTCATCGACGTCGACATCCGCGACTACGACCCTGCGGACAAGTCGCAACGGCTCCAATTCGCCTACCGGATCGATACGTCGGTCGTCAACCCGCTGTCGAACTTGCCGCCATCGGTGGCGGCCAACCCGTCGTCGCTGCCGGCTCGAAACCTGCTTCGAGGCTGGCGATTAGGTCTCCCCTCCGGTCAGAGCGTCGCTCGAGCGATGGGAGTCACTCCGCTCGACGACGATCAGATCCTGATCGGCAAGTTCGTCCAACCCCTGGCGACTCTCCCGGACCCGGATACCCCCCAGACGATCACCTCGGTCTCCCCCGTGTTCGCCGACAATTGTCCGCTCTGGACGTACATTCTGGCGGAAACGTTGAAGTTTGAGGAGCCAGTGAAACTGCCCGTGAACCAGGACATCACCATCATGACCCCGAGGCTCGGCCCCGTGGGCGGCCGGATCGTCGCGGAGGTTTTCCTGGGCCTCATGTTCGGGGACAGTAACTCGCTCCTGAATCAGCATCCGCACTGGCATCCTGCTTCTGGAGCGGACTACACGCTCAAGGATTTCGTCAACTACGCCCTGGGCAAATAAGGATCATGCCGGGGATAAGTTCCCGCTTTCTCGGAGGCCTGGGTACCACGAGGTTCGGTACACACCGATCCTTGTGGCACCCCTGACCTTTTCCATGAGTCGGGAGGTCATACCCAGGCTCAGTCTTTCAGGTCGAGATTGATCGTCGAGTTGTTCCGGGAAACCGTCTGGACGATCCCCGAGGTTTCCGGTTTTTCGTACTTGGCAGGAGCGAGAAACTTGATCGGGGGCGGGGTTTTCGGGATGTAGTCGAGGATCGGGTTGTCGCGGGCGGAGACCGTCACGGAATAGGCCCCTTCCTCGGCTCCGTCACCCGGCTGTTCGGTCTGGAGTGTGTAGTAACCGTTCGCGTCGATCTCTCCGGTCGCGTTCCGGCGGTCCGGCTGGGTCGACTGGAACGAGACCGTGCCTTGGGGCACCGGCTTACCCTGGTAGGTGACTCGACCACTGACCTTGACCATCTTCGGTCCCGAAGGACTGCACGAAAACCCGGTCAGGCCAGCCAGGGCGATGAGAAAAAAGCCATGGCGTCGCCAGGCGAAACGGAGGGCGGGATTGAGCTTCAAGGGTCAGCCTCTTCGCGAAAGGGGGGCGAGCCGGACCGCGACCGGCGGGAAGGTCGAGACGGTCCGGCTCTGCTAAGATGGGATGGGGCGTCGGTCAGAACGCGTCCGCCGAGACGACCTCGCCAACGTTCCGGGTGCTCAGGGCCTGGTAGATATTCATGGCGATCGTGCTCTTGATGAACTTGACCGAGCCATCGCACATGGCGAAGTTGCCGCCGCCGGGATGGTTGCTCCGGAAGCTGTACCAGTGATACCAGGCTCCGAGGTCCGATTTACCATTGGAGACGACGATGCTTCCGCTCGACGTGATCTTCACGCCGGGCGCCACGTAGTTCAGCGGCACGGCGGTCGAGCCGATCGACTGGTTGGCCTCGACCCAGGAATTCCAGTTCGTGACCCTCATGAGCTGCTCGCCGATCAGGAACGTGTTGCTGGTGCCGTCGGTGATGTCCGCGAGGGAGACGCCGCCGTCCTCTCGCCAGAAGATCCCGCTGCCGGTTCCGGGGGAGGGAGGTATGCTCACGCCCGACGGGTCGCCGAGCTGGTTCCCCCGGCAGTTGTAACCCTGCGAGGCGCAGAAGGTGACGACCCCGGCCGGCGCCCCGCAGGCCAGGCAGTTGTCGCCGAGGTTGCCGACGTACGAGGTGCCGGCGGCCGGGTTGTTGCCGATCTCGTCAGCGTTGTTGTTGTCCACGCTCGCGCTATTATCCGACGGGCAAAGCAGGGCATTGATCACGGTCACCCGGACCGTCGAGTTTTGCTGACCGACGATCTTCGCATAGCCGCCCCCGATGTTATTCGGGCCCCATGCGAAGTTGAAGTTGACCGAGCTGTAGAGCGCGGACTGCTCCATGTAAGGCAGCAAGAACACCAGCCAGCTCGAGTTGTTCCAGGTGTAGGTGTTGGTGGTATAAGCCGGGTGGAGGTAGAGATTGGCCGGGAAAATGTTGTTCGTGCTGTTGTAGTTGTGGCAGGCCAGGCCCAGCTGCTTCATGTTGTTGACGCACTGGGCGCGTCGGGCGGCCTCGCGAGCGGCCTGCACGGCCGGCAGCAGCAAGGCGATCAGGACGGCGATGATGGCAATCACCACCAGAAGCTCGATCAGCGTGAAACCTCGGAGGCGTCGCGACATTTTTCAGTCCTCCTCGAACTACGTTTCAAAGACGATCGGACGATGACACGATGGGCGGAAACCGACTCTCACCGAGACGGCTTAGATTTGGTTCGACTGTGAGAGGGAGATTTTGATAAATCTAATCCCGCTCCGATCGGAACACAATCGTTATTTCGGTAGTTTCAGAGAATCGGAATTCATTTTAGTTCAGATCTGTTGAATTCGCGATCGCACAAGCATGGAGCCATTGACAAGGTTTCTCGGCGGCTCGCCCAGGAGGACCCGGCGGACTTCCTGCGCGGCCTTGGTCCGCAGCTCGACGAACCCTTCGACGCTGTAAAAGGCCGAGTGCGGCGTCAGGATCACCTGGGGGTGATGGCGGAGCCGGTCGTCGTCGAGCGGCTCGCGCTCGAAGACGTCGATCCCGGCGCCGAGGAGATGGCCGGAATCGAGCGCCGCGATCAAGGCTTCCTGCTCGACCACCGGCCCCCGGGCCGTGTTGATCAGGATCGACCCGGCTCGCATCAGGGCGAGCGACCGGGCGTTGATCAGATAGGTCGACCCCTCGTCCAGATAACAGTGCAGGCTGACAAAGTGGGATTGCTCCAGGAGCGGTTCGAGCCGGTACTCGCGGCGGATTCCGAGGGACTTGTCGAGCCCTTCGGGGGCATACGGATCATAGAAGACCACGTCGAGCCCGAACGCCTTGGCTCGGAGCGCCATCGCCGATCCGATCCGGCCGCAGCCGACCAGGCCGAGCGTCTTGCCTCGAAGCCGGGGAGTCTCCCGACCGGTCAGGTAATCCCAGACGCCGGCTCGCATCGACTCGTCCTGAATCCGGAGGAACCGGGCGACCGCCAGGAGGAGCATCATCGAGTGGTCGGCGACTTCCTCGGTTCCATAATCCGGGACGTTGCAGACGGCGATCCCGCGAGCCCCGGCGGCCTGGCGGTCGACGTTGTTGTAGCCGACTCCCGCCCGGACCACGACCCGGCATTTCCCGGCGTTCGCGAAGGTCGCGTCGGACATCCGGGGGACGTCGTGGAAGAGGATGATCGCGTCGGCGTCCTCCAGGTGCGGGGCGAGCCCCGATTCGTGGTGGGCCTTGACGACCACCACCTCGGCCACGCCTTCGAGGACCGGGGCTTCGATCGAGGCGTCTTCGAGGAAATCGGCGATCAGAACCTTCATGAGGGCCTCGCTAAACACGGGAAAAATTCCGAAACAACCGCGACTTTTGAGTTGTATCATGACGGACGGCCATGATAATCTGCCAGCCGACGACTGCGGGACGATCGTGGGATTAAAGTTCCGTAATCGAAACATCAAGATCGAAATCACGACATGAATGTGCGGCTCAAGAAGCCCGGCTTTTCCCTCGATCTTCGGGTCCGAAACGTCTCGTGCTGGGTCAGTTCCGTCCTGGCCCTGGCCGGCTGTTCGGCGTCGCAACCCTCAGATGTCCCCCCCCCTTAAATGTCGCCAGATCGACCACGCCGGCGGGTACGATTGATGGTCAAGGAGTGGATTCGGCTTCACCGAAAGCCTCGGTGTTCCTGGCCGAGGAATATGATTTCGGCAAAACCCTCGTGCATGGCCAACCCGCCCTCGAACATTCTTTCGAGTTGAAGAATGAATCCCGGCGCGTGTTGCGGTTGCTTGGGGCGAGTTCCTCTCGTCCCTGCTGCTCCACCATCGGGCGACTCCCCGATCTGGTCAGGCCCGGCGAATCGGCGAATTTGTCGTTCTCGATCCGCCCGAACAATCAGTTCGGCCGGAGGGATTTATCGTTCACCGTCCGGACCGACGATCCGGCCCGGCCCATCCGAACCTATTCGCTGATCGCCACCCTGCTCCCCGAATTCGAGATCCTGGGCGATGAGGGAAATCCAAGGATGATCCCGGTCGGCTCCCCCGGGAAATCGCAGCTGACCGTCATCTGTCGCCGCTCGTCGGGCGAAGGCTTGCCTTCGCCCGAATCGATCGCCACGACGGGCCCGATCTCGGCACGGTTCGTGGGGGAAGCGAGTGAAACGACGATCGCCGCCGATACGATCGAGGCAACCCGGACCGCCGAGGTCGACCTCCCCGCCGACTCAGAGGCCGGCGTCCATCGCGGCGAGGTCGTCTTCCGCTGGGCCAGCGCGGCCGACCGGATTCATCCCGTTGTCTGGCAAGTCGCGCCGAGGATCGTCGCTCACCCTTCGGGGATCATCGTCGAGCCATCAACCGGCGGCCAGACGCGATCGGTGCTCATCTCCGCCTCCGATCGTGACTTTCGAATCACCCGGATCTCGGCGTCGTTCCTCGTCGCCTCGAGCTGTGCCAACGGGTCCGAAGCTCGCCGTTCGCATCAAGTCACCTTGGCCATCGATCCGACTCGCATCGTCAGCGGCTCCGCTCGCGAGGTCCGGATCGAAACGGACAATGCCGATCAACCGCTTGTCACCATCAGCGTCCTCTCCCTCCCCAGCCGCCAAGGGGGCAAACCATGACCGTCCGATCACGGCGTTCCAGTCCGGCTCCCCCTGGATTCACGCTGATCGAACTGTTGGTCGCGATCAGCATCATCGGCATCCTCGTCGCTTTGCTGATCCCGGCCGTCCAATCGGCGAGGGAGGCGGCGCGACGGGCGCAATGCTCGAACAACCTCCGCCAGATCGGTCTGGCCATCCACGGTTATCACGGCAACTTCAACTGCTTCCCTCAGGGGGCCACCAATGCGGCTCGACCGTTCTATTGGGGATATTACTCGATTCAATCGAGACTATTGCCCTTCCTGGAGCAGTCGCCTCTCTATGCCGGGCTGAATTATTCGGTCGGGACGGTCCCTGACATCTTCGGCGATCCCGCGATCGATCCCGCGAGGAATGCGGCGAATCAGACGACAATCTCGACCACCCTGGCCGTGTTCCTCTGCCCGAGCGACGCCGGCCCCTTCGCCCAGGGCGGGAACAATTACCGGGGGAATACCGGCATCGGCCCGGACACTCACACGGCGGCCGAGTTTCCCGATAGCGGCAACGGCCTGTTCCCCGAGATCGGTTTCGTGACGATGGCCTCCGTCCCCGACGGCCTGTCGCACACGGCGGCCTTCAGCGAGCGAATTCGCGGGTCGGGGATGCGGCTGTCCCCCGACCCGGCGCAGGACTCGTTCCGGATCGCATTCCACCTCACCACGGCCGACGTGCTCCTGAACGGCTGCCGGGCCGTGGCCCGTCCCGGGACCCCGGCCTACGTCCAAGGGGGGGCCACCTGGTTCTGGACGGGTCGCGAACGGACGCTGTACAACCACGCCCAGGCACCCAATGGCCCCGTCCCCGACTGCCTTCTTCCGCAGATCGTCACCGCGATCGGCATGACCACCGCGAGGAGCTACCATCCCGGGGGCGTCAACCTCCTCATGGGAGACGGCTCGACCCGATTCGTCTCCGAAAGCCTCGCCACGGCGGTCTGGCGAGGCTTCGGCAGCCGCAACGGTGGAGAACTCGTCGACTGACTTGATGCAAGAATTTCGGAGTGATTTCCTCAACACCGCACCAAGGAGCATCCAACCATGACCCGCAACCGCTTGCTCATGATCGCCGGCTTTGCCTTTGTCTGCTTCGTCGCGTCGCTGGGGTCTCGTTTGGACGTGATCCTCAGTCCCAATTTCGACGGACTTACGTTGCTCAACAGGGACCAACTTGATCATGCTCGCGGATTTGATCAAACCAAGTATTGGACTCAATCCTATACGTGCGATCAGGCGACTGCGAACTCAATAAATGTGGCGTCGGGGGTTGAAAATCCCCCTTATGACGTGGGTGCTGACAGTTGTCCGGCTGATAGTACGACTCCTACTTGCATCAGTTGCAATCCGCCGGGGACGAATTTTACATTAGTCGTAATAACTGACAATTCGGGAACACTTCATCCTCCTGGGCTCCAGGCGAATGCTTCGGTGATTTGCGGTCCTATGTTCACAGGCAAATGCGCGACTGTGAACGGTCAGGGTCAATGCCAGAATTTGAAGCCGTCTAACAGTAATTTTACGACATTACTGAATATTATAATCAACCTGTTCCAACAAATCCCGGCTAGTCGAGTACATAACATCGTTCCGCTCGGCAAGACGTTTGGGGCGAGTCGAGTTTCCGAGATCCGACTCGCCCATTTTGTAATCCGCGAATTTGTCAACATGTTCAGCACCTCAAAACAACAGGCGAAAGGATGATGCTTGACATGCTCCACTCACTTTTCCTATTTCTTTTCGTCACGATCGCAGCCGATCCCGAAACCGAAATCGATCGAATGCAGTTAACCCGTATCCTGGAAGCGAACTGGTCTGAAATTCACGATCTCGAATTCGTCTTCGAAGGGACGATCTCTCCCACGGATCGTACGAGCAAACCCGATCCGTTGCGACCGGGGTTGAGGACGAATCCCGATGACTTCAATAACAGTTATCAGGGGACCTTCGCCTGGAGGAGTGACGAGAGCATCCACCTGGATAATTACGTGCAGAACGTCAATCCAACCCGGCCGCTCTCGCGACAGATCACGACCCTCTTCCGGGGGGGGATCGCCAATCGTAATCGCGTCCCCGATCATCTGCCGCCCGCAGGTCCCGAAAGCAGCAGCGCGGGCGGGGTCTTGAGCATGGACCGACCTATGTCTCCCATCCGAATCACGCAATATCCTATTATACTTACGTTAATCAAAGCGTTTGATTGGTACTATTATTTCCAAAAATGGGAAGATGTTTCCGGTAGGCGTCTCCTGGTCTTCGACCTGTCCAACAAGCCGACGCCACGTGATGATAAGGCGTTCGTTTACCGATTTTGGCTCGACATGGAACGCGGCTCGATGCCGGTGCAGGTTGAGGTTTTCGATGGTCCTGATCTTCGCGGACGTGTTTCGAATATCGAATTGACATCCGTCAATACCGCCGATGGGAAGCAAGTTTGGATACCCGTCCGGGGCAAGGAAGAATCCTTCGTCGATTTCAGAACCTATTCCAAGTCGCCTGTGTTCACGGAAACTTACGCGGTCCTCAACGGGACGATCCGCGTCAACCAAGGCCTACCCGATAGTCGGTTCAGCCTCGATTACGAGGCGAAGCCGACGTCCGGGGGCCTTGTCAAAGCCAAGGCGACCTTCGATGGCGCCTCGGCGACCCATCGGGCCAAGCAAGAGCCCCCTCAAAAGCGAATCGACCGGGCGCTCGCCGAGGCCGATCGCCAGTCCGAGCAACTCCAGGCGTCGGCGCCGTCCCGAGAATCCTGGGTGTCGCGCAACATCATCCCGACGGCCATCCTCGCGATCGGGTCGCTGACCCTGATCGGGGTCGGGTCCTGGCGATGGATTGGGCGACGATGATGGGACCGATCCCGATCGCTCTGCTGACGGCTCTCGCCCTCGCGGCGAGTCATGCGGACGAACCGACTCAAGACGCTCCGACGCCCGGGGTTGTCGCGCGGGCATCGATCGACCCGCCGTGCGGCCCCGTCGCCCTCTACGTCCTCGGCCGACTCGAAGGCTTGGGCCGCGACCTCGCCGAGGTCGAGGCTCGATTCCCGCCGGCCGCTCCCGCCGGGCATTCCCTGGGAGAGATCCGCTCGGCTGCCCGGACCTTCGGCATGGATCTCAAAGGGATCAAGGCCCCCGCGACGGGTTGGACTTTGAAACGACCGGCGATCGTCTTCCTCGACAAGGGAGGGCATGGGCATTTCGTCGTCATCCGCCCGGTGGGGCACTCA
>Ga0080006_1210629_pt1 | contig 25201 bp, 16 predicted proteins | sample RS3BMetagenome_FD_69209 | JGI IMG/M metagenome (GOLD analysis project Ga0080006, IMG submission 69209) | Ferric oxide microbial mat and aquatic microbial communities from Rainbow Spring, Yellowstone National Park, USA - RS3B (SPADES... ...
CACATGCAGGTGTCACCGCTGCAACAAACGCACTGACTTATATACAAACACGAAGAACATGGCAAGCGACACCTGACCACATGCAGGTGTCAACGCTGCAACAAACGCACTGACTTATATACAAACACGAAGAACATGGCAAGCGACACCTGACCACATGCAGGTGTCAACGCTGCAACAAACGCACTGACTTATATACAAACACGATGGACATGGCAAGCGATGCGTACATAGCAACGTCCGCCTGAGCACCATATGCGTCGACAACGGCTGTATGCAGCGAAAGCAGGGGAATGAACACGAGCATCCGTCATCTTCGACTGCTGACAACAGGGCTAGAGAAACAGTAGACCGGCGTTCTACAAGCAGGGGATACGTGAGCGTAACATGAAGCAGTCGGAGACCATTCCCCGCCACGACTAGTTTCGCCGCCACTGCGAACAGACCCCAAGGTTCGCTTCGGCGTCTGGGTTCGCGCACGCGTCCTCCTCCACGCAAACATGCGTATCGATATGCGGTATTCCGAGATCGCGCTACACGCCTTCGAGAAGCGAGCTTGCTTCCAGCGTGTGCGCTCCCGAACCGTGCACCGTGCACCGTGCACCTACCGATGAAAGACGTATTCAAATGCGCCTGTTTGTATGTGCAGGTCTCTTCGGTGATCAGCTCTGCGCCCGATCTCTCTTTACTTGTATTCGAGTTACGTTCCGAAATACGGATTGCGGCCGCGTGCGCTATTCCCTGCCATACCCGCTGCTGCTGGTGCAGACGCCGCAGGAGATGGCATGCGCATCGACGGCACCGGTCCACTAGCGCCAAAGTAGAGACTCGAGGGCGGCGTCGGTCCAGTTGGTGGCGTGCCCGCCATAAGCATCGGTGTCGATGCCGTCAGACTGCGCAGCAACGACTCCGAGCCGCTGGCAGCGTTCGTGCGCTCCTTGCGATTCGTGGTTCGATGATCGCGCTCTGCACGTTCCAGTGCTTCCAAGCGTTTCCCGTAATCATGCAGGGTTTGGATGTAGAACGGCATCGCATAGTCCGAAGCACCAAAGCGCCAGGTCCACTCCAGAACAAGATCGGGGCGCAGCAGCGGATAACACAAGTACAGGGCCATGGTAAAGGCCTCCTTCAGATTGCTCTCTAAAAAGTAGCGCGCTATGGATTCAGCGAGGCTCGCAGAGCCTGATTCTGCGGCGATCTCAGCAGCCTCCCGGAATGCCATATCTCGTTTGCAGAGCTCAAGTGCTCGTTCGTATTTCTGGCTGCGGCGGAGCAGCAGCACAGCGACTTGACGCATGAGCGGGAGCTCGTGTTTCTCCAGACGCTGAGCCAGTGCCATTTGGTCAAAGTTCGGGTAGCGCTCCACGGAGAGAACCAGGGCGTCCACGTCTTCTTCCATGATGAGGACTTCGTTCAACGCTTCATTAACTTCGGCCAAATTCTTATCCTGTACGCGCAGCATGTACGGCTTCAACAAGGGAACGTGGCCTAGAGGACCGAACTTGTCGAGGCCGTGCTGACGAGCCATGGAGAGCACGCGGCCCGGGTCCAGGCGCGATTGCAGCACGCCCAAGAGCTCAATGAGCAAATCAGGGTGCTCGTCCATGTAGAATGAGACTGCGCGATAGAGGACTTCGGCGCCAGTGACGGCGGCAAGACACTCTTCGAGGCCCTTGTGCGACCAAGCAAGTGGTGCATGTTCCATCATGATCATTGCAGCAGCGTCGTATTCCTCGTACCGCATGTGGGCAAAGCAAAGCTCATTCCACAGGTGTGCACTCTCCAGAGCCCGGATGACTTTGGCCAGATTACAGCGCGACCAGTAAACGAGGAGGTGCTCCATGACCTTTTGCTCTGCGTACTTGCTATAGAGCACCGCGAGCTCGGTAAACATGCCATTGTGCGCTTTGTCCAGTCCGAGACCGTTCTCCAGTACACTCATAATCTGATCGAAATAGCCACGCGTCTCGTAGACCCGAATGACCTCGTCGAGCTCCTCGGGGACCACAATCAGATGCAACGCGCACAGCTCTGCAATGCGAAACTCCTGTGCCTCCACACACGCATAGCAAACAGTCTTCCAGGTACGCAGTTTGTTCGCTTTGCGTGCCGCCTCCAGTGCCGCCGTAAATTCCCGCATGTATACCAGGCACTCGGCCAAACGTGCGTAGTTGTTGGCAGCGACAAACAACAAACGGGCGGCTTCGTACTTACCTTCACTGAAGAGACGGTCCCCGACAGCGTCTAAATCCGCTGACTGCGGCGAAGCGAGAAGCTCCTCCAACTGTGACAACTTTGGAGGATCACAGCAGGCAAGCGCGTACACCAGTTCGCTGTCGATGAGTTCCTCGTCAATGCCGAGCTGCCTGCTGCGCACAAACTGGAGGTATGTGGCAAGGTCAGCAAAGGCGCCGGTCTTGCGACACGCCTGGATCAGTGGCCGGTAGCGATTGGTCACACCAGCGCGCATGTACACTTGAACGGCCTTGGTAAGCTCTCCCAGACGAAGCAAGCCGTCGCCGAGCCGTGCCCAGATATCCGCACGGTCGTGCTGTGCTGCGTACTCGTTCGCCATGACAATGTCCTTCTTTTGGTCAATGAGAACGCTCACAGCCTCGACGTGCATTTCGAACTTGGCGAAAGTCGCAAATGCCTCATCGTAGAGGCCGTGCTCCAAGCACAGCTGGCCGATTGTTGCGCCGTCAAACGCGTCCAGGCGGCGAATATAGTCACCGGTGCGCTCGGGTGCTGATCGAATTGACGTCAACAGCAGCAGGTTTTGGAGAGATGTATTGTTCGCAAAAGTTCCGCCCGCCTGCAAAACCAGCTTCTCCAAAAGTTCTAGAAGCTCGTTCTGTAATCCAGCTCGCATGAGTGCTTTCACTGCGGCACTGACTTGCTCCGGATTACGATTCTCCATCAGGGCAGACCCGATTACCTGCGTGAGCAGGGTCTTCCGATTGGGGTTGCTCTCCTCGAGGACGCGTGCCCAGAGTTCCGGGTTCATCCGCTCGATAACGTAGCGTGCCTGCTCCCGCCAGAGGCCGTGATCGCTTGTTACGCGCAGCACATCGTCATCACATGCACCGTGCGCGTACGCAATGAACGCGAGAAGCGGATCACGCCGTTCACAAAAGTTGCCCACAATTCGAGCATCATAAAACTCGTTCGTCTCGAGGAAATGCTCCGGGTTGATGTTGGCGTCGACGTAGACCTTGGCCAACGCGGTATGAACCGCTCTGTCTTTGCTGCCCTCGGCAACCAGTGCTTCCAGCAACTGCAGCATCAGTTTCAGCTTCTGACGTTCTTCGAGCACCTGCGTGACGGCCTCGATAGGCACCAGTGATTTGATGCTCATCAGCAGCGACTTGATATAGACGTCGTCAACCGAAGAGCTGTCAGAGTCGAGTAGCGCAGCCACGACGGCTGGCGTATTGCCGGGGTTGATTCGCTGAACATAGCCTTTCACGATTTCAAGCTGATTCTGCTTCACAAAGTACCGAACCATGTCTTCGACATCACCGCCTTTTTCGCACACATTGATGATCGGACGAGGGTCTTTGGGTCTCAATTCAAAGAGCAATTCCTTCACTTGCTCGGGATTGTACAGATCCGATTCGCGGGTGACGCGCTCCGCCTCAGACCACTGCTGCGTTCGACAGGCTGCTTCGATGTATTTGGCAACGACATAGGGCGACTTGCTGGTTGCCAAAATTGCCCCGAGGTACAGATACATTCCTTCATAGCACTGGTGCTTCTCGAAGAGGTCAATCAGACGTGATGGTCCCAGAGCATCTGAGTAGCGGATGGCAACCTGCACCACCCGCTGTATGTTGCCGCGCAAGTCGTTGGTCAATAGTTCATCGAGCAGCTCGAGGCTGTCGTCGGGAGAAAGATTCGCGAAAATTGAGAGAAAGTACTCCGGTTGAATTGCATGCGACAATGTAACCAGTATCCTTTTGACATCGCTAAGACGAGTGTACAGCTGCAAAGCGCGCTGAGCAAGTCCCGCCCGCTCGCAAAGCACAGCAATCCGCTGCTTATCAAAATGTGTATACATCTCCTGAGCAAGTATCGCATCAGCTACCTGCGGAGCACCCAAGGTCAAGTTGATCTCAAGGACTTTGGTCTGCAAGTCACCTTGCTCCGGGCGATCCTCGCGCATAACATCCAAAAGATATGAGGTCGCTTCCTGCACCATCCCGCGTTGCAGAAACAGGTCCGCTACCGCCGCGTGGTCTGCGGTATCTGTTGCCAGCGACTCCGCGACCTCGAGCGCGACCTTTGGGCTGGTTGCCAAAGCGCTCTGGATCAGGGAAAGCGCGTCCACTGGAATACCATTCCGTTTCGCGTATTCCGCGGCTCGCTTGTATTCGCCGAGTTGAATGAGACCATCAAACACCTTGCGATGCGCACCGGCTTTCAGGTAAATCGCCAGAGCCAAGCGATGATCGTTGGCAGCTCTTACTAGATCGCCAAGCTCCTCAGAGCATTCGATTCGGTTCTCCTTGATCCATCGCTCAAGCAAACTCAGCCGGGAATATGCGACGACCTGCCGACCAAGTTCGATCGATTCAACATTGTTGAGGTTGCCGTGCTCCAAGAGCACCTGCAAGTACAAAAGGAGAGGCGATGGTACATTCGGTTGTGGTGTCGCCGCCTTGAACATCTCCATGGTTTGAGGCGTGCGCAGATTCCCAGCAGGCGATTCCGCAACGACCTGAGCCGCCTCACGGTATTTTCCCGAATCAAAGAGGAGGCGAAATTGTTGCGCGAAAAGATCATCTGCACCGGGCAGCGCATTCCGTGCCGCGAACTTGATGGCCAGATCCAGGTCGTTTGTCTCCCTCAGGATGTACTCAACGACCAGAGATGGGTCGATTGCAAAAACAAGAACCTGCCCCCGTCGGTTGATTCCTATTAATCCGCCTGTCTCTCTGTGTGATGTGCTAACAAAAACAGGAGATTCACTAATGCGATTCGCGTAGATCAACTTGCCCGATTCCAAATCAAACGCATGGATGTAGCCGTACTTGGTCAGCAGATACGCCACCGACAGTTTGCTCGATACCTGCAATGCCACGGGAAAATCGTTATCCATGCCAGGTGCGTATACGATATTCGTGATGCGTTTCTCGAAGCGCGGAGCACCATCTGGCTTCCTATCCTGAGCGACCTCCACCACGTGGAATTTGGTCTTGCTCGCGAACGCGAACAGATGCGTACCCGTAACATCCTGAGAATCAATCCGGTAGCGATCACAGAAGCCTGCTGCATAGCCATCGAGAATCTGACTCACACCGCGATCCACAGCATACAGCTGGATCTTGCCCAGCACACCACCGGGAGCGGTGTCGTCGGCGCGGATCCCAACCAGAGCTAACCAGCGTTCACCTACACCAGCAACTAAGTTAATAACTTGGCAGGCGGCCAGCGCTGGGTGTCGATCGAATACTTTTGCAGGCGGCGCGGTGCTCGAAGCGTCAATCGACCAGCTGTACACCGCGTTCGCAGTAACGATCCCCAAGGTGCGCCCAGAGAGCCATTTCCAAAACACAATATCGCCCTCTGACAACAGGTATGACTTGATACGCGTCTTAGATGTGATGTCGAATAACTGGATCTGCGCACCTGCTCTCAGGGCAATGATGCGGCTCTCGGGGTTCATTATTGCCGAGTCCGCGGTTATCGGTCGCCGCACGATCTGGTCGGGCTTTGTAACATCTATAATCGCCAGCTTATTTCCCTGGTCAGAGGTCTCCCGAACGCAGATGACACGGTCTGACTCCATGGTGACGTTGCTGAAGCTGATATGCGTCGGGCTGATGCCCACCGAGGGCAGCGTGAACAGCTCCTCGAAAACAACAGGTGCCGCCGCCATGCTTCAACGCAGCAACCTCCACAAACTATTCTCCGGTGAAGTACCTCTTTACCCAACAAGCCAACAAACAACGCTCAAGAGGTTGCTGGTGTACAGAAAGGCCTCCCGAGCCGCAAAACAGACACTTTAACCCAATTAGACTACTGGGGCGGCGCGCAGAAACGGATGCGTGCGCTGCCCAGCCATGCACACGTGTCCAGGCGCATGCGTGCACATCCATCGATGCGTGTATGCGTGCGCCAGCGCGATTGCATCGGGACGTTTCTCGCCGAAGAGCAGCAGCAGCGGCAGTCGCCGCCACGGCACTGTGTGATGCAACGGACGCTGGAGAGGCGGCGCCTATGGCGGCAATTGCTGCGATGCGCTGCTCCCAGGCGCACCGCCTCGCCCGTCGATGCTGTTCATAGAAGGTATTTCCAGCGTTCGTGATGCTGGTGGTGCTGGTGGAAGCCATCATTTGACGATGAGATGCGTATGCACCAGGTTCACGGTATATGCACGCGAAATCGGTCGGTCTTTGCCGGTTCTGAGAAAAAGAGCGACGCGAAGGATTTCATGCCCCCTGATGGGGTGCAGTTCGAAGACACGGGATGCAGCGCATGCAGGATTTGCACGGCGGACAAGCACAGCGCAGTTTCTGGATACTGGGTCACGGACGAGTGGCTTTTCTTCTCATGATAAGCGGCATGCATAACAAAACCGTGATGCTCCCAGAGACGCAATTGTCGGCTATTGGCAGCGTTTCTCATGACGAGCAGGATGCATAACGCAAACTAGATTCTCCTAAGCAGACACGTGCTTCCAATAGCCAGCATAGAGTCCCAGGCACTTGCGTGGAGCACCTTGTGCACTGAGGTACCCGAACAGAGGCTTCGTGAACGCGTCGCAGCGATGCGGGCGCTCCCGCAGTGGACACGTGCGCCGCGACGCAGTGGCAGGTATTTAGCGAAGAGGCTGTTCGCTTTCGCTGGAGGACTCGCACGGAAGCTGAGCAGCCCGCTCGTTGATGAGCGATATTCTCCGCGCACGAGAAGACTTGCGTCTTGGTCGATTCGAAAGTGCAGCATACAACGCTGAGCGTTTGCTTGCAGGTGAACCAGAAAACCCCGCTGCAGTAGAGGTGCTCGCGCAGGCGCTGCTTTCAGCGGGTGAGGCGCGACGTGCGCTACACCGACTCGAGCGCTATCGGACAAGGCTGCCTTTGGAAGAGACTGTTTTTATTCGCTTGATCGAAGCTCGATGTCTGGCGGAACTGAGGCTATACGAGGACCAGGTCGCGATTTTCGAGGAGCGTGGCCTCCCATCCACGACAGGAGAGCGCGACGCTGCACGCGGGAACGCGAATCCGCTCATCGCCGCCTATTACGTTCTCGTGGGCGATGCGTATGAAGCCCTGGAGAACCCTCAAAAAGCAAGCGAGTGCTATATTGCAGCACTGCAGGCTGACGAAAGCTGTGTGGAAGCGCTTGAACGACTCTTCTATAGCAACGCGGTGGTAGCGTCAGTGCCGCTGGGCGCTTTACCCCCGAGCACGTCGTCCGGTGCTCAGCACAAGGCACTCTCTGTTGACCAGATCGCACTCCAGGCGCTATGGCCATTCGAAACACCGTTTCCCAAGGATAGTTCCCCTTCGAAGGTATATCTCATGCTTGCGAACGATCTTCGGTTCGATGACTGGCGGAAACGTTGGTCCCTGGTACCTTGCTTCTTCTTGACCATGGTCGCTACCCGGTTCTGGCGCCTCGGTTTCTGCCAAGAAGCGTATAGACTGGTCTCATTTTTGGTCGCTGAACGAAAGGAACTGGAACTGAAGCGGAGCTTTCCTTTGTTTGTTGCGCTGCTGGCTCACCACCAGGACCTTATCACCCTCTTCCGGTACGCGCATCAGCTCGTGCAGGAATTTCCGCGAGCGGCAGAGTCCTGGTACGCTGTTGGCATGTACTACTTCGCATCGGGGAAATATGATGCATCACGCGCGTACTTTCAAAAGGCGACGCTCTTAAACAGCAATCTTGCATACGTATGGGTTGCGTATGGCCACGCCTTTGCCGCTGTTGACGACAGCGAACAGGCGCTTGCGGCATATCGGACTGCAATGCGTCTCCGACCGAATGACCCGACACCGCTGCTTCATGTCGGGATGGAGTTTGCTCGGCAGAATCATCTGGCAATTGCGCGCAACTTTTTTGAACGGGCAGCAGCAGCAGCAGTAGTAGTAGCGCCTGTATTGACCTCGAGTGCCGACTCGGACGCAGACGAGGACGCACTGGCAAACGGCATCGAGCGTTCCCGCCCGTGGAATGAACTCGGTGTGCTATGCTATCGGGACGGGGAGTACGCCGAGGCAGTCGCTTATTTTCAAAAGGCAGCACGTCCACTCCAAGCGTACAAGAAAGCATGGTCGATGCGCCTAGGCCTAGACCAAAGATATCGCATCTCCGATGGTGGTGGAGGGTTTGCTCCAGAGAAACAGGCCGAAGCGGCTGTCCAACGACCTGTGCTACAACAGAGCGGCATCGAGAACAGCCAAAGCACAAGCTCGGATACCAACGCTCCCTCGGCAACATCCGTCTGGTGCGATCCCACGAGCACGTTTTATGGCTGCCAAGAAGCGCGTAGTCTGCTGGCAACCATTTGCAGTAATCTTGGACATGCGCTCATTCGACTGCAGGCGATAGACCTAGCTGCCGAAGCGCTCGAAGAAGCGCTACTGGTCGGACACGCTGTTCGACTTGCCCCGGGCTGCGCTGGGTCCGATGCGCTGGCACGGGCGGATACCTTGTCAGCGCTTGGCTATGTGGAACATGTGCGGGGCAGCGTGCAGAGAGCTGCTCAGCTCTACCACGAGGCTGCCCGGGAACTTGCGCTTGCCGGTATCAACGGGAGCACGCTGCTTCTGGACGCGCTCCTTGAACGCGCTGTAGATGAGCTGGCTATGCAGTCGATCAGCGAAATAGCCACCACGGAATGACCGAGCTCTGGTACGCGATATCAGCGTCGCGCTCGTGAAGCCTTGCCCTCGGTAACGCCGCACGTACCTGCTTCGACAGCTTGGTTACCTGCGTTCATGCAATGTTCACGAGCTGGATGCGTTCAAGGATTGACGCAGCGTACACCGCAGCTGTCGTACAATCATGCGCTGAGCGCACGTTCTCGCTGTTGGTTTCAGCGTGCGAGCAACGCGGGTCGTATGCGCGTCTGTACTTCCCCCGTAGCCGATGACGTTGAACCGAGGATTCGGGGGAATGTCTCAACAGCGAACAGCATCGCGTGTTGCAACGCTCCGCTACGTGTCTGCGTCTAGACATGATCCAAGACAGATGCACTGGGAAAGCGCTGTGATGCACAGAATCTGCGTCGAAGAGCGATTTCGCACGATAAACTTCTTTAAGTGGATTCTTCTTCTTCTTCTTCATGATCATATTCATTGTGATTTTCTCGTATTTGATTGAAATATATGCGTGTTTTCTGCCACCGTCACATGGAAAACGAATAGCGCGTCTGCCTGCTTACTAGTACTTGAATAATCGTATTGCCAGTGTCGTGATCGACACTGTGACTTTGGTTGGGAACAACAACGAGTTGCATCTCAACTTGTTCCCCAAGCGCTGGGCCTGCCCGAACGCTGACGACTAGGTTTGCATTGGCCCAAGCGCAAATACTCGGCTCTAGAGGGGTACCTCCTCGACGAATACCGTGCAAGGCTCGCGGATCGAGAGCGTTTGGTAAGGTGTGCACCGTTGTTCGCAGCCCGCAAGCGTTAGATCATCCATTGAGTCCGCGGACATGCCATCTTGTTCGGGATTTGGTGCAGCGCCCAAGTCGGCACTCTGACCAGCATCTGCAGCTTGTTCATGACATGGCGCATGGTGGCCAGTCGACAAAACCAAGCCAGTATCGGGATCCAGCTTGAACACCGCTACTCGATCTGAATCTTGGTTAGCCACGTAGAGGAACTCTGCGCGGGGATCCAGGGCGATATCACGTGGGGTGCGTCCACCAGACGGAACCCACTGCAGAATCCGCATACAGCCAGTCTGTTCGGAGAACTCGATAACCGCAACTGAGTCGTGTCCACGGTTGCTCGCATAGAGCCGATCCGTTCTCAATGGATGCAGACGCAACGCCGACGAGATGTTGTACTGGTGCAGTGTTTCCGGCGAGTACCTCTGACGATAGTAGGCCGGGAGCAAGTCCAACATGGACGCAGGCGTGCTCGACAGCAGCCCGCTGGCAGTCTGATGCCCAAGCACCGTCTCCACTGGCGTTGGTCCGTCCCAGGCGTAGCACAGCAGGGTCGCGTTCAGTTCACAGAGAACGAGCGCCCAACGGCCAGATGGATGCAACAACATGTGGCGAGGTCCCGCACCGCTCGGCGGCACGGAAACGAACGCCGCAGAGGGATGCGGCAGGAGACAGCACGCCGTCCCGGTGGCTCGTGCGAACTCGGTCTGGTACAGTACGCCGCCCTGGGGCGCTTGGAACGGGTAGTCAGACACCACACCAGCCGGAGTGATGAAACGCTGCTGCTGCGCTTGAATGGGGCGACCGTTTTGCTCATCAGGACCAGGCGATGTGCCCCGTACATGCGCAGCGACAGCATCCTGTGCCTCTGTACACAACTGCGCATCGCTTCCCGATAACGCAGCGTGCGGTACGCACCGCAGAGACTCTTGGTCTTTTCCGTGTGCCAGCTCGGAAGCTACCTCATCAAACCGGAGGATAAATTGATAGATGCGGTCCGTTCCTAGATCTGGGACATAGAGGAAGCGCTCGGTGGGGTCAACCACGATCTGGTGTGAGTGTGGTCCATCCTGCCGATCGCGGCGGAAACCCAAGAGACTTGATTTTGCTTTCTGTGCCTGTTGCATCGCTTCAGTGAGACCTAGGAGCGACGCTGCGCACGGTTTCGTTTCCTCGTCGACTGCATCGACTGGGGATATAAACTGCACATGCTGCACCATGTGCAGACGTGGACTCGTCGTATGCTCACGCTCCACTGCCTCACGCTCGATATGGAAGACCACAACAGATCCACTCCAGTAGTTTGCTATAAGAAGAAACCGTCCAAGGTGATCCGTCCACGGATGGCAAGCGCCGTGTCCCGCGGTCGCAAACTCTCCGAGCCGCTCTAGCAGGCCGCCCTCGCGCCGCAGCCAGCGGAACAGGGTCACCGACCCGAAAATATCCGGGCGGGCATAGTCGAACTTGGACGTTTCATTGACTGCCCAGAGGTACTCGCCTGAAGGGCCACGATCGCGACAGAAATACGCTGGACACAGTAGCCCGTCAGCACGGACGACGAGTCCAGACTCGTCAGCCTCCTCTGGGGAATCAGTTTTAAGAGGAGCCAGGTAGCCTGTGTCGTTGTCCAACCAAAACCCGAACACACCTTTTCCGGTCCCCCGACTGTGGTGTAGCACACGCGTGTACGTGCCAAAGTACACGACCGTGCGAGGACGCGGTGAGGGTTTAGCGGTTGGGGAGCGCGCACCAGCCATCACTGGAGTTGCGCGTGGCGAAGCAGCTCTCAAGAGCTCAGCTTGCACTGTAACTGCATCATGAATATTCCTGTGAATATCTACTAGACTCGGAAAAGTTGTACTGACAAGACGCACTGAGTCGGAGCGCATTTTCGCACCCGATAGAAGAGCTTTCGTTCGTTCGTTCGTTTGAGTTGGCGGAGCTACGGACCGAGAATATCTCGGGCGTAACGACGGACCGAGAATATCTCGGGCGTGGCTGGAGAGTCGCTCGAGCGCGCCGTTGATTTTTCTCATGAACGAAATGATTACGCCAGCCAACGCTTTTCGCTCTTGTCGACTGTGGAGGTCTCTGTTCTATCACCGCACGTCTCCTGATATTGATCGCGGCGTTCAAGTCCCGGTTCAGAAATTCCATACGTTTTTTGCAAATGGTTGTACTTACGAATGCGAGTAGTCCACGAACTTTTGCCCTCTATTCCATATGCTCTTCTGTCAGTGGTCCGTGCTTTTTAAGTCTTCAGCGCTCCGCTGGCACTTTTCCATCTCGACCCTTTGAAGTGTACACCCCAGTTCATGGTGTGTGTAGGACGTTCGAAACTCATCTACAGGTATCGTAGCGAAACGCCGTGCACACTCTTTGTACGTTCTTGTCGTTGGAGCTGGCGTAGTCCCTTTTTTCGGTTCTTCCAGCGCCCTGCCCCATAAGCTACTTCCAGCCTCTGAGTTTCATCCTCTTTGAGGGCACTCAACTGATTGAAAAAACTCGCGAACGCCCGCTGCTTCCCACAGTATAGATTCATTCGCAGACGAGCCCACCGGGGCTTGGTCTACTCTTTTCACAGCGCCTCCCAATGAGCAACGCGTATTTCCATGAGTTTCCGAAAAGCTTGTAAGCCCGCTCCTCGGCTCGTCACCTCACTCAAAGCTTCCAGGTGATCCTTCATTCCTGCATTCCACGTATCAATTTTCTTCCTTGCATTCATTATACCGGATTCTCGATAGTATCTCGCTGTCGAGAACCTCAAAAGACGCTTGTCTCTCTGACGTAAGTCACCGTCAGTATCATCTTCCCCAGGCTTGGGTGCTGCGATGGTTATGATATTCGTATTCCCAGGGTCCGCACCCACGACAAAGTCGTTATCCTGCACCTCCTGCGTCGCAGGATCCGCCTCCTTCTTTTCTGCATGGCTCGTCGAGGGCGCAGCAGAGGGCGGAACTGGACGATCTGCCTTCAAGCGCCGATAGTGTACGTCCATGGCTACTCCATCGGTTTCGATCATCCAAGTGAATACCTTTTGCTTGCTCACTTTGAGACGTTTGAAATCGAAGATATTCTTCCAGTACGGCTCCCGGTTCTCGCCGGTGAACTCCTCCCTGCTAACATTGAACTCAAGACTGATCTTCCTGATGATGCCATGAAGGACTCTGGAGTCGGTAGTCACAAAATGTGACTTGATGTTGCACATTGGAACCACGTTGACGCGCTTCCCCATTAGGAAAGCCGTCCGTCTCTCCGACTCTTCATTGTTTTCCTCACTTAGCTTCACATCTGCCTTGCATTCGAGCTCTCGGTCCAGAAACAAGAAATACCGCAGGATGAGGCGATTGTATTTTTCCATATGTTTTTTCAACTCTGACATCTTTTCTGCTGGATTCGCCAGCCCCAAGTCTGCGCGGTACTCTTTACTAGGCGCACGGATTACAGAAGCTTCATTCGTGCTCTCGTTTGACGACTTCTTGTCAACGAACTCCGTCTCATCTTCATGCTTACGATCTTTCGTGATGCCATTGAGAATCGCCCATTTTCCATTGCGAGACAGACCCGGGTAGAGTGCAAACACGGAGCGTATCATGAAACGTTCGAGGTTCATTGTCAAATGGTTCTTCAGATTCGTGAGGTACTTCATTGCCCCGTATGTGTAAATATCCTGGTCAGCCTTGTATCGAGTACCCTCGAAGCTATAAAAGGGATGTTTTCCGTGGAGAGCATGCACGAACTCATTTCCCCTCCGCGTTTCCCTGTGCCAAGCATCAGGTGCCGAATAAAGGTCTGGTCGAACAACTCGTCTGGAATCTCGACCGTTTCCACGTGCGTCACGTCGCGATACATCTCCTTCGCCAAATGCTTTAGTCCTGACGACGTCTTTATGGTGCTCTTGGTGTACGAATCGACACGTTTTTCGATAGCGTCTCGCAACCATTCCTTGTACGACCCCTTGATATGTCCAAGAAGAAAGGCTTTCACCACCGTCTCGTCGTACAGTCGTCTTTCTGGCCGTCTTCGACGCAGGGCCTCCCCCTTTCGGTCCTCTTCTCTTCCTTTTCTTCTGGACTCGGCACTGTTTTTCGTTTTTTTTTCTGGCAGCTGACGATCCTGGACTTCCAGGATCGTCCAGTTGCTTTTTCACAACTTTCCTTTTTCTTAGTTTCTTTTGAAAAAGAGCCCTCTTCGAACGCATCTGTTATATGCTGCGAAAATTCAATGGAATATTCTTACTTGAGGTTTGAAACACAATTGAACTGGGAAACTAGACTTTGCTATGGCCTCAAAGGAAATCCGACTTTTACAGTAGAACAACACACTAGATCTAGCCGTGCAATGCCGTTGTCATCCATGGGACAAGACCCTCAACAACAGTGCACGCTGCGAGTACGAGATCGAATGCTCCCAAAAAAGAAAACGTGTTGTCTCGATCGCGTTTCCCTTCAACAGCCACATTCGCGTCGTATTTCGTACTACCAAATTTGGAGATGTGCGTACCGAGCGCGTTATTTAGAATAAGGAACATAGACTCACGATTCACCTGCAAATATTTATGTATTTCTATCCCTATCTACGATAAACGTTACAAAGGGGAAAGGTTTCCGTATCTTCGAAAGTTTACCTTCTAGGCGTAAGGTCCCGCGAGACGGACGAATCTACCAAGCTCGTGCTTCATGCTTCCTCCAGTGGCAGGTGCTGTGGCGAGACCTGAACAATGCGTCCGCAATACGCAATTCATTCTGGGATCAGGGGCAGTTAGGCTCCATCTGGGCGTCGATCTGGTCGCAGTGGACTCCTAGTATATCGCGTCAAACTGCCGCAGGCAGTCCGTCTGCCAGCGCAGCTTGCAGGCTCGCAGATTGATCATATACTCCGACTACGTATCAGGTGAAGCGTTCCTCGATCCGACGCCCTCAATGGCGTGCCAAAGCCGTTCCATCCCCATGATATATCTGCTCCAGCGATACAAGCGCCGAGGCGAGCGCTCACATCAAGTACTCGGCACACGATAGACCATACGAAACGGCCAGTATATCCAAAAGGAACCTGGAGGTAACATCATGATGGACGCTTTCCCGAACGCCACCACCCATCCTTCCCGAAACCAGGGATCCCTGCTCCATGGAAACGTTTTGTCATCGCAATCGAATCAGGATTGCACCATCGATCTTGATGCAGCGATGTCCATTGCAGCGCGCGCTTGCGCATCAGCGCCCGCAGGGTCGCGTCACGCGGGGATGTATGAACAGCGCCTCGAGACAGCGCGCGTTCGATAGACGCTCAGCGCGTGACTACCCTGAACGCATGGACCATATGAGCGGGTATACACGTTTCGAGTAGGTTCCTGTTTGGTGCTATAGTACTTGACGTGAAAGCAGGAATACTCAGTATCCAACGATAGAGGTCAGTTTCCGTTTTTAGGCTGTTTCGAGGTTGCACGAGTCGGTTGTAGTGGAAACCCTCGCGCGACGCAGCGGTAGTGGCAGCGCCAGTTCGCACGGACGACTTGTCACGTCTACAAAAGACTCTGGGCTGCGACTCTGTGGTGGTTTTGGTTGAGTTGTCTATTGTTCGCTCGACAGATTTTGCTCAGAGAAGCCGTGAGTCGGGTTGAAGCGGAGCGTGTTTGGATACCAGGAGGTTTTTGAAGCTGCTGAAGCAAGCGTGTCTGTGGCTGTGTACCAGGGGTGAGCGGGCACCATGCGGGGCCCAGTGGGAGGGCGCACAGCCGCTGTCGAGCCAGCGGTCGGTGCGACACCCGCAGCGAGTGCGTCGGAGCCGAAGGATCCAGTTCCAACGGTGGTGGGGCAGTCGTGCCCTTGCACTGGCGGCAAAGGTTTCATCGTGGAAAAGGACGTTTTTCTTGGCTCTGGCCACTTTGGCGACGTTTACAAGGGCCGCAACGCGCTTACAGGCGAGCCAGTAGCGGTGAAACTGGAGTATCGCTCCCGAACGATTGCGTATCGCGAGTGGGAGGTTCTGATGCGGATGCAGGGACTCGGCGCTCCCACTGTCTACTACACTGGACATGTCGGGCGATATTTTGTCTGTGTTATGCAGCTGTTGGGACCTACGCTCCAGAAGGCCCTTGAATCTCGAGTTTCCCGACGATTTACCTGGCCACAAGTGTCTCAGATCGCGCTCAAGTGTTTGGCGTTGATCAAGCGAGTCCACGACATCGGTTATGTTCACGGGGATGTGAAGCCCGAGAATTTCCTCCTCGAATACCGCGAACCGAAAAACCAGACGTCAAGTCGCCAGAATACGGGGGGGTCGTGCGTGGACCCCTTGGCGCTACTAGAGGTGAATATAGACGCACGCGATGCCTCCGGGACGGGCGCCAATGGAACGACATCCGTGAGTGACCCAAAGTATGCTCGCGTGACGCCGGCGAAAATCGACGTCAACGTGCCTCTCTATATTATTGACATGGGCCTCGCCACCCGTTTGCGCGAGGATGACGCCACGGGCAAGCACGTCCCATACGGTCAACGTATTGATCACTTTAGCGGCACGGTGCGGTACGCCTCGGTGAACGCGCACCTCGGCCGCCACCTGTCTCGGAGAGACGATCTGGAATCACTCGCTTACATGCTGATTTATCTGTTGAAAGGGCAGCTCCCGTGGCAAGGTTTTGTCGGCGACGACAAGAATATGCAAGTCTGCGAAAGCAAGGGACGCATGCTAGTTAATGACATCTGTCGAGCAGTGCCGGATGAGTTGCGCTACTTTTTGGCCTACGTGCGGCAGCTGAAATTCGCTGAACAGCCAGACTACGAGTACATGGCACGGATTTTGGATTGCAAGCAGGGAATCGTTTGGATTCATCAGCAAATGCGCCTCATGGCCGAGGGAGTGCCGCTTGTCCCCCCGTATCAGGCACGTACCCCTGCCGCCGAGACTGTTGATGTCGATAGTGCCGCACCGAGTGCGAATATCATCAACTTGGCCAGCGATGTCTCGCAGAACAGCGCAGGTGCAGCAGAAGTTCTTCTTGTGGAGTCGTCAGTGCCGGGCACGGTCGGTGGTAAGCGGCGGAATGGTATGTCAGGGCAAGCATCTGCCCAGGCACCAAAGCGAGCGCGAACGCCGGGTGCGGCGGCCGAGCTGCAGAACACGGCGCAAGCGGTCTCGCGAGCGAGCTCCACAGAGCCGGACGTGGGCATTCGTGGTGGCGCGCTCGCTGAACATGCGCTATCCTTGGCGCTCCAGGACGTGGGCATGCGACGAGGACGCTTTGAAATTATTGCACCACGAACGACGAAAACACATCAGTGGGTAATCATAAGCACCTCAGCGAACAACGCCTCGTCATGTGCCCCAGCGAGCCAGGTGTACACGAGTCATACCTCGTACAAGAATCTGGTGCGCGAGGTGGAGCGCAAATGGGCTCAGGGCATGCGCATCAGCGTGTTGTGCTTCGACGGCGGGATGTGGACCAGCGTCCTCAACGCCAGAGATCCCGTGCTGGTGGAGCAAGCCATGCACTATTGCCCCGGCAATGAAGTGCCTCGAGATTGGATTCGCAGCAAATGGGACGAGGGCTTCTACATCACTGCTTGCTCAGCGAATCACACAAGTTGGGGGATTGTCGCATCGACCATGAATCGCAACAAACGCTACAAGCAACAGAGCTATATCGTGAGCTCGACCTTCCCGGCCAAGTGGTGTGCCGACAAGTGGACGAACGGCTATGCCATCACCAGCCTCTGTGTCCAGGGGCCGCCCTCTGCCGAGCAGTGGCTCGTCGTCATGAGCCGAGGCACAGCGTTCAAGGAGCAGGTGGTCGAACTCGAATTTGGGTATCCCAGTGAGAGCATTCATCACCGCTGGGACGAGGGCTACATGCTGACGGCAGTTGCTTGCGGATCAGATATATCGGCCTATGTGATGAGTCGTGGACACGCCTCTGGTGAAGAGCAACGCTGCACGCGCACGAGTCATGGGCCCTTGTGCAAGATTCGCGAGGACTGGAGCGACGGACTGTTCATCACGGCGACGGCCTTTGGCCGTATCACTTGAACGCGATTGAGGATCTGACAACCGAGCATGTTTCGGCAGTACCGAGCGATACCGACAACGTTGGGTGTTGATTTGTTTCGCAAGACGTCATCGCTTGCCGTGCACGATGCGATGGATCGTGCCGGACGTTGCCGCTGTTACGACGTAAATCGTCGCAAGGCGCACAGTGCAATGATGCTGTGCACGCATCACCGGATCGCGATCTGATGCCGGTTGTCGTCATGTGTCAAATGGTCGTGCATGTGCATGCCGTCCGGGGCCGTGCAGTGCACGCATCACCGGATCGCGATCTGATGCCCCCGTTGCTGGCGTGGATCGCGCATTGTAGCCTCCATGCATGCCTCATCATACGTTTATGTGCGTGTCCGGCGTACGCGTGCCCGCAACCGCTGCTTCCATCTCTATTGCAGTTTTTACCTGGTCGTTGCGGGCGATGCCTGCGCTTGCCACGAATCCTGTTGCTCCATGGAGCACGTGCGCCTCGCATTCAAAGCACCAGCGTTCGATCAAGCGAGCACTCCATAAACGCCCCTGTCTTCGGATCGTATCGTAGGTGTGGTCGACTAGCTACCGACACCACCCTCGTATCAGACCGAGCGCTTGATGAGGCGCCATTTGCTGCAGCGGACGCGCCTGGAACGCGTCGCCGGATCGCCAGCGCTGGCGATCCGGCGCTTGCGCTGGCGGCGTACTGGCCCGATACCCGCCGCCGCTTCGGATCGATGCGCGAGCACGCCGCCTGTGCGCTCTACACCTTGCGTGCCTCGCGGGGAGCAGCTGACAGCTTAGGCGACAAACTTTTGAAGCACCTGGTCCGCAGCGTGTACAACGGTGCTGCATACTAACTTGACCAAGAGTCTGTTGTGTGTCTGCTTCGTTTTCTATTGGTTTCCTATTGTAGGCGTCCTTGAATTCAAATCATGAACCGAGTACTTGTGCGTTGTATGACCGCGAGCTGGCCCAGTGCATTGCGGCAACGGACGCCGAGTCTGTTCCGTCGGGTCGCGGGGCCCGCTGGAGAGCTCGTGCAAATGGCTCCACAGGCGGCACAAGATCGAGGTAGGCGATTGTTGGCGAGTGCAGCTGGGACGTTTCCAGCGGATCGGAAGTACATGAAGTCCCACGAATGGGTCAAGGTTGAGAACGGCACCGGGACGGTTGGCATCACGAGTCACGCTGCGAGCCAGCTCGGTGATATCGTTTTCGTGGATCTTCCAGCAATCGGCTCGCAGCTTGAGAAAGGAGCGACGTTCGGGGCCGTGGAGTCTGTCAAGGCTGCGAGCGACGTGTATTCCCCTGTGAGCGGCGAGGTGGTTGAAGTCAACGCGGTGCTGAGTGAGGACCCCGCCCAGGTGAACAAAGACCCGCATGATGCTGGCTGGATGATCAAAGTACGGGTGAGCAATGCCGATGAGCTTCAGGATTTGATGGATGCGAAGGCGTATGAGGAGCATGTGGCATCCGAGCATCACTAGCGCCTAGGTGTGCGCTCGACGGACGCGAGGGCATGCAGCGAGCGCGAACACATCCCGAGACACCGATCGATCGTGAATCCCTCTGTTCGATGACAAGTCGGGAAATCGTTGCACAAGGTTTGCGGGTGATGCGCCAATAGCTTCAGGACCCCGAAGCTATGCGCATTGACGGGCTCGCTCCCGGGAGTTGCCGCAGCACCAAACGTGACGTTTGCACTGGCTGTAGTCTGCGATGTTGTGCTCGATCCAGTTCGTATAAAGTGCCTTTATCTAAGGATAGATTTAATGATTCTGTATCGACCACGTAAAAGTCATTCGAATGGTCCAGGTACACTGAGACGCACTGGTTACCACGAATCCGTCTGGTACGGATCGAGGCGGCCAGCAGGCGCCGCTGCCGCATCTGCTCAAACCCAGAGTCATCCACTCGAGACACCGCAGACTTCAAGAGAACCGAAGCAATGCTACGCATAGGGCGATCACGCGTTCCCTTGATGGCGACCCAGCAGCTCTGTGTTGCCTGGGTCACAAATAAAGGCGACGCCGTCTACCGATGCGTACCCAGCGCAAGCCTCGTGTCCGAGCATGCAGCGCTGGACCCAACTCAGATGCAAGCAGAGCCCTGCATTGCTCGTCTTGCACTTGTTTTGCGATTATTTCGAAGTTTTATTTCAGTTACACAGCCTCAAAATGCAAAGTGCAGTAAAAAACGCTTACTAATTCATGAGTTGCTGGAGGATGCTCTGCAATCTGATCGGAGCGGTTTCTTCGGCGCCTTGCCGCTGGAATATGTGGCGTCGCCTGCATCAAGATCATACGCGACGACCTCGAGCTCCGCTTCGTAAAATAACCGATAGCCTCATGCGATGCTGGAGCGCGAGCCTCCACGCTTCTCCTGTCCATGGGTTCAGCATGCTCAGGTTCTGCAATCTTCAAGATCTAGATCTAACTATTTCGAGGCAGCTCGTACGCACAGCGATTCGCGTCGCTGAGCTGACGAAGGGATCGTCTCGACTTCGTCCCAGGGCGACTTGCCCACAAGCTCGTGCCGAGACTTCACCGAACTTTTGAGACCAATGGATCGTAATGGATACCGTCCAGAAGACAAATCATCCTCTATTCGTGGCACTTCGACGATCGAGGTTCCACAGCACCAGCGAGCATATCATGGTATACGCTACCGAAATGTCTCCCGACGTTTCTCATTGAATAGAAAGGGGGTCTTGTATTCGGATTTGAATCATTGCAGCGGTCGCTTTCATTGCAGAATGCATCACGCTTTCGCACGAATGAAGCGTCGACAAATCGGTATTCGTGGACTTGATCTCGAGGCTCGTGTGTCCTTTCCGTATTGTTTGATCGTCGACCATATCGCATACCATAAACGCTTTATCCAATGGAGCAGCGTCCTCGTGTGTGTGCTTTATTCAAAGGCGTCTCCGAGCGTGTTACCCTGAGGAAGCCCGTGGTCGTACGGGACGGCATCGAGCGCGGAAACAAAAGTTATTATCCACCGGAGCATTCCGCACCAGTCACGGCTATGTACTGATCGATGAAGCAAGCCTTTACGCGCCACAGGATACGTTTCGGAGAAGAAGGTATGGTCGATCTATGGCGAACCCTGACAGCAATCCAGCGTCGCCGCTGCGAAGGTCGCACAGACGCTCTATGGAAAACAAAAAATGAAAGTGGCAAGCGAGGCGTAGAGCACAACTTCCTGGATTGCATGCAGTGCGTCAACAACAGCCCGAGCTGCGACACAGGGACCTGCTGACAGCAACCGCCATCCTCCGACTGCGGACAATGGAGCTGCAGGACCAGGACAGACCAGCATATTTAAAGTCCGAGATCAGGGTTCAAAGGACAACAGTCACCAAAAAAACACCGCAAAGGCTAGTTTTGATCATCGTGGGAAGCGATCCAAATATTCGCGTTTACGCCCGAGTTACGTCGTTGGACCTGTTCCGTACCGATCTGACATCGGTGTATATAGGAGGTTCGATGGTCTCATTATCGGGGCACACTGCAGCTGTTTCCAGCAAACCCCCGTGCTTTGTCTTTGCCCAGCTCAAACGGGCACCCCGAAGATTCGTGTGCCGGTTCCCTGGTCGGACAAGGCCCAGCCCAGCCCAGCCCAGCGTCTCCAGAACTCGACCCTCCCGGGTATCTACTTCGCTCTTCAGATTGATTTCGGTGTTCACAGCGGTTTGAAGCACTCCATGGGGCGCTTCGCGACCGCAACGCACACTGCGGCTTCCAGATCTAGCACCGCATCCAGCATTCGTTTCATGTCCAAACATTCATCATCGCTGCTCGATACGCTATCTGCTCTTGTTGCATTCGCTGAAAAATTCGATATTTCGCTTCGTGATACATCCGCCATTTCGGATCCGGATCCAGTCGATAAAAAAGCTGATCAGGCCCGCCGTTCATGGCTTCTATTACCTGCAAAAGATCGCCTTCCAGGTGCGCACAGCGCGCGCAGATAGCGCCACCCAGGAGCATGACGTCGAAAGGGCGCTCTGCGAATACTACCGGCAGCTGACACGTGTCTGCAAGTGATTGCACAAACAGCTCGTTCTTCAGCATGCCACCACAGAGCAGGATCACGCGAATGTCGTGACCTGCCTCGTTCAGACGCTCAATGATTTGACGCGTTCCGTAGCCCAGGGATTGCACGGTGGCCAGGTAAAGCGCAGCAAAAGCCTCCTCGTTGGCGAAGGTGTCCAGACGTAGCCCGACAATCGCTCCACTCATGCGTGGATCCGCGAGCAAGGAACGATTCCCATGGAAATCCGGATACACATGGATGCCCGCTGCTCTTTTCATCTGGTGCTTGCCAAGTTGACAGAGTCGAGCGTGGACCACGGCGAGCGGTATGTTTCCGAAGCCGAGAGCATGCGCATGACTCTCGACCAGATAATCGAGTAATCGACCGGTGACGCTCTGGCCTCCCTCGTTGAGCCACAGGTCTGGGAGCACCGCGGTGCGGTGCGGACCCCATACACCACGAACGAAAACAGGTTCCCGCGAGCAGACCATGTGACACGTTGAGGTGCCAGCAATCAAGGCAATGCGTTGACACCAGTCGAAAGGCGCCATGGCAGCAGCGGCAGCAGCAGCAGCAGCGGCAGCAGCAGCAGCAGCTGTACCCACTGAAGTAACGCGTGCCCCTGTCAGATCGATAGTCATGAGGCTCGGTGCGGTTTCATTTGATATGTTTGAGCGGTCGTCTACAATGGATCCCGTTGCGCACTGGGTAATGTTGAGGCCGTGCTCATCTAGAACGTGCATCGCTTGCGTGTTTGCAGTTGTACAGGCGTGACCCGTTGGAGTACAGGCAGCGGACATCGGCCTTGTTCCCGCACTGAGGCCCGGTGGTGCCTCCTTCATCCCAGTCGGCTGGATCCACCAGTCAGATCGTTCTCCTCTTGCTGGAATACGCATACTGTAGGCTCCCACGGCACCCGCATGTGCATCGACCATGCCGGCAGCAACGACAACTTCGCGATAGTCCCAGACGAGCTGCGCTGCAGCACCTGCATCGACGGGCTCACCTCTTGCGGTTAACGTGCAGTTGGAGGCTCGGGATGTCACGTCCGATGTCGGGGAGCCAAACAACAGAAACGCTGCAATCTTTGAAAGTCCAACCGAATCCCCGATGCCGTGGACTCGCTGCCCCGGTAAACGAATCTCTCGACCGAAGCATCCGCGCGTAAACAGGTCCCCGAGTCCCCATCGTTGATAGAAGCTCGTATCCCACCGCATTTCATCGGTGCGATATGCCCACTTTGCAGCCAGGGGACAGAGTCCGCGTGCCTCCAAGTTCCCAGTTAGCGCAAATACAATAAAGTCAGAGAGGTCCATGACGGCAGTGCATCGCAGGAACAGCTCCGGTCGATGACGCAGCAACCAGAGCAGCTTCGGGGGCTCGCTCTCCGGAGACAGGGATCCCCCGTAGAAGCGAAGCACATCCTGGGTGCATTCGGCAGTGTCAGCGTTCATTTCAGCCGCCTCTGCTTCGGCACGATGGTCCATCCATACGATAATATCCCAGACGGCTTGGGGCAACGTTCCGCCATCGTCGTCATTGTGTTCCACGTCCAGCGCGACGCCGCCAGGTACACATGACCACAGACCCTCCGGTGAAGCGCATTCGTCGCTATAGCAGTTCCTGAAGAATGCTGCTTGCTCAGCACTGACAAGCGCCAAAGAGCAGGTTGCGTCGACACCAACGCCACACAGTTGCCAGGCAGGTCGCTGCTCGTTTCCATGGCCTGTTGGCTGGGGTACCGCAGGCCCTAGCTCTGCTCTCTCCGACGCGCCCAGCGTCTGCAGAGAGCGTGTCAGTACGGTACCAGCGGTGCTGACGCTCGTCGTTGCGTTTTGACTCAGTGTTTCCAGTACCTGGCGTGTGGAGCTGGCAACTGCTTTAAGGATCTGAACAGTCGACTGTTCAAAATAGTCTGGTTTAGGGTTATGAGTGGGAAACGGCGCATCTGCCCTAGCTAGACAGCGTCCCAGTTCGTCGAAGAGCGCAGCTCGTGCGCTCCCAGTGCCCACGTCGATACTTAAATAAACAGGAAGAGGCTGCATCAGTTGAATTACATGGGTCTATAGTATTACAGGGAACTGTTTGTTGCCTTGGAGGCAACGGAAACCGCTGCTTTCGTATACAGGAATCATAAATCGTGCCCAGGGCGAGGTCGGCAATCAGAGCGCGCAAGCTACTGCGCCGCTCCCTTGCGCTCTCCTACGTTTTCTCTCTTTCTCTCAATCTCTTCAACGAACTCGGTACCTCCTCAGATGTTGTGATTCCGCATCCATCAAAAGCATCGAAGAGCGAACGAGTCGCTGCTGCTCCGCAGCTACAAGCCCGATCTGTGTGTTCGGGTGCTACCGTTTCAAGCGGTTTGCCTCTTCACAGTGCCAGCATCGTATCGCAGGGAAGCGAAGCTAGTTGCTTTCGCAAAGCCACTGATGAGCCTCCCACAGTAGACGCGTTTTCGCTCCGCCAAATGTCGTCTGTGCGCGGCAGACGGCTCCGTGAGGTTTATCTTTGTCAAGAGTGTGCGAACTTCGCAATAGAAGAACCAGTGGTTTGGCAGCGCCCCCAGCAGTCCTCGACACAGCGTTCGTATCGTTGAACGACAGGGATTGCTATGGAGGTGGCTACAGGTTTCCGCGTGCGCTTCTTTTTGCAATGCCCTGATTTTATCGTTGTCCTCTGGTTCAGGGGTCAGCGTCGCTGCCACAATGTTGAAATGGAAACGCCTATTCGCCACGAACTTGTTGAAATGCAAGCGTGACGCACCGGCACGTGTCCAGGCGTTCAACGTTCGGACCGTGTGTGAGACAGACACCAGGTTGCCAGCTGCTGTGCAACGATCGCAGCTGTTGTCGCTCGTTTCCCAGAACAACTCGGTCAAATAACATTGATTATACTTACGAATCGAGAATCACGGGAATCCAGTACCGCCTACCTAATGGCAATGCGAACGGTTTTCCGGGTATCGATACACAGTGCAGCGGCGCTGAATTGCTGAACCGCAGTATACCAGTGCGTTGCTCCGAGCTGCAATAAGATTCCCTCCCTTTTGACTGCGTATTTCTACGTCATCGGAATTCTTCTGCGTTTCAGCGTAATGCACACACCGAGTACGAAACGAGTACCAGGAAACTTTGCTCGACGTAAAGCTACTAAACTTGCACGAGGCACCAGACATATCCAGATGTTGATCGAGGCGAAGTCTCGTTGCAGAAGGAGCTGGCTCGCATGGTTGCCAGTATGCGCACATGAACGCAGGCCGCTGACCTTCCATTGCCTTGCCATTCGAACTTCGGGCAGCCTGCCGTACCCCATCTCGCCCATCGTGCTCTGTTTCAAGCGCTTCGTTTCTGGCTGTTTCAACGGGCACTCGTGCTCGTGACGTTTCTCTGTTGGCCGTAACTCATCGACAGGCGTCGTACAGAATCGTTTCCTGCACTCGTTCTACGTTCTCGTCAGAGGAGCAGGCGTGCAGCCCACGAGCGCCACAGCACGTCTTGCGCCATAGGGTACCGTCACCCAACA
>Ga0080006_1163903_pt1 | contig 25196 bp, 25 predicted proteins | sample RS3BMetagenome_FD_69209 | JGI IMG/M metagenome (GOLD analysis project Ga0080006, IMG submission 69209) | Ferric oxide microbial mat and aquatic microbial communities from Rainbow Spring, Yellowstone National Park, USA - RS3B (SPADES... ...
GCGCATCTCCTTCATGTTCGTGTGGAAGGTTCCGATCAGGGGAAGGTTCCAGTGGCGGGGCGCGGGGGAGCCGGGGGGGCCCCCCGCCCCCGGGGGGGGGGGGGGGGCGTTGCCATGCCCGGCGGGCATCCGCATATCGTGGCCTTCATCCTGGCTGGCGGGAAGGGCGAGCGCTTCTGGCCGCGTAGCCGGGGCGACCTGCCCAAGCAGTTCCTGCCGATCCTGGGCGACCGGACCCTTCTCCAGCGAACCGAAGCGCGCGCCCGGACCGTGACGGGCGGCGGGGCGGTGTATGTGATCACGGGTGCCGCGTTCGCCGCGCGCGTTGCGGAACAGCTCCCGGACCTGCCGCCCGACCGGATCCTGATCGAGCCGGAGGGCCGGGATACGGCCCCCGCGATCGCCTTTGCCATGGCGGTGGCGGTTAATCGCCATCCAGGAAGCGTGGCGGTGGTGCTTCCGGCCGACCATTTCGTCGGCGATGACGAGTCCTTTGCCGCCGCCTGCCTGACGGCCGCTCGCTGCGCGCATGAGGAGGGCCGCTTGGCCCTTCTCGGCGTGCAGCCCACGCGTCCCGAAACGGCGTACGGCTACATCGTGCCGGGAGGACCGGCCGGTCCGGGCGGTTGGAGTCCGGTCGCCCGATTCCGGGAGAAGCCGTCGCCGTCCGAGGCGCTGGACCTGCTGAGCGAGGGCACCTCGTTGTGGAACGCAGGCGTGTTCATCTGGCGACCCGAAGTCTTCGTCGATGCACTCGACCGCGTCCAGCCAGCCGTGCGCGAGGCGGCGGGCATGCTCGCCGCCTCTCCGAACGACCCGGCCGCGTGCCAGGCGTACGCTGCCCTCAGCCCGCTGTCTGTGGACTACGGAGTCTTGGAGAAGTCAGCTGACTGCGCCGTGGTCCGCGCGACGTTCGCCTGGGACGACGTGGGCAACTGGGCGGCCGTCGGGCGGTTCGCGCCGACGGACGGCGACCGCAATGTCGTGCGCGGGCATGCGCTGGCGATCGAGAGCCGCGGCGTCACGATCGACAGCCCGGCCGGGCGGTTGGTCGTTGCCTTTGGGCTTGAGGACACCGTGATAGTCGATAGCGAGGACGCGGTGCTCGTCGCGCCGGCGGCGCGTGCGTCCGACCTAAAGCGGGTGACGGAGGCGCTGCGTGCGCGCGGCCTCGGCCGCTACGTCGACCGCTCGTCGGGCACCCTCCCGCTGCCGGAAGATGCCCACGTCGTGGACAAGCCGTGGGGGCGCGAGATCTGGTGGGGCGACAACGGCCGGTACCTGGCCAAGGTGATCGAGGTCAGCTCTGGCCATTCGCTTTCGCTGCAGTACCACGAAGAGAAGCACGAGACGATGTACTTCCTTCGGGGCCAGGGCTCGGTGGCTGTCGGCGGCGAGCGTAAGGCCATCCGCCCCGGTCTCGTCGTCGACATCCCGCCGGGGGTCGTACACCGCGTCGAGGCGACCACCGAGAGCGTCGTCCTCGTGGAGGTGTCGACTGCGCATCCGGACGACGTAGTGCGCCTCGACGACCGGTACGGCCGGGGCGATCCGCAGGCGGCGGCTACGCGAGGGGCCTGACCGGTCCCTGCCCGCTACCCTGCCGACGCCCGACGGATGTCGTCGGGCGTCGGCAGCACCTTGCCCGGGTTGGCGATGCCGCGCGGGTCGAACACACGCCGCACGCTGTCCTGCAAGGCCAGGTCGGCCTCGCCGAACATCACCGCCATGTCCGCGCGCTTCTCCACCCCGACGCCGTGCTCGCCGGTGATCGAGCCGCCCGCCTCGACGCACACCTTGAGGATGGCCGAACCGCACGCCATGGCCTTCTCGGTGTCGCCCGGCTTCTTGGCGTCGAACAGGATCAGCGGGTGCAGGTTCCCGTCCCCGGCGTGGAACACGTTCGCGATCCGCAGGCCGAACTCGGCGCCGATCTCGCCGACCCGGTCGATCACGTCGGGTAGCCGCGTGCGCGGGATGACGCCGTCCTGGACGTAGAAGTTCCGGCCCAGGTTGCCCATCGCGCCGAACGCCGTCTTGCGGTTGGCCCACCACAGGGCGCGCTCCTCGGCCGACTGGGCGATTCGGACCGCCTGCACGCCCATCTGCTTGCAGATCGCCTCGATGCGCTGGGCCTTGGCCTCGACGCTCACGGGCAGGCCGTCCACTTCGAACAATAGCGTCGCGCCCACCTCGGGCCCGAACCCGACCGGGTACGGGCCCTTCTCCACGCCGTCGATGGCCATGCGATCCATCACTTCCATGGCGGCGGGCAGCATGCCGGCCGCGATGACGGCCGACACCGTCTGGCTGGCGGCGCGCACCGAGTCGAAGGTGGCTAGCACCGTCCGCACCTCGGCCGGCGTCGGCGTCAGGCGGAGTAGCGCGCGGGTCGCCACGCCCATCGTCCCCTCGGAGCCGACGAACAGGCCGCGCAGGTCGTAGCCGGGCAGATCCGGCGCGTCGCCGCCCATGCGCAGGGCGGTCCCGTCCGGCAGGATCGCGTCCACGGCCAGGATGTGGTTGGTCGTCACGCCGTACTTCAGGCAGTGGCTACCGCCCGAGTTGTTGGCCACGTTGCCGCCGATCGTGCTCGCCGCCTGGCTCGACGGGTCCGGGGCGTAGAACATCCCGTCGCCCGCCACGGCCACGCTGACGCTGACGTTGGTCACGCCCACCTCGGCCCAGATCGCAGCGCTGTCGAGATCGGGCGCATCGAGGCGTGTGAGGCGCACGGTGTCCACGACCACCTCGTTGCCCAAGGCGACGGCGCCGCCCGCGAGGCCCGTGCCGGCGCCCCGGGGCAGGAACGGCACGCCGTGCCGGGCCAGGACCTCGACAACGCGGCGGGTTTCGTCGATATCGTGGGGCAGGACCACGGCGGCAGGCAGGCTGTGGAACACGCCGTTCGCGTCCGACTCGTAGGTGAGCAGGCGAAGCGGCGTGCGGATCACCGAGTCCGCGCCCACAATGGCCACCAGCTCGGCCATGGCCTGGGCCGGCACCTGCCTCGTCGCGGGCTCAGCCACGGCTTAGCACCCCCTCGGTCGTCTCGCGCGCGTACGCCTCCGCCAGGAGTTCGACGGGGTGGGCGATGCGCAGGGTGCGCCCCCGCTGGCGGGCCCCGACGGCGAGCTGGAGGGCGCAGCCGGGGTTTCCCGTGGCCACCACGTCGACGCCGTCGGGCAGGGTGTCCATCTTGTCCTCGAGCAGGCGACCGGCCATCTCCGGGTGCTCCAGGTTGTAGATGCCGGCGCTGCCGCAGCAGCGGGCGGGGTTCGTCATCTCGACCAGATCCAGGCCGGGTATGGCCCGCAGCACCTGGCGCGGCTCGGCCCGGGTCGCGAGGACGTTGGCCAGGTGGCACGATTCGTGGTAGGTCACCCGCTGGGGCACCGGGGGTGCCGTGGGCGGCTCGATGCCCAGCCGGACGAGCAGGCGGCTCACGTCGACGACGCGGCCGGCGAAGGCGCGGGCCTTGTCCGCGTACGCCGGGTCGCCGGCGAGCAGGGTGGGGTACTCGACCATCGCCGAGCCGCAGCCGCCGGCGTTCGTGACGATGTACTCGGCGCCGCTCGCGAGGAACCGGTCGATGTTGCGCCGGGCCATGTCCCGCGCCCCCTCGCGGTCGCCCATGTCGCGGTTGAGCGCGCCGCAGCAGTTCTGGTCGCGCAGGATCATGACCTCGCAGCCGTTGCGCGCAAGAACGCGCACCGTCGCCTCGTTGACGGGCGTGAAGACGACGTCCTGGACGCACCCCGTGAACACCGCCACCCGTGCCTTGCGCGCCCCCTGGGGCGGCGTGACCGTCGGCGCGGTGCGGCGCACGGTCGTCCCGCGCACCGGCGGCAGCGCCGCCTCGAAGTCGCGCAGGTGGGCCGGCAGGCGGCCGCGCAGGGCGCCCGACCGGAAAAGCCCGCTTTTCTGGTACCAGCGGGCGAGACGGGCGACGCGGTCCCAGCGCCGCGGGTAGGGGAACAGATGGCGGAAGGCGAGGCGCTCCATCGTGCCGATGCGCCGACCGGGCGGCAGCGCCGCCTGCTCGTGGTAGAGCTGGCCGCGGGCCTGCTCGATGAGGGTGCCGATCGGCACGTGCGACGGGCACACCGTCTCGCAGGCCCGGCAGTCGAGGCACATGTCGACAGGCTCGAGCAGGGCCTCGTCGAGGAGCGGGATGCGTCCCTCGGCGGCGGCCTTGATCACGAACACGCGCCCGCGCGGGGAGTGCTCCTCAAGGCCGGTCACCTGGTAGGTGGGGCAGACGGGCAGGCAGAAGCCGCAGTGGACGCAGCTGTCGTACCCGGCCTCGCTGGGCGGGTCGGGGTGGCGGAAGCCGCCCGCCATCGGCAGGGGGTTCGCGGCGCTGCGCGGTTCGGGGGCAGTGGCCATGAGAATCAGATCCCTCCCACGAATCGGCCCGGCGACAGGGTGCGCTCGGGGTCGAGGGCGCGCTTGAGCGCCCGCATCTGGGCAAGGCCGGCCGGGGCCCGACCGAACGCGCCGGCGGTGCGGCGCAGGGCGAGCGGCGCCCGCTCCACGACGAGCGCGCCGCCGATCTCCTCGGCGAGGCTGCGCAAACGGGTCACGACATCGGTGCCCGGCGGCGGCCCGTCCGCGTCGTTCCACCACATGCGCGCCACCCCGATGCCGAGCGAGGCGCTGACCGACGCGGGGGCAGCGGAAAGCTCGGCGCACGCGGCGGCGGCTGCCGTGAGGAGCGCGGGCAGGCGCCCGGGAGCGGCGCCGGCTCGCAGCGTGACGGTCGCCGTCCCCGGCACGGTATGAAGGCCGTGCCAGAGCCCCTCGGCGAGGTCGGCCGGAACGGCGTCGGCAGCGAAGGCACCGGCGGGCGATGCCGACCGGGACAGTTCCGCGGTGCGTGCCACCTGGTGGGCGACGGTCGGCTCGTCCTCCTCGTAGGCCAGGGCAAGGCCGCTGCCGCCGGGCAGGCCGGCGTGTGCGGCCGCGCCCGCGTCCAGCCACTCCGCCGCCACGGGTCCCAGGCCGGCGCTGCGAACCGCCCGCCAGAGCGCCGCGGCGGCGTCCGGATCGAGGCCGGGCAGCCAGACGGTGGCCTCGGCGGGCGGCTTGGGCAGCACCCGCATCGTCACCTGGGTCACGACCGCGAGCGTGCCGAGCGACCCCACAAGGAGCCGGGTCACGTCGTAGCCGGCCACGCTCTTCACCACCCGGGCGCCGGTGCGCACGAGCGTGCCGTCCGCCAGGCAGGCGCGCAGGCCGAGGACGACGTCGCGGACGCTGCCGTGGCCCAGGCGCATCGGCCCGGACCGGGCGGTCGCGACGATGCCGCCCAGGGTGGCCCCTGCCCCGGCCACGGCCCGCACGGGCAGGCGCTGCCCGGCCTCGCCCAGGACGGCGTCCAGTTCGGCCAGACGCGTGCCGGCCCAGGCGGTGACCGTCAGGTCCGCCGGGGCATGCTCGACGATGCCGGTGAGCCCGCCCGTCGACAGGACCGCCTCGACGCGTTCGATCGGCTCGCCCAAAGGCTCTTGCGAGCCGCCGCCGCGCACGTGCACCGGCCACCGCCCGCCGTCGCAGGCGGCGATCATCGACGAGAGCTGCTCTTCGCCGGTGGGCGTGGCGACAAGCCGGGCGCGCGTGCCGTCGACCCACAGGGCCTCTTCGGGACCGGCCGCCAGCGCCGTCGGGGGCAGGGCGGCGCGAAGGCTGCGCTCGACGGGGGAGACGGGCGTGCCTTCGGGCACTCGCTGCACTTCCATGAGGCCATGGGTTCGCGTCTCGATGCCGCGCACCCTCCGGCAGCGCCATCCAGGCGGTGGAGCCGTTGCGGTCAGACGGGTGACAGCAGTTCGAGCTCGCGGAAGTATGTCCCGTACACGCCACGGTCCCAGGTGATGAGTGCGTGCCCACGATGAAGGGCGTGCGCGCCGATGAGGAAGTCGGGCAGAACACGTCGCGGCCCACGCAAGGGCGACCCGCACCGCGTGCAGATCGACAACGGCTGCTGTGCGCCGCACTGGGGACACGAAGAGGTGTTCGGCTGCGCACGCCGTCGGTCCAGGTATCGTCGCCATCGAGCGGCCGCGGTCGCCAGCTGGTTGTCGTCCACCTCCAGGTCGACCGCCACGCCCATGTCGGCGAGGACGCCCCGGCTATCGGCGTCCGCGGGCGCGACGACGTGGATCTCGGCGACGACCCATGCGCACGCCACGATGCCTTGTGGCAGGGCCTGCGACAGGGTGTGGGCGGCCTGCCGGGCGCGCGGTCCGCCGAGCAGGACCTCGGACAGGACGTTCGAGTCGATCGCGTAGCCGCTCAAGGCTCGACCGGGCCCCGCAGGTCTTCGATCGCCTCCGCCCCACTGCCGTACCGCGCGCCGGCCCGCCAGAGCCCGATGAAGCGCGTTGTGTCCCGAGGCTGCGGCAACGGGGTACCAACGATGCGTCCATCTCCGTCGATCTCGAACCGTACGCTGTCGCCCGCCCGAAGGTGGGCTGCCCGCATCACGGCGATGGGCAAGGTGACCTGGTGTTTGGTGCTGATGGTGGACGTCCCATCCCGGCGCTTGGCCATCGGATTCCCCCGTTCCGATTGTAAAGGGACTGCCGCTCCAAGTAAAGAATGCGCAACCGCCCATAGGCGTGGCGGGCGCAACCCCGCACGCGTTTCCATGAGACGGCGGGGCAGGGTGACATCGGCGCGATGCCTGACGGGCCGGCTACCTGGCCTGCGCGGCAGGGTTTGGCACGGGCGCGGGCACGCGGCCCGGCCACAGGGCCCAGGCGATGCCCACGAGGGTGAGGAGGCCGCCGAGCACATCCACCAGCGCCGGCTTCTGGCCGAGCGCGAGCCAGGCCAGGATCGACGCCCCGACCGGCTCGCCCAGAAGCGCGATCGCGATGACCGCCGGCCGCACCCGGTCGAGGATGCTCTGGACCATGGTGTGGCCCAGGGTGGTGGGGAGGAGGGCGAGGAGCGCGAACGCCACCCACATCCGGGGGTCGGTCTGGGGCGCGCGCCAGGCCTGGTCGGCGATCAGGGTCGCCGTGCCGAGGCCGGCAAAGCAGCCGCCGTACAGGACGGCCACCTGGACCGGTGTCGACACCTGCGTGCGCACCCGCGCGCTGGCCATCACGTACACGGCGTAGGTGGCCGCGCCGGCAAGCGCCAAAAGGTCGCCGTCGAGCGCCTTGGGGCCGGCGGTCAGGCCGTCGAAGCCGGCCATGACGGCGATGCCGACGAGGGCGAAACTCGCCCCCAGCCATTGGCGGCCGCTCGTCGCCCGGTGCCAGAGCAGGGCCTCGCCGGCGAGAACCAGGATCGGCGTGGCGTTCACAAGGACGACGCTGCTGGCGATCGAGGTCAGGTAGACGCTCGCCGTCCAGGTGCCGAAGTGCAAGGTGAGGAACACCGTGGCAAGGGCCATCGGCCAGCCCACACGCCGGTCGATGCCGAGCCCGCGGATGCCCTGGCGGCGCCACAGGGCGAGGGCGCCCGGGAGGACGAGGAGGAAGGCGAGCAGCATGCGGCCCGCCGCCACGACGAGCGGCGGGCCGCCGGCCCAGCGCAGGATCGGAGCCGACGTCGAGACGCCGCCGACCGCGATCGCCAGGCGCCAGCTTCCCTTCGGGTCCCAGTCGTGGGGTCGTCTCAAAGATGTTCGAACCGGGTCACGTCCAGGACGAACACGGTGGCGCCACCCACCTGGACCTCGACCCAGTCGGCGTCGGAGGCGGCCACGTTCATTCCCGACGCGCTGACGTCGCCGGGCGCCACCACCTTGGTGCGGGTCTGGGCGTGTTTGCGGATGAGCGCGATGGCGGGTTCGACCTGGTCGTCGTCGACGCCGGTAAGGAGCGTGACGTTTCCCTCGCGCAGGAAGCCACCGGTCGAGGCCAGCCGGGTGACGCGAAAGCCTCCCTCGGTCAGCGCGCGCAGCACGCGACCGGCGTCGACGGACTGGAGCACGGCCAGGACCAGGCGCATCCACTCAGCCCCTTTCCTGCCGCGGCTTGCAGTGTCCCGCGGCCTTGCCTACGATTCTTGCCGGTATCGGGCGGAACGGCAACGTCAGGTTGGAGGGGTGGGCGTGGAGGCGACCGAGCTCGAGGTGGGGGCGTTCTGGCGCTTCCTGGGTATGCGCGCCGTGCCGGACGAGGCGGGCGCCCATGTCGTCCGCCTCGAGGTACGGCCCGAGCACATGCAGGTGATGGGCCGGGTGCACGGCGGCGTCCTGGCCTCGCTTATCGATTCGGCGATCGCGCTGGCCGTGCACGAGCCCATGGCCTCGGGCAGCGCGGCCGCGACGCTCGACCTGAACGTCCAGTACCTGCGGCCGGTCGAGGCGCCGTGCGTGCTCGTGGCGCGCGGCCGCATCCTGTCGCGCGGCGGCGCCGTGGCCCTGGCGAGCGCGGAGGTGACGGACAGCGCGGGCGGGCCGCCGTTCGCCGTCGGTAGCGCCTCGTACCGCCTGTACCCCAAGCGGGACAACGCGTGACGGCGCGCACCGTGCTGGTCGTCGGCGCCGGCCCGGCCGGCGCCGCGGCCGCCCTCGCCGCCCGGGCGAGGGGGGCGGCCGTGGTCCTGGCCGAGAGGGCGTTCGCGGGCGGCAACGCCGTCGCGCACAGCCTTCTTCCGTCCAAGGTCCACCTGGCGGCGACCGCCGACCTGGCCGCCTACGCGCGCTGGGGCCTTGGTTCGCCGCCCGAGGGCGCGCCCTGGGCGGTGGGCGCGCACCTGCGCTGGCGGCGCGAGGCGGCACGCACGGCGTACGAGGAAGATCTGGACGGGGCGGGTGTGGACCGGGTATCGGGCGCGGTCACGTTCGAAGGCCCGGGGCGGGCGCGCATCGAGGGCCCGACCGGCGGTCGCGACCTCGCCTTCGATGCCGTGGTCATCGCCACCGGATCGGTCCAGGCCTTCCCGCCCGGGACCACACCGGACGGCCGCGTGGTGCGGATCGCCCGCGATCTCGCGTCCCTCGATACCGTCCCGGCCACGGCCGCCGTGCTCGGCGCGGGCCCTACCGGGGTGGAGATCGCGACCGTGCTCGCGGGCTACGGAACCCGTGTCACGCTGGTCGGTCGCGCGCCGGGCCTGCTGCCGGGCGAGGATCCCGTCCTGGCCGACGCCCTGGCGCGCACGCTGGCCGGGCGCGGCGTCGAGCTCGTGCTCGCGGCCGGCGTGACCGCGTGCGCGGCGGACGGCGACGGGGTGCGCGTCGACCTGGCCGACGGCCGCTCGCTCCGGTTCGAGACGGCGTTCGTCGCCACCGGCCGGCGCGGCGCGACGCAAGGCCTGGCCGTCGACCGTCTGGGTCTGGCCCCGGACGGGACGGGCTACCTGCCCGTCGACGGGTGTGCCCGGACGGCCGCGCCCGGCGTTTTCGCCGCCGGCGACGTGACCGGCGAGCCGCTCGTCGCGAACAAGGCGGCGGCCCAGGGCGCGGTGGCGGGCGCCCGGGCGGCGTCGGGCGAGGGGGAGGCGGATGCGGAGGGGAAGGACCTTCCCACGCTCGACCCGGCTGGCGTGCCGACGGCGGTCTTTTCGCAGCCGGAGTACGCACGGGTCGGGATCGCGCCCGGCAGCGCGGCCGCGGCCGGGCTGTCCGTATGGGCGGGCGACGACCTCGCCAGCCTGCGGCGGCATGTCCTCGGCCGGGAGACCTCCTCCGACGCCGTGCGGGTCGCCGTCGGCCCGGCGGGGGAGGTGCGCGGTGCGGCGATCCTGGGCGACGGCGCGGCCGAGCGCATCGCTCTGGCCGCGGCTGCCATCGCCTGGCATGTGCCGGCGGCCGCCCTGGCGAATCTCTTGCCGGTCGTTCCCAGCGCCGGCGAGACGTGGACCCGACTTCGCCCGTGACCAAGGGAGGGTCCGTCGTGCCGGAGCCGTTCGTCTACCGCTGCCGCGTCCGCTGGGTGGACACCGACGCCTCGGGCATCATCCACTTCACCGCTGCCTTCCGGTACACCGAGGCGGCCGAGATCGAGTGGTACCGGGCGATCGGCGCGCCCTTCCCCCACCTCATGGACGACACGAGCCTGACCGTGCCGCGCGTCCACGTGGAGGCCGACTACCGCAGCGCCCTGCGCTTCGACGACGACGTCGCGATCACGGTCGTACCGGGCCGGCTCGGGCGCAGTTCGCTCGCCCTGTCGTTCGAGCTGCGCCGCGACGGGGTCGACGGGCCCGATGGACCGCCGGCCGTGCGCGTCGGCATCGTCGTCGCCCTGACCGACCGCCGGATCGCGGGATCCGTCCCCTGGCCGGAGGCGATCCGCACGCGCCTCGTCGCCGCCGGCGCCGTCCCGGCCTGAGGGGCAGGACATGTCGCCTGCCGCGGGACCCCGTGGCCGCGTCCCAGCGTAAGGAGGGATCCGATGGCGCCCGCACCCGTCCGCCGTTTCCCCAGGGCCCGCTTCCGCGCCTACCACGGGCTGGACTTCCGCGCGTTCGCGCCCTCGCCCGACGGCCGTCAGGTGGCGTTCGTGGCGAACACGAGCGGCAACATGAACCTGTGGACGCTCGACCTGGACACCGGTCGCCAGGTCCAGCGCACCTCGTTTCGCCGCCGTGCTGTCCGCTCGGTGCACTGGTCCCCCCGGGGCGATGTCCTGGTGTTCGCGGCCGACCGGGACGGCGACGAGAACCAGCAGCTGTTCTGCCTCGACCTGAACAGCGGTTGGCCCGAGCGGCTCGCGGTCCACGCCGGGGCCCAGTTCTTCCCTGCCGTCGAGCCGTTCTCCGCGGATGGCAGCCGGTTCATCTACGCCGCCAACGACCGCGACCCGGCCGTCTTCGACCTGTGCGAGGTCGAGGTGGCGAGCGGTCAGGCGCGCCGCGTGTGGACGCCGCCAGACGGCGTGGGCATGATCGGGCTTACCGGGCGCAGTCCGGACGGGCGCCAGGTGCTGGTGGTCGGGCTTCACAGCAACACCTGGCAGGAGGGCTTCGTTGTCGACCTCGGGACCGGCGAGGGGCGTATGCTCCTGCCGGCGGCCGGCGAGCGGCGCGACCAGCCGCTCGCGTTCGCGCCAGACGGCCGTCACGTGTACGTTGCCACCGACCGTGACCGGGAAGACACCGGCCTCGCCGTGTGTGACCTTGCCGACGGCAGCTGGCGCTACGTGTACGCCCCAGACGCCGAGGTCGCGGACGCTGCGCTGTCGCCGGACGGCGAGACGCTGGCCGTGGTCGAGAACCAGGCGGGGTACAGCCGTCTGGTCTGGGTCGATGCGGCGACCGGCGTGGCCCGGCCGGCGGCAGGCGTACCGGAGGGCGTGGCGCACAACGCGGTCTTCGCACCCGACGGACGCGCCGTCTACACGTTCGTCGAGGAGCCGCGCCACCCGTGCGAGCTGTACCGCGTCGAGCGCGCGCGCGACGCGGCCACGCAACTCACGAACTCATGGGTGGCGGCGATCGACCGCGACCAACTGGTCGCGCCGGAACTGGTCTACGTGACGGCCCCGGACGGCCTTCGCATCCCCACGTTCGTCTACCGGCCGCACGGCGCCACCGCCCAGACGCCGGTACCGGCCGTGCTGTCCATTCACGGCGGTCCCGAGGCGCAGGAGCAGCCCGGCTACAGCTACGCCGGCACCTACCAGTCGCTACTGGCGGCCGGCATCGCCGTCGTGGCGCCGAACATCCGCGGGTCCACCGGGTTCGGCCGGGAGTACCAGATGCGCATCCACCGCGACTGGGGCGGCGGCGAGCTGCGCGATCTCGAGGCCGTGGCCGGGTACATGGCGGGCCTCGACTGGGTCCGGGCCGACCGAATGGGGGTGTTCGGCGGCTCGTTCGGCGGCTTCGCCACGCTCTCGGTGGTCTCGCGCCTGCCCCAGTTCGACTGGGCGGCGGCGGTCTCGATCTGCGGTCCGTCCAACCTGGTGTCGTTCGCCCGAAGCGTGCCGCCGAGCTGGAAGTCGCTCATGAAGGGCTGGGTCGGCGACCCGGACGAGGACCGCGAGATGCTGCTGGAGCGCTCGCCGATCACCTATGCCCACCAGGTGCGGGCGCCGCTGTGCGTTCTCCAGGGAAAGCTCGACCCGCGCGTGGTCGAGGCGGAGTCGGAGCAGATGGTCGCGGCGGTGCGGGCGAGTGGTGCCGAGGTCCGGTACGAGGTGTTCCCGGACGAGGGGCACGGGTTCGTGAAGAAGGAGAACGCCGCGCGGGCGTTCATCATCGTGGAGGACTTCTTCGAGGAGCACCTGCTTGGCGGGGTGCTGCCCTCGGGCGATCCCGACGCGCCCATCGAGGGGACCGGCCCGTAGCGGCACAGGTGGGTGGAACGGTTCGGTGATGGTGCGGCCGGCTGGCGGCGGGTCGGCCGAACATCCGATGCGGTCCGTCCACGGTACCGGTGCGCCTTTCGAGTCACCAGCGATCTTGCCGGGAGCGTTGGGGCAGGGGCCGCCATGCCCCGGCCCCTGCCGCCGCGCCCTTTGCCCGGCCCACCGGCGATGCACGTGATGGGATCGCCTTCGGTTTGGAGGCCCATGCCGCCACGCGCCGAGGGATCGTTTCCGTGCGGGCAGCGGCGACCTCGACGGCGACTTGCCCGGCGTGATCCTTGCTGCTGCCTGCCGGGTGAGGATATGTAGGTCGCCGTGGACACGCCGGATGGACCGTGCCCTGGGGCGTTCGTCCACGGGGCGGCGCGGCGGTGTGACTTGTGAGCGTCGAGGTCCGCCGCTCCTTGCTATGCCGACTTGCCGGGCAAGGCGTCGACCAGGCAGGCGTGACCGTCCACCGCGACGATCTCCGCGTCGCCTGTCAGTACAGGTAGGCCCAGTTCCGCGGCCAACGCGACGGCAAACGCGTCCGCGTACGCCATGGCGAAGGTGCCCTTGATCCTGGCCGCCTCCCACACCCGTGCGGACGTGGCGGATTCCACGCGCCAGGGAAACGCCTTCCGCCGGACGGCGCTGCGGAACGCGTCGGCCCGAGCACCGCCTTCGGCCCTGGCCAGGCGGTAGTACACCTCGCCGGCGTTCACCACCGATAGATACAAGCGAACTTCGCCGCGCTGCGCGCGCTGGAGCCATGCTCTCACGGTTGGGGCTGCGGGCTCTGCCGCCATCCAGGCCAAAACCGCATACGAATCGAGAACCCTACCGTCCACGGCGCAGCTCGGCGACGTGCTCCTGCATCAGATCGTCGACCACGGTAGTACCGTGCAGGCATCCTTCCCACTGGAGAAAGCTTTCCGGCCGGAGCGACGACGGCCGGGGAACCTCGAGCACGATCCTGCGGTCCGCCTCGACCTCAACGGCGACGTGCCCGCCCTCGAGCAGGCCCACCCGCTGGCGTACCTCCTTCGGGAGCACCAGCTGACCCCGCCGCGACACGGCCACTGCCCACATGCAGATCACCTCTTACCCGGCATAGTACGTGGCAATATTTGGCTTGTCAAGAGCGGCCCCGATCCGCCGTCACCCAGGCCATGGTGGCGACCATGGCGACGGCAAGACGTGGTCACACGGGAATCGCAAGTGGGATCGCGACGGCCACGTCGCGTGCGGCCGAGCGTGTGTCGGCCCCGAACGAAGCGCAAACGGGCGCACGGGGCGCGGCGCGACGCGACGCATCAGGCCACGCAGCATCGGCCTTGCGGCCCAGGTGCCGTTGCGGGTGTCTCCTGGCGTGCGCCGCGCTCCGAGGACGCCACGACAAAGCCCCTCCATGGAGGCGCGGCCGATGTGCCCGTGGCGCGCGGGACCGGGGTGGCCCTCCCGTTCGGCCCGCCCCGTTGCCCAAGTCCACCTGCCTAGGGTGGCGACGATCTCGCGACGTGGGCGACGGGCTTGGTTCTCGCGTTCTCCCCTCGCGTGTCGGACCGGCGCCGCGCGGCCCCGGCCCCTTGGGACACCCCCACCGGGACGTGCATACGTTGGCCGCGGCGCCACCCGGCGCCGAACAACGCAGCAACGAGGGGTGACACCGTGGCGTTCTCCTTCGAGGCCTCCGAGAGTCCCAACCAGCTCGATTCCGGTACCGTATCCCTCGCACTGTCGCCCGACGCCAGCGTCTTCATCCTCGCCAACATGTCCCCGGGTTCCAGCATCACCGGCCAGATCAACGTGGCCAACACCGGCACGCTCGACGAGTACTACCAGATCACCGCCAACTGGGCGCCCGCCGGGTCGACTGGCAACAGCGCCGCGACGCGGCTGGCGAACGAGCTCAGCGCCAGCGTCACCGTCGGCACCACGCCCCTGTACGTCGGCAGCTTCGCCGGCCTGATCGACGAGCCCGCCTCGCCGGGTCGCCTGCTCACGCTCGTCACGGGCAACGAGGACGTCTCGTTCACGTTCGCCCTGCCTTCGGACGCGGGCACGGTCTACCAGGGCATCGACCTCGGCTTCGCCCTCGACTTCGTAGCCTCGAGCTAACCGGACGGCCGGTCGATCGAAGCGGGGAGGGGGCGGGGCGGTGCGCGGCAGGGTAGCGATCCTCACGACCAACCACCTCGAGCCGTCGGGAAGCCGCCAGGTCTATGGCGGCGCCGAGCGGTACGGGATGGAGCTGTCACGGCTCCTCCTCGAGATGGGGTACCGGGTGGAGTGGTGGCAGATCGGCACGGGCTGGGTCCGGGAGATGATTCCGGGCGTGCCCATCCGCTCGGTCCCTGTGTCGGAGGGTTCGTACCAAACCCTGCCGGCGCTCAACCAGACCTTCGCTGAGCAGGCGATCGACGCCGACTTCGCGATCTACTTCGTCATGTTCCTCGCCTACCCGGGGGCCCTTTCGCGCAGCATCTCGGTGTCGCACGGCATCTACTGGGACCACCCGCTGGTCGACTCGTCTCTGCCGACCGACGGCGACCGCCAGGAGTGGTCGCGCCGGTTGTCCCTGGCGATCGGCAGCGTGCGCAAGGTGGTGTCGGTCGACACCAACACGATCAACTGGGTGCGGGCCACGTGGCCCGAGCTCGCGGCCAAGTTCCGCTACGTGCCCAACTTCGTCGACCTGGAGGCGTTCGCGCCGCCGCCGTCCGGCGAGCGGTCGGACGGCACGGGTGCGCTGCGGGTGGTCTTCCCGCGCCGGGCGACGACCGTGCGGGGCATCCACGAGGCGGGGCAGGCCGCCCAGTGGCTGACCGAGGGTCACCCGGACGTGCAGGTCCACTTCGTCGGCCGTGCCCACGACGACGGCACCGAGCGTCGCCTCGCGATGTGGGCCGGGCGCAGCGAGGGACGCCTCTACCACTACTGGCTGCCGCCGCACCTGATGCCGCTCGCGTACCGCCACGCCGACGTCGCCTGGATTCCGACCAAGGCGTGCGAGGGCACCTCGCTGTCGTGCCTGGAGGCGATGGCGAGCGGGTGCGCGGTGATCACGACCGCGGTCGGGGGGCTGTCCGATCTCGTCCAGGACGGGTACAGCGGCCTCCTCATCGAGCCGACCGCCCGCGCCCTGACCGACGCGACGCTGCGCTTGCGGGCCGACCCCGCCCTGCGGCGGCGCCTCGGCGGCCACGCGCGCGAGGTGGCCGAGACGTTCGGCATCGACCGCTGGCGGCGGGGCTGGGCCGCCACGCTCCAGGACGCCTTCGGGCGACACTAGCGGCCATGGCGTTTACCCGGCTGGTCGCCGTCGCCGGCAACCGCATCGCCACCGGCACCCGCCCGGTGGCGGTGCGGTGCACCGTATCCGAGCGCATCTGCCTGCAGGCCTGCGGGCCGTGTGCGCCGGCCGGCTGTGCGTTCCTCCATCGCCAGGTCCGCTCGCTGCAGCTTCAGCCCCTGCAGCCCGTGCCCCCGCCGACGGGTCCGGTCCGGTGCCTTTCGATCGTGCCCGTCTCGCACGTCGAGGTCGGGCGTCACCAGGTCGGCGTCATCTGGCACTACCGGGTCGAACTCGCCTGGCCGGTCGGCACCGAAGTGCTCACCGTGCCCTGCGTGTCGAACCCGGCCGGACGGTGGTGCGCGATCCGCGAGTGTTCGAGCGCGAACCGATGGGAGGCCCGTATCGATGCCGTCTGCATCCGATGTACCGTCTGCGACGCCCCGACCGACGACGCCTGGTAGCGCTTCCCCCGAGACAGGGGAGGGAAGGCCGCGCATCGTGGCCATGATGCGCGTGCGCAACGAGGCGGGCCGGTACCTGTCCACGTGCCTGGAAAGCCTTGAGCGGGTGGCGGACCGCATCGTCGTCCTGGACGACGCCTCGACCGACGGGACCCCGGACGTCTGCCGGGCGCACGCGCGCGTTACCTATCATCGGCGCGAGCAGCGCCTGTTCGACCGGGACGAGTCGGCCCTGCGGCGAAGCCTCTGGGACCTGACGCTGGCGGAGCAGCCGGACTGGATCCTCGCCCTGGATGCCGACGAGCGGTTCGAACCCGGCGCCGAGGCGCTCATCCGGGATCTGTGCCGGCAGGACGACTACGACGTTGTCTCGTTTCGCATCTTCGACCTGTGGGGCAGCGAGGGCCGCGTGCGCGTCGACGGCGCCTGGAACCCGTGGAACCGGTTCAGCCCGCTCCTGGTCCGGCGCGTGCCCGGGCTTTCGCCCGAATGGCCGGCGGCGCGGATCCACTGCGGCCGCTTCCCGGCGGCGTACGTAAGCCGGACGTACTTCTCGAGCCACCTGCGCGTCCTCCACTACGGCTGGGCCAACGCCGCCGAGCATGACGCCAAGCACTCGTTCTACGCCGCCCGCGACCTCGCCACCGCGGGCGAGGTGCGTCCCCACACCCAGAGCATCCAGGATGCCGGCGCGGTGACGGAGCCCTGGGTGGCGACGACGCAGCCGGCGTTCATGGCCCTCGGCACGGCACACGCCGAGCGGTAGGACGCAGGGCTCTTGCCCGGCTTCGACAACCAAAGGCGAAGCCCGCGGGTGCACGCGAACCGGAGCCAGGGAGGCAGAGGGTCTGCCTCCCTGCCCGTTGGGGCGTGCGGCGGTGGACCCGGGCTATAGGCCGCACAGCAGCCGCGCGTTGGATTGCCGACCAGGACAACGGGCGCCTCCAAGGCAACCGGGCCCAGAGCCCTACTGCGTCCGCAGGTATGACGCGAAGTGCGGCACGGTGAACGCGAGCGCCCCCCGTTCGGGGCTGTACACGAGGCCCTTCTTGATCAGGGCGTCCCGGACGGGCGACAGCGTCGTCGTCGGCGCTCCGAGAACGCTCGCCACGGATGCGGCGTCTATGGGTCCATCGCCCAGGCGGGCCATGGCCTTCAGGTAGTTCTGTTGTCGCGGCGTCGCACGCTTCAGGCGGGGGCCGAAGAAGCCGCCGTCCAGTTCTTCGCGCGCAAACTCCAGCCCGGCGTCGACGTCCGCCCTCGAAATCGGGGACGTGCCGGCCTGGTTCCAAGCGGCTTGACCGAATGCCTGGAGAAAGTACGGATAGTCGTCCGACAGGCCCAGCACCCGCTCGACCGCAGCATCCGCATACTGCACGCCGAGGCGCTGCGCAGGCGCCGTCACCGCGCGGCGTGCCGCGGCATCGGTCAGGCGGTCGATCGGGACATAGTGAAACAGGCGCTCGGCGTAGCTCTTGGCCGTGGACAGGCGGGTCGGAAGATCGGGAAGGCCTGCGAGGGCGACCAGCACCCGACCGCCCGTCCGGCCCATCTCGTGGCAAGCCATCGCGAGCGCGCCCAGATCCTTGACGCTTGCCTCCTGGACCTCGTCGAGCAGCAGGACGACGCCGGGAATGCCCAGCTCCCGGGCCGCGTCCGAGGCCTCGCGGAAGAGATCGGGGAGGTCCTCGCCGGGGTCGCCGCTGTCCGCGGTGCCATGGGCCGCCTCGACGTCGACCATGAACCGCACCGCACCCTGCGGGTCGAACGCGAGACCGAACGACTTCACGACCGCTGCCAACTGCCGAAAGGCGGCCGCCCGTCGATGCCGTCGCGCCAGCACGCGAACCGAGCGGCGCAGGGCGACCGCGACGTGACGGGAGAGCCCCTGGTCCGACTGCACCTCCGACCAGCCGGTGATCCAGCCGGCACGTTCCGCCTCGGCCTGAAGATAGGCCAGCAAGACCGTCTTGCCGACCCCCCGCAAACCGAACAGGGCCGTGCCGCGATCGGGTCTGCCGGCCGCCACGCGACCGAGGCTGGTGACAACGTCCCGGATGACCTCGTCACGCCCGGCCAGTTCAGGTGGGGGCAGGCCGGCGCCGGGTGTGTACGGGTTCAGACGGCGGTCCATACCACGACTTTATTGCACTTTATTCGCTCCGGCAAATACACAAGGATAGTTTTGTAGATTGGCGCGCCGCATGCGACTCGAGGGGACGTCGCACGTCGCCGTGCCGTTCGACCAGGGCGTGCTGGCAAGCCCGGCGCCCGTGACGGCGAGCGCCCGGCCGGATCTGGCCGGGCGCTCGGCGATGGGCCGGCGGGCGTGGGCCGCCCGGCTAACGGCGCCCCTTCACGTGGAGCGCGGTGTGCAGGCCGGCGCCCAGCTGGATCGTGGCGAGCTTTTTGATCGGCACGACCTGGTACTGGAGATCGGCTTCCAGAGCGGCCAAGGACTCCTCCCGGAAGGCGACGGCCTTCGCCATCGCCTCCTCGAGGGCGCGGCGGCCGGGGCTCAGGCCGTCGCCCAGCTCCTTGGCCAGCATCCGCACGAACACGCCCAGCAAGAGGCCGCCGTAGAGGCGGCTGATCACGAGGTTGTCGAACGCCTCGGCGACGGTCGCGTCCTTGGTGAGTTCCTCCGTCCGCTCGGCCCAGGCGCGCTTGGCCACGCTGCCGGAGCGGGCGAGGGCGGTGAAGTTGTCGACCGTCTTGCGGTAGGGGCTGTCCAGCGTCAAAAGCCCCCGCACCGGTGCGTAGATCGCCTCGAGGCGGTCGTGGAAGCGGATGCTGGTGTCCACGCTCTGGAGGACGGCGCTGCGCCGGGACATGCCGGCGCTGGACTGGTCGTCGATGCGCGGGTCGTAGAAGTACGGCAGCTCGCACACGAGCGTGAACGTGTCGCCGAACCGCTTGGCGTACTCGCCGCTCGAGGTGCCGCCCGTCACCGCCTTGGCCGGGTCGAGGCTGGTGAAGGCCTCGTAGTAGTCGTAGGCCGCCTGGGCACCGAGCATCTGGTAGACCGCCGGATGGAAGGCGACGCCGTACGGCACCTCGGGCTCGCCCAGGGAGAGGGGCAGCCCCTGGTCGCGGGCGAGCTGGTGGAACGGCGCGTACAGGTCGGGCGCGGGATCGCTGATGTAGTAGTACACGCCGCCGAAGCCCGCGTTGTGCAGCGAGTACATAAAGTCGGGGCGCAGGCGCTCGATGAGCCCCATGAGGGCCTGCGTCTCGGGCATGGGCTCGTCGAAGTGCAGGCCCTTGTAGTCGATCGGGAAGGTCCACTCGACCTGCTGCGGGCTTCCTGGCCGGAAGAAGTTGCGGGTGTAGTGGGTGGGCGTGAACGGGCCGCGGAACCACCCCTCGTTGAGGCGGGTGCCGTCCGGGTCGATGCACTTGATCAGGTACCAGGTGTAGCCCAGCTCGCGACGCAGGCCGGCGTCCTCGGCCAGCCGGCGGGAGAAGTACTCCAGCATCATCGACCCGATCGGCTCGTTCGGGTGCACGCAGCCGAACAGCAGCGCGCGCCGCGGGCCGTCGCCGATCTTCAGGCACTGGATCGGGCGGCCCTCGCGCGACGTGCCGACGACCGACAGTTCCACGCAGTCGGGGTACTCGGCCGCCAGGCGACGGCCGCTCTCGTCGAGCTCGTCGACCGTGAGGAACGCATCCCAGTCCGGGACATCCCGGAGGATCGCGTCGATGTCCATCTCCAGCCTCCGGTCGGGGTGTTACGAAAGCAGGTGGCAGGCGGCCTTCACGCCGGTGCCGATGGAGCGCAGCTCGGGGGTCTCGCGGTGGCAGCGGTCGACCGCGACCGGGCAGCGGTTGGCGAACGGGCAGCCGGGCCGGGGGTCGATCGGCCGCACCGGCTCGCCCCGCAGCGGCTGGCGCTGCGCGACCGGCCCCGGCTCGACCGAGGGGCTGTGCTGCAGGAGCGCCACCGTGTACGGGTGGCGGGGTTGGCCGAGCACCTCGCTCGCGGGCCCTTCCTCCATGATCCGGCCCAGGTACATGACCACCACCCGGTCGCCCAGGTAGCGGGCGACGGTGATGTCGTGGGTGATGAACACGATCGCGGCGCCGACCTCGCGGTGCAGGTCGAGGATGAGGTTCATGATCTCGGCCCGCACGGACACGTCGAGCATCGACACCGGCTCGTCGGCGACAAGGAGCTGGGGCCGCAGGAGCAGCGCCCTGGCGATCGCCACGCGCTGCAGCTGGCCGCCCGACAACTCGTGCGGGTAGCGCGCGGCGAAGTCCGCGGCGGGGCGCAGCCCCACCTTGTCGAGGGCGTCGTCGACCTGCGCCTGCATCGCCTGGCGGTCGCCGTCGAGGTGGTGCACGTGCAGCGGGTCGGCGAGGATCTGGCCCACGCTGTAGCGGCGATCGAACGACTCGAACGGGTTCTGGAACACGATCTGCACCCGCCGGCGCAGGTCGAGGCGGTCGGTCCGCACCCACTCGCGCATGTCCCGGCCCTGGAACGTGATCGTGCCGTCGCTCTGATCCTCGAGGCGGACGAGCAGCCGGCCCAGGGTCGACTTGCCGCAGCCGCTCTCGCCGACCAGGCAGACGATTTCGCCGGGGGCGATATCGAGGCTGACGTCGCGCACGGCGTACAGGTACGACCGCTGCCCCAGACCCACGGCGGAGAGGAGCCCGCCGCGCATGGGAAAGCGCTTGGTCACGCCCCGGACGGCGCAGATCGGCTCGGCGCGCTCGGGAGCGCTCATGCGGGATGCACCTCCAGATCCCCGGCGTGGAGGGGGTAGTGGCAGGCCGCCAGGCGGTCGCCCGCGACGGGCACGAGCGGGGGACGCTCGCGCCGGCAGCGGTCCTGCGCCTGGGGGCAGCGGTCGGCAAACACGCACCCGGACGGCGGGTCGGTCAGGTCGGGCAGGCTGCCCGGGATGCCGCGCAGGGTCCCGCGGGCCGTGTCCAGGCGGGGGATCGCCCCGCGCAGCGCGGACGTGTACGGGTGGTGCGGGGTGCGCACCGTCTGGGTCACCGGGCCGACCTCGCACAGGCGGCCGGCGTACATGACGGCGACCCGGTCCGCCACGCTGGCGACCACGGCCAGGTCGTGGGTGATGAGGATCGCCGTGAGGTGCAGCTCGCGCTGCAGGCGCTTGATCTCGGCCAGGATCTGGGCCTGGGTGATCACGTCGAGGGCCGTGGTCGCCTCGTCGAGCACCAGCAGGCGGGGCGAGTGGATCAGGCTGAGGGCGATCGAGACGCGCTGCATCATGCCGCCAGACAGTTCGTGCGGGTAGGCGCTCCACACCCCCTCCTGCAGGCCGACCAGGCGGAGCAGGCGCTGGACCTCGTCGCGGCGCTCCTGGGGCGTCATGTCGCGCCGGTGCACGCGCAGGACGTCGCCCATCTGGTCGCCCACGCGGTGCACGGGCGACAGGGCGCTCAGCGACTTCTGGAACACCATCGCCACCTGGGTCCAGCGCACCGCCTGCCAGGCGTCGCCGGAGAGGGCGGCGAGGTCCACGTCGCCCAGCCGGGCGTGGCCGCTGACGTGCGCGGTCGCGGGAAGGATGCCGAGCAGGGCCAGCCCGAGCGTGGTCTTGCCCGAGCCCGACTCGCCGACAAGGCCGATGATCTCGCCGCGCCGCACCTCCAGGTCGACGTGGTCGACGGCCCGGACGGCGCGGGGGCCGGTGCCGAAGGCGACGGACAGGCCGGACAGCGCGAGGACGACGTCGTCTGCCACGCTACGACCTCCCATCCGGCGCCAGGCGCGGGTTCAAGGCTACGCCCAGGCCGTCGCCGACGAAGTAGAAGGCGAGCACCGTGAGGGTGAGGGCGAGGCCGGGGAACAGGCCCACCCACCACCCGACGGTAACCTCCTGGGTGCCCTGGTAGATCATCTGGCCCCAGGACATGAGGTTGGGCGCCCCCAGGCCGATGAACGACAGGCCGGCGTCGAGGATGATCGCGCCCGCGATCTGCAAGGTGGTGTTCGCGACGAGCGGCTGGATGCCGTTCGGGATGATGTGCTGGAGAAGGATGGCGCCGCCGCTCTTGCCGATCGCGCGCTCGCCGTCGACGAACGTACGCTCGCGCAGGGAGAGCACCTGGGCGCGCATGAGGCGGGCGTTGGCGGGCCAGATGGTGAGGCCGATGACGAGCATCTCGTGCACCAGGCCGGCGCCGAACAGGGCCACCACGATGAGGATCAGAAAGAACGTGGGGATCATCAGGAAGACGTTCGTGATCTCGCTCAGGATGACGTCGACCCAGCCGCCGAAGTAGCCCGCCACCGCGCCCACGGTTACGCCCACGACGGCCGAGATGAGACCGCTCATCAGGCCGACGGTGAGCGACACCCGGGCGCCGTAGAGCAGGTCGGCGAGGATGTCGCGACCGAGCGAGTCGGTGCCCAGCAGGTGGTGGGGGATGAACGGGTGGCCGAGGTTGACCGGGCTCAGGGTCTGCGGGCCGTACGGCGTGAGGAGGGGCGCGAGGAGCGAGGACAGGACGATGATCGCCAGCATGACGAGGCCGGCGGTGCCGAATGCGCTTTGCCGGTAGCGGTGGACGAAGCCGAGACGCGCGCTGCGGGGAGGCGCGCCGGCGGGCATGAGCTCGGCCTGAACGGCCATGGGCGGCCTCCCTTCTAGCGGTACCGGATGCGCGGGTCGAGAACGGCGTAGGTGGCGTCGGTGAGGAGGATCATCACCGCGATGCTGATCGAGGTGATGATGTAGATCCCCATGAGGAGCGGGTAGTCCCGGGCGAACACGGCGTTGAGCGTGAGCTGGCCGATGCCGGGCCAGCCGAAGACGATCTCCACCAGGGCGGCGCCGGTGATCACGTAGCCCAGCGACAGGCCGAAGATCGTGACCGTGGGCAGGATCGCGTTCTTGAGCGCGTAGCGCAGCATGATGCGGCTTGCGCGCATGCCGGTGGCCGTGAGGGTGGTGACGAAGTCCTCCCGCAGCACCTCGACCATGCTCGCCTTGGCGATCCGGTAGTAGACCGGGATCTGCACCAGGGTGAGCGCGGCCACGGGCAGGATCATGTGGTGGATCACGTCGAGGACGAGGGCGAACCCGGTGTAGCTCTCGCGCAGGCTGGTCATGCCCGACGTGGGCAGGAGGTTCAGCCAGGACGAGAACACCAGGATGAGGAGCAGGCCGAGCCAGAACACCGGCATGGCGTAGAACAGGTAGGTCACGATCGAGACCACGAGGTCCAGGCGTCCGTTCGCCCGCGCGGCGGTGTAGGTGCCGAGGAACGCGCCGATGATGAAGGCGAGCACCGCGGCCGTGAGGGTGAGGAGCAAGGTGGCCCAGATGTGGGCGCCCACGACGGTGAGCACCGGCTGGTTGAACGAGATCGACATGCCGAAATTGCCGTGGGCGAGCCCCGAGACGTACTTCAGGAACTGGATGTAGAGCGGCTGGTCGAGGCCGTAGAAGTGCTCGAGGTACACCACCTGCTGGGGCGACGGGGCGAGCGTGCCGGACATGATGTCGACGGGGCTCCCCGGGGCGAGGTGGATGATGGCGAAGTTCAGCGCCACGACCAGGATGACCGTGATGACAACGCTCACCGTGCGTCGTACGAAGTAGTTCAGGACACCCATGACGGTCGACCTCCCCCAACGGTGCGCGCGGGCGGCCCACACGCGCGTGTGGGGCCGCCCGCGCGGTCACGTCACGCTAGTGCGGCGTGATGGTGACCGTACTGAAGTCGTCGAAGGTGACCTTGCCCTCGGCGCCGGTCCACGGAAGGTTCTTCACGTAGCTCGCGACGACGGTCGGCTCGCGGTCGCCCGTGAGCGGGATGATCGGCAGGTACTTGACCATGAGGGACTGGATCTGGCCGTATACCTGGGCCCGCTGGCTCTGGTTCGTCAGCTCCTCGCCCTTGAGCAGGAGGGAGTTGATCTGGGGGTTGCTGAAGCGGCCGTTGTTCTCGGCGCCGCCGGGGCCGATGCGGCCGGTCAGGGCGTCGGGGTCGGGGCCCTGGAAGCCGCTCAGCAGGGACAGGTCGAAGTTGTGCTGGACGCTCACCCGGGTGGTCCAGGTGTTGATGTCGAGCTCGACCAGGGTGACGTTGATGCCGACCTTGGCCAGTTCGTCCTTGATCAGGAGGGCGATGCTCGTGAACGGGTCGATGTTGAAGTAGACCAGGTTCACGGTCGCGCGCACGCCCTGGGCGTTGGGCTTGAAGCCCGCGGCGGTGAGGAGCTCCTCGGCCTTCTTCGGGTCATACGCCGGCAGCTTGGCGTTCTTGTTGTAGGCCCAGCTGATGACCGGCGGGTACATGCCCTCGGCCGCCGGCCAGACGCCCGCCGAGGCCTTGTCCGCGATGACCGGCCGGTTGAGCGCGTAGGCCATCGCCTCGCGGAACTGGAGGTTGTTCATCGGCGCCTTCTGCACGTTCGGGTCGATGTACGCGAAGTCCGGGTAGGTGATGAGCGACATCTGGACCTTGGGGTTGGCCTTCAGGCTCGGCACGTCCGTGTACGGGACGCTGTCGAGGTCGATGTCGGTCTCGCCGTTGAGCAGCGCCTGCAGGGCCGTGGCGCTGTCCGGGATGAAGGTGAAGACCAGCTTGCCGACCTTCGGCGCGCCCTTGAAGTAGTTCTTGTTCGGCACCAGGGTGATCGACTGGCCCTTCTTCCAGCTCTGGAAGACGAACGGACCGCTGCCGACCGGCGCCTGGTTGTCGGGGTTGGTCATCCAGTTCGTGCCCGCGAAGACGTGCTTGGGCAGGATGAACGTGCCGTACCATGACAGGAATCCCAGGAACGCGGCGTCCCGGTGGGTGAGGACGATCTTGACGATGTAGGGGCTCGGTGTCTCCACCGTGTAGTCCGCGAAAGTCCGGGCGCGGGTTGGGGGGGCGCGAACTGGTCATTGGCTGAGGGGGAGAAGTCGACAGGGATGCCCGGCGCCGGTAGCGGCGTCGTTTTTGATGGATGGGTTGTGGTGAGCGGCGGCCGACCGCGCGGTGCGGGCAGGATCTCCTCCTTTCAGCCTGGCGGGTCAGGCGGCGGGCAGTGCGGTCGTTTCCCTCGCTTGCCAGCGGAGGAAGGCACGGGCGTAGCCGATGAGCGCCTCGAGGAACAGGTCGAAGAAGCGCCGGCCACGGCTCTGGACGCGTGACCCGTGCTCGATGCCACCGTCGGCCATCGCAGGCTTGTTGACAGCG
>Ga0080006_1157086_pt1 | contig 25187 bp, 22 predicted proteins | sample RS3BMetagenome_FD_69209 | JGI IMG/M metagenome (GOLD analysis project Ga0080006, IMG submission 69209) | Ferric oxide microbial mat and aquatic microbial communities from Rainbow Spring, Yellowstone National Park, USA - RS3B (SPADES... ...
AATTCATCTTTCCCCTTGTAACGTTCCATGTATAGAAGTGCAAGATATGTTGCGAACCCTTCATTTAACCAGGCCTGAGACCAGTCTTTACAAGTAACATAATCTCCAAACCATTGATGTGTAAGTTCGTGGCAGATCAAGCTTTCTGATTGATAATCGAGATGAGCAGTCTCGTCGTGCAATGTTCTTTCTGTGAGTGTAGTTGCACTCAGGTTCTCCATTCCACCGTAAACGAAATCTGCAACACAGGTCTGACTATACTTTTCATACGGGTACTTAATCCCTATCTTAGCGGATAAAAACTCCATCATATCCGGAGTGTTTTTAAAAGCAAGTTCCGCGTATTTCGAAAATTTCTCCCTAAAGTAAGATTCTATGGGAATCCCCTGCCACTCCTGCTTTAAGTAGGCAAATTTTCCGGCTATTACACTGACAAGATATGCAGGGAATCTGAATTTTTCAGAATATATGAAAGTCTTAAAATCGCCTTCAACAATCTGTAAAAGCTGTCCGTTACTGATAACAGTATAATCTTTTGGTACGGTAACCCTTATTTCATAGGAGCTCCTCATATTTGGATAATCGAAACAGGGGAACCAAGCATGGCTGTCCGTATCCTCTCCCTGTGTCCAAAACTGTACGCCTTCATCGGTGTTGACAAAATAACCACCTCTCTTGGGTTTTGCCCTGTATGTTATATTCAATATATAGTTTCCAAAGGCCCTGAAATCACCGTGGACGAATAGTTTTTCCTGATAAGTATCGAATTTTACCGGAACTCCGCTTACAGATACATTATAAATCTGCATATCAGTTGCATCCAGCTCAATTGTTTCAACAGCTCTGCTATTGATTCTGATATCCAGCTCAACCTTCCCTTCAACTGATCTCTCTTCAAAATTAAGTTTGATATCTATTACAGTTTTCTTTGTCTCAAATTGCTTTTCCCTCTCCAATTTAAGCTCATATCCGCTTAAAATAAAAGGTTTGATTTCCTGATCCATCATAAAAAAGTATGAATATCCAAGATATTATCTTTAGTATCAATATTTCATGATATCTATGATGGCATCTATCACCGCATCATCGTCATTCGGAGGCTTTGCCCTCCAATACTCAATGCCCGCTTTTTCCAGTTTATCCTTGAAAAGATGATCAAGATCAAACAGAATCTCCAGGTGCTCATATATGAAGCCCACAGGGAGAACAGATATACTGGATATTCTGTTCCCGGCGAGATAATTTACTACGTAATCCATGTCCGGTCCAAGCCATTTAGGAGAATATGGACCCTGACTGTGATAGAATAAAATGTGATCCCTTCCTTTAGATAGTTCACGGACGAGAGACGACAAGAAAACAGGATATGGATCATAGCCTCTTATAGGAATACTATGGGCGGAGAATGCTATGAATCCACCGTCAGGTATACTGCTCCTGAAAAAATCAATCAATCGTTCATGAAGACCTATATTCACAATCCTATGATAATTCCTGGCTCCCAGGGTTAATTCAAGGGGTACAAAATAATCGTCGAATATCTGTTTTGAATATATAGGAAATAATGGAATTTCATAAACTGTTCTCTCCCTGACTATTGAAAAGGCATCCCTTATGGATGGTCTGTAATGCTTTGTCAAAAGATAAACATTGAAACCTTCTTCACTGAGTCTTGCCTCAAGTTTATTTCTTATACTGTTTACAATTTTAATGGAAGGCGTTTCACCCCCTATTATTTTCAGTTTGTTTACATTCTCATCTATAAGAGATTGGGTTGGTTCTCTTCCATGTAATATATCTTTTAGATAATCATGTATTTCCTCTATAGATGAGGGGAACCCATAGTACATTAATACAACTGCTTTTTCATTCAAATTCCTTCACCTTTTTCACTATAAATTTAAGTCTTTCCGGTTTGGCCCAGATTGGCACACCGTGTCCCAGATTAAAAATGTGGCCTCTCATTCTAGATCCATCGGTCATTATCCTATTTATTTCCGAATCAATATAGCTTTCTTCAAGTGAAAGTAGATTAGGATCAAGATTTCCCTGAACTATACATTCATCACAAAATTTCTTGAGATAGTAAAAATCAGTTCTCCAGTCTATTGAATATACATCAGCCTGCAATGAGCATATTTCTTTGAAAAGGTGAGACGACCCCTCAGAAAAAAATATTAGTGGCCTATTAAGTTCCCTGAGTCTAGTCAAATATTCAGATTCTATTTCTTTGAGATATTTCTCATAAAAATTATTGGATACATTGCCGATCCAGCTTTCAAATATCTGGATAACATCGGCACCACTCTCAGCTTGAATTTTTGAAAAATTTACAAGCTCATCTATAATACTATCAATGTTCTCTCTTTTCTCGACTATAGCCTTCTTGGTATTTGGATAACCCCTATCACCATTATCATAAAGATATGAAAGAAATGTAAAAGGACCGGGAGTAATACCAATAATGGTCTTCCCAGAATGGAGAGACGCAATTTCTCTAATGGCTTTGGCAAGCGGATCGTAATAATCGAAATAGTCCTTTTTCTTGATGATTATGATGCCACCTTCATAGCTTATTGAATACCCCATTCTTGTTGCAGGTATAAGTATGTCTGAGAAAATTACGAGTGCATCGGTATCAAAATAATTTAATGGTAGCCTTGTTATTTCAACTATAGTTTTATAATCTTTCATCATATCCAAGAATTTTCTATCTCCTCTGATTCTTGAATATTCAGGGAGATATCTTCCTGCCTGTCTCATGAACCATACGGCATTTCCTTTTTCTTTTCCGCTTGCTATTTTCAACACAATCTTATCTTGTTTGTCCTGATCAATATGCATATATATTCATGGTAATGAAAACATTTCACTTAAATATGCTTCTTTAATTGTGTCTCAATGATGGGAAGACCCATAGACTTCAACGTAAAACCGATCCTTATATTCTGGGAAACTACAAAGGCATGCGATCTTGCCTGCAAACATTGCAGGGCATCGGCAATAACCAGTGCATTACCTGACGAAATGAATGTTGACCAATCAATAAATTTCATAAGTCAGGTTAAGGATTTTGGCCCACCCTATCCAGTACTTATATTGACTGGCGGGGACATCATGAAGAAGGATGGATTGGAAATTATTCTACAAAAGACCAAGGAACTGGGAATTCCTGTATCAATGTCTCCAAGCGCGACTCCTCTACTGAATGAAGATGCATTTGAGATGATGAAAAAATATGGAGTGAAAAGTCTTTCTTTGAGTTTAGACGGTGCAAAGGCAGAAACGCATGACTGGTTGAGGGGCATAGACGGGACTTTTGAAAGGACAATAAGATTGTCGAGAGAGATTATTTCCAGGGGATTCACGCTTCAGATCAATACTGCAGTATTCAGGAAAAATGTATATGAGCTTCCTTATATCTTGAAGATATTGATTGAGAATAAGATTAAAACATGGGAAATTTTTTTCCTTATAAAGACAGGGAGGGGAATTGACAGAGAGGATCTTAATGCAGACGAATATGAAGATGTCAATAATTTTCTGGAGTTTGCGTCAAGATATGGGATAGTTATAAGAACTGTAGAATCTCCAATATTCAGGCGAATAATGGTCGAAAGGCAGAGTTCAGAATATAATGGAGGGCAGACCTACAAATCTCTTGTTGAGAAAACAAAGGAAATTCTTGGGAACCCCTCGGGAAAAGTAATGGGTCATACATCAAACACCAGAGATGGAAAGGGTATAATCTTCGTATCCCATAATGGGGATGTAAACCCATCAGGTTTCCTTCCACTGAAGCTGGGGAATGTTAAAGAAAAAAGCATAGTTGAAATATACCAGGATAATGAAATATTAAGGAAACTCAGAGATTCTTCAAATTTCAAGGGTAGATGTGGGGTTTGCGAGTACGGTGATATATGTGGAGGATCAAGATCAAGGGCTTACTCCTATTATGGTGATATCTTCCAGGAAGATCCAAGGTGCTCCTATATTCCCTCTTCTATGAGAAAGGAATTAAGGTTGAAGATATAATTCATTCATCAAGCAGTTCATTTGGCAATTTTCTCCTGTTTGCATTATTTTCCTTCAGAAGTATTTCAATTGCAAGGTCAAGTTGAGGGTCCCTTCCGGAGAGATAGTCTTCTGGTTTATACTCCACAACAATATCAGGATCAACTCCATAATTTTCCACATCAAAGCCAACATTACTGAACCAAAAAGCGTATTCTGGCTGCGTCACAACTGTACCGTCTATCAATTTTCTCAGCGGGTTAATTCCAACTACTCCGCCCCATGTCCTGGTACCAATCAACTTGCCCAATTTCAGCTGTTTAAAAGAATGACTGAATATATCACCGTCTGAACCCGCATATTCATTTGCAATAGCAATTACTCCACCATTTATCGAATTGATTGGATATGGATGCAGTGTCCCTCTCCTTGGTTTGTCATACCCCAATCTTTCAGATTTAATCTTTTCTATTATAAATTGTGAAACAAAACCTCCCCCATTGAATCTAACATCAATTATTAGCGAATCATATGAACTTTCATTTACGAATAACCTGAAGAACTCGTTCAAACCCATCATACCCATATCAGGAATGTGAACATACCCTATCCTGTCTCCACTTTTTCTATGAACGTATTCTCTATTGGATTCCACCCAAGCTCTGTATCTAACATATTTATCATCATCTAAAGGTTTGACAAGAAATCTCTTAGTTTCTTCTTTTTCTCTAACAATTTTAAAGGATACAAAACTTTTAGGCAAAGAAAGGAGTTCATGATTTATGTGGTGAGAACCAACTTTTTTACCATCTATTTCCACTATCTTATCGCCTATTTTTAATCCAGCAGTAAGAAGTGGTGATTTTTCCCGTTCATTTGTCATATCCCCGAAATACATTTTGCTTATGACGAAATTCTTACCATCGTAAATGAAGTCTGCTGCCAGAGCAGATGGTCTCGGGAAATCTACATTTGTGAATTCTCCTCCCATTTCATAGCAATGAGATGTTCCAAATTCTCCAATCATTTCGTTAATGACATAACTGAGGTCAAATCTCGTATTCACTCTTTCCAATAGTTTATGATATTTTTCAAAAATTTTATTTGCAATTTCATTACCCCTCTTAGCGTTCCAGTAATAATCTTTCATCATTTTCCAGGTTTCCAAGAACATTTGCCTGTATTCTTCTTTCAGTGAGGACACTATTGACATGTTCTCAATATCAAGCATCTTTTCATCATCTGGCTTCTCAATATCAAAAATAGCCATTTTCGAATCTTCCTTCCTATATATTATTCTCTTGCTGTTTGGAGAGATATCAAATGAAATTATTCCTCCTTTTAATTCCTTTATCTTTCTCTCCTTGAAATTATAATATTTTAATATCCCCTTCTCACTTGTCCCGTTGTAGTAAGATTCAAATTCTCCGTGTACCGGAACATCATAAAGGACAAGGCCATTATCGGTTGCGTTTATAGATCTAAAATCTGAGGGCGAAATATCCATTGAAACTGTCCTATACCTTGCATTTTCAAGGTCAATACTGCCCTCCTTGGGTGCAATGGTTCTGAGAGTTTTCTCAATGGGATTAATTCCATTCTCTCTGAGAGGAATTACATATGGACGTGAAATTATAGGGTAGCTGAAGTTAAAGAAAAGTTTATCTGATACAGGATTGAGATCCCTTGAAGAGAGAAAATACAGGTAATTTCCATCAGGACTGAATGCCGGGCTGTAATCATTAGATATATCCGTAGTCAGATTATATATTCTATTCTCATTTATATCATAGATTCTTATGAATCTCTGAACATATCCTCCGAAGAATGTTTTCTTTATTGGGAAACTATATGAGATGAAATTTGAATCTGGAGAAATATCGAAATCTGAGATCATATCTTCTTTGCTCTTATCTATAAGTTTTATTTCAGACGTTCTAATGTTAAGAAGATAAAGTTCAAATTTATCGTTAGAAAATGCAGCTATTTTTCCATCTTTTGAAGTTTTCAAGTAAAAAATATTCCCAAAGTCTTGCTTAATTGAAGTTATGGAATCATCCTTAAGGTTGTATATCTTTATACTGTCCCCTTCAGGACTACCAATAATATAGATCACTCTTTCTTTATCAATGAAATGCATTTTCCTTATTCTTAAATTATCTGGAATCTTAATTTGAAGGTTAGCATTTTCATCAATAAGAAAGGCCCTTCCCCTTGAAACTATACCTACAAAACCTTCATCACCAATATGGAATTCTTCAATTGATCTCATAACATTTTTAGTTTTTTCATCTATACTTTCATATATTTCTCCAATATTCACCTTTTCTGTTGAATTATTTTCAGCGTTGAAAATAAATATATCTCCACCCATTGAAAAAACTATCCTTTTTCCATATGTATTGAGGTGTCTTGGATAATAATCCTTGAAATCAGTATGAACAGTAAAATTATCGCCATTTAGATTCACAGAGCAAATTTGTCCATTATTTTTTACATGATATATGAAAAAAATCCTATCATTTACCAAAACCGGAGATGAAATGTGGTATTCCAAGTCGACTATTTTTTTGAACCCTTCCTCTCTATTACCTGCCCATATTTTTCCTCTGGTTCCACCTCTGTATCCTTTCCAGTGTGGCATTTCAGATGTGTTCCTGCCAAGATATATTTTATCTTTATAGTATATTATATGAATAGCTGGCCCAAGATTGAGTGGTTCAAGGATTTTACCATTTTCCTTCATTTCATAAAGAAATGTAAGTGAATTAAATGGTTGAAATGCGGGTGTGGAAATAATAATATTACCCTCTGGGCTGAAACCTGCAATATCCGTGAACATTCTTCTCGCAACACTTAATCCTGACAGATAAGTCAATCTCTCAATTTTTCCATTTTCTCTGTTGTAGGAGAAAATATCAGACGAATTGGCAGTTTCTCCATACATTACACGGAATGCTATTTTTCTTCCATTATTATAATATCTACAATTATTTATGATACCTGTTTCAGAAACAATCTTTCTTGATTTTCCAGTTTTAATGTCATATTCCCACAATGAATCCCCGCTTACAAAAGCAATATTATCTTCAAATATGTCTGGGTTCATAACCAAATTATGCATAAAATTCCATTTCAATATCATTAAAATACTTTTTTAAAAAAAAATTCGATTTTAAAATGATTAAAAAATTTAATTTATAATATTAAATTAATAATTTTCATCCAGCAGTCTAATGATTTAATTTATTATAAAGAGTTTAAAAATTTAATAAAAAGATTGATTATAATAGAGATCATCATGGAACGATCTAAATGACAATTCTGTTAATCATATTACTATTTTTGCACATAATATCAGCTGTATTCCTGGTAGGGTCATCTATATTCGTATGGATAGTCATATGGCCCGCTAGCAGCATGATTCTAACTGAGGAAAAATTAAGAACCAGATTCATGAGTGTAATGGGGAAAAAATATGCTTTCTACACCAATATATCAGTTATTATACTGACCATTACAGGATTGCTAATAGTTTACCTTGTTTATCCATCTTATTTTACTAATTTCTTCTCTACAGTTAGAACAACATGGGGATACATACTCACTGTAAAAATAGTACTTGTTGCTCTTATGTATGGAATAATGTATGGCAACAATATATGGCACGGAAAATTGATACCTAAACTGGCAGAAAGTGGAAAATTTGAAGAATTGAAGAGGATAAGAAAGATCACTCATGTTCTATCGTTTATAACAGTATTTCTAATGATTCTGATAGTGTTAGTTGCCATGATACTGGCAGGAGTGTTCTGGTAATGAATAGCAAAAAATTATTTGAAAGGGCTTCCAAACTATTTCCGGGGGGCGTTAACAGCCCTGTAAGATATTATGCACCATACCCAAGATTCATAAAGAAAGGAAAAGGATCTAAAATATATGATGTAGATGGAAATGAATATATTGATTTATTATTAGCTTTCGGACCAATGATTCTTGGTCACGCAAATCCATCAGTTGTAAAGTCTATCAATGAAAGAGCAGAAAATGGTACATTGTTTGGGGCACCCACAGAGGAAGAAATAAAGCTTGCAGAAATTATAAAGAAGAGTTCAACTATAGAAATGATGAGATTTGTGAATTCAGGTTCTGAGGCTACTCTTCATTCTCTGAGACTTTCGATCTTTTTTAACAGGAGAAAAAAGATATTAAAGGTTAAAGGAGGATACCATGGTACACATATATTCAACTATCCCTCCGAAATAGTCGATGAAGTAGACTTCAATTCCACTGACGAATTGGAAAATAAGTTAAGATCAAAAGAGTATTCAGCATTCATCGTGGAGCCTGTAATGGGAAATGCGGGTGTCATAAATCCGGCGGATGGTTACCTTGAAAATGTTAGGGATTTAACAAACAGGTATGGCACTTTACTGATTATTGATGAAGTTATTACTGGATACAGAACAGGATTCTTTCCTTTTTATATGAGAAAAAAAATAGAACCCGATCTTGTAACTCTGGGAAAAATAGTTGGCGGGGGTCTTCCCCTTGCAGTTTATGGTGGCAAGGAGGAGATAATGAAAAATATAAAACCATCTGGCGCTCTGCCTCAGGCAGGAACCTACTCTGGAAATCCATTATCTGTTGTTGCCGGGCTCGAAACAATGAAAATACTTTCAAGAAAAGACTATGGAAAACTGGAAAATATAACAAAAAAAGGGTATGAAATATTAAGGGAATCTGGGTTATCCGTTAACATGGAAACAGGTATGCTATCCATATATCTGAGAAAGGGAGATGTAAGGAAATTTTCTGATGTTGTAAATTCAAAAAAGGAGAAATTCATGAACTTGTTCTTTAAAATGCTTGATGGTGGTGTATACATACCTCCTTCTTATGATGAGACGATATTCCTAAGCTTCTCCCACAGCGAAAAGGATGTAGAATATGCTTTTTCAAATATAAGTCTGGAGGCCAAGAGATTATGGAGAGAACCCTGAGAATAGCAACCCGTGGTTCAAGGCTAGCACTCATTCAATCTTATATTATAGGAGAGATACTAAGTAATAATGGTATCAAATATAAAATAATCCCTGTAAAATCAGAAGGAGATAAGGACCTTACTAAACCGTTGTATGAGTACAATGAAAGGGGTATATTTGTTAAGGCCATTAATGAGGAAATTCTTAAAGGCAATGCAGATATCGCCGTTCATTCAGCTAAGGACTTGCCTTTTGATATTGGGGAAGAATTAGAGATAAGCTATTATTCTGAGAGAGGGGATACAAGAGATTATTTTGTTTCTAATATTGCCATGGAGGTCTTCTCTGGAACAGTAGGCGGAAGCTCTATCAGAAGACAAAATTTCCTCTCAATAAAATATGATAAAATGAGTTTTAAGAATTTAAGAGGTAACATAGATACAAGAATAACAAAATGGAAAAATAATGAAGTAGACGGGCTCGTCATTGCGAAAGTAGCCATAGATAGATTGGGGCTTTCATTGCCGGGGGAAATAATCAGCGAATCAGTTCTACCTCCAGCTCCAAACCAAGGGCTAATAGCGGTGGTAACGAGGAAAAATTCAGAAGAGAGCAAATTTTTCAACAGCATAAGAAATTTAGTATCATTCTGGGAGGGGGATATTGAAAGAAAATTAATGGGAAAATTATCTATAGGCTGTGATCTGGCCGTCAGTATAAGAGCATATCAGGAAATTAGAACCATAAAATTCTCCTTTGCAAGAGAAGGTAAAAGATATGACCTTTCATTTAAGAATTTTCCAGACAGTAAGGCGATCAGAGAGATGAGGGATATAATATATGGCTGAAATATTATACGTTGGAGCGCCTCTTGAAAGTTCAATAGAGAATGTCAGGTCACTTGACGTTTTGAAAATAACGTACAATTATTTGCCATATCTCCGGGAAATAAAGAGAGATGTTGTTTTTACCTCCAAAAGAGGTATCATATCGCTTAAGATGAATGGGACGAGATTGAAAAGTAAAAGAGCTTTTTCCATAGGCCATATTACCTCGGAATACCTGAAAAAAATATATGGAATGGAATCTATATTCCCGTCTGAAGAAAATTCAGATGGTCTGGCGGATCTGCTTATATCGTACAATGGAGACTATTCGTTAATAACCAGTGATTCAGTTTCAAATAAAATGCTGAAAAAACTTGAAAATAATAACATTAAATATGAATTAGTCATTGTTTATAAAATAGAAGAAAATATTGATGCAGATTATAGTATTATAAATTCGCACGAAAATTTGCTTATAGGATCATCAAAATCTTTTGAAATTCTTCTTAAAAGAGTTGACGACTTATTGCAATCAAAGAAAATTTATGCAATAGGAAAACCCACTTATGAAAGAATAATCGAGGCCGGTTATAAACCTGTTAAATTTTTTGAAAGCCCTGATATAAGGAAAATAGTTAATCAAATATTGACGGAAAGGATTTAAGTTAATTAATCATATAGACGGAAGGTGTTTAAGAATTGGATAAAGGCGGTTTATTCCTGCTAAAGGTATCCTATTCTGATTTGGGTTCAATATACTTCAATGTACTCACTGATCTCCAGATAGATGAAGTTTATGATTATATTAAGAAAAATGAGCGAATAGAAGAGGCTGTGGTCCTCTGGACTTGCAATCGATTCGAAGTCTACTTCTATCCGGGAGATAGGGAAACTGTGGAATATGTAGAATATTTTGTGAAGGATAAGGTGAACAGGTATTCCATAATTCACGGATGGGATGCGGTTAAAAATTTATTTCTGGTTGCAGCCGGTCTGGATTCAATGGTAATAGGAGAAAATGAAATACTTGGGCAGGTAAAGGATGCTTGGGACAAATCAAGAAAACACAACCTTTCCGGTGAAATAATAAATCCAATATTTCAGAAAGCTATAGAAATAGGAAAGAAAGTTAGAAGAGAGAATGGATTTAACAGGCTTAAGAGGAGTGTTGTGAGCGAGGCGCTCGAGCTTGCCAAATTGGACGGGAATGAAAGGATATTGATTATAGGGGCAGGAAAAACAGGAACTCTTGTATCTAAAATGCTTCATGATAAGGGAATACCATTCACAGTATCAAACAGAACTAATGAGAAGGCCGAGTTACTATCAAAACAGTTTGGTGCCAGAGTAGAGGAATATAAGAGCGAAAAATGGTGGAAATATAATTTAATAATAACAGCAGTTAAATCACACAAACCAATAATTGATGCAAATAATTTTGCAGGTGGGAATGAAATAAGAATAATAGATCTGGGTGTTCCATCCAACGTATCAAAGGATATTAAGGATTTGGTTGAAGTTATAGATATGGACACACTATCTAAAAAGATAGAAAATGAAAGGAAGATGAGGAAGGAACTAGCCAACAGGGCTCTTTTAACAGTGGAAGAAGAATTTAAAAAATTCTCTAAGAAAATGAAGAGTGAGGAAAAGGTCAATTTGCTCAAAAAAATTCAAAATTATTCAGACATTGTGATAAAAAATGAAATGGAGGAGATGGAGAGAAGAATAAATCTATCTGCCGAAGAGAGAATTATATTAGAAAAAGGGCTTGTAGCAACACGGAATAGGCTGTTAGGATTTGTCATAAATGCAATCAAAAGGACAGAGGATATAAAATCTTCAAGTATAGTTAGCAATATGGAGGTGATTATGGATGAAAATGTTTCCAGACTTAAGACTAAGAAGGCTGAGGATATCGCCAGAGATTAGGGAAATATTGCAAGAAACCAATGTTAGAAAGGAAAAACTGATAATGCCTATGTTTGTAGATGAGAGGATTAGGGACAAGGAAGAAATTAGAAGCATGCCTGGGATATTTCGGTTTTCTGAAAATGAAGCAGTGAACAAGGCAAAAGAATATGAAGATCTTGGAATCAAATCAGTCCTCCTGTTTGGCATACCTAAAGTTAAGGATGAATTAGGTTCACAGGCCTACGATGAAAATGGGATTGTACAGAGGACAATAAAGAGGATCAAGGAAGAAACGAATCTTGTAATCTTTGCAGATTTATGCCTGTGTGAATACACAAGTCACGGGCACTGTGGAATCATTAATGGTCAGGCAGTTGAAAATGATAATACACTTGAACTTTATGCTAAGATAGCCAGATCATATGCGATGAAAGGCGTGGATGCGGTGGCACCATCCGGAATGATGGATGGGCAGGTTGGTAGGATCAGAAAGGAACTTGATATTAATGGATTCAAAGATACAATTATAATGGCTTACAGTGCTAAATTTGCAAGCCCACTTTATTCACCTTTCCGGGAAGCGGCTTATTCAACACCATCCTTCGGGGACAGGAAAAGTTACCAAATGAATTATGGGAATTTTAGGGAAGCAATAAGGGAAATAGAGGAAGATATAGAGGAAGGGGCGGATATAATTATGGTTAAGCCTGCTCTGTTCTATCTTGATATAATAAAGGAAGCAAGAAATAGATTTCAGTACCCACTTGCAGCTTACAGTGTAAGTGCTGAATACAGCATGATCATGAATGCAGCGCTCAACAAAATCATTGATCTTGACTCTGTAATAAAGGAAAGTACAATTGCAATATCAAGGGCTGGGGCTGATCTAATTATAACTTATTTCACAGAATACATATACAGAAACAGGATATTTTAATTTGCTTTTAAAGCTCAGTTATATCTAAATACCAATTTTATTTTTCTATTAGATGAGGACTGTCATATGGAATATTGATTTTAAGTGTAATCTTCTATGCAAGGGATGCAATGCATTTGAAGGGAATGAAATATTTCCATCAGACAAGATAGATGATTTCATAGATGAGATGAAATTCAATAAAGTGAAAATTGTGTCGGTTACAGGTGGTGAGCCAACCCTCCATCCAGATCTACCAAGAATAATGAAAACTTTGAAGGAAAAGGGATTCTACACCCATATCGCAACAAATGGAACAAATAAATACATGCTCGGAAAAATATCTCCTTATCTCGATGCCGCGACAATAAGTCTTGACAGTCACATTCCCGAATTACACAATGAGTATAGAGGGAGGAAGATTTTTGACATAGTCTTGGAATCGATGAAATTTTTGAAGCCAAAGGTCAAGGTGCTTACATCCAATATGCTTGTGACGGATTTCAATTATGATAAAATCAAGGATTATGCAAATTTTGTCAATAATAAAATAGGTATTCCAGTTTCTATGTGTTTTCCGGATAATACTGCCTATTACTATGAGAAAGTTCCGGTTCAGAAGGAACATATTCACGAAGCCTTTGAATTTGCTTTTAAGAATTACAAAGAGTTAAAATTTGGAAACACCCGTACCTATTACAAAGAGGCCATTGACTGGTTAGATAAGAAAGAAACATCTAAATGCAGAGCTGGTCAAATCGTATTTTATGCAGATTATAAGGGGAATGTTTATCCATGTTTCTATAAAACTGATGTGAAACTAAATAAGAACAGGAAGTGGGATATATATGACAACAAATGTAATTCATGCTTCATCCAGTGTTTCAGAGAGCCAAGCATAAGGAAACCAATTGAACAGGGAAAGCTAATTGCAGGGATATATCTATATAATAAGAGGCATCATGGTCAAAGTGAATGAAAATTGCCCTATTCAGCGACACTTACTATCCTATACCAGATGGAGTTTCTAAACATCTGGTTGATTACAAAAAAGAACTTGAGAGAAGAGGGCACATTGTAAGGGTTTATACGGTATTTAAGGACGAGCAAAATAATGTTTATGGGCTTCCATCGGTTAAATTTCCACTTTACAAAGAATACAGGATGGCTTTACCTGTATATGATCTTTACAGGGATCTGGAAAAATTTCAACCAGATATAAGCCATATTCATACTCCATTTGTTCTTGGAACTATGGGGTACAGATTTTCAAGGAAAAGAAATATTCCTGTTGTAGGAACATATCATACAGATTTTGTAAATATGGACAATACCATTGAGTTTCCCTTTGTTAAAAGTCTCCTTAATATAGGATTTCAGTACAATATGCATCTATACAGGAAGATTGATGCAGTTGTATCTCCGTCAGAGCCAATGTACAGGCAGCTAGAAAATTACGGTGTTGAATCAGAAGTAGTCCACGTCGGTATAGATTTAAAACCTTTCAAATATGGACGTATAAAGGATGAATTCTACTTATTCCTTGGAAGACTTACTTATGATAAAGGTATATTATCAGTCCTGGAAGCTGCCAGAAGAATGCCAGATAAACAGTTCAAAATTGCTGGAATAGGACCAATGAAAAATGCCGTTGAGGAATATGCAGCTAAATATGACAATATAAAATATCTCGGATACGTATCGGAGGAAGAAAAAATAGATCTTCTGAGCAGAGCAAAAATACTTGTTCTTCCATCAAGAGCAGAAACTTTTGGTGTGGTATATGTTGAGAGTATGGCATCAGGAACTCCTGTGATTGCTTCTACAGAGTCCAGAGAAATAGGAATACTGAAAGAAAACTACAATGGATGGTTCGTTAAATTTGATAATCCAGAATCAATAGTGGAAAAGCTGAAATTTGCAGAAAGACAGGACTTACAGAAATATGGTGAAAATGCTTATAATTCCAGCAGAGATTATTCTGTCGAATTAACTGCCGATATGCTGATAAAAAGGTATGGTGAACTGATTGAAGATAGAAAAAGGGGCTAAATATATAGGTATAGGGATATCAATACTTACATTATCAGTTTTTATATACATATATGGCCCCTACAATTTACTTAGAACAATGTCATCTCTACCTTCAATTTTTATTTTATTTTTCATCGCAGCGCTTGCGTTTCATCTCCTATCATTCATATTCTGGTCATTTCGTATAAAATTCCTTTCTTTTGTAAATGGATACAGAATAACATTCCATCAGGCTTTTATCACAGTTATTTCATCCTTGTTTATAGCTACTCTAACCCCTGGTTACATAGGGGGGGAGCCTGTAAGAATTAAGAAGTTAAATGATTATGGAATACCTGCAGGTAGTTCCACAGCTATAGTACTCGGTGAAAGAGGTTTTGACTCTATTTTTTTCATTATAATTTTTTCATTTATAATCCTTTCAGGCTTTGTTACTCTAACATACGAATTTCATATTTACGCAATCATAGGAATAGCGGTTCTACTAGCATTTTTAGCTTTTCTGGTACTGTCAATAGGAGCTAAAAATTTCTTTAAAGTTATAATTGGGAAAATAGAGAATTTCCTAATTAAGATAGATAAGAAGGGAAGGAGAAATAAGGAAAGCTTCTCCAAAGTGGCGGAAGGGATAGAACTATTTGCAGATTCGACAAAAACAATGTTTATAAAAAGACCCGCAATGCTTGTAGCAGGTATTCTTATAACATCATTACTATGGTTATCAGATTTTTCTGTTCCCGTGATTCTAATAATGGGATTTGGGATAAGGCCGGATATAATTTATATAATATTCATTCAGGTCATATTAGTACTGATATCGTTAATACCTATCACTCCAGGAGCAGCAGGCATAATGGAGATTTTAATGCTTGCAACTTTTGCTGCATTTTTACCGCATAATTACCTCATCGTATTCATCATTATTTGGAGATTTATTACATTTTATTTCAATATTTTACTGGGTTCTTTTTCAATCCATAAAATTGTGACAAAATAATATATTTAATCGTGATTATGTATTGATATATTTGAACGAGGCTCAAAGGTTGAGGAAATATACATTCAGGTCACCATCCCTATATTATACAATCCCATTAATGTTTGTACCTCCCTTGTTATTTTACATATCATCCAGGAACATACCTTTCTTAGAAATATATTCACTTTCTGTTCTTTCGCTAATAATAACTGATTATCTCTCACCGAAAATATGGAAATTCAAGTTTGGGCCTAATAGATCCTTCCTGCTGGACTCAGTCGTTATTTATGCCTCTCTTATATATTATTTCATAATAGTAACTATACATTTTTTAAACCCTGTGCACGCCTTAATGTTATCAATAACTTTCATCCCATTCATAAGAACTATGGTCTTCCTAACCTTTACAGAAAGGAAAAATCTGCTCACTCATTTTCTAGGTATTTCATTCTCAATATATTTTTCTGTCTATATTCTTATTTTTTCTAGAAATTATTCTCTATTTATTTTACCTGTAATCTTATCGTCATTAGTATATTCATTGTCATCGCACCTGTTTGTCAAGGTATCATTCTCAAAATTCATAAAGGAATTCAGTACTGATCCAATAAAGATCATAACTCAAATGGTGAATTCAGTTCACTCTGATTTATCTTACAACCAGGTAATAATGAATTTTTTTGATCAGGTTTATACAACATTTGCTCCAAGAGAGGTAACAGTTTTGAAGGTTTCATCTGGTTTTCAGGAATTCATGATGGTCTTCCCCTATGTTCATCCTGGCCCTTTGGGTGAGTTGGGAAGTTCCAATATTACCGGAAAATTACAACGTCTTCACCCAGGTAAAAGCATAATGGTTTTTCATACATCAACCACTCATGATGATAACTGTTCAAGTGATGATGAAATTAGAAAAATATCTAAAGTCCTGGACGAAAAGGGGAAGGATTTTACCAATTCTTATGAACCTTTCTTCGGGAAATATCTAACATTGATCCCACTCAACGAGGGTGGCATTTTTTTTATATCCCCTGATGAGCCAAGATTTGATGATATCAAGATTACTGAGGGTATGAAAATTGTGAAAAAAGCCAAATCCTTAGGGATGAAATGGGCTGTAATTGTTGATCAACATAATAATAATATGGACAAACCAGAGGAGAATAAGGACGTATCATATTTAATGGAAGAGGTAGAACTGGCAGTTAAAGGCAGAAAGAGGCAGTATCCTGTTTACGGGTCCCTTGCAGAATCATATTTAACAGCAAAGGATATAGGACCCGGAGGAATAAAATTGCTAGCATTGGAAATTAACAAAAAAAAGCTGGCAGTAATTCTCATCGATGGAAATAATATGGATTATGATCTTAGACTTAAAATAGAGGAGGCTATAACAGGATATGATAAAATACTCGTATGCACCACTGATAACCATATAGTCAATATAGATGGGCTGAATGTAAATCCAGTAGGAAGATCAAGTGAACATGAAATCATTGTTAATGAGATTAAAAGAATTGCAGGGCAAATAGTAGATATGAAGGAACTATCCTTCGAGAGAATAAAAAAAGAATTAAGGTTAAAGATTGCAGGGGAACATCATTATGATAAGTTGAATGAGACTATAAGGAAGTCACTTAATATAGCTAAAATTTCAGGAATTTTCGCCATACTCTTTTCCTTGGGCCTGTCTCTTTTTATATTCAAGATTCTCACATAGAATAATATATTTAATCATTATATATCAATTATGAAAATAATAATTTCTGGTGGAACTGGATTCATCGGTAAAAATCTTTCAAAGCATTTTATAACAAGAGGAGATGAAGTCACTGTACTCACAAGAGGAGAAAGTATAACTCAGGGAAACCCTAAATATGTTCACTGGGACCCAAACAAGGGGGCTTCCATAGATGGGGTAGATAAAGCTGATGTAGTTATCAATCTCGCAGGTTATTCAATAGCAGCAAAAAGATGGTCTTCTAAAGTGAAAAAGGAACTAGAAAATAGCAGAATAAATAGCACGAAAACTCTAATAAAATACTTGCCAGAGTGGAATGCTTCCACATTTATTAGTGCATCGGCGGTAGGCTATTACGGATTCAGGAATGATGAAATAATTGATGAAAGAGGAGCACCAGGTAAGGATTTTCTTTCCCAGCTTGCAGTAAAATGGGAAGAAGCTGCTCTACAGGCTAATGTTGAAAATATTTCAATAGTTAGATTCGGTGTGGTTATAGGAGAGAACGGCGGTATACTAGAAAGATTCCTGACTCCTATAAAATACGGTCTCTCGAAGAAGATAGGTTCTGGAAAACAATGGATATCATGGGTAGATATTGAAGATGTAGTGAGTTCAATAGATTTTATAATCAACAATAAGAAGAAAGGTATCTATAATGTAACATCACCAAACCCTCAAAGAAATGAGGATTTTTTGAATATAATAGCCAGTGTAATGCAGAAGAAGCAGCATTTATCTGTCCCTGCTTTCTTGATAAGAGCGATGCTTGGTGAAATGGGTGTAGCCTTAATAATTAACGGTCAACGTGCTATACCTAGAAAGTTACAAGATGATGGTTATAAATTCAAATATACAGAACTTGAGGCATCAATAGAAAAGGTATTAAACAAGAAGAATTAATTTTTATTTATTTTATCAACAAGATTAGAAATGAAAGCATTTAAAAGCTTGATTGAAGTTTCATCTATAATTTTCCCTCCAGTACTAAATTTCTTATCCGCAAAACTGATAAATATTTCTGGCTTAGATAAAACATCCATCTCCGAGTAAAGAAGTACTTGTCTCAATTGATACTGTGCTCTCGACCCACCCAACATCCCACTCGATGCGCTGACTATACCGGCTATTTTATGCTGGAGTACATTATCATTAGGCGGCCTTGTAAACCAGTCAAGGGCATTTTTCAAAACTCCAGGAAAGGAAAAGTTATATTCTGGCGTTGCTATTATAACTGCATCACTCCTTCTTATTTTCTCTTTATAATCTTTAACTATAGTGGGAAGTATGTTTTCATCATCAGGATTGTAGATCGGTACATCCTTTATTTCAACAATTTCCATCTTAACGTTATCGGGCAAAAGAAATCCAATATTCTGAAGTAAATGTCTGTTATATGAATCTTTTCTGATACTCCCATTTATTCCTATTAATTTTATTTCTTTCATTGTAACCTGATTATTTTAATATACTTAATGCTTCCCCTTAAAGGTAAATCAGCGTAATCTGATTTCAGGAAAATAGTTTACTTTTTTTTTGATTTAAAGTATTTATCTGCAATTAATGAAAACAACCCTCATATAGAGATTTGTTATTCTCCATTTTATTGCTGCTACATAAATAATAACTTCGTGACAAGTGATTCAAGAAAATATTTATATTATATGTAATTACACTAATGTGATAAAAATAGCATCAGAGATATTACATAAACATAAGATTATTAGAAGAGAGAAAGTCAAGAATGGAATTTCAAAGGTAGGGTGAACTAAAATGAGTGAGGTAAAACTTATTAAAAATGCTATAGGTTTAAGAGAAGGACTAATGCAGGGGGTTGCAGGAGCAGCCCCTGCAGGTGATGCTGTAGCGACACTTACAGGAGCAGCTTCATTCGCATTGGGTGCTCTGCCTTTGACTGCACTGATTGCTTTTTTTGTGGTTATGTTAAATGGTTACATAATAAGCAGGATTTCCTTAAAAGTTTCGGGAGCAGGAGGCTATTATGAATATGTTAAGAATGGTTATGGGCCATCTATAGGTTTACTGACTGGATTGATTTATATTTTCTACCAGATAATGGCCATCGCTTTTATGGCTCTGAGTATTGGTGTTTTCATACCCGCAACATTATCATATGTTTTTAATATCAATATTCCAATAATATTTACAACGCCACTAATAATAGTGGCTCTTGCATACGGGTTTATAATATCAATTGCAGGAATTAAAATCTCAACACGTTACACAATGGTAATGGCAATAGTGGAAATCCTTACGGTAACAATCATGGGCCTGTACATTATTTTGTCCCATCCATCTCTTAATAATATAGATGTTTTCACACTGAAATACTCATCAAGCGGAATAACTGGGGTAGTTATGGGTGTTCTGTTAATGTATACTGCGTTTGCTGGTTTTGGGGCTTCTACTCCATTAGGAGAAGAATCAAGGCAGCCTAAACAAATTATCAGTAAATCAATAATTGCTTTGATCTTAATTCTAGGAGTATTCTTTGTTTTTTCTGCCTACGTGTTCACGGTCGCATATGGTCCTGACAAAATGTCTGGATATGCTCAAAGCCTGGTACCTGGCATTACTATAATAGGAGGTTATATGGTTATTGGTGCAGCAGTAGTTATTACAATCCTTTTTATAAACAGCCTGTTGACAGGTTTAGTGGTAATGGTTAATGGAACATCAAGAGTTTTAATGACAATGGGAAGGGATGCTGTGCTCCCGAGTAAGCTATCAGAGGTTCATAAGAAATTCAAAACTCCCTTTTTATCTGCCGCAGCAGTGACACTAACAGCCACATTAATTGCAATAGCAGGTAATTTTCTGCTTGGAGGATTTACTGCCTTTTTAATGACTGCAATTGGGGCCACTTTAGGAACTCTCTTTGTTCACATAATAATAAACTCATCATACCCATCAATAAATAAAAGATTTAATGGAAATTATGATTTTAAGAGTTTATTGCTGAGCTTAATTTCCATAATTATTTTCATATTCATTCTGGGATCAACCTTCGTATCTATTAGCCAGCCGGTTATAATAGGCAGTTTAGCCTTTGTAATCTGGACTTTAGTCAGTCTTGGGATTATATATAAGAAAAAGGGTAAACTGAAAGAAATAAAAATTGAAAGAAATATTGAAATGAGGACAGAGACCACTACAAAGTGACCAATATTAATATTTTTTAATTGCTTTCTTCCCTTTTCTATACCGTATTTAAACATCCTAGAATATTGTTGTTATCGGTACAGACTATTTTGAAATTGGATCAAGGTGTAATCTCACTGATTTTATTTTAAACAAAATGATTTTATCTGATTTAGAATCTGAGAATAAGAACTTGAAAAAGAGTAAAGCCACCGGGGAGAATTGAACTCCCGACCTGCTGATTACAAGTCAGCCGCTCTACCGACTGAGCTACGGTGGCATAAGAGTATTTCCCGATAACCTACTAGTAAAAGTACATTTTCCTTTTACCTGAACCACTGATACCAAATGGATCCTTCCGTTCTGAATTGATCAGTATCATTTATCTTACAAACAAATGAGCAAGAAAGCTCCGACCTTTAGAGAGGAGATGAATTGCAAAAGATATTAATAAGTTTCTGCAGTATAAAGAATGTGAAAAGTCCTGTAGATAAGTCCTCTGGAGGAGGCATGCAGGATACTCTCACAATAAAACCAGTCACTAGCTGGTTTGGAGCGCCTCCACGGTCTATCCTCAGTATCGTGGATAAAGGCGTATCCAGATTGCACGTAGACAGGGATGCGTGCAAAGGGAGCACTGATACCCCCAGAGGGGCAACGTTTGGGATAGGAACGACCCCGAAGCTCAAGAATGGAAGTTCTGCAAAACGCTCCCAGACCGTGAGGGATGATGGAGTAAAAGGAAGTAAAAGCAGAACCTCCGTCGCTTTAGCGAGGAGAGCATGTCAGAAGCTGCCATTCTTTTAATCAAGAATCTAATGTCCTTCATGGATGAGAGGATTTCAGAGTGATGTAATCTTGAAACTAAATATTAAAGGGGAGAATGAATATAGGTCAGTTGAAAATGTATGACATTATTATGAATAACAGGAAAATAACAAAGCTTTTCCTTGATTACGATGGGACACTGGTTCCTTTGGTTAGTTCTCCTGAACTTGCCAAGGCCGATGATTATCTTAAAACATTACTCGACAAGTTAAAAAAAATATTTCCTTTATATATTATTACTGGAAGGGATCTTAATGACCTTTTAAGCCTACTTGGAAGGGGTTACAATGTGATAGCCATGCATGGAGCGGAATTCATGGATGAAAAGGGAAAAATAAAAAATATTGAAAATTTTGATTATTATGTTAAAAAATCATCATTGATTGCACAAAAATATTCATTTTTATCTGAAAAATTCCCCGGGGTAAGAGTATATGATAAAAAAGGCGGGGTGCAATTTCATTATTTCAATATTAGAAAGGACTTGATGGAGAATTTCCAGGAATTTATGAAAGAATTGAATGAAGAAGATTTTGAATTATATAGCGGGAAATATGTTTTCGAATTTAGAATCAGGGGTGTAAATAAGGGAAAGGCAATTCTTGAACGCATTGATAGGGATGACTATATACTATTTGCAGGAGATGATAACACCGATGAGGAGGCATTTGCTTTATTAAAGGACCATATCACAATAAAAGTTGGAGACGGTGTCACAAAGGCAAAATATAGAATGGCCTCTTATGTTGAATTCAGGGAACTCCTTAAATTTATTGTGGATAAATACGGGGGTAAGTGATCCATGAAATTTTCATCAATTGAAGAAATGAATGATCATTTGATTGATTGTAAATTATGCCCGAGAATCGTGAAATTCAGAGAGGAGGTTGCAAAAAGACCTGGAAGATTTAACGGGGAGAATTTCTGGAGCAGACCTGTTCCTGGATTCGGATTCACTGATGCAAAACTTCTTATCCTGGGTCTGGCACCTGCAGCAACTGGAGGTAACAGGACTGGAAGAATTTTTACAGGTGATAGAACTGCTTCATTTCTAATTTCTTCTTTATACGCCGTGGGATTGAGTAATAACCAGGATTCTATATCAAGGAATGATGGTTTGGTTATAGAAGATACTTATTTAACTGCAGCTTTAAAATGTGTTCCCCCAGGAGATAAACCAAAAAGAGAGGAACTTCATAATTGCTCTAGATATTTGTATTTCGAACTCGATAACTTGAAAAATTTGATGGCAGTCTTGGTTCTTGGGAAAATTGCCTTTGATTCATATATAGGTTATCTCAAGTATAAAGGTTACAACACGAGGGATATTAAATTTGGTAACGGATTATTCTATGATGTCGGAAAAATAAGATTGTTTTGTTCTTATCATCCAAGCCCAAGGAATGTAAATACAGGATTACTTAGAAAAGAAGAATTTATAAAAAATTTAAATGAAATAAAAGAATATATTAACCGCTGACAAGTTTCCTCAATATTTCCGTATCTTCTTTCTTGTTCGCTGTTAACCACATTGGTTCTTCATCCGCTATCAGCTCAAATTCTTTCAATATATTTCTCCTGAAAATGTGAATTTTAACTTTATCATTAGGCTTGATTTCCTTCAGATCTTCTATCTTCACCTGCTTCATTTCCTTAGAGAAATCCCTCATGAAAAATTCCGTAAATCGTTCATTATTAACGGAGATTATTTCGTCACCTGCAACGATGCCGATTTTGAATGCAGGAGAATCTTCTACAACATACCTGACCATTATTTTTCCGTTGTTATTCTGGAGGATCATTCCTGTAAATCCTCTGGGAATATTTCTGCCATCTGTATAGGAAAACTTAATTTCATAACCGAGCTCCTTCAATTGATCACAGAATTTTTCATTTTCTGTTTGGTTAACCAGTTTTTCAAGAGTCTTAGATACTTTGTCCGAGGATATATCTGAAACCTTTTTAAGAAGCTCAGAAAAATTAATTCCTTTCCCGTCTACCTTGAAATCATTATACAATGATTTAAAAACATCGTCTAGGCTTTTATTAAAGCCAGTGTCCTTTATAATCTCATTATTTATTGCAAATGCGATAAGTTCCCCTTTCAAGTAGTAAGAAATATAATTATTTATAAGGTCCCCGTCTGGCTTGTAGAGTTTGATCCAGGTGTTGAAAGATGATGATGATGCAGATCTTTTTTTATGGCCAGGTTGGAAATTGTAATAGTTTATCATCTCGGTTATATGGTCTACGTATTCCTTTTCGGTCACTATTCCGGCCCTTAGAAGTACAACCCATTCATAATAAGATGTGAAGCCTTCACTAAACCATAGAAGATCCGTGTAAACTTCCTTAGTGTAATCAAAAGGACCCAGTTCTTTGGGTCGTATTCTTTTAACATTCCATGTGTGGAAGAATTCGTGGGAAACTGTTGATAGAAAAAGCTTGTATTCAAATTCATTGAAAAGCCTGTGTTCGTTTGAGATTATCAAGGTGGAATTTTTATGCTCAAGTCCGCCCCCAAGATCATCGGGCACGAGAACTATCATGAAAATATATTTTTCATAAGGCAATTCTCCAAATATTTTCTCCTCTTCTATGACTATTTTCCTGAAATCGTCCATTACCTTATCTTGAGCCTTGAGCATATTTCCATAGTAGGAGATTAAATGTTCTTTCCCCGATACATTAAATTTCAAAACTTTTATATCGCCGTACATGAAAGGTGAGTCAGCTAAAGTGTCATAATTTTCAGCTACGAATTCCTCGCCTTTTTTTTGGAGTCCGCTTATTGGCTCACCTTTTACTCCATTTGAGAAAGTTACGTGATATTCCTCATCTTTCCGACCATCCACATAAAAAAATACGGAACTTCCGTTTATAATGACAAGTGAATCGTCAGCATAGGACGTCTGGACAGAAAGTTCATCACAATATACTTCGTATGATATTTTTACTTCTTCTTCTTGGGATGAAATTTCCCACGAGGTTTTATCGAGCTGATTTATTTTTCCGTTAATAGCATATATGCTGGATATGTGTCTTGAAAAATCCCTTACCAGATATGAACCTGGTGCCCATACTGGCATTGTGATCTTCTCTTTGATCCCATTTTTAATTGGAAATGACATTTCCACTTTCAAAATTCTTGTAGCTGAAGCTGAAAGATCTACATTAAATCTTATTGTCATATGATCCTTAATTTACTGCATGATAAAACAGTTTTGTATATAATTTGCATATAATTTTGAAAAATGGTATTTACCCTTATTAGCATCATAAAATTATGAACAAAGCAGTATATGTGGTACCAATTGTTGCTCTCCTGATTATTTCAGGAGCTCTGGCATATGGTTACATGAGCTCACAATCCCAGCTCAGCACGAAAAATTCACAGAATTCCATTCTTTCGGCAGAGCTCAATAAAACACTTTCAAACTATACAGTTCTTCAGAACAATTATTTATCCCAGCAGAACTCAATCAAATCTTATGAGTCCAATATACAGACATTGAAATCTGAATTGCAAAAAAACCAGACCCAGGTCATACTTAATGATGCCTTTACCCACTGGGATTACTTATCAATTGAAAATATATCTCTCGTCATGTCTCAGTATTCCAGTAATGCAACTCTCAAATGGGTTGGAGGCCCACTTTCCGGTACGTACAACGGAATAAACAATGTACTGTTTATCGCAGTTTGAGACAAATGGCGAAATAAATTAAGATACAACTCCTGCCGTTTCACCTCCTTTTCTTTCTCTCATATTTCTCTCCTTCCTTAA